>Ga0307373_10011344_pt1 | contig 12930 bp, 7 predicted proteins | sample OX2MG_FD_202534 | JGI IMG/M metagenome (GOLD analysis project Ga0307373, IMG submission 202534) | Soil microbial communities from Risofladan, Vaasa, Finland - OX-2 | ecosystem: Environmental > Terrestrial > Soil > Coastal area > Acid sulfate soil | place: Finland: Risofladan, Vaasa | collected... | reverse complement strand
CCGGTGCCCACCTGCTCCACCAGCGGCCCCAGCGCTGTCATCTTCTCGGCGATCTTGCCGTAGTCGCGCTCGACCACCATCAGCTTGGGCATGGTGCGCCCGGGCACGGGATCGCATTCGCCGTGCTTCCAATCGCGCACGGCGCCGAACGGCTGCGCCAACTCGTCGGGGGAGTCGTGGAGCAGCGGTGCGGCGACCAGATCCTTGCGCACGCCCAGTCGCCGCTCCGCCAACCGCGAAAACGCCGCGGCGATGCCGTTGAAGATATCCCAGTCCGAGCGTGCCTCCCACGGCGCGGGTATGGCCGGGTTGAACGCGTGCACGAAGGGATGCATGTCGGTGGAGCTGATGTCGTGCTTCTCGTACCACGTCGCGGCCGGGAGCACCACGTCGGAGTAGATGCACGAGCCGGAGCGGCGAAAGTCGATGGTGGTGAGCAGATCGAGCTTGCCGAGCGAGGCCTGTTCGCGCCATACCACCTCGCGCGGCCGTAGCTCTTCGGGCGACTCCTCGTTGCGCACCGCCGCGTTCTCCACGCCGAGCAAGTGGCGCAGGAAGTACTCGTGCCCCTTGCTGGAGGACCCCAGCAGGTTGGCGCGCCAGACGGTGAGCACGCGCGGCGCGTTCTCCGGGGCGTCGGGATCCTCCGCCGCGAAGCGCAGACGTCCAGCCTTCAGCTCGCGTACCACGTAGTCGGAGGCGCTCATCCCCTCCGACTCGGCCGCGTCGGCTAGGTCGAGCGGGTTGCGGTCGAAACTGGGATATGCCGGGAGCCACCCCAGCCGTGCCGCCTTCGCGTAACAGTCCGCGAAGTGCATGCCGGCCAGCGTGCCGCGCCCGAGCGGCGAGGCGAACTCGTCGGCGCCGAAGCGCTCGTAGCGCCATTGATCGGTGGCCAAGTACCAAAACGGCGTGGCCGCCTGCTGACGCGCCGGCCGCGACCAATCGGAGGCGAACGCGACCGTCGACCAGCCGGTGAACGGACGAACCTTCTCCTGGCCCACGTAGTGCGCCCAGCCGCCGCCGTTGACGCCTTGGCAGCCGCAGAGCACCACCATCTGGAGCACCGCGCGGTAGATCTCGTCCGAGTGGTACCAGTGGTTGATGCCGGCTCCCATGATGATCATCGACCGGCCATTCGTGCGCTCCGCGTTGCGAGCGAACTCTCGCGCGACGCGGATGACCAGGGCCGGATCCACGCCGGTGTGCTCCGCCTGCCACGCGGGGGTATAGGGCTCCGGGTCGTCGTAGCCCTCGGGCCACGATCCGGGCAGTCCCTCGCGCCTCACGCCGAGTTGCGCGGCGAGCAGATCGAACACGGTGGTGACGAGGTGCTCCCCCACGCGCTTGATGGGCACGCCTCGGCGCAGCGCGCTGCCGCCTTCGCTTGCGCCGGCGTCGAAGCGCGGCAGATCGATCTCGACGGCGCCGTCTTCGATGCCCAGCAGCGTCAACGCCGGATCGACTCCCTCGAGGTCGAGGTTCCACGAGCCTTCGCCCTCGGAGCCCCAGCGGTGGCCGATGGTGCCGTTGGGCACGACGGCGCGCTCGTTCGCCCGGTCGAAGAGGACGGTCTTCCATTCCGCTTGCTCGCCGCGGTCACCGAGGTCGGACGCGCGCAGGAAGCGGTCGGCCACGTACGCCCCGTCGCGCTCCCGCAGCGTCACCAGAAACGGCAGGTCCGTCGTCCGGCACGCGTAGCTCATGAAGTACGGCACCTGGCGGTCGACGTAGTTCTCTTTGAGGATGACGTGGGCCATCGCCATCGCCAAGGCGGCATCGGAGCCCGCGTGCGCGGGGAGCCAGTGGTCGGCGAATTTGGTGTGCGCCGAGTAGTCCGGGGAAACGACCACGACCTTCTGGCCGCGGTACCGCGCCTCCGTCATGAAGTGCGCGTCGGGCGTGCGCGTGACGGGGACGTTTGATCCCCACAGCATCACGTACGATGCGTTCCACCAATCGGCCGACTCCGGCACGTCGGTCTGATCCCCCCACACCTGTGGCGAGGCCGGCGGCAGGTCGGCATACCAATCGTAGAAGCTCAGGATCACGCCGCCGATGAGCGAGTAGAAGCGCGAGCCGGCGGCGTACGAGACCATCGACATGGCCGGGATCGGTGAGAAGCCGGCCACCCGGTCGGGGCCGGAGCGCTCGATCGTGTAGACGTGAGCGGCGGCGACGAGGTCGGCAACCTCCTCCCAACCCGCGCGAACGAAGCCGCCCTTGCCCCGCTCGCGCTTGTACCGGCGCGCCTTCTCGGGGTCCTCGACGATGGCGCCCCACGCTTCCACCGGATCCCCCGTGCGCGAGAGCTCCTGCCGAAAGAGGTCGAGCAAGGCTCCGCGCACGTACGGATACTTCACGCGCAGCGGGGAGTACGTGTACCACGAGAACGAGGCTCCCCGCGGGCAGCCCCTCGGCTCGTACTCGGGCATCTCCGGGCCGTTCGACGGGTAATCCGTCTGCTGCGTCTCCCACGTGATGATCCCGTCCTTGACGTAGATCTTCCAGGAGCACGAGCCGGTGCAGTTGACGCCGTGGGTCGAGCGCACGATCTTGTCGTGGCTCCAGCGCTTGCGGTAGAACGACTCCCAGTCGCGCGACTGGGTGGTGAGCTCGCTCCACGTGGTCGGCGAGGCCTCACCCTCGCCGACGAAGCGCCGCTCGCGCAGCAGTGGGCTGACGAATCCGAACATGCTTCCTCTCTACTTCTAAGAGGCCGAGGCCGCGCGGGGCATGCCGCCGCGCCGGATGATGGTCAGGTTCAGGCTCAGTGCTACCAGCGCGAAGACGCCCAGCAGCACGAACCCTGCCGCATAGGAGCCGGTCATCTGCTTGAGCACGCCCAGCACCAGCGGCGGAAAGAACCCGCCGAGGCCCCCGAGCGCGCCCACGAGACCGGTGACCGTGCCGACGTCGGCGGCGAAGAAGTGCGGCACCAGCTTGAAGACGGCTCCGTTCCCGAGGCCGAGCATCGCCGCCGCGCCGAGCGCCCCCACCGTGAACAGGACCATGTTGGTCGATATGAGGCAGAGCGCGAATCCCGCGATGACCGCATAGACGATCGTCAGCACCTGCGAGCCGCCGATGCGGTCGGAGAGCCATCCGCCGACGGGACGCATCGCCGTGGCCAGCACGACGAAGCCGGCCGTGCGCATGCCCGCGTCCTCGAGCGTCAATCCGAACTGTCCCTTCAGGAGCGTCGGCAGATAGATGCTCATGGCCACGAAGCCGCCGAAGGTGATGAAATAGAAGAACGCGAGCAGCCATGATAGCCGTTGGCGCACCAGGACCTCCACGATTCGCTCCATCGAGATCTTCCGCACCGGGCCCGCGTCGCGCGCGAACATCCAAAACGCCACGCCCCAGAGCGCGCTGACGATGCCGAAGATCCAGAAGACGCTCTCCCACCCGAAGAGGCGCGCGATCTGCGGCGCGAAAAAGACGGCGACCGATTGGCCAATGTTCCCGGCGCCGAAGATTCCCAAGGCAAGCCCCTGCTGCTCCGGCGGAAACCAGCGCGTCGTGAAGGCGATGCCGATGGCGAAGCTCGACCCGGCCAAGCCGATGAGCAGCCCGCCGATCAAGAGCATGGCGTAGGAATGCACCAGCGCGATGGCCGCCGCGGGGACGATCCCGAAGAGCAGGAGCGCCGCGAAGACGTACCTGCCGCCAATGCGGTCCGTCAGGATCCCCATCGGTATGCGGAACAGCGCCCCAAGGAGCACCGGGATGGCGACCGCCAACGCCGTCTGCGTCTCCGTGAGCCCGTAGAGCTCGCGGAAGCGAGGCGCCAGCGCCGAGACCACGCCCCACAACGCAAAGGAGATGGCGAACGCCATGGTGGCAAGGAACAGCTGCCGCCCTCTCATGTTGCCTCCGTTCAGGTCGACGAACGCGCCTGACGGCATTATGACGAAGCCCGCCGCGGAAGTTGCGAAGCGTCCGAGGAGATTCCGGGAAACCCTGCGACCTGAGTCACAGGTCTCCGCCGCGTGCCGTGGAGTCTGCCCGCTAGCCGCGCTTGAAGAGGAGGCGCCCGTCGCCCCACGTCTCGAGCACGCGGGTCGCCGCGAAGCCGCCGTCGGCCAGCGGATCCCGGTCGAGAACCACCAGGTCCGCGGCCAAGCCCGGGGCGATGCGCCCCGTGTTCTCCTCCGCGTGCCCCAGACGCGCCGCGGCGTACGTGTACATGGTGAGCGCCTCGTCCGGCGAGAGGCGCTCCTCCGGCTCGTGGTGCTCGACGCACGCCTCCATGCCTTCGAGCGGCGAGAGGCGGCAGACCGGGCTGTCGTCGCCCCCCGCGACCAACACGCCCGCGTGCACCAGCGTCGCCAATCGGTTCATCGTGCGCTTGCGGGCGCGGCCCAGACGCCGCTCGTACATGCCGCCATCGGCACCCCAGACGGCGTCGAACTGCGGCTGCATCGAGAGATGGATGCCGAGGCGGGCGCAGCGCGCGATCTGGTCCGGCGTCAGCAGCTCGGCATGCTCGATGAAATGCCGCGTGCGCTTCGAGGGCGCGCCGCCCAGGGCCGCCTCGATGGCCGAGATCGCCTGCTCGAGCGCGCGATCGCCGATGGCGTGCACGCCCGCGGAGATCCCACGCTCCTGTGCCGCCGAGAAGTAGGCCCGCACCTCCTCGTCGCCGTGGAAGAGCGTGCCGTTCCCTCCGCGATCCGCGTACGGCTCGCTCACCGCCGCCGTCCGGCTTCCGATCGAGCCGTCGAGGAAGACGTCGCCTCCGACGTACGGCAACCCCAGCAGCGCGGCGATCTCGACCTCCCGCGTGCAAAGCTTCCAGTGCAGCTTTCCCGCGAGCTCGGGCGCGAGGTCGCGCGCGAGCGCGGAGATACCCGCGATCTCGTGCGCGAACGCCTCGTATCCTTCGCGCCCCACGAGCTGCACGTGCAGGTGAAGGGCCCCTTGGCGCAGGGCCTCCTCCAGCGCCCGGCGCTCGGCTGCGCGGCGATCGCGTTCGGGGAGCGCCGCCATGAATATCGTCTGCGCGCGCCAGTTCGCGTCCAGGAAGAGCCGCCCCGTGGGGAGGCCCTCGGCGTCGCGCTCGATGCCCTCGAGCCCCGGCGGGAGATCGAGCCACGCCAGCGTGGAGCGATTCACCAGACACGAGTGCGCGTCCACGCGCACCAGCATCGCCAGTCGCTCGGGGAAGGCGGCGTCGAGCGGCCTCGCATCGGCCTCGCGCTCGTCATCCCAGCGCGCGTCGTCGTACTGCCCGGCGAAGACCGTCTCCCCGGCCGGGAGCCCGTGCACGCGATGCTCGAACTCGGCGTAGCCGCGCACCTGGCCAAGGTTGCGCTCTCCCAGGAACCACCCGGTATCGGTCAGGTGGAGATGGCTGTCCGCAAACGCCGGAAGCACCGTCTTGCCGCCGAGATCGATCCGCTCGACGCCGGCGCCCGCCAGCCCCCGTCCCACGGCCGCGATGCGCCCTCCCGCCACCACCATCTCGTCGTGGCGAAGGTAGCGGCCCGTCGCGGGGTCGAGGGCGTAGATCCGGCCGTTCACGAAGGCGCGCGGCGACTCCATGGCGCAACCTTCGCGTCATGCGCCGCTTTCTCATCGCCTGCTGCGCCGCAGCAGCGGGAGCCTACACGACGGTTCGTCTGGTCCAGAGCTTGCGCAGCCGGCGCGAAGCACCGCCGCCGCTCGAACGCGACCCGGCCGCCTACGGCAGGTACCGGCGCGGCAGGATGGTCGGCGAGCTGGTACTGGGCCTGGGAAGGCAGTACGCCTTCGTCTTCGGCGGCGGCGCCGCTCGGCTCGCGCGCCGCACGCGCACCGGACGACCGCTGGTCGATGCCGCCCTCTCGAGCGCGGCCATGCTCGCCCTCTCGGCAGTGGTCGATCTCCCCGGCGAGCACGCCGGCGGCCTCGTCGTGGAGCGGCGATACGGCTTGAGCGCTCAGAGCGACGGCGCCTGGCTGGCCGACCACGCGAAGGGGCTCGGCGTGATGCTGGCCATCGCGCCGCCGCTCGCCTCGCTCTTCACCCTCGCGGCGCGCAAGGCGCCGCGCGCGTGGCCGTGGCTCGTCAGCGGCGCGATCTTCCCGCTCGCCATGCTCGCCAACGTGGTGGGCCCGCTCTATCTCGCGCCCCTGTTCAACCGCTACGAGCCGCTCGAGGGCCCCTTGACGGACCGCTTGCGCGCGTTGGCCGAGCGGGTAGGCGTCCCGAGCGCCGCCATCTTCCGCGTCGACATGAGCCGCCAGACCGAGAAGGCCAACGCCTTCGTCACCGGGCTCTTCGGCGTCCACCGCGTCGTCCTCGGGGACACCTTGCTGGCGCACTTCTCCGACGACGAGATCGTCTGGGTGGTCGCGCACGAGCTTGGCCACTACGTCAGGCGAGACACGTGGAAGATGGTGGCCATCTCGCAAGCCGCGGGGACGCTGGTCGTCTTCGCCGCCAAGGCGTTGGCCGAGCGGGCGATCGCGCGCGACGCCGACGGGGACCTCGGTGTCAGCGCGCTCGACGAACCCGCTGCCTTGCCCTTGCTGCTCCTCGAGGCGACGCTGGCATCCACGTTGATCGGGCCTGCGGTCGCGGCGATCTCGCGCGAGATCGAGTGGGCCGCCGACCGCTTCGCACGCGCGGCGCTCCCCGATGGCGACGCCGCCGGCGCGAGCGCGCTGCGGCGGCTGCGCGACCGCAACCTGGCCGAGGACGAGCAGCCGCGTTGGGCGGAGCTGCTCTTCGCTACGCACCCCTCGTTGCGGGCTCGCGTCGAGGCCCTGGAGCGTCCCGCCAAAGCGTAGCGCCCGCGGCCAGCGCGCGCTCCATGCTCGCGGCGACGGCGTCCCAGCTCTGCGCCCGCGCGGCGGCGCGTGCGGCGCCGTCGCGATGCGGTTCCGGGCGCGCGCGCAGGCAGGCGGCGGCGAACGCCTCGGGCCCCTCCGCCACGCTCACCAGATCGCCGAAGCGCTCGACGACGTCGGGAACCGGCGTGGTCACCACGGGCCTGCCCGCCGCGAAGTACTCGAGCAATTTGGTCGGCGAGATGCTCCTCGTCGACTCGTTGAGGGCAAACGGCATGAGCGCCACGTCGAAGCCGGCGATCCACCGCGGCAGCTCCGGATAGTCCACCTGACCGGCGTAGTGGAGGTTGGCCGCGCTGGGCAACGTGCGCGGATCGATCTTCGCGATCGGGCCCACCAGCACGACGCTGGCGTTCTCGCCGCGCGCGATGCGGGCCACGATCTCGTAGTCGATGCGCTCGTCGATCACGCCGACGTAGCCCAGGACGGGCCGCGCGAGCAGCGAGAGCGCCACCACGGGCTCGACGGTGCGCGCAGCGGCGAACCGCGTGAACTCGACGCCGCTCGGCACGCAATGCACCTTGGGGCCGTATGCGATGCGCGCCCTATAGAGCGAGCGTCCCCCGCAGAAGACCACGTCGGCGCGCTCGAGCAGCTCGCGCTCCCGCGCCCGCATCTCCGGCGGCGCGAAGGCGAACGACGCGAGATCGTCCATGCAGTCGTAGATCAGCGGCGCCGCCGGGAAGGCATCGGCCAGCTCCGTCATCATCGGCGTGTAGAGCCAGACCGCGGGGCGATCGACGCCGAGACGCTCCAGCGACTCCGCGAGCAGATCGAGCGCTCCCGGCGCGATCCGCGAGGCGAGGTAGGGGCCCTCGGCGTCGACGACGGGGCGGATCACGGTAACGCCCGGCGCGGCCTCCTCCACGTCGAAGCGGCTGGCCGCCGAGGCGAAGAGCGGCTCCTCCAGCACCACCACGGGAAAGCGGCGCGCCAGGCGCGAGAGCAGATGATGCGGCCGTTGGTGGACGCCGCGCCAGCGCAGGTGCAAGCCGACGACGATCCCGTCGATCATGCCACGCTCTCCCCGCGCGCAAGGCGCTCCTCGGTCTCCCACCAGCCCGGCTCGTACGCCGGCGGCTCCTCGCCGCGGGCGAGCCCCTCGACGAGATCGGCCACGGCGGTGCGGCGCGGCGTCTCGTGCGCCGCGGAGAACGTGAAGACGCCGTCCTCCCGCCACCCTTCGCGCAGGCGCAGCAGCGAGCGCCAATCGACCATGCCGAACGCCGCCCAAGCGCCGACCGCCATCACGGGAATCCCTTCGTCCGCCAGCACCCGCGCGTCGCGCCACCGCTCCGCCAGCCAGCGGCAGCGCTCGCCCGCGTCGCCGTCCAGATGCACCTCGGAGATCGCCATCGGGAGCCCCAAACGCCGGTAGGCGGCGCGCAACAGCGGACGGGGCGAGATGCCCTGGCGGCGCGCGTAGACGGCGGCCACGTCGGCGCAGAGCGGCCCGCCGCGGTCGAGCAGCGACCGCTCCGAGTGCGGATAGTAATTCCATCCCATCAGGTCGGGAGGCGTGCGGTGCTCCGCGAACCACGCGAGATCAGCGGCGGGCACGGCGCACGCGCGCGTGAGGTAGGCATGCATCGGGTGGCCGGCGAGGATGCGCCCCATCAGCAGCTCCACCGAGAGGAACGACCGCTCGCGCTGATGGTCGCCGTACGCGGCGTGCGCGGGATCGGCGTGGAAGCCTTGCAGGTCTTCCGTGAGCAGGAGCCGCGCCGCGGGATTGACGCCGCGGATCGCGCCCATGGCCAGCGCGATCGCGCGCGCCTGGTTGACGATGGCAAGCCCGAAGGCGGCATGATTCCGGACGGTATTGGGATACCAGTGGCCGTAGAGCGTGGAGAAGCGCGCCGTGGTGAGCGGCTCGTTGATCGGCGTCCAGCGCTCGACCCACGGAAAGCGCTCGGCCGCGGCGCGGGCGTACGCGGCGAAGCGCGCGGGAAAGTCCGCAGCGACGAGGCTGGTGTCATCGGGCCCGCTGCCGTGGTGGAGGAGCGTGACGATCGGCGAGACGCCGCGCGCGCGCAGGCGCTCCAACCGGGCGGCCGCCCAGGTGAAGTCGGCGTCGCCCGGATCGCCGGGCGCCGTCTTCTCCCAGAGCACGGGGTAGCGCACATGGGAGACGCCCAAGTCCGCCAGCAGCTCCACGTCGCCCAGGCGCGCCCCGTGCCCCGTCTCGACGAGCTGGTCGCGCCGCACGCGCGCGGCGATTCGCGCGGCCGTCGGCTCCGGCGACGCCCAGATCTCCAGCGCCCCCACGCGCGCTAGGACTCCCGGGCCGCCGTGCGCCCCGCCCGGTCGGCTCGCAGCCACGCGGCCAGATCGGTCTTGCGCGCGAGACGCTCGCCGCCGTGGAGCTCCCGCCGGAGCTCTCCGAACGTGCCGCACGCTTCCGCGAAGGCGTCGTGCTTGTGGATCGATTCGTAGTTGACTTGCGTCGCCGCTATGAACGTCTCGTCGGGAAAGTCGGCATACATGTCGAGGGCACGCGCCAGGATGCCCCGCACCACGTCCTCCACGAACTTGGGATTCTGGTGCGCCTTGTTGACCACGAAAAACTCGTCGGGGCGCTTGAGGAGGCCGTAGGTCTCGCTCGACATCGAGTTCTCGACGATCTCGACCAGCGACTCGAGCGCGACGCTCTCGCGCACGGCGTCGGCGAACCCGATGAGCACGGTGCCGCGCCCGCGCTGGTTGTGCGTGGCGACCGGCAGCGCGTCGAGCGCGCGATTGGCCGCCTGCTCGTCGAAGCCCGCATCCATCAACGCGTTGAGCGAATGCTCCCGCACCATGAGCTGGGCGCACGGGCAAGCCGTCATGCCCTCGGCCTCCACGCCCACGGCGCGGCGGACCATCGGCTCCCCTCCGAGCCCCTCGCGCGCGTCGGCCACGGCCAAGGCGATCAGCGCATACGTCTCCTCGCCGCGCTTGCCCGAGACCGGCGTCCAGCGCTCGAGACCGAAATCGGCGCGCAGCCGCACCTCGGCGCGCAGCGCTCGCTGAGAGGTCACGATCTCGCGTGCTACCTGAGCCGTGAGGTCCTCGACGCGCGGCGCGCCCTCGCTGCGTGCCAGCACGTCGAGCAGCGCCTCCTCAAGCAGCTCCGAGAAGCGCGACATGTGCACGCCCGACTGCTCGGGGCGCAGATCCGCCACCATCGCGAACTCGCCGTTGAAGACCTGCTCGCGCTCGCCCACGCGCAGGCGCAGCACGCGCCGCACGGAGGAGACGCCGACGCGGTCGAGCGAGAGGCGCACCTCGGGCTCCTGGTTCTGGCGGTCGGTCTTGAAGTGCAGGGCACGCGCCTGGCGCACGATCCCCGCGCGGTCGACGGTGGCGGCCAGCTCCCCCACCGTGAGGCCGCTGCGCGGCTCGCGTACCTCGCCGGCGATCTCGGCGAGCGGAATCAGATTGTACGGCCGCTCCGCCAAGTACGGGTGCGGCACCGCGAAGCGTCCGAAATCGGCGACGCGGTCGCCCCAGAGCAGGACGTCGACGTCGATGCAGCGGGCCGACGTGGGCGCCTTCACGCCTACGCCCAGATCGCCGCGCTGACGCCCCACCGCTTCTTCCACGCGCCGGAGAGCGCGTTCGAAGGCGAGCGGATCGAGATCGGTCTCCACGGCGACGGCGGCGTTGAGGAAATCCGGCCCAGCAACGGCACCGTACGGCTGCGTCTGGTAGTAGCCGCTCACGCGCAGAATGCGCGCGTACGCGCGCAGCTTCTGCAGCGCCTGCATGATGTTGGCTTGGCGGTCGCCTAGGTTCGAGCCCAGGCCGAGATAGACGGTGTCCATGGAACGATTCAGTCTCCCGAGCTCAAACCCGCGGGCGGACGCGAGGGTGGCATCGCCTCGGCGCGCACCAGCTCCCGCTTGCGCTCCGAGGCCACGGCTTGGAGCATGGCGACCAGGCGCGCCGTGAACTGGACGTCGTGGGCGCGCACGATGCGCGCGCCGGAGAGGACGCTGCAGGCGGCGACGGCGGCGCTGGGGGCGAGCAGCTCGGCAGCCGGCAGGTCGAAGATGCGCCCCATGAAGCTCTTGCGCGACGCAGCGACGAGCACGGGATAGCCCAGCACCAGCAGCTCGTCGAGCCGCTCGACGATGGCGAGATCGTCGGCAGGCTCCTTGCCGAACTCCAGGCCCGGATCCACGACGAGCGACTCGGCGCGCACGCCGGCCTCGAGCGCAGCCCGAGAGCGCACGTCCAAGAACCGCACGATCTCCGCGACCACGTCGTCGTAGACGTAGCTCTCCGGCTCGCGCACCTTCAAGCGCCCCTTGAGATGCATGACGACATCGGCGGCGGCGTACCGCGCGCAGGCCGCCGCCATCCGTGGATCGGCATTGCCGCTGCAGTCGTTCACGATCGCCGCTCCCGCGTCGAGCACGGCAAGCGCGACGCCCGAGCGCACGGTGTCGACGGAGAGAGGCAGGCGCGGAAAGCGCCGCACCAGCGCCTCGACCACCGGCACGACGCGCGCGATCTCCTCCGCTTCGTCCACCGGCGGCGTGAGATGGTTGTACGATTGCCCGCCGATGTCGATGATGCCGGCGCCTTCCGCGGCCATCTGCTCGGCGCGCTCCAGCGCGCGATCGACCCCCACGTAGCGCCCGCCGTCGTAGAACGACTCTTTGGCCACGTTGAGGATGCCCATGACCACGGCACCCTCGAGGCCGATGGCATGGCCTCCCGCGCGCAGCACGGCAGCCGGCTCCAGCGCGCGGCGCACGGCCTGGGCGGCTTGGCGAAGCGCCGCCGCCGCCGCGGGCACAGGGGAGGCCGAGCGTTCGGCTGTCTGGAGCTGGCGCAGCGTCCCGGCGACCTCGACCGCTCCGTCGCGCCGCACGGCCGCCATGCCGGCGCCCTGGGCATGCTCGAGGACGAGGGCGGCGAGGTCGTCCTGGATGCCTTCGAGCACGACGCAGCGGGCCGCGACGGCGTCGGAGAGGGAGCCGCGCCTCAATCGCGCGGCGGAAAGCGTGCGAACGAACATGGGGAAGCCCGTCTTCTCTGGCCCGCGCCCGCCCTCCCCTGGAGGAGCCGTCATAGGGCAAACGCCAACGCCGCGTCCATGACCAATCGGTACGACGAGCGCGAGGCGCAACGCTACATCGAACGCTACGGCGAGGCATGGGGCGAGCCGCTCTCGCTGCGCGTCTACACCTCGCGCCTGATCGGCGCCGATCCGGCTCTGGTGCTTCACGGCGGAGGCAACACCTCCGTGAAGGCGCTCGCGCAGGATGCCGTCGAGGGCGACGTGGAGGTCCTCTACGTCAAGGGCAGCGGGTGGGATCTCGCCTCGATCGAGCCCGAGGGCTTCCCCGCCGTGCGTCTGGCCCATCTGCGCGCGATGCTGACGTGCGAGCGCCTCAGCGACGAGCAGATGGTCAATCAGCAGCGCACCCACTTGCTGGACTACCGCTCTCCCAATCCCTCCGTGGAGGCGCTGCTGCACGCTCTGCTGCCGGCGGCGTTCGTCGATCACACGCATGCCGACGCGCTGCTGGCCCTGACCGACCAGCCCGACGGCGTCGAGCGTGCCCGCGATCTCTACGGTCCGCGCGCGCTCGTGCTCGACTACACCATGCCGGGCTTCGTCCTGGCGAAAGTCGTGCAGGAACGCTTGCGCGCCCATCCCGATCCCAGCCTCATCGTCCTCGGAAAGCATGGCGTCTTCACCTTCGGGGGGAGCGCACGCGAGTCGTACGAGCGCATGATCGAGGCCGTGGAGGCGGCGAAGCGCGCCGTGGAGCGCGGCCCGCTGGTCTCGCTCACCCCGCCCGCCCCCGACGCGGCCCGCCGCCGTCGCGTCGCGCTGGCCCTGCGCGGCGCGCTCGCGGCGCGCGGCATGCACGCCGTCATCGCGTGGTGCGAGGGCGATGCCCCCGTGGCGCTCTCGTTGCGCGACGACGCGGTCGAGCTCGGCTCGCGCGGGCCCATCACGCCCGACCACGTCCTGCGTACCAAGCCGTGGCCGATGGCGCTCGCGCCGGCGGGCGACGAGGATCCGCGCCCCGGCGTCGAGCGCGCGCTCGAGCGCTACGCCGAGCGCTACCGCGCGTACGTCGACGCGGGC
>Ga0307373_10011343_pt1 | contig 12932 bp, 6 predicted proteins | sample OX2MG_FD_202534 | JGI IMG/M metagenome (GOLD analysis project Ga0307373, IMG submission 202534) | Soil microbial communities from Risofladan, Vaasa, Finland - OX-2 | ecosystem: Environmental > Terrestrial > Soil > Coastal area > Acid sulfate soil | place: Finland: Risofladan, Vaasa | collected... | reverse complement strand
CGAAATCGTCGAGTCTATTCAGCGGAGGACGATCTTGCCAGGATTGTGGCCGGACCTACCTGACCTTGTGCCGTTCGATGTCTATTCGCTTGAGGAGATCGCGGCGGAGAAGCTCCGCTGCGTGATCCAGCGCGTTCAGTGTCGGGACCTCTACGACATCTTCAGGTTGGTCGAGGACATGCACGTGTCCCTCGTCGATGTGCGACCGTTATTCGAACGTAAAGCAACTGCGAAGGGTCTCGATCCCGCAACGTTCGCTGGTCGACTTGAGGACAGGTTGCCACGTTACAAAGATCGCTGGCACAACGAAATGTCCGACCACCTCCGAGAACCCCCGCGGATCAACGACGTCATCCGGGCGGTGCGCCGGCATCTTCGTGGTGCCGGATTGGTCACGAAGTAGGCATCTAGCTCTCTTGGTGGCTGTCTGGGGCGCTGTTCGAAATGAGTCTCGAACATTTCGCAGCGAGATCATCTTTGGACCCACTAATGGGTTTGTTGACCTCTCTTCGGACTCCGACATTAAGGCGCTTCTGAAATTCGAAGGCTGATCATCAGCCGTGCGATTTCAGGTGTCCAGATTCGGTAGTTGTCCCATCGGCCAGCGAGAGGAAGTCCTCGTCTTCCTGGGCGGTGTGGAATTGCAAGATCGCGTGGAGTTCATACAGGATGCCCCGAAGTTCGACAATGTCCGCATCATCGACACCGTCGGCGTCGATGTCTTCGAGCAATTGGCCCAGTCTGCGGATCTGGTGCTTGATCTCGACGTGGGCCCTGCCCATCGTGGCAGCGAGGTTCTGCTGGCCCGTTATGCGGCCTAGCTCTGGATAAAGTTCGCGCTCTTCAGCTTCTTCATGGGGGAGGACCTCGGTGAAAAGGACCTGGTATTCGTGGACGACCTCGGCGAGGGCCGATCGAGCGTCAAGCGTGCCGAGTTGGTCGGCCACCCTTCGTAGCTCCGCTATGTCCATTCGAATCGACACATGCTCCTCCCAGAATCGCTTTGTAATCGCAGCGTCTTCGACGCTCAATCGGAGGAGACCGGGTGTGACGCGAAGGGCCCTAAGCGCATTGAGGATCGCTATGACGTCAATCACTTCTTGGAGTACCGCGCCGTCTACGGTGGGAAGCAGGCCGGCGGCCGCAGCACACATTGCCAATAGCGACATCCCCATACCTGCAATGACGCTTTGGCGCGCAATACGCACCGTACGGTGCGCCAGGGCGATTGCCTCACCGAGCCGCTCGATCGTATCAACCGTCAGAACGACGTCGGCCGCCTCCGTCGCGGCTGATGTGCCTCTCGTGCCGATCGCGACGCCGACGTCGGCCAGGGCGAGTGCCGGCGCGTCGTTGATGCCGTCCCCGATCATGATGGTTGGCGCGGATGCCGACTCGATGCGAACAATCTCGAGCTTCTCGGAAGGTGTGCGCTCGGCGAGAACGTCGTCCACCCCAATGACGGCACCGACGGTCTCAGCGACTTCGACGCGATCTCCAGAGACCATGACGATTCGCGAGACGCCATAGCGGCGCAGGGCGCGAATCGTTCGCGGTGCTTCAAACCTCAACGGATCCTCGAAGACGAGTACGCCGGTGGGTTCGCCGTTCAAAGAAACGACTACCGTGAGCGACCCGTCCAGACGAGCGCGGCGCAGTGCGGACTTGGCCCATGACGGCGTCGCGAGTATGCCGGTCGATGCCGCGTGTCCGACTGAGACCCGACGATCAGCCACGGTTCCTGAGATTCCTTCACCGAGGACCTCTGTGACGTCGTGAGGGACGATGAGGGTCAGTCCTTTCTCAAGCGCCGCCCGGACGATTGCGCTGGCGAGCACGTGGGGTGAAAATTGATCCAGGGATGCGGCAGCGCTGAGAATCACGTCGGGGTCGACGTCATCGGCAGTCACGATCTCGACCAACTTCGGATCACCCCGAGTCAAGGTGCCGGTCTTGTCCATGAGCACAGTGGTGCATTGAGCCAGGCGTTCGAGAACCGCGCCGCCCTTGATCACGATGCCCCGCCGTGCCGCTCTGGAAAGGCCCGAAACGAATGCCGCGGGAGCGGCGAGTATCAGTGGGCACGGTGTCGCCACGACAAGAAGGGCGACCGCGCGGTCCGCTCCCCCCAGGGTCCATGCGAGCGCGGCTCCGATCAGCGTAAGGCCTAGGAAGCCGAGGGCGTAGCGATCGGCCAGCCTGACGAATGGAGGTTGGGAGGACTCGGCGTCACGAACCAGGCGCACGATGCTCGAGTAGGTGCTTTCGGCGCTGGTCGTGGTCGCGCGCATGTCGAAGGGCGCGCCAGCATTGAGCGAGCCGCTGCGGAGGTCCTCGCCGCGCACCTTTTCGATGGGCAGCGACTCACCGGTCAGAGCCGACTCGTCCAACGTCGCCGAGTCCGACGCAATCATCCCATCCACCGGTACAATTTCGCCGGTCGCGACCATGAGCAAGTCACCGGCCACCACGTCAACCAAATCGACGGTTGTCAGTTGATCCTCACGGTAAAGATGAGCATCATGGGGAGCTCGTTCGAGAAGGGCTCGCAGGTCGCGTCGAGCCTGGCCGGCCGCCCACATCTCGATGGTGCCGCCACTGGAGAGCATTACGCTGACCACGGCTGCGGCGAGGAATTCACGCACTGAAAGTGCACCGATCAGAGCCAGCAAGGCGATGATGTCCACTCCCAATTGGCCGCGACGAAGGCTGCGTGCGGTTGATATCAGGGAGAAGACGATGCCGACGGCGGCGGAAGCAATCCAGCCAACATTGCCCGGCTCCGATCGAGACGCGAAGTGCAGGATCGCACCCACAATGAGGCCCGACGTTGCCAATGTCAGGCTCAGGTACGGAACGAGGCGTCCCCTCGCGTTTTTCACCTTGTCGGCGCGTTTCGCGACATATATCCATTCTCCCGCGTACGAAACGTGACACGGTAGGGCCCAATGTCCTTTTGGAGAGTGGCCGTAGAAATACCATGAGACCTGTTCAGGGCATCTGTAGTCCTGGCGTTGGCGTTATCGGCTGATACGAGCCAAAGCGCGTACGCGTGGAGCAAACTGCGCTTGGGCCCTCCGTCGAATCCCGACAAGATCGGCGCGTCCCATTCTCGAGTCCCCGCGCGACCTCAACTTCTTGCCGGTGCGGCAGTGACGTCGTCGTGCACGCCGTGACGACTCGTGATTCTTTGTGTCACGATCAAGAGCGCCATCGCGACAATGCCGATGCCAAAGGTTGCGACCAGTACCTCAGTCGGTAGTCGCAGCGCGAAGAACCTTCGAACTGTGTCAATGGGGAACAATAGGACGAAGCCGGCGGCGACTGCTCCAATCAGCAGCGACCGGCGCCAGGTCAGCGGTAACGCAACCAGCGCGAGCACGGTCAGGCTGAGCAAGAGGGTTACAAGCGTTGCGGCCGTGCGCTGCTCGACGAGCGGAAGGTGATGGGATCGAGCCAGTGCGAACGTTGCGAAGACGGACGCCGCCACTATGAAGCCGGCTGGGATTGCGAAGCGGAGGACCCGATTGACGAATCCGGGCGTATAACGGCGCAGATTCGGTGCGAGGGCGAGGAAGAACGCGGGTATGCCAATGGTCAACGAATCGATGATCGTGAGATGTCGCGGGAGGAATGGAAATGGCCAAAGAAAGAAACTGACGGTCAAGGCGAGGATCGTCGCCCACGCCGTCTTCGCGATGAAGATGTTTGCCACTCGCTCGATGTTGGCGGTAACTCTCCGTCCTGCCGCCACGACGTCTGGCATCGTTGAGAAATTTCCGTCGAGTAGGACTATTCGGGCGACCGCCTTCGTGGCCGGAGCCCCTGAGCCCATGGCGACGCCTATGTCGGCCAGCTTGAGTGCCAACGCGTCGTTGACGCCGTCGCCCGTCATCGCTACGGTGTGGCCCCGGGATTGCAGCGCCCGGACCATGGCCTGCTTCTGACGTGGTGTCACGCGACCAAAGATCGAACTCTTTTCAACGATTCTCCCGAGTTCAATCTCGTCGTCGGATAGGTCGCGAGCGTCCACAGGTTGACCCACAGCGGTCATACCAACGCTCGAAGCGACAGCGGCGACGGTGAGTGGGTTGTCACCCGAGATCACCTTCGTGGCAACGCCTTGTCGTGCAAAGTAGGCGAGCGTCTCAGCGGCATCGTGCCGGACCCGTTCGGCGAAGAGTACGAGTGCGGCAACGTGTAAATCGGGTGGCAGAGTCGCGCCCTCAAGACGTGCATCACTGTGAGCCAGTACAAGAACCCGCTGTCCAGTCGCTGCCAACTCATTTACCCGCTGGAGTGTCGATTCGTCACCCCCAAGTAGCACCATTTCCGGCGCCCCGAGCACCCAAGTGCCATGACCGCCGAAGCTCGCCGCGCTCCACTTTCGCGAAGACGAAAACGAGACGGAGCCATCACGAGTCCATCCGTCGACAAGCGGGAACGCGAGACCAATAGCTTCGAGAGTTGCGTTCGCGTCGTCGTCGTGCGAGAGCGCCCCGAGCGCTGCCTCGACAACCGATCGCTCTTCGAACAGTTCGATCCGATCGAAGACAATGGTCCCGTCGGTGAGTGTCCCCGTCTTGTCAAAACACACGACATCGACTCGAGCGAGCGCTTCGATTGCGGAGAGTTCCTGAACCAGCACATTGCGGCGCGCCAGTGATACGGCAGCCAGCGCGAATGCGATGCTCGTCAGGAGGATGAGTCCTTGAGGCACCATACCTACCAGTCCGGCGACGGTACCACTGACGGCGTCACGCACGCTCTCCCTTTCGTGGAGTTGACTAACGAGCAGGATTGCCCCGACGGGGAAGATCGCCCAGGTTACGTATCGAAGTATCCGGTTAATGCCATCGATGAGCTCGGACCTTGCCGGTGTGAAGCGCCGCGCCTCGTTTGTCAACCGGCGCGCGTAGGCGTCTGCGCCTACGGCGGTGGCTTGGTAGCGGCCGGCTCCCGCGACGACGAAGCTGCCAGAGAGCACACTCGCTCCAATGCTCTTGTCGACCGGTTCCGCCTCTCCTGTGAGCAGGGATTCGTCTACTTGAAGACCACTGGTCGATCGAACGACCCCGTCGGCCGCAATCTGATCACCCGAGCGAAGGCACACCAGATCATCGAGGACGATTCCCTCGATCGCGACTTTCTCCTCCGCGCCGTCGCGTATGACGGTGGCCCAAGGGCTGTTTAGTACTGCGAGGTGATCAAGGGTGTATTTCGCTCGTAGTTCTTGAATGATCCCGATGATGGCATTGACGATGAGGACAACACCGAAGAGTGCGTCGCGCAGTTGTCCTACGGTGACGATGGCCACGAAGAGCGTGCCCAGAATGAAGTTGAATCTGGTGAGAATGTTGGCTCGAAGAATCTCGCCGACCGTTCGGCTCGTTCGCTCTCCGCCGAGATTGTTCTGCCCCTTCGTCAAGCGAGCTGTCACTTGGTCGGCGCTGAGCCCGCAGGGTTTTGTCGGCGTTACGAATGTGGTGTCGACGACCTCGCCTGATGGTTCGTGGGCGCGACCGTCCATCACGTCTCCGAGAAGGCGAAGGTCGTGGACATTCGCTGAAGCGGCGAGCGATCCACTTCACCAACTTCAGTCATAAGTGAACCTCCTAGTGGCGAAACGGGCGGTCGTGACTTCTCGGTGTTCCGGAAGACTTCTTCATCGTTACGCTCCGAATCGATATTCCGCATTTCAACAAGCTTTCGATCTCAGTCGTCCAACTGCTCGAAACTACTCCGCCTTCCATGCCATAACGATCTGAGGTTCTCTTCTAATAGATGGGACCTTTTGCCCTAGTCGATTTTCGGATTCGGGTGCATGCTTTGGTAGTTGGCGAGGAGATGCAGTGGGTGAACCTAATCTTGAAGCGGTGACGGAGAGGTTTGTGGTGGTTGGAGTCGACGGCTCAGAATCATCCCTACACGCCGTTGACTGGGCTTCTGACGAGGCTCGGTATCGTGGCGCCGAATTGCGAGTGGTGCACGTGCGCCTTTTGGAACAACGAGTAATGGAGAATGCGCTGGTCGCGAACGAAGTTCGCCGTGAATCCGCAATTGTCCGGACCGCCGTAGAGAGGGCGCAACTGCGCTCACGCGAGGTCGTCGTAAATGCGCTCACGGTTGATCCACCAACCGCAGAATCGTTGATTCAAGCGAGCATCGGTGCCGAGTTGCTCGTAGTTGGTTCAAGGGGTCTCAATCGCATGGAGGAGATACTCCTTGGTTCGGTGAGCCGAGAATGCGTCGTTGGTGCGCATTGCTCCGTGCTTGTTGTTAGAAATCAATGGCCGTAGACTATTCGACGATTTTGACCATCGGCGTCGTAATCAGAGCCGTATGACGCTCTTGGACCTTGCCCGAGTTCCCTCATAGATCCTCGGCGCCAACGGTGTCGAGATCGCCCTCGGTTCGACATCGAACAAAGAGACGACTGGAAGGTAGGTTCCGGGGTCGTCGTTTCGTATGAAGTCGAACGTGTTGAGACACGTGAACTGAGTCCGCCCGATCCATCTACATGGGGTGTGGTGGATCTCTTGTGGGCAGAACTACCGCAGACCAAAAGTTTATGGGGCTACAATCCCTATATAATGATTGTGACCAGCGAAAACGTACGTCCTTCCAGTAATTACACAATCTTCGAGGGCACGATCTCGGGGATGCACATCAAATAGGTCGCGGCGATCGTCGGGCTCCAATAGTCATGCATGAATCGAGAAAATAGTAAGCGGTTTCAAGGGATCAATGCATCACTCGGTGAAACGACAGGCGTGAAATTCGCGAAGATCGCTAAGACGTGCGTCCAGGTAAACACGATGTCGAGATTTTTTGGTTTGATATGTCACAAACCGGACGATAACTTCGATATTGCGCCTCCGATCCGTTGGACATTCGGGGCGCTTCACTTTAGGCGAGGAGAGTCGTTATGCGAAGGGCCATATTTTCGTTTGTGTTGGTGGGGGCGCTGTTCACCGCAATAGCCACCGGAGTGAGCGACGTGGGGGCGAGTACGACGAATTCGTCGGCCCAACTTGTCTACTCCACTTCTAGCGAGTCGCTGCAGAACTTGGGCACCGTCAATCTCGCTGGCGTCGCACCCACGACACCCACAGCGGTGGCCTCGGGATTCTCCTCGGGCTCGAACCACCCGCTTCCGGTCGACTCCGAGAATCGACCGACCACCAATTCCACAAAGACCGTCGTGGTGACGCCCGCTTCGCGCACGTCGATCAATTCCAGCGCGACCGCCAGTCTTCCGGGTTTCGATGGCATCACTGGTAACGAGCAGGCGGCGGCCAACGGTGGCGGCGACCTCGAACCACCGGACCAGGGCACCTGCGCCGGTCCTGACGCCAGCGGCAACCCCGTCGTCGTGGAGATCATCAACAACGCGCTGACGGTCTCCACCCCCTCCGGCACTTCGCTTCTGAACGTGACACCGACCTACGCGCTGTTCAACCAGCCGTCGACCGCGTTCCTGTCGGACCCGCGCTGTGCCTACGACGCGACGACGCAACGCTGGTTCTTCACAGAGTTCGTGGTCGGAACGGCTTCGGCGACGCCAAAGAAGGACTTCGTGCCCAGTACACAGTTCGTCGCGGTGAGTGAAACCTCTGATCCGCTCGGCAACTACCAAGTGTTCGGCATCGACACCACGGACCTGTCCAATCCCGTGGGCGACTGCCCATGCTTCGGCGACTACGACATGATCGGCTTCGACGCTAACGGTCTGTACATCACCACCAATGAGTTTTCGACCGGCAGTACAGCGCCCTACTTCAACGGAACGGTGATGTACGCAATCTCCAAGCAAAGCTTGGCGGCCGCCGCAGACGGATCGAAGTTCCCTTCGGTCACTCGTTACGCGATCACCGGCGACGCATTCGGCTTGAGCGGTGGCAGTCAGCCGTACCACGTCTCGCCGGCCTCGACGCCGGCCGGAGCGCGCTACGCGCCGAATACGGAGTACTTCGTCGAATCGAATTCGAGCGCATATTCCGACAACCACCTCATCGTCTACGCGTTGACGAATACGAACTCGCTCGCAACCCGTGGCACGCCGTTGCTCCAGGCGACCGACATCACCAGTGAGGCGTACTCGTTCCCGCCGAACGCCACCCAGAAGCAAGGCCCGTTGCCGTTGGGCAATCAGATTGGGACTGACTTAGGGGCACCGTTCTTCAACACCAAGACGCCCCAGGGCCTCCAGACTGACTTCAACGCGGTCCAAGAGGTGACGTACACGGCGGGCACTCTCTATGGAGAACTCGATACGGCGGCGGGCAGTGGGAATAAGGCCACCTCGGCGGCCGCGTGGTTCGAGATCACACCGTCGACCAACAGCAGTGGCGTCAGTGCGCAGATTGCGGGCCAGGGGTACGTGGCGACGAGTCAGAACATCTTGTACCCAGACATTGTGGTCGGACCCACCGGCAATGGCTACATGGTGTTTGCGTTGAGCGGCCCAACCCAGTTCCCGAGCGCCGCGTTCACGACATTCACGAGTTCCGGTCCAACCGGATCGGTGAACATCGAGGCAGCGGGCAGCGGTCCCGAGGACGGATTCACGTGTTACATCACTGGGTACGGGGGCTGTCGTTGGGGTGACTACTCCGGTGGCGCGGTGTGGAACGGTACGGCCTATTTGATGACCGAATACATCCCGCCAAACAGCGGTGCGACGCAGCGTGACTTTTTCACAAACTGGGGCACCTTCGTATGGAGCGGTCCAGCCACTTGAGTTAACGGCACAGTCGCCGGATGCTCTGCCAACACGGCAGAGCATCCGGGGACTGTGTGCATGCAAGCCTCGTTGTGTAAAGGTCGCGTAAAGACGGTAGGAACTTGCGCGATCGAGTACATCCACCAGCGTCACTGAAGCGGAGCTCGATCGCGATATCGCGCTACTTAGCGCTGCCAATCGCGTGAATGTTCAATAGCACCGTCAAGTCGCCGGTGACGTCTCCAACAGGTCATTTTGGCATCACTTTTGCTCAACTTCTCAACCACTTTCGCGCAAGAGCACCGCAATACTCAGCGCAAAAAGCTGAGCACGAGGTTGCGCACTACTTGTGGCTGTGAACCAACCGATCGAAAAGGTCGGCGATGACGATACCCTTTTAGAGAACTCCATCAGGTGATTCACCGTCACTAAACCCGTGCAGCGATTCGCATCATCGAATCGCTGGAATCAAGTCTTCAACAACTAACGACCGAATGACGCAGCGCGTCAGCGTAAATGGCCAGATGAAAAGGCGAAAGAAGCGGCCTACCCTTGGCGTTCGCGAAGAATTCGATATTCGCCAACGCCAGAAGGTGGAATTGTGGAGTCGAGCAAACGACATTCATATTTTGTACTTCCTCTTTTCACGACGGCCATTAAACACATTGTGCGTCGCAGGGCAGTGACGCTTCGCGACGAAGGCGGCTTCACGCTAATCGAATTGCTCATCGTCGTCATCATCATGCCGCTCGTCGTTGGCGCAATGGGACTCGGGCTGATCACCATCCTTCAAATGCAGACCAGTGTCACGAGTTCGACTGGCAACACCGCGGACGCGCAAATTACTGCTTCTGTATTTGTCAAAGACGTGCAGAGTGCGAGCGATATCACCGCAATGCCGACACCGATTATTTGTAACGCCCCCGGAGAGACTACGGACACTCAGTTGTTAGGGCTCCAGTGGGACAATGGCCAAGGCAGCAATGGCGAAGACAGCGTCTCGTACGTCTCCGTGCCAGTCACGGTTGGCTCCACCACGACGTATTCGCTTGTCCGTCAGCGCTGCACGTCAGGAAATTATTCCGCGCCTAGTTCAACAACTGTCTCCAATAACTTTCCGGCAGGAACTATTGCCGACGTCGCGCCTACCCTCACCCCAACGTGCACAACATTCCCTCAGAGTTGCGATCCGAAGCACGTATGGCTTAGAGCGGACCTCGTCAAGTCCGTGATGATCAAATTTGTGGAGGGCGACAATGTTGGCTCTTCCACCGTTCCCTTCACCTATTTTCTGCAAGCAACTCCGAGAATCTGGACGTCGTCCTTCAGTGACGCTTCGTCTGGTGGTCCACCGTACGCTCCTCTTATTCTTCTCGGGGGAACGTCGTCGACCGATCCACCAACGGGGTGCGTGTCCGGCTCGGCAATGACGGTCAAAGAGGGCTCAGTCTCCATTAATGTTGCGGGCGGTAGTGGCAACGGAGGAGTCGCCATCGCCTCGAACTGTCCCGACTCCGTCAACGTTTCGAGCAATGGCACGCTGTCGGTCGGTCCGGTCATGACAGAGAATGATTCGGGGAGTGCGTCAATTCAGGCGACGAACAACTCGACGCTCGTAGCGGGCACCGAGTCGACGCCGAGCTTCAAAATTTATGATCCCTATGCAGACCTGATGGCGCCGATCAGCCCGACATCGCCCGGAGCCTGCAGCCCGGACCCGAGCACCGGGATCTATTACTGCACGCCAGGTTTCTACACTGGGACACAGAGCTTTCCGAACGGCAGCCAAGTCGTTTTCGTGGGCGGCGGCAACTACGAATTCCAAAACGGATTGGCCCTTCCCGGTGGCACCGCTCCATCGGCGATCTTTGCCACGGGCAGCTACATCTTCGACGGGACCAACGCGCTCACGATGGGGACCAGCGGCATGACTATCAGTGGGAACAACGTCCTGTTCTACATCACCGGTCAAAACGCCACCTTCGCCAACAACTCCAATATCAACTTGACACCGGAGGACGGCAACCAAGGGGTCACCATCTGGGACGCGAGTCTGGGCGGTACCTTGACCTTGGCGAACAACAGCACATCCACCGTTGATACCAATTCGTACGGCGGAATCTACGCACCCTATGCCACGGTCTCGACCACCCAAAACGGCACCGTGACATGCGCATTTATCGTTACCAATTCGGCCTCCTTCGTGAACAACACGGTCATCAACATCACCTCCCCATGATGAAGACAGCGCGCGCCAAGATTAGGGCTCGACGAGCCCATGACCATGAGCTAGGACGTTCGCGCGATGCGGGCGACACCCTGATCGAAGTGCTCTTGGCCGTGATCGTGCTGTCGCTGTGCGGTCTTGCCCTGATCACGGCGTTCGGCACGGCAATCTCGTCGTCAGCGACGTATCGCAAGCTGGCCTCGGTGGATACCGTCATGCGTACCGCCGAAGAGTCCGCCGTCGCACAGATTCAACAGCAAGCCAAGCCGCTTTATATTCCTTGCGGGACGGCCGCTCAGTACACGCTGGAATTCTCCGGCCTGCTCCCTTACCCTGCTCTACCAGCGGTGTCGTCCACCTCGCCGGGTTACGGAAACACGGACGCCGTTAGTTCACGACTGGGTGCCCCTGTCGGTTTCACCGTGGCGTTCGCGAACCCAACGTCTGCCAACAATATTCAATACTGGGATACCGCAAATCATCAATTCGTAACTTCTTCTCTTGATTGCGTCTCATCCCAGAACGGGCCGGAACTCATCACCATCACGGTCACACAGTTAAAGCCGTTTTTGAGCGATTCCAGTAGCTTCATCGTGGATGACCGGGGCGCTCCATCAACTCAGGGTGCATTATCGGCGAGTCCGTCCGTCATCGGCGCCGGCGCCAAATCGGTGCCCGTGGCGGTAACCGGTCCAGGTTTGAACGATAACGGGTCAAAACTCGCCGTGTCAGTTGGGTGCATGGGCGTGACAGTCGGCACGACAACGTTCAACGCCCCTTCTACTGTCAGTTTCCTTCTCTCGGTCGCCAATTCGGCACCCCCGAGCGACAATTGCCCCGTGACCGTAACGAACGGCGACGGGACAACGTTGACTGACTATGTCATCGACATCAAACCGGCGCCGACGGTTACTGCAGCAACGTCGCTCGCTCTGGGAACGACCGGCAACGTTACGGTGACGGGCACGGGATTCATACTCGGATCCAGCCTCGCGGCCACGTTCGGTCCCGCTACGGGAGACTGTCCGAGCATTCAAGTCAACCAGACGCTCTTTGTGAGCCCAACGTCACTGTCGCTCAACGTAACAGTTCCGGTTTCCTTGAGCGCGACCTCGTGCGATATCGACGTCGTCAACGGGGACTATGGGCGCACCGTCGGATCCGGGGTGTTTACCCCGACCTCGACGGAGACGCCTACGGTGGCCATCACGTCGCCGACGAACGGCGACTACACCAATCAAACGTCGCCGACGTTCACGGGAACCGCCACGTCCACCGATGGGGCCACGATCACCGTAAAAATCTATAGTGGCGCAACCGCGACCGGCTCCCCTGTGCAGACCTTCACGACCACCCAAACGTCGGGGACATGGTCCAGTCCCCCGACGTCGGCGCTCCCAGGTGGCGCTCGGTACACCGCTGTCGCCTCCCAGAACAACTCCGCAGGAAACCCCGGAACGTCGACGCCCATCACGTTTGTCATCGACACCACCAAGCCCGTGGTCATGATCGCTGCGCCGTTCACCGATCAGAACTCGAGCACCGGCGTGTTCTACGGCAACAGTTCCTTGACGCCTATCACGGGCACAGGCGGAACTCTCGCGGCGTCCCCGTCAACGGGCCAAAGCGCCGATCTGGCACCGGTGACGGTGACGATCTACAAAGGCGCCACCACGGGAGGAACCGTCGTCGGGACCTTTGGCGCGACCGTCTTGAGCGGCGGATCGTGGTCATTGTCGGGTACGTCGCTTAGTTCCGCGCAGGAATATACGGCGCAGGCGACACAACAAGACGGGGCTGGCAACGTGGGCACCTCGAACGCGGTGAGCTTTGTCATCGACACCGTCGCGCCGATTGTGAGCAACGTCCAAGTAACTAAGGGGAGCGGACGTAAGTTCACCGTGACCTTCAATGGCGGAACCAATGCGTATACGGCAACAACGAGTTCCGATCAAAACACCGCCACCGTCTACGTCTGCA
>Ga0307373_10011341_pt1 | contig 12933 bp, 13 predicted proteins | sample OX2MG_FD_202534 | JGI IMG/M metagenome (GOLD analysis project Ga0307373, IMG submission 202534) | Soil microbial communities from Risofladan, Vaasa, Finland - OX-2 | ecosystem: Environmental > Terrestrial > Soil > Coastal area > Acid sulfate soil | place: Finland: Risofladan, Vaasa | collected... | reverse complement strand
GCTCCACCGCTGCTGAGTTCCACGATCGCCAGGTTGGCCTCGACGCTGCGGCCGGCGAGGTTGATGTTCGAGGCAAGCGGCAACGATCCGACCGCCGGGAATGCGGTCACATACGTGGGGCTGCCGCCGTGGTTGATCGCCGTGACGTTGGCCACCACCGCCAGCGCTCCGGAGGGAACGTGCGCGCCGGTGATCTGTGCTGTGATGGTTTCATGGCCGGCCCCGAGCGTTCCGTTTCCGCCGCTGTCGCACTGATTGGCGGCGATCCCGGGCCCGGGAGGGCGTGTGTCGCAGATGCGGAATGGGTTGATCGCCGTGTATGCCCCCGGCGCGGCAAATGTGTACCTGTCACCGGCATTCGCAGCACTTGTGCCGCCTGGCGTTACCACGGTGATATCGACAGTCCCTGCGGCGACAGTCGTCGGCGTGTACAGAATGATCTGAGTGGGACTGGTGACCGTGAAGCACCCGGCGCTCGAACCCAAACAGGGGTAGCCATTGCTCGAGGGGATGTCGGTCGAATTGAACATCACGTCGGAGGCCGTGAAGCCGCTCCCCTCGAAAGCGTTGCCAGTCACTGTGACGAGCGCGCTGCTCCCGACGGCTCCATGATTTGGGGTCACCGCGCTCACGACCGGCGGCGGGAAGGCACTACCGGACCCGAAGGCGTAGAGATCTCCGTTGCCACCGGCGGCAATGAAGAACTGACCCGTCGAGACCCCCGCCGAGGAGAAGATCAGCGGCGCTGTGCCACCGGTCGGGTAGGTGAACTCGGTCGCACCAGTTTGGAGACTGAAGACGTCGACATTGCCGGCGAGGTCGCCGACGAAAATCGCCTGGTCACCACTCGGTCCTGAAACCGCAGGCGACGAAATCACACCCGCGGTCGCCGCCGTCGTGCCCGGCGACGCCCCGGTAGTCCAGTTGGGGTTGAGCGCACCCGTGGCTGCGTTCAACGAGAACACACCAGCGCCGTAGCCGAGGTAGATGTAGCCACCCACGAGGGCTGCGCCCGACTGGGACGGGTTGCCGTGACCGATATTCGGCTTGATCAGGAAGTCCCAGATCTGCGCCCCGGTCTGGAGATCGAGCGCATAGGTGATCGCGTCCTTGCCGGTGTTGTAGACGACTCCGTCCACGTATGTCTGCGATCCGGGCGCGCCGACAACTCCGGGCGCCGCGATGGTCGGCGGCGCACCCACGTCCGAGTCGGCGCCGACGACCGTCTGGAACCGCCAGAGCGCCGCGCCGGTCTTTGCGTTCACTTCATAGATGGAGTCGTCATTGTCGGTCGAGCCGACGACGACCACGGGCAGGCCACTCGCGAGCGTTGTGTACGCCGGGGACGCGTAGACGCCGGCCACACCGGTCTGATTGCCTGGCGGGCTGCCGAAAGCGTCGAACATCCACTTGATGGTGCATGCGGCCGCCCCATAGGTGTTGCCGACGCCATACATCGCCCAGATATGACCGCCGTCATAGACGTTGACGTTGCCGCTCGGACCGTTGTCGCCGAAGTACACGACGTCGCCCTTACCATCAGGATTTCCGATCACCGCGGACGAGGCGATGATGCCCCCCACGGACGGGGACTCGCAGATGAGCGCCCCCGTCGTTGCGTTGAGCGCGTACTCGTGCCAGTCACCATCACCGAAGTAGACGGTGTTGTTCGACACCACCGGCGAGGCTTCGATCTCTTTCGAAAGCCCTGCGATCTTGACGGTCTGGTACTGCCACACCAGCGCACCGGTGGTCGCGTTGAAGGCATCCATGTCTCCGGACTGGTTGCCGACATACACCAGCGATATCCCGAGGGTTGCGTTGAAGACGACCGCCGGTGAGCTGTAGGCAATCGTGCCGCCGGTATTGGCCGACCAATGGAGTCTGTAGGAGGTCGATGCGGTCAGAAGCGTCTCTGATGAGACGCTCGTATGGTTCGGGTCGTGCATGTGCTCCGGCCAGTCCTGGAATCCGGCTGGGATCGTGTGCAGGGCGGGCGTCTTGGCCGAGGCGGTAGCGGCCGATGAGACCGCGGTCGTGGCCACCATCGCCGCGACCGACAGGAGGGTGCCTGTGGAGCGCACGAAGCGTCGCGTGGTGCTAGTCCTCAATGCCCACTCCTGTCACATCATTTGCGCGAACCGATCACCTAGCGGGGGCAGCCTAGGATGACACACTCAGCCGGTCACCGGGTCGCCCGAGCTCCGCGACATAATTCAGGCTTGACACCGTTTCTGGCGCGCCTGCTCCTGTTCGGGATCGTCGTCTTCTTCGTCGCGGCAACGGTGGGAATCGCGCTGGCCAGGCCGGCGCCCCCTCCCCCGACGGTCTTTCACTTCCCAGTGAACGCGGCGCCCGGCCCGCCGATCGTCTCCGGGGGCGGCTCGCGGGTTCAACTAGCGCCCGGGATCGATGTGGGTCCTGTGGTCAGCCTCCGCCCGTCATGAACGCCTCGACATCCGAAAGCCGGATCCGCCCCGCCCTCCAATTCCCCCCTTCGGAATTTTCGGGGAGACAGGACTCGAACTTTCGACCCCTGGTCCCACAGACCAGCACCTATTGAGTACCGGCAGCTTTTGGCGCTGCCGCGAGCCGGGTGACAGGGATGCTCGCGCGTCGGGTGGTCCTTCGTCGTGACGATGCGTGATCGGTGACTCAGCGCTCGAACGGAGCGCGTCGTCGCGGCGGTCGGACTGAAGGGAGCCGGCCCGCGTCGACAAGCGCTCGACGGAGCACGAATTCGATCTGGGCGTTGGTGCTGCGGAACTCATCCCCTGCCCACCTCGCCAAGGCGTTGTGCACCTCGGGATCGAGGCGGAGCAGCACGGACTTCCTCCGGATCGGGAGCACCGTAGCCGTGTCGGCGACCTCGCTCATCAGTACAGCGAGCCGGCATTCACCACGGGCTGCAGGTCGTGATCGCTGCAGAGCACGACCAGCAGGTTGCCCACCATGGTTGCCTTGCGCTCCTCGTCGAGTTCGACCACCGCATCGGCGGAGAGGCGATCGAGGGCAAGTTCAACCATGCCCACGGCGCCCTCGACGATTCGATGGCGGGCAGCAACGACTGCGTTGGCCTGCTGGACCCTCAGCATCGCCTGGGCGATCTCGGGCGCATAGGCGAGCCGGGTCAGCCGCGATTCGATGACCCTGACGCCGGCGGCGGTGACGCGGGCCGCGATCTCCGCGGAGAGTTCCTCATTGATCTCATCGGCGTTTTCCCGGAGTGAAGGTATGTCGCTCCCGCGCGTGTCATAGGCGTAGCCGCTCGCGATGTGACGCACACCCGCCTCGGCCTGGACGCGGACGAACTCAACGTAGTTGTCGACGGCAAAGAGCGCTCGCGCCGTGTCCTCGACAACCCAGACGACCGCGGCGGCGATCTCGATCGGGTTGCCGTCGCCATCATTGACCTTGAGCATGCCAGTCTCGTGATTGCGGATCCTGGTGGAAACCCGATCGCGTCGAGCCCCGGGATGCACCCACCAGAGGCCCGGCCGTCGGACCGTGCCCTGGTAGCTGCCGGCAAGTCGGAGCACCACCGCCTCGCCGGGCGTGACCGATATCAGCCCTCGCAAGCCGGCAATGGCGAGCAGGAGGAGCGGCACACTGATGCCGACTAGAGCGCCCGATGAACCAGCCCCGTGGAATCGTTCAATAAGGCCTCGGCTGAGGAGGCCGGCGCCCGCGATGAGCAGTATCCCCGACGCGACGAGCGCCGACCAGCCGGACACCGCATGCGGCGGGTGCTCGGTGAGGAGGGCAGGGGTGTCGGCGAGCGAGATTCTGCTTTTGGGTTTCTCCGAACTCATAGTTGTCCTCGTGAGGTTGACGAAGGAGCTAGCGAGATGATATCACTAAGGTATGGTCGCCGAAACGATGACTAGTGCTCGTGGAGATCGACCATCCGGCAAGCCTCCCGCACTCGTGGTCGACCACCTGACCAAGCGCTTCGGCGATCGCACCGCGTTCGAGGATGTTTCGTTCTCTGTTGCGCAGGGCGAGGTGTTCGGATTCCTGGGGCCCAACGGGGCGGGGAAGACGACCACGGTTCGGACGTTGGGGACACTGATCGCCCCAACATCCGGCTCGGCAAGCGTCGCCGGCATTCCCTTGACCTCGGTCAACGGACCGGAGATCCGACAGCGCATCGCGATCATGCCGGAGAACCCGGGGCTGTATCGACGCCTGACGGTGACCGAGAACCTTCAGCTCTTCGCGGGTCTCTACGAGCAGCGCAATGGAGCTGCTCGGATCGGCGAAGCGCTCGAGGCGGTCAATCTCACAGCGCGCGCAGGCGACCTCTGCGGCAGTCTGTCCAAGGGACTCCTGCAACGGGTTGGGCTGGCGCGAGCGTTGCTCAACGACCCTGCGGTCATGTTCCTCGACGAGCCAACCTCCGGCCTGGATCCCGTCTCAACGCGCGAGGTGAACGACCTCATCAACGGGCTGCGCCAGCGTGGGGTCACCGTGTTCCTCACGACACATCGGCTCGAGGAGGCGGAACGGCTGTGTGACCGGGTCGCCATCCTCAACACCAGGCTCCGTTTGGTGGGCCGACCCGACGAACTCCGTGAGCGGCTCTTCAGCCGGTCGCTGCTCGTCGAGACCTTACATCCCGTCGTCGCGCCAGATGATGTCTTCAACAGCACGGAAGGCGTCGAAAGCTGGCGGCCCGAGGGGACGAGCAGCTACGTGGTCAACGTCGCCGATCCGAGGAATATCGCGCCGCATCTGACCCGGGCACTCGTCGCCGCGGGCGCCGACGTGGTGTCGATCAGCGAGTCCAGGCACTCCCTCGAGGACGTCTACCTGCAGCTGATCGACGACGACCCCGAGGCATCCCAGCGATGAAGTTCAGCTTCGGACGTCTGGGCGCGGTGCTTCGCAAGGAGCTCCGGGAATACCGCCGCAGCCCCTTCATCGTCGGGACCATGGCGCTGCTCCCGCTCGTCTTCCTCGTCGAACCCCTGATCACCATCTTTCGCATCGGCCCGTCGGTCGCGGCAAATGTTGTGGATAAGGCCGTCGGCGCCACGTTTCTCGTGCTGCTGATCGCGCCTGCTTTGCTTCCCGCGGTCATAGCCGCGTACTCCGTGGTCGGAGAGCGCGAGCAGGGTACCCTCGAACCCCTGCTGACCACCCCGCTGCGCCGCGAGGAGCTGCTTCTCGGCAAGGCGGTCGGTGTCGTTGTTCCCGCGGTCGGCATCGCCTATGTGCTCTTCGCTCTGATCCAGGTCTGTGCTCGCCTCTTTGCGAGCAATGCGGCGGTGGTGTCAGCTCTGGGGCAAGGACCCCATATCCTGGCTGAGATTCTCTTCGCACCACTCTTGGCGGGATGGTCGATCTGTGTGGGCATCGGCATCTCGACGCGAGCGAGCGACGTCAGAGTTGCACAGCAGTTGGGGACGTTGTCGAGCCTTCCACCGCTCGCGGTCGTGGCTCTCGTGTCCTTCAACGTGTTCACACCGAGCGTCACCCTCGCGGTGGTGTTCGCGATGGTGCTGCTCGTCGCCGACGTGGTTCTCTTTCGCATCGTCGTGGCGTTGTTCGACCGCGAGCGGCTCATCACCGGCGCGTCAGCCCGGCGATCATCGAGCGGCGACGGTCAGGTCCCGCCCGCCGGTGCGGTTCGACGGATACGGCGCATCGGAGGTACCGACGATGGGTGACGGCACGCTGCTGGATGACGCGCAACCCATGCCCATCGCGTCGCGAGCCGCGGCAATGGTGGCAGGCATCCTGGGTGGTTCTGGCACCCACGTCGTCCAGATCATCATCGCCATCGTGGTGGCGGCTGCGCTCATCGTCTATTTCCTATTGCGCATCGGGGCTCGCGGCGGTCGAGGTGACGTCCGCGCCGCTGCAGCGGCTGTCACCCGGCATCACCGCGCACACGAGGGAACTGTGGGCGACGCGACAGTGAGGTTGGTTCGAACGTGGAGTGGGATCGGCATTGGTGCGCAGAGTGAGCAGTGGAATATCGCGATCGACGGCATCGTGGTGGGGTCGATTGCCAACAAGGAGACAATCGAGGTAGATGTCGCCCCTGGGCACCACACCTTGCATCTCGGGTCCGGCAGGCACCGCAGCGTGGAGCGCTCGTTCGACGTCGCCCAGGACGAGGTCGCCGGCTTTAGTTGCAACGGTCCGAGGTTCTGGCCACAGCTCCTGGCGGCGCTGATGAAGCCCGATCTCTGGATCACGCTCAGACGCGAGTGACGGGCGTGGCGGTTACGTTCGACCTTTCGGGACGCAGTTGCCCGCCTCAGTGGTGCCCGGCGGGTTGGATCGGTGGACGTGCAGGCTCAAGCGCGACGCCCGGGCTCGAATGCATCGGCGGCTGTGACTCAGCACGGCGAAGTGGGTTCGCGCCCCGGTCAGGCACGCATCCACCGCTTTCATTTCGGTATCGCGGCCCACGATCCGATTCCGAGCGTCCGACACCTTCCCAGATGATGGCGATCGACGCCCCCAGGGTCCAGCGGCACGGACCGCGCACGCGTTACAGCGAGCTGTGGTGAGCGAGCAAATGTAGGGTCGTGCGGGTCGACACCTGGGGTTTTCCCCGTTTCAGCGCGGCCTACCGGGGCCTAGGTTGTCGGCTGTGCAGCACCCACACAGGACCGAATACCTGGCCGAGTGCTTCTGGCCCGGTGTGCACGAGTCCGATCTCATCGCCCTCGACGATCGCGTCAATGCCAGCGCCGCCGAGCTATTGGCCGACGGTGATGTCGTGCGTTACCTCGGCTCGCTGCTGATGCGTGAAGACGAGGTCGTCCTCTACCGCTTCGAAGGTTCCGAATTCGCGGGCGTCGCGTCGTCGAACGTGCGGCCATCCCCTTCGAGTGGATCCTCGAAGCGAGTCACGCGCCGTGGGCGGGCGAGCCGGCGTCCTTACGGCAGGAGCCTGGAGAGGGCGGTGCACCACCTTAAGTCGGGCTTAAGGCAACCCGAAAGGCGGCGCGTAGCCTGCTGCAGCCGATGGACACACTCCTGGCGCACTCGCCAAGAAACAGGCACTACTCGTACGGAATCGAGGGGAAGGAGGCAACCCATGAACGAGCACACCCGATTCATTCGTGTGATAGCGCCAGGCGTCGAGGCTTGGTGAGGAGGAAAACGTTGCCTAGAAACCAGTCCCGGCTGCTCGGCCTTGTTTGCACAGCAGTTTGCGCCGGGGTTCTTGCCGGCTGCAGTGCAAGCAGCAGCACCAACACCACGACGGGCACCTCGATCCCCGGAGGTTCCAGCGGCGGGAGCGGACAGAACGTCACCTTCAGCGTCCAGGTCAACTTCACGGGCGCCGATACGGTCCAGGGATCGTTTGCCGACCACGAGACCGGCAGTGGCTTCCATTCGTGTGCCCAATACGCAAGCTTGAACACACCACTCGGTTGGCTCGGGCCAGCTCCGCCGACACAAAGTACAACACAGATCGGCGGGAAGACGATCAGCTGGTTGATGGGCGTGTCGAAGAGCACCTTCCACGGTTCTGGGAGCTACTCAGGCAGCGTGATAACCGACCTTGCCATCGGATCTGACGATTTCACCGGATCCAACTCGCAGGTCATGCTGAACAGCGACGGTTCAGGGTCGGCGTCTTTCACGAACCTGTCCGCGTTCACGTCAAGCGTCGTTGACTCCGGGACGATCACGTGGACCTGCTCCGGCTGATGTCTACCTGTCAGGTTGGTTGCGACGATAATGCATCGTCTCTTGAGTCAGCCTTAACAGGGTGTTGATTTTCGACCCCTGAGAGGCCTCGACACGGTGACTCGGGTATGCGAGTCTTGACGCAACGAGTTCAGCTTGCGGAGATTCCAGCATGCGAGGCACCACCGACCTGCAAGTGACGATGCTGTCCACCCTGACAACGCTTGGACACCCTGAAGGTTCGGCTAGGTTCCCCGCGCGCAAGGTACATTTACGGATCCTGGCGTGGGCAACCATCACCTTCTTCGGCCGCCGGCGGTCTCGTTAGGTGGTTAGTTCGGCTCTCGATCTCGCGCAGATCGCCGGCAGACTCGCACCAGCGTCGCACAAGCAGTTAGAAATCCAAGGGCAGCCCTGGCGCGAGTCTCCAGTCTTCCCCGAATGCCGCCAACTCAAGCGCTGTGGTCGGTCTCATTCGTCAGACACTCTGGCACGGTGCGCCCACAACCCTGAGATGCGATCGCGGACGCAAGACGCTGCCCCTCTAAACGATGACGCAGAATCAGCCGCAACGCCACTGACCGACGATACGAAGCGACACCACCCCCGGAGTCGGTTCACCACCAACAATCTCTAAATCGGCATTCACCGAGCCGGAACTACCGTTTGTGCCGCTGAGCGTAAGCGTGCCATCGGTTGATTGCCAGAGTGCGCCGGAAACCTCTTCGAGGACTGCCACCTTGGTGGCCTTGTCGTTTGCCTCAAAGTACGGGTCGGGCCATGGCTTCAGTGCATACGTGTGCCGGCCGACGTAGCTACCGTCCACATTCAGGTAGAGGAAGTAGCTTCGAGTCGCCCCTTGGAGAGGGATGGTGTTCATAAGGTTCGCGCCCGACAGCACACATGGCAGCGGTTTGAGCGCCAAGTTCACTTCAGCGCAGTCATCATAGGCGCCGGTAAGTTTGATCTCGGTTGCCCCGCAAGCCGGAAACCGCGGCAGCGGCGACGGCGAGGAGTGCCCGGTCGGGGAAGACGGGAACAGCCGGCCGATCCCCCCCGTTACCAACCACGAGCTGAGCCCGACCACGACGACTACCGCCGTCAACATGAGCCATGGTTTGGGCTGGCGCATCGGCTTTTAGATGTTGTGTTTCGGACGCTCAGCGAGTGTCGTCTGAACTCGTCAGCAAGCCGACGATCCGGGCTCGGAAGTCGTGCTACCGGGAGGCCACTTGTGTCGATGCGACATGACACTTCGCACCATGTGTGCGCATTGCTCTGTGGCGGGCTTCGGGTGGGCCGGCAGCCGACAGTTTAGCAGCAGGATCGATCGGCACGTACGTTCGCCACTCTGGCTGGAGCTATTGCCCGTTCGTGTAACGATCGCGCTGTTGGCGACATGCAGCTGCTGATGGATGTCGACTAGTCCAATTAGTGCCATTTGATGATCTCCGGAAACGGGAGGCGCTGGACGGGATGCGATGCTGCTACCCATGCCCAGTCTAGCGGTGAGTGCGACTGTGCTCTATCTGGCACAGCCTGTCCCGGGAGCGGTGACCGTTGTCGTTGTGGTGTCGTGGATCGGCGTCGAGGCCTATGCCGCCCGTGGTGGTGCCCGGCAACGCGATGCGCTGCAGGACGCCGGAACCAAGCGCTTCCTCGTCCTCACGCTATACGCAGGGCTTGCCGTTGCCGTTGCGATCGCACTCTACATTCCAGCCACGCGGCTTCCCGCACCGAAGGCAGCCTGGTTCTGGTCAGGAGTGTTCGTGGCGCTGACAGGTGCCGGCCTCCGCGCCTGGGCGATTCGGACGCTCGGCGAGTTCTTCACTCGCGACGTCATGATTCGCGAGGCGCATATCGTGGTTTCAAGTGGCCCGTACCGTTTGCTCCGCCACCCCTCGTACACGGGGACCGGGCTGATCATGCTGGGCTTCGGCCTCATACTCGGCAGCTGGCTGAGCGTCATCGTTGTGGTGATCGCTTTTGCCATCTCCCATCTTCCTCGTATCCTTCACGAGGAGCGCGTGCTCGGCGCACGCTTCGGCAGCGAGTACGAGGAGTTCGCGAGGAAACGGCGGCGGCTCGTCCCCTTCCTTTGGTGAGTTGTGGAGCAAGCGGACTCCTCAGCTGCTGGGCGTAGGTCGGATACGCCCGCCGGCGTACGGCAACAGCCGCTCCCGGGCGGATGACGGGGCCGTCCCCGTCGGCTACGGTGTCGTGCATGACCAACCATCCCCAGATCACCCTCCTGCGCGCCGAGCTCTCCGCTGTCGCAGCGACGTTCCTGCTCTTCTCGCTGCTCCATCTCGGCGTGAGCATCGGCCCGCTCAGCGACGCCCACAATCTGGACGGAGGCATCGCTGAGGCAATCCTCGGTGTATGCGCCCTCGTCGCGTTCGTTGCCACATTCACCCGTCCAGCTTCGGCATGGACCTGGGGCGTAGTGGCCAATGGTGTCGCCACCGCGGGCGTGGTGCTCGGCATCTATGCGACGCGGGGCGGGACCACGGAGCTCAACTTCGTGTACCACCGCATCGTGCTCGGCGTTGTTGCGCTGAGTCTCGTCGTGCTCATCATCGGAAGAGCCGCACCAAGATGGCGACACAGTCCGATCCGATGATCGAAACGCACGGAGACGTGATCGCGAATCCGTTCAGCGGCGAGCGCATCGTGATCCGCAGGCACGCTTGCGACACCGGCGGGCGGATTCTCGAGTTCGACCTCTTCCTTCCCCCGGGCACGCACGTTCCCGCGGGCCACGTTCATCCTGGTCAGGAAGAGCGCTTCACAGTGCTCGAAGGCCGGATGCAGTTCCGCCTTGGACGCCGGCATTTCGAGGCGGGCCCTGGGGGCACGGTCGTAGTGCCTCCTCGGACCGGGCACTGGTTCGGCAATGCCGGCGACGGCGTCGCTCATGCGCGCGTGGAGGCTCGGCCGGCGCTGCGGCTCGAGGAGATGTTCGCCGCGACCGCAGCGATGGGGGCGCATACGCGTTTCGGCGGACTGCCGAGGTTGACCGAGCTCATCGTCGTCCTGCACGAATATCGCCAGGAAGTCGGCATGCCGGGCGTCGCCGGCCGCCTCCTGGGCGCCCTTCTCGCACCGGCGGCGTGGATCCTGAGGCACCGGCCCGGATCACACGCGTCACGGTGACGATCGTCCTCGCGAAACAAGCGCGAGCAGTGTCGGGCAACGAGTGCGCGACGATCGCGCCCCGAGGTCCAACGAAGCTCGGTATCAGCTTCCGTCCCCTGCAAGCGGTCGCGCTTGGCCTCGATCCGCAGGCCGCGCTCGACACCTTGCTGAAGCACCCATTTCAACTGCTCAGGGTGGCTGCTTACTGGAGCCGTCTCGAACCTCACGCCGGCTCGTTCAATCCGCTCGAGCTCGACCGGCAGGTTGACGCGGCGGAGCGCGCCGCCAAGGAAATCATCATCTGCGTCGGCGCGGTCAAGGCATTCGGTTATCCCGAATGCTTCGTGCCTGCGCATCACCTGAACGCTCCGCTGCCCGAGGGTCAGCTCGTCAGCCGCGACACGCATCCCCGCCTTCTGGATGCCGCGCTGGTGCAAGTCACCCGCGTTGTCGACCGCTACAAGCAGAGAAGGTCGGTTGTCGGATGGCAGGTCGAGCACGAAGCGGTCGACCCGTTGGGACTCGAACACTCGTGGCGTCTCGCTGCCAGCTTTGTCGAAGAGGAAGTACACGCCGTCCGTGCCGCAGACCCGTCGCGGCCGGTTGTGATGAACGGCTTTCTCGCCGGGTCAATGCCGGTGCGGGCTCATCAGTGGTGGCGCACCCGCGATCAGGGCGACTCGTTCGCAGTGGCGAACCGGCTGGCGGACATCGTCGGCGTCGACCACTACCCACGGCAGGCGGTGGTGGGCGCCCGGGGTTGGTCCCTATACCTCACGGGTGGCGCCGGCCGGGGTGGACGGCGAGCGCTGGGCCGGGTGGCGGCCAGCGCGCATCTATACAACCGGCGGTTGATGGTGACTGAGGGGCAGGCCGAGCCGTGGGAAACGTCGACGGTGCCACCGAACCCCTACGGACGATTCCTCAGCAGCTGCACGCCGGCCGACCTCGTCGACAACTACAACAGCTGTATGACCTGGGTCCGCCAGGCGCACATGGCCTTGGATGCCTTTCTCTTTTGGGGTGCCGAGTACTGGCTACTCCGCCAGCAGACGGGCGATCCCGGTTACCTCGAGGCCTTTCAGCGCATCCTGGCGGAGGCATGACCGACCTCCCACAGCCCGGAGCCTCGCACACCGACGAGCTCGCTGCGATCCCGTCGCCACGTGCGCTCTGGGCGGGGATGGCACGACGCTGGCCCGTTCTCGCCGACATGGTCCCTCCGCTCGTCTTGACCGGGTTCCTGCTCCCGGTGACGACGGCCGAGGCGCACTTCGCCGGTGGCGCGCACCGAATTGGCGTCGGAGGCTATCTGCTGCTGGTTGGCGCCGCGATGGCGCTGGCGCTCCGGCGGCGTCTGCCATTGCTCGCGTACGCCGGCTCGCTCGCATGTACCGGCGCCTACCTTCTCATCGGCGATCCCCCCGGGCCGATCCTGATCGCCCCATTTCTTGGACTCGTCGCCCTCCTGGTCGCGACGAGATCACTGCCAATCTGGATCACTTCGGCCGTGGGCGGTGCTGCCGTCCTGTCGGTGATTCACGGAGCCGTCAACGGGTGGACCTGGCCAGTCGCGGTCTTCGCGGGTGTCTGGTTGTGCGTAGCCGCGGCGGCGGCCGCCGTTCTGGACGCACGGCGGCGCTTACTGAGGGAATCGCAGGCCCGAGCCGCATGGACGCAGCGCAGCCGCGAAGAGGAGGCCCGGCGGCGCACCGTCGAAGAACGACTGCGGATCGCCCGCGAGATGCACGACGTGATCGGCCACAGTCTTGCGGTCATCACCCTGCAGGCCGGAGTGGCTGAGCATCTCCTCGCCAGCCGGCCCGACGAGGCGCGCAAAGCGGTCACCGCCATTCGCGGGGTGAGCAGGCAGGCGTTGACCGAGTTGCGCACCGAGCTGGCCGCGCTCCGTGGAGAGGGGCTGGCCGACGCCGACCGCCGCCCGACACCCGGGCTTTCGTCGGTCCCCGCGCTGGCGTCGCAGATGCGCGACGCTGGACTTCACATCGAGGTAGACCTTCCCAAGGGCGATTATGAAATCCCAGAGATCGTCTCGACGGCGGCGTATCGGATCGTGCAGGAATCGCTCACCAACGTGGCGCGGCACGCCGGCAGCGGCGCGACGGCGAGAGTGCGCGC
>Ga0307373_10011339_pt1 | contig 12934 bp, 12 predicted proteins | sample OX2MG_FD_202534 | JGI IMG/M metagenome (GOLD analysis project Ga0307373, IMG submission 202534) | Soil microbial communities from Risofladan, Vaasa, Finland - OX-2 | ecosystem: Environmental > Terrestrial > Soil > Coastal area > Acid sulfate soil | place: Finland: Risofladan, Vaasa | collected... | reverse complement strand
ACTGGATGGGCTTCGCGATCGACGAGCTCGAACGCGGCGCGCCGCGCGGCGCCGGCGCGGCGCCAATCGCAATCTTCATGCAGGGCGCGACCGGTAATATCGATCCGCGCAGCCGCGGCAGCTTCGCGGTCGCCGCCGATTACGGCTGCGCCGCGGGCAGCGCGCTCACAGCGGCGCTGGCATCCGCGCCAACTCTCGACGCGGCGGATATTCAGGGCCGCCGCATCGAGCTGAAACTCAAGCTCAAGCCGACCGGCGACGCGCTCGCCGCCGCGCGCGACTGCGCCGCGCAGACCGAAGCCTCGCTCGCGAACCATCGCGGCGGCGACGGCTATCAGCTAAAGCGCCTGCGCGACCATCATCAGCAATCGCTCGACGCGCTGCGCACGCTCGAAGCGCTGGAAGAAATCAACCGGCGCGACAAGCGCGTCGATCTGGCGCGCGGCGAGATGACGACGAGCATGAGCGTGATCACGCTCGGCGAGCTTGCGATCATCGGCCTTCCCGGCGAAGCGTTCGTCGAGTTCGGCCTCGCGCTGCGCGCGAATCCCTACTTCGCGCACACGATCGTCGCCTGCTACTGCAACGATCTGATCGGCTATCTCCCCACGCGCGAGGCGTATCCGCAGGGCGGCTACGAAGTCGAGACCGCGCGGGTCGCCTGTGGCGCCGGCGAGGCTATAGTCGCCGCCGCGCTCGGCGTGATGCGCGAGTTGCGCGGCGCGCGCTAAACCGGAGACGGCCACGATGCCGCGGACGATCCTGATGGGCGACCCGGCGCACTTCTCGGTGCGCGGCGGCGCGAATCCGCACACGCGCAACGCGTTCGGAATCCGCAAGCGCGTCGATGCGGACCGGGCGCGCGCACAGTGGCACGCGCTCGCGCGCGAGCTGGTCGCGCACGGCGCCGAGGTTTGCGTGCTCCCGCCCGACGCGCATCGCACGGGTCTCGTCTATCCGGCCAATGCGGGATTTCTGTTTCCGCTCGAAGGCGGTGGCGAGAAAATTTTCTATCTCTCGCATTTGCTGCCGACGCGCGCCGCCGAGATCGAGGTCTATCGCCCTTTCCTCCGCGCGATGGGCTATCAGACGCGCGACATCGCCGCGCCCTTCGAGGGCGAGGCCGATTTCTTTCCGGCCGGGCGCTTCATGATTTTCACCCACGGCCGCGTCGAGCGGCAGCGCTTCGTCGCGCGCGTCGGCCTTCCGCCGTGGCGGCGCGTGTACGGATTCCGCTCGACTATCGGCGCGCTGAAGGAGCTCGAAGCCGCGGCGCGCGGACGGCAGATTTTGCCGCTCGAACTCACCCTCGAGGCGCACTATCACGGCGACACCGTCGTGTGTTCATTCGGGCCCGAGCGCCAGTATCTGCTCGCGTATATGGACGGGCTCGCCAAAGCGTCGCGCGCGCGGCTCGAAGCGGAATTCGGCGGCAACTTGATCGCGCTCGGCGCTGGCGACGCGGCGCTTTACGCGGCGAATTCATTCCAGAGCGAACTTAATGCGATACTTTACCTTTTCATGCCGCGCGGGGTCAGCGCCGGACTGCTCGCCGCCGTCCGCGAGCGCGGCGTCGAGCCGGTCCTGTGCGACGCCAGCGAGTTCCTGGCCAAGGGCGGAGGATCGATCAAGTGCATGATCCTCGATCTCGGTCCGCGCGCCGGGCAGCCGGACGCCGGCGCCGGGTTCCGCGCCGCGCACAGTTACGAGCGCCTGTTCGGCCGCTCGCCCGCCTAGTGCGCGATCAATCCGTCGTTCGAGATATCGAGGGCAAACGCGCCTTCGCGCGCGAGTTCGCCCGGATGCGCCCGGTAGTATTCGACCTCGGGCGCGCCGCGCAGGTCGTTCATCAGAATTTCAGGCGCGACTTCGGCGAATCCGAAGCGTTCGAAAAATCCGCGCAACTCCGGATACGCGAACAGGTAGAGCGTGCGCGCGCCGCGCGTGTGCGCGGCCTTTCGCGCGGCCGCGATCAGCCGCGCCGCAATTCCCCGCCGGCGCATCGCTTCGACGACATGCAGCGACCGTATCAGGGCCGCATCGATTCTTGGCTCGACGCCGACAACTCCAACCGCGTCGTCGCCACTGAACGCGAGCAGGTAGCAGGCGGCAGGCCACTCGATGCCGTGCGTGAGCATGTTTCCGGCTTCGAGGATCGCGCGCACCGCCGCGATATCGCGCGTCTGCTCGATTACGAGTTCGCCCGGGCGATGCCGCCGCAGTGCCATCGGCGCGCGAATCCTCAGGCCAGGACGGCGCGGCCCCCGACGAACATTCCGCGCAGCGACGGCCGCAACTCCTCGATCTTGAATCCCGCGCGCGCCAGCGCCGCAGCGGTGTCGCGATTCGGATGGCATCCCGCAAACGTGCGCGACCATAGCGGATCGATCAGGTCCTGAAACGCGGCCAGGGCGCGGCCGGGCGCGCGCACGTGCTCGACGAAATAGAGCGTGCCTCCCGGCTTGAGCACGCGCGACATCTCGGCCAGCGCCGCCGACTCATCGGGAATCGTGCAAAGCACGAGGCAGGCGACCACGGCGTCGAACGTCGCGTCGCGAAACGGCAGCCGCTGGCCGTCGCCCGCGATCGGATCGATCTTCGCCGCAACCGAGCGCGCGCGCGGAATCGAGCGCCGCAGCATCTCCCAATCCGGCTCGACGCCGACGACGTGCGCCTGCGCCGGGTAGTAGCGGAAGTTGAGGCCGTTGCCGAAGCCGACTTCGAGCACGCGCCCGCTAAGCGAGCCGACCAGCCGCGAGCGCATCTTGTCGCCGCCGCGCCGGTCGCCGCGCGCGCTCAGCGTTTCGTAGAACCATGCGAAGACGGGATGTTCATGCGGGGAGCGCATCGCCGTCACTTCTTCGGCGGCGGGAAGAGCTGCACGCCGCTGTCGGAATCAACCACCGTAATCGCCTTGACGGGGCATCCGCGCGCCGCGGCAACGATCGTCGCGTCGGGAGCGCCGGCAGGGTTTATCACCTGGGACTTTTCATTCTCGTTCATCTGGAAAACCGCCGGCGCGTTCTCGACGCAATCGCCGCTGCCGATGCATCGCGCCTGGTTGACGGTAATCTCAAGCTTGGCCATCTGCGCCTCCTCCAGTCATCGCACCCCGGCACAATAGAATTCGGATACGCCCGCGGGCAAGCGACTCGTTGAAACGCGCGGCGGCGCCGACGATACTCTCGGACGGAGGCGGCTTAGCGGGGACCAGGCGATGGCGAAAATTCTCGGCACCGGTATCGACGTGATCGAAGTCGAGCGTATCGCGCAGGCGCTCGCGCGCGAGCGGACCGGCGCGCGCTTTCGCGCCCGGGTCTTCACCGCGCGCGAGGCCGCATACTGCGAGTCGCGCGGCGTCGCGCGCTTCCAGAGCTACGCGGCGCGCTTCGCGGCGAAGGAAGCTGCGATGAAGGCGATGGGCACCGGATGGAATCGCAACGTCGGCTGGAGCGAGATCGAAGTGACGCGCGAGCGCGGCAAGGCGCCGACCATCGTGCTGCACGGAAAATCCGCGGCGTTTGCCGCGCGCCGCGGTATCGCCGCCTTTCACCTGAGCATCACGCACACGACGCGCGAGGCTATCGCGCACGTAATCGCGGAAGGATAAGAGAAAGAGTAACCGCAGATTTCACAGATTCCGCAGGCAGATTTTTCAGACAAATCAGGGGCGGTGCGCGTTGCGCGCCGCACCTGTTCTTTTTCTGAAATCTGTCTGCGGAATCTGTGAAATCTGCGGTTAAAAGTCTTATTTTTTCGCGGGCGCCGCGGCGCGGAAGACTGCGGCGGGTTTGTTGAACAGGCTGTAGCTGAAATCGCTGATCGAATAGACCGCCGTGCCGGCCGTCGAGGTCGTGTAGTACTCGATCTTCGGCTCCGGTTTTTCGCCGGGTTCGGGTGCGCTCGGCTTTAGGCTTATCATCGAGAACTTGATCGTGCCGATTGGCTTGCCGTCCTTGCCGATTAGCGTCGCGACAATTTGCGGCGTGTCGAGCCCGAACGGCTTCGGCGACGGCATCGGATCGGCGACTATCGACACGCCCTTGAGATCGCGAATCTCGTCGAGGTAGCGCTCGACCACGGCAACGTCGGCGGGCGCGGATGCGGCGCCTTCGACCACGTCCCACTTGCCCGCGGGCGCGCGCCTGAGCGCGAACTTGTCCGTGCCAACTCTCAGGTCGGCGCTCTGCACCGACGCCGGCTCGAAGTTGAATACTGTCCGATCTCGCAAGTCGAGCGCCGACTTGTTCACCGCGCCCAGCACCCATTCGTGCACGGTATAAACCGGAGTGGCCTCGCCGCGGCGCACGTAGATTCCATCCTTGCCCTGCTCGGTCTGTTTGAAGCCGAACAGCAGAGATTCCTGCGCTCCGCCCTTGCCGTAAACGGTGATGGCCAGGTGCGGCTTTTCGAGCCCGTACTGCGAGACACTCGTGGGAGCGTCGGAGATGAAGTCGGCGACTTTGACTTCGAGCAGCGAGCTCAGAAGCTGTCGGACCCGGGTCGGGTCGGCGAGATAGTTGCCGGGCTTGGTGATCTTCCACTTGTCGCCATCGCGATCGATCTCGACGATCGAGCCGTCATCCCGGGCGATCGTGAAGCGAGTAACGTCGTCAACCTTGAATGTCATCAGGTCGCGATTGCGCAACTGATCGACGGTCTTGTTCATCCCCGCCGGAAACGCCGACGAGGTGAGCATCACCGCCGGGTTGCCGCCGCGCATCACGTAGGCGTTGAAGCCGATCGGAGTGGTTTTGCCGACCTCGATCGCGGGCAGGGTCTGCCCCTTGAAGGTGGTGACGGTGATCACGACCGCGGGCTTTGCCAGTCCGAACGGGGCAAGGTCGGTGGTCTTTTCTTCGACGGTTTTGATGACCTGCGCCGCGGCGATCGCGCGGGCGAGATTATTTACCGTGGTCTGATCGGCATCGACGCCGATCGGGTTGACGATCCGCCATGCGCCGCCTTTGGGCCGCTCGACGGCGACTTCGCGGTCCGGGTACTTGAGTTCGATCTTTGCGAGATCGTCGGCGTTGACCGCGAGCAGTTTCTCGGCGGGCACGGGCTTCGAGTAGTAGCTGGTGACATACGCGTAGCCGCCGATGATGACCAGCACGACCAGGGCGATAATCGTATTACGAGGACGCATCGCAGGAGCTTAGTCGGCAAACGCGGCCTAGTTGCGCCGCTCCCACCAGACCGCGATTCCGAGGATCAACAGCGTTTCCGGCAACAGCAGCACCGAGAATGCGAACACGATGCTGAACTGATCGACGGTCAGGCGGAAGCGCGACGCGCGCAGCGAGCGCGGCCGAATCGAGATCGAGTTTTCCTCGCCCGCCAGCCAATCGGCGCTGTTCACGAAGAAGTCGCGGTTGTAAAAATTCGCGATGTGCTGATTGTTGATAAAGTCGGTGCTGCCGAACACCACCATCCGCGCTTCGCCCTTGCCCCATCCGAGCTGCGCCAGATCGCCCTGCACCGCGGCGGCAACCGTTATCGGCCCACGAATGTCCTTGTCGTCGAGCGAGGCTTTCTGCTGCTCGAACAAGGTCTTCAAGTCGGTCTCGGCCCACGAAGTATCGCTGGACTTGGCCAGCGCCGTGACTTGCAGACCAGGCTTCAAATTGGGCTCGACGGTCAGCGAGCGCGACATCGAGAACACGGTGCGCTCCTTGAAGTCCTTGGTGATCGGATGAACGCCGTAGGTCTGCACGATCGGGTCGAGTCCGAGCGCGGGTCCGGCGAACAGGCGCACCACCTGATCGACGACGATATCGTCGCCCACCGCGACGCCCCACTGTCCGACCATCGAGACCAGCGCCTTTTCATCGACCGAGCCGTCGGGCTTCTCGGGCCGGAACATCGCGATCGCGCGTCCGCCCTGTTTGAGATAGGCGCTGAGCTGATCGATCTCATGCGAATCGAGCGGCTTCTGTGGCCCCGCGATCACGACCATCGTGGCGTCGTCGGGAACCTTGGCCGCCTGCGCGAGGACCAGCTTCTCGACCGTGTAGCCTTCGCCTTCGAGGTCGGTTTTCAGCTGGCCGTATCCGGTTGAATTCTGCGCGTCGTCGGTGTCGGCCTCGCCCTCGCCGTCAAGGAAATAGATGACCTTTTTGCTGCTTTTCGCGGCGCGGATGATCGCGTTGGTCAGCGCTTCCTCGCTTAAGTCGGTGATGTTGGTGCCGGCGCCTTTTTCGTCGCCGCCGTACTGGATATGGGTGGTGTTCATGACCGAGACTTTGTACTTCTCGGCGAGTTCCGGATGCTTGTCCGGATCGACGAGCTGATAGGTAACCATCGGCGACGCGTACGCATAGTTCGAGTACAACTGGCGCGCCTGTTCATTGTCGCCGCCGGCAAAGAACCCGACCAGTTTGAGCGGCTGCTTGAGATTCTTGACGACCTGGGTCGATTGCGACGACAGGCTGTAAACTTTCTCGGCGGTCAGATCGAGGCGGCGATGATGAATCGTCGAGAGGTAGTTGATCGCGACGATCACGCCGACAAACGCGATCGTGTAGATAACCGCGTTGGCGCCGTATCGCGTCGAGCGCTGGCCCACCAGCCCCGAGAGCGCCGAGCGGCTCGAAGTGATCCAGAGCACCAGCGCGAACAGGCCGCCGACCAGGTTGACCCACACAAAGAGCCGGAACCCGGGCGCGATCTTCAAATCGATCAGCCCGAAAATGATCAGAACCAGTCCGATTAAACCGTAAAGTGCCGCCGACCGCCGCATCCCGTCCCCCTTGCCCTAACGCCAGCGCGCCGACTCAACCGCGCGCTGGGTCAGGAACAGCGCGACGAAGATGAGGCTCAGAAAATATACCAGGTCTTTGGTGTCGATAATTCCGATAACCATCTGCGAGAAGTGATCCGTGATCGAAAGGTAGCGCAGGAAACCCGCCGACCATCCTCCCGCTCCGGTCTGCGCCGGCCACGAGATCACGAACAGCAACAGCAGCGAGCCGAATCCGGCAATCGCGGCGACGATCTGGTTTTGCGTGATCGAGCTGGTGAACAGCCCGATCGCGGCGAACGAAATCGCCAGCAGCGCGAGCCCAAGGTAGCCCGAAACCATCACACCGATCTCGGGATTGCCGAAGCCGACGAGAATCAGCGGAAAGATTCCCGCAAGGCCGATCATGATCAGCAAAAACGCCGACGCCGCGATAAACTTGCCCGCCACGATCTCGCCGGTGCGAATCGGCGCGGTCAGCAACAGCTCGTAGGTGCCGACGCGCTTTTCCTCGGCGAAGGTGCGCATCGTGACCGCCGGAACCAGAATCACCAGCACGATCGAGAGATTGTGCAGCAGCGGCTCGATCACGCGATCGTTCAGGTTCAGATGCGCCAGCAGTTGCGGATTCTGCGCCGCCGAATACATCTGCAAGATTATCTGAAAATAACTGAGCAGCTCGAAAAAAAAGAATCCCCCGAGCAGCAGGAACACCGTCATCACCACGTAGGCTACCGGCTGCACAAAAAACTGCGCCAGTTCCTTGCCCGCGATCGTCAGCGCATTCTTCATCGTCACAATCGCGGGCGCTTACGCGCGTCCCGCCCCCACTTCCTCGAGCGTCTCCTCGTCGTCGGCGTGCGTCGAATGGCGCTCCTTCGAGATCGCTTCCAGAAAGACCTGCTCGAGCGTGGTGCCCGCCGGAATCTCGCTCAGCTTCTCTTCGAGCACCACCTGCCCGTCGGCGATTATCACCACCCGATCGCAGATCTGCGAGACCTCGGGCAGGATATGGGTCGAGAGCACCACCGTGCGATCGCCCGACAGCTCCTTGATCAGGCCGCGAATCTCGTGGATCTGGCGCGGGTCGAGTCCGATCGTCGGCTCGTCGAGCACCAGCACCTGCGGATCGTGAATCAGCGCCTGCGCCAGCCCGACGCGCTGCCGGTAGCCTTTGGACAACTGCCCGCAGATCCGCCCGCGCATCTCGACCAGCCCGCAGACTTCGAGCGCGTGTTCGAGCGCGGCTTCCATCTTCGCGCGCGGAACCCCGCGCAGTTTCGCGACGAAGCGCAGGTACGGCTCGACGCGCATATCGTTGTAGAGCGGAGGATTTTCCGGCAGATAGCCGATCCGGCGCCGCGCCTCGAGCGATTGCGAAAATATGTCCAGCCCGTCGATCAGCACGGTCCCGGCGCTGGCCGGCATGTAGCCGGTGATGATCCTCATCGTGGTGGTCTTGCCGGCGCCATTGGGGCCCAGAAAACCGAGGATCGAGCCGCGCTCAGCCTTGAAGCTGACGTTCTTGATCGCGGTGAAGTTACCGTAGAGCTTGGTTAGGTTCTTGACCTCAATCATTCCAGTCGCTCGCCGCCGCCAGGATTGAACAACTTAACCAGAGGCGGCTTTCCTGCTCTCCAGGCATAGATTGTGACGACGCCCCGCCCCAAAGAATTCGATGAAGCGCGAGACAATCGATTAGTTAAATCCCCGCGGCGCAATTAGTCAATACGATCCGCCGTCGCGCCGGTTAAGCCGCGGTTGCCTGATGATGACCGAAAATCGGGCCGAGCAACAGACCGCGCTTCGCCGCCGCTGTTGCATCGGCACTCGCATCGGGTAGTTTCATGCCATGGCGGAAGCGAAGCGCGAGCTGATTCTGGTCGATGGTTCGGGATATATCTTCCGCGCCTTCTTCGCCATTCCGCAGCTCAACAACTCGCGCGGAATTCCGACCAACGCGGTATTCGGGTTCATCCGGATGCTGGTGAAGCTGCTCAAGGAGGCGCGGCCTTCGCATATCGCGGTGGTCTTTGACGCGCCGGGAAAGACCTTTCGCGACGATCTGTTCGCCGACTACAAGGCCAATCGCGCCGAGACCCCAAACGATCTCCGCACCCAGATTCCGTACATCCATCGCGCCGTCGAGGCGATGCGCATCAAGAGTATCGCGATCGACGGCTACGAGGCCGACGATGTCATCGGCACGCTGGCGGCGCGCGCCGCCAGACAGCGCATCGACACCGTGCTCGTGACCGCCGACAAGGACTTCATGCAACTGGTCGGCCCGCACGTGACGCTGTGGGACACGATGCGCGATCGGCGAATCTCGGCGCGCGAGATCAAGGAGCGCTTCGGCGTCGAGCCGCGCGCGCTGGTCGATATCCAGGCTCTCACCGGCGACACGATCGACAACGTCAAGGGCGTGCCCGGAATCGGCGAGAAGACCGCCGCGGCGCTGATCCAGAAGTTCGGCGATCTGGACAACCTGTACCGGCATCTCGACCAGGTCGAGCACAGCGGAATTCGCGGCGCGAAAAAAGTGATGGACCTGCTCCGCGCGCATCGCGCCGAAGTCGAGCTGGCGCGCAAGCTGGTGCGAATCGACACCGACGTGCCGCTTGCGGCCGAACCGTCCGATTTCGAATGGAAAGGAATCGACGAGCGCGCGGCCGCCGAGCTGATGCGCGAGCTCGAGTTTCATTCGATGCTGGCCGAGCTGGCGCCGAGCCAGGCCGAGCTGCCGATGGGTCCCGCGCCGGCGCAGGCGCGGGCGAGCGGCGCCGAGATCGAGGGAGTCGTCGCCGCGCTGAAATCCGCCGCACGGATCGCGATCGATCTGACCGCCGACGCCGCGGGCAGCGAGCGCCTGAGCGTTCGCGCGGTGGATGAATCGGGCCATAGCGAGACGTTCGTGATCGACCGCGAACATATTGGCGCGGCGGCGGAGCTTTTATCGGCGGCGGCGCCGCGCAAAATCTGCCACGATTTGAAGATGCACATTCGCGATCTCAGCCGGATGGGAATCGAACTCGGCGGCGCCGATTTCGACACGATGCTCGCTGGGTTCCTGATAAATTCGGGACACGCCGAACCCTCGCTCGACGACCTGTATCACGCGCATCTGGCGCCTCTGGGTCCGCGCACCGAGTCGCGCGCACGCACCGCCATTATCGCGGCGCTGCATCCTGTCTTGGCCGCGAAGCTCCGCGCCGACCAGCTCGAGCCGCTGTTTGGCGATATCGAGATGCCGGTTGCGCCGATCCTGGCCGAGATGGAGGCGGCGGGAATCGGAATCGACGCCGACGCGCTAAAGAAAATCGCCGGCGAATTCGGCGAACAGTTGCAGCGCCTCGAACGCGAATGTTACGCGCTCGCCGGCCGCGAGCTCAATCTGAATTCACCGAACCAATTGCGCGAGGTGCTGTTCACCGCGCTCAAGCTCCCGACCAAGGGCATCAAGAAAACCAAGAGCGGCTTTTCGACCGACGCCGACACGCTCGAGAAGCTCGCGGCGGCGCATCCGATGCCGGCCAGGCTGCTCGAGTACCGCTCGATCGCGAAATTGAAATCGACTTACGCCGACGCCCTCGGCGAACTAATCGACCGCGCCGACGGCCGCCTGCATACCACCTTCCATCAGGCGGTCACCGCGACCGGAAGGCTCAGCTCGAGCGATCCGAACCTGCAGAATATCCCCACCCGCAGCGAGGAGGGCCGCCGCATCCGCCGCGCCTTCGTCGCGCGCGAGGGCTGTCTGCTGCTCTCGGCCGACTACTCGCAAATCGACTTGCGCGTGCTGGCGCATCTGTCGGGCGACCCGACCCTGGTCGAGGCGTTCCAGCGCGGCGAGGATATTCACGCGCGCACCGCGACCGAATTGCTTGGAGTCAGCGCCGACAAGGTCGATGCCGACGCGCGCCGGGTCGCCAAGACGATCAACTTCGGGCTGATCTACGGGATGGGGCCGCAACGGCTTGCCGCGCAGCTCGGGATTCCGCTTGCCGCCGCGCAGGACTATATCAAGCGCTACTTCGAGCGGCTGCCGCGCGTGCGCCAGTATTTCGAGGAGACCTTGGCGCGCGCGCGGACTGACGGCTTTGTGACCACGATGTACGGGAGGCGGCGCTACCTGCCCGAGCTCGGAGCCGCACCCGGCGGGGCGAGGGCGCAAGCCGAGAGGATCGCCATAAATACGCCTATCCAGGGGACTGCGGCGGACTTGATTAAGCTCGCGATGATCAGGCTACATAACGAGATTCGCCGCACGGCAATGCCGGCGACCCTCGTGATGCAGGTGCATGACGAGTTGCTTCTCGAAGTGCGAAAAGACGTCCTCCAGCAGGCGGCGGATGCCGCGCGGATCGAGATGGAAGGCGTTGCCACGATGCGGGTGCCGCTTAGGGCGGACCTCAAATGGGGCCCGAATTGGGCCGAAATGGGTGGGGGGAAATGAAGCTTCGGCTGAATTTCGTCACCCTTGCCCGCGTCTAAGGAATTGGGAAACCAAGGGCGGCAGGACGGCGACGAAGCTGAGCTCATCGACCGGGCAAGGAAGGGCGACTCGGAAGCCTTCGGCGTTTTGGTCGAGCGCTATCAGCGCCGGGTCGCAAACGTTGCGCTGGCCGTGGTGCATAATCAGGATGATGCAATCGAACTGGCACAGGAAACCTTTGTCCGCGCTTACGAGAACCTGGCGAAGTTCGAATCGCGTTCGAGCTTTTCGACCTGGCTGTACCGGATCGCCGCCAACCTTGCGATCGATTTCTGGCGGCGCGAAGGCCGTCACGTCGTGTTACGCGGTGAGGATGCGGAAAATGAGATGCGCCGGCTACCCAGCGACCGAGGCGACTCATTCAAAGCAGCCAGCCACAAAGAGCTCTCGGCCCGCCTCACGGCGGCGCTCGAGGAGTTGACGCCGGAACATCGCACCGTGATACTTTTACGCGAAGTGGAAGGGTTGTCCTACGACGAGATCAGCGAGGCATTGCAATGCCCTCGCGGCACGGTGATGAGCCGGCTGCACTACGCGCGCAGCCGCCTGCGCACCTTGTTGAAGGATCTCCCAGAGGGCTGAGCTACGATGGCGCAATGTAATCAAATCAGCCTGATGCTTGGCGCGTTCGAAGACCAGGCGCTCGAGCCCAACGAATATCAGGAAGTCGCCTACCATCTGGCGCGATGCGACAACTGCACCGCCGAGCTGGCCGACTACGCCACCATTGGCCGCGAGCTCCGCACGCTGTTTGAAGAGCCGGTCCTCGACGGTTTCAAATCTTCCGTGATGCGCCGGATCGAAAACCTGCCGGTTCCGCTCGGCGTCCGTATTTCACAATGGTTCAGCCGCCTGGGCGAGCAGCTTTCCGGCAGCCTTGCGATGGCTGGCGCGGCGGCAGCGGCGGCGGTAATCACGGCGTTTCTGGTCACTCCTTACGTGCAAACCGCGCTCCGTCATCCCCGGCGCGAAATGGCCCGAATCGAGCGCGAAGCAGCGGACGCGCCCGCCGAAGTCGCGTCGGCGCCGGCGGACCTTGCCGCCGCCGCTTCGGACTCGCATGTGGTCATCTCGCGCCTGGAATCCGAAATTCCCTCCGTTGCGGTCTGGAGCGAACCTCAGACCGATACGACCGTGATCTGGCTGCCGGACCAGCCGTAGGGAATTGATGCTGACGAGCCCGCGAAGTCTTAGCCTGCTCATCGTCGTAGTCTTCGCGATGGGAGCCCAGACAGGGGCGCTCGCCCAGCAGGCGCATCCGCGCACGGTTACCGTGCGGGTAAATTCCGTGCTCGCCGCCGAGACCAACGAAGGCGTCGATCCGCGGCTGCAATCGATGGGGCCGCGGCTGCAGGCGCTGTTCAGCTACAGCACCTACCGGCTAGTCAGCGATCAGGTCGGACAGACACCGTGCGGCAGCATGATCGCCTTTCAACTGCCGGGCGGACGAATCCTGCACGTCGAGCCGCGCGCCGTGGACGGCGACATGATCGTGATGGAGATCGTTCTGTTCCAGGGACCGCGGCCGCTGATGACCACCGACCTGAAGCTCAAGAACAACGGCATCCTGATCGTCGGCGGACCGCGCTACGAGCAAGGGATGCTGATCATCTCGATCGGCGCGAGCACTAATCCCGGCCCCCTGCCCTCGCGCCGTCCGCGCGCCGCCGCATCCGCATCCGAGACCGTACCCGTGC
>Ga0307373_10011338_pt1 | contig 12935 bp, 20 predicted proteins | sample OX2MG_FD_202534 | JGI IMG/M metagenome (GOLD analysis project Ga0307373, IMG submission 202534) | Soil microbial communities from Risofladan, Vaasa, Finland - OX-2 | ecosystem: Environmental > Terrestrial > Soil > Coastal area > Acid sulfate soil | place: Finland: Risofladan, Vaasa | collected... | reverse complement strand
CCGTCGTTCTGGGGATCAAAACCGCCGCGTCAGTAAAGGTCGCCAAAGAGGCTGTGCTGGTCGCCAAGGAGGAGGCTGACGCGACTCTCGCGCTCGTTCGGGGTGCCCGCGAAGATCGCGAGCTGGCCGCGCGGCCGATCGTCTACTCCCTTAGCGATACCGTGCGAGATGTGACGCCAGAATTGAAGGCGACGCCAGTGATCGTGGTACGCAACATAGGCAACGGCCCGGCGATCAGGACGCGAGTCATCCGCTGGCACGCGGGCCGGTGGCGCTACACGGCAGGATGGGGCGAGGCCATCGCTGCGGCTGAGACGTTCCCTCAGCAGCCCGAGCCCGAGCCGACTCCGCACGGGGGTGTATCGGACCCGCTTTACTGGCCGCTGGCGGGCCACCGAGAGGCCGATGAGATGCCCGGTATCCCGACACGCCGGGGCCTCAAGGATGACCTGTGGGCCTATTGCCTCGACCAGCTCGGAAATGCCCTGCGATTCAATTTGCGCACCGGCGATCCGCCGGAGATTTCACGGCACGACGCAACACCCGAAGAGTGGGCTTGGGTGATCGCCGGCCTCGAGTAATCAAACCGACAACGCGGGAGGCGCAAACGAGAAAGACCCCCGACGCACTGCCAGGGGTCTCTTGGGAAAGGGAAGGGGTTTCAGCTTCCGGGCTTCGGCTCTTGGCAGACGACACAGGCATTGATGCCCCTGCGGTACACGTGGCGTCCGTCAGTGGTCATCTTGCATTTCGTGCGCACGACGCGCGGCGGGGGTTGCGGCGCGGTGAGGACCACCGTTCGCCCTGCTTCCGCCTGAGCGAGACCGTCGATCACCTGGCGCACGTCCTCCTCGACGCGCACCTTATCTCCGTTTCTAAAGACGAGTGTGCAACCGCCTAGATCAGCCGCCTCGTCGATGCGCTCAATGGTCGCGATGTTGTAGTGGTTCGACGAAACCTGAATGAAGTAGGGCATTACCAGCGCCCCCAAAGGCGGCGCCAGATGCCGCCGCGAGCCATCGCACGGCCGATCATGATGTTGCGGACGCGGTGGGCGAGTCGACGGTGCCGGATGGCCCGCCCCGTGGCGGACAGACGGGCGGCGCAGTACAGGCAGGACGTGAGGCTTTCGGTCACGGCGTCTCGCGAAACACAACGACGAGCTTGACCTGCTTTCCGCAGGTGGGACACTTCGCCGGGCCCGTCACTTGAACCTCTTGGGTGGCGTCCACGTCGACCTTCATACGCGCGACGTGGTCCCAACCTTCGCAGGGCGGGAAGGGCACTAGGTAGGGCTCGCTGCGGTGTTCGTCCAAGGCTATTCCTCCTGACACAACCATCCTAGAAGAGAAGGAGGGCAGTCGCACCGCACCTGAGGCGACAGCCCTCCCGCCATGTCCGGGATGCTTGGCAACAGCGGAGCCACTGGACGCGTAGAGTCGCCTCCGCGATGAGTATCGACAGGAGGTTGAGTGGCAACAGTCGTTGAGCTTGATCTACAAATTGCGGAAAAAGAGAACGAGCTAGCGCCGCTCGTGCAATCGGCAAGCGACGCGCAGGAGCAGTGTCTCCAGCAATTTGCAACCGCCCTTGGTCCCATCATCGCCGCGCATGCCCGGGGGACGGTGGTCGACGGCGGCGTCGAGACGGAGCGGCTGCAAGCGGATGGACGCCTGGTCCGACTTCGGTCTGAGGTCCAAGCTCTCGACGCGGACGCCATCGTTAGGAAATGCCTCGTAGCCGCGCCAGTTTGGACTCACCTTCGGCTTCCTATGCCTGCCAGCGGCATGCGGGGCACCTTCACGCCGGACACTCAGGAGCCGCCCGGAAGATTGGACTACGGATGGGGCGACCTCTTGGACTGCCTCAGCAACCCTTTGGAGGGACTACTCCAAAGATACGGGTATCAGCACCCGTATATGCATTTGAGAATGAGGGGGTGGCCGGAGCCCCTATGGGACGCGCTGTCCCAATACGCCGAGGCTGCTAAGCCTTTCGTCGACGTCACACGCCAGCTGGATGCCCTCAAAACGGAAAGGGCGAAACTGGCCGCCGCCGATGCTTGGGATAAAACTGAATAGTCACCAGAGACGATGAGCCGGTGAGCGCGTTCCCTACCCGACCAGCTGCGTAGTGGTGGTGTGCGCCCGCCGCTGAGGCGCATCCTCGCCGCCATGCATGATGGCCACCATCCGAACCCAGGGCTGGCGTCTCTGTATGTACTCGATGACGTCGCGGGGAATGCCACTGGTAGCGAGGCCACTGCTTACACCCAAGAACTCATAGCCCAAGACGTTGCCGTCGCAGTCGTAATCGACGATGCGACTATCGTCGAGCGGGACGGTCCGCGCAACCTTGCCGGGATGCACGAGCAGGTAGAGGGCGTCGGCCGTTGGGTCGTGTCGAAGTCTCACGTCACGTCTTCCAAGCGGTGATGACCCTTGTCGTCCTCGGGTGCGGTATGACCACCACGGTTATACCCCTCGGGGGGACACCAACCTGCGCGGTCAACACCCTGCGCCGGCGTGACCACTCGCTCGCTTCGTCGGTCGTTGGGTTAAGCACTACCCTTCTAACCTCACTGACTGTAATCCTACGTCGCTTGATTTGCCTGCGCGAGTGTGGAGACCATGTAAGGCGAGGTGCGTAAGGCACGCCGGGACAATAGCAGTCCCTCTCGTGGTTGACCGGACGAGATGGGTCAACAGAGCACTCCCACGCGGAAGGGGCGCCGCTGCCCGGGCCTTTCGCGGGACGGACGCCGCTACTCCGGCGAGACAGTCGGCGCCTCGTCCACGCTCGTCCACGCTGGAGACGGGGGAGACGGGGGCAGAGCGTGCCGCCTTCGGGGAGAGGTGGCCCCGAAGACGTTTCAGCGAAGTCACGCGCCTAGCTCTGCACCCGCCGCCACCAACACCGGAGGAGATGGCCGGGCGCGCACCCCGAGGGCATGGACCACCCCCAGGGAATTGGCGGCGGAGGACCGCCTAGCGCAGCCCGGGCCATCGTCTCCAGCCCGTGAAACCGGAGGAGACGCGACAGAGCAGAGCCCGCGGGAAGGAGTTAGGAACCCGCAAGCCATTCGGCGGACGCCAATCACGCCTAGCCCTGCCACGTCATCTCCAGTCACCAGCCCTCCCTCCAGCTATGCCGCGTCCACCGGTCGATCGCCGCCTGGCGCTCCATCGGCGTCCGGGCCGCACGCTGCCGCTGAGCCTCGGCATAGGCCGCTCCCGCGTCGGGCCGCTCGGCCCACCAAATCGCCAATGCGAGCGCCATGGTCATGTCGTCGTGCCCCGACCCGGCAGCGGCGTAGGAGTCGTGTCCGGTGCGCTCGGAGATGGTGAAGTCGATGTTCTGCAGCTCGGCCAGCAGGTCCGCGCGAAACGGACAACTCGGCAGGACCGTGATCCGTCGCGACTCGATCACTAAGCGCAGCGCGCCCATCAGATCCCGCTTCGGCGTGTGAAAACCGAAGCTGCCGTCGCGGGTTTCACTCTCGCCGGAGGTGAACGTCACCGTCCTCATGCTCACCCGGGCTTCGCGACGGAGCAGGTCGCACAGCGGACGACCGACGCCCGTTGCATCGACCACGAGCATGACGTGACCCAACGAACGGGCCCTCTCCGCAGTGGCGGTGATCTGCTGCACCACGTCGACGTATGACGTGCCCAGCGGCACCTTCTGGCACCAGTGGACGATGTGACGGAGATCCTGATACTCGAGCCGGGGCGGCTCCGGGTCAGGGCGGAAGCTCTCCACGACGATGATCGCGGTGGCGTCGCGAACCTGGCCAACGTCACAACCGATGGTGGCCGTCATGCGGCACCTCCAGCGGTGATACGCGGCTGCTCGGCGCCGCAGAGCCACATGCACTGGCCGTCGTTGAACGCATGGCGCCCGTCGAAGGACGTACAGCGCTTTGCCGGCTTCTCAGTCGACGGCTTGGCGGCAATGCGCAGCAATGGCGGGGAACCGTCGAGCGACGTGGCCGTCGCACCCTCCGGCAGCCATCGCGCGTTGAACATCGCCTCGAGATCCGCAGACGCGAACAGGCGCCCCTGCACGTCCCCGAAGATGCACTCATATTCCTGCTGGTACTTCCATTCGCCGAGCGCGATCCGCTCAGCGGCAAGGAACTCCGGCGTGATGCGGGGACACTCTGCAGCGGTGACCTTCGTCACGCGAAACTCGCGACTCTGGCTGGCCTCATAGAACCATCCGCGCCGACCGTAGGGCGTGCCCATGACAAGCAGCCGTCCGTGACTGACCGCGAGCATCGGGCGCACCGCGGCCATCATCTCGTCATCCACGAACGCGGCCTCGTCGACGATGAGCAATTTCACCGAGCTGAAGCCACGCACCGTGACCGGGTCACTCGGCAGCGCAACGATGCGCGAGCCATTTTCGAGGAAGACGCTCAGGGCGTTCTCGGCTTCGGCACTGACCGGACGTCCGAGGCCCCGATAGAGGGTCAGCATCGTGCGAAACAACTCGGCGCTCTGGCGCTGCGAGGGTGAGACCACCAGGACGAGCGCGCCGGGGTCGAACAGAGCGGCGTGGACAGCGGCCACTGACGCGGTAACGCTCTTACCCCCTTGTCGATGGATCACGAGCAGCTCGCGTGGTGCGGGATCGCGAAGGACGCGGATCTGCCAGGGGTCGGGCGGCTCCATGCCGATGTTGCGCGCCAATTTCACCGGATCGAGACCGCCGGCAAGGTGACGGCCCAGGCGGCTCACGATGCGGCCTCCACGTCGATCACGTCGAGTGCTTCGGCTGCGGCGATGCGCGCTTCGGGATACGGGGCCAGTGCCTTGAGCAGTACCACCGTGAGGTTCTGTATCTCTGGACTCGACAGCAGGTTGATCGTGGTGACGGGCTTCTCGTCCAGCTCACCCGTGAGGCGCGCGAGCAACTCGAGCCCGGCCCTCACCTCTCGCGCCGCAGCCAACATGACTCCGGACGCCCCTGTGCTCTCGGCCTGATCGACCAGAGCAGATACCTTCGTCACCAGGGCTTCGAGCCGATCGACGATCCGCACCGCGCCTCTCTCTTCCCGTTGCGCCAACACGCTGACGACGGCGGGACTTAGATGCGCGACGCGATGGCGTTGAATCGCCCGCTCGCCCAATGGTGGGTACTTCTTGGCAATTTGACGAGCGGCTGTGCCGGCGCCCAGTGCGTTATCGACCGCGCGAAGATGCGAACTCTTGCAGACGGTGCATGGATTCGGCACCGTTAGGCACCCCCAACTGACGCGGCGTGTCGGGTCAGTTCAACCGTCGAAACGCATACGGCACAGGGCGCGTTCTTGGTCGCCAACACCTCGGCGATGCTCTGCAGATCCCCGGGGCGCCAGACGTAGGCTTCCAGGCCGGCGCCCGCAAAATCCGCGAGCCATTGCTCCTGCTCGGCGGTGACATGTCCACTGTCGCTCTTCAGTTCGGCGGCGATCATGCGGTGGCCACGCACGAGGACAAGATCTGGCCAGCCCTTCGCGTCGAATTGCACGGGCGTGCGCCATCCGTGTGCAGTCTTCGCGGGCCTGAAATGGGCACAGCGCCACCCGTAGAGGTGGGCGACCCCGACCACCGCGTCGAGGAGTTCGGATTCAAGCACCGCGTTCAGCCCCGGCTATGCTCACTGAGCGGACTTCCACAGTCGATGCAGTACGCCGCGCCTGGTAGCGCAGGACCGCACTTCCGTACCCGCGTCCCGGTGCCGACTGCGGCCTGTGTGGCTGCGCTCAGCGCACGTCGCGCACGCTGCCGCGATTCCATGCTCGTCTTGGCGAGTGCCTTGCGGACTTCCGCTTGCAGATTCGGCGGCATGGCGGCGTAGGTGGTCGCCGCGACCAGCATCGGGTCAGCCTCAATGTGCTTGCCGCTCTTGCGGACTTGCAACTCGATCGCGGCCTCGCCAAGTCCGCGCAGGTACGTCTCGGCATCCGGGCGCTTCGGCTTTGGCGGCGGTCCCATCTTCAGCAATGGGGTGAGTGCGTCGAGACACCGCTCAGCATCCGCAAGGGCGCTCAGGTCGCGCGTGTCCCCGGTCATGGCCTTCGCGACTCGCTGGGCGCGTATCCGCTCCATGGTGCCGCGCGTCTTCTGGAGAATCGCCATCGCCTGGTCCCACGTCATCGGCGGACGCCTGTAGGCGGCCTTGGCAACCACCGCTGCAGGGGCGTTCGGGGCCGTTGCGGGCTGATTCGCGGCCACGGTCGCAGCTGCGTCCCGTGCCCGTTGATTCGCGGCAGCTGCGTCCTGTGCCGAACGGCCCGCGACGGACTTCGGGTCCATCGCCGGGGTGACCGGACGAATCTTGCCGTCAGAACCCACGATCCCCGTGACCATGCCGTCGGCGTTGTAGGCGAACGATTCGCCCTCCGCGAGCCCCTGAAGGTCCGCGGGATCGACCACGCCAAGGATGTTGCCGTGCTCATCGAACACGGCTCGCAATGGACTCGCGGCATCCGCTTTCGTGACACGGCGAGCGGATTGCAGCCGTGACGGCTCGACCAAGCCCGCAAAGAACCCGTCAGCGTCGTACGTCGCCATCTTGCGCACGTTCGCCTGCCTGCCTCGCGGCAAATGGGCGGTGCGCACCGTCGCGGCAACGGCTTTGGTAACGCGGTGCTGCTCACGCTGAGCTGCGCGTGCGCGCTCAGCCAGGTATCGCGTGTCGTCAGGGTCGAAACGATCAGGCATGTGGTTCTCCGAGATAGGCAAAGGCGGATGGCGGTGCTGCGGGTTGAGGCGTAGGGACTTCGCCCCACGCCGGGCGGGCTGATATGTCGCGCGTTGGATGGCACCGGTCGCACCACGGGTCGTGGCACGTCGGTAGCTCGGCGTCGAGCGTCGCATCGCCTCTGCGGATCGAGACAGTCACCTCGATGGGTGCGCCGTGCTCGTGAATCACGTGCGCAACTCCGCCGTCAGCGTCGATCTGCGCAACGCGGTTGCCGTCCTCGTCGAAAATGCTCAGCACGCGGCCTTTCATGGGCGAACTCGCGGCTGAAGGGTGTGTTTGGGAATGTGGACGAGCTGCCGAAAGCCGCTTTGCTTGACGACCGTCCCCGCGACTGGCGATCCCGTGTGCAGCTGGACGATCTCCGGAGTGGTGTCGTCGACCTGGATCTTGATAGACACGGTGTCGCCTGGCAGATCGCTCCAGTTGCGGATTTCAAGCACCGCACGAGGGTTGCCGTACTTGTCGTAGATCCCATAACCGATGTCCCCGGACCACTCGTCGTCCGTCTCAATGCCATCGGCGCCGTACCGGTAGGCGGTCGTCATGCCGGCACCCCCTGGCGCTGCTCACGGAAGCGCCGGAGGATGCGGATCTCGGGCGTGTTGATGGCATTGGAGTTCGGGAAGTCAGGCTGCACCGGCGACCAGTCGTACCCCTGGACCGTGCGCAGTTGATTGGCTTCAGATACCGCGCGTGCCAGAGCTTCGCCGGTCACGACGGCGCGCTTCGCCTGGTCGATGCATCCTGTCGCCACACGCAACGCCTCGAGCGGGTCCGGCCACTGCTGAGGCCACACGGTGACCACATGCACAAGCGATTCCCGCTCAGCCCGAAACTCGCGCAACCGCGATTCGAGAGGGCGTTCACCGGGGAGCGTGACGGGCTGTTGGTAACCCGGCCGGGAGCGAAGCGAGACCTGGATGCTTGACCACGCGGCCAGCTCGGGTTCGACGCTGAGCACTGGCTGGATGGCCGAGACGGCACTGACGGCGGCACTCAGCTCAGCGCCGGCAACCTCGAGGGCCTCCGGGTCGCCGATCGACGGGATTGCGGGCAGGTTGGACACCACGCGCTCGAAGTCGGCAACGTGGCGGCTGGCAGTGACGATGGCGTCGACGTCGAGCGACGTCTCAGCGGCCTGTGCGGCCTGTCGGGCTTCGGCAAGCCTTGCATGTGCGTCGGCGTGGAACTGCGCCACACGGGCGGCCTCAGCGGCCTGTGCGCGCAATCTCAACGTCGGCCAGTGCTCGGGCAGGGTGTCGATGGTCTCGTCTGGTGTCATGGGGCGTTCTCCGTGGTGTGGCGTTGGTAGGCGAGCCGTAGCTCGAGTGCAGTCACGCGCATGGCAGCAGCGAGCACGTCTGGCCAGGACGGGCCGGCGCGAGCGCGTTCGAGGTTGCGTTGTGCTTCGGCCAGGCGTTCGGCGAGGGCGGATGTGTCGGACGCGGACGATGTGTCGCCGATGGCGGCGGGCGCGACGGATGGCTCTGGCAGGACGAGATAGCCGCTCATCGGCAGCGGTTCTCTGTGCTCAGGCTCTGGTGCCGTATTCGGGCTAGGCTGGGAAGGTAGAGCGGCTGAGTGACGCTTAGCCTCGCGAGACGGCGGCCAGTCGGGCTCTAGGCGATCGACGACGGATCGTGGCGGCTGTGCACACAAGACAAGGCTGTGCCCTACCGCTAGTCGCTCGGCGTGCTCTTGCACACCATCCCTAGTGCTCACGAGGCCACCAGCGCCGCTCGCTCGTCGGCGCACGTCCTACAGAGCAGATACGTCCCGACGTGGAAGGTGGGGCGATACTCGCGACAGTGGTCGCAGTTGGCGGTCCCGTTCGGGCCTGTGTCCGATGTAACCGATGTAACCGATCCCTTGCGGGGTGTATCTAGAGCGAGGTCGGACTGTTCGCTAACCCCTTCTTCTCTCTTGACTCTCTCATCACTCCCAGCGGTTACACGGTTACATTCCGGCTCGAGGTAGCGCCGCCACGGATCGCCCAGGTCGGCGCGGCTGTATCCCTTGCCGACGACGCTCCCGATGCGCACGGTATGGGGATGAACGTCGTACTTCGAGAGGCGCCGGGACAGGCCGCGGAAGTCCAGCGGCTTGCCGCGAAGGTCGCCCCAGGGCGCTTCGTCAATGCCATTGAGGGCTTCGAGGATCGAGACGGTGAGCATGTGCTCGCTGTCGCCGAAGACGGTCCGCAGATCACCAAGCAGGCGAACCCCGAGGCTAGGTGTCCCCCCCCCTAGCATCGGTTACATGGGTTACAGCCGACACACGAGCACGCGCCGGCCACGCTCCACCGGCAGTATCGGCAACGATGAGCAGGGCTTCCCATACATCGGCGTTGCGGTCGGCGATCCCCGCCGGCAGCTCGGGCCAGGTATCCGCCGGGATCGTCTGCGCGAAGGCGGCCAGGCGTTCGCGTAGGCCGGCCGCATCAGCCTCACGCTCGCGACGGCGGAACGGTTCGACGGGCTCGTCAGGTGCTCGACGACGCATCCTGTTCACCACGGACCGCGACATGAGCGTGTCGGGGAGATCGTCCAGGCCCGCCAGGGCCACGGCGGCGTAGGCGGGCAGTTCCTCGGTCTCGATGCGCTTGCCTTTGACGACGCACCGGCCGGCGACTGCACCCTTGCGGTGTCCGGCATTGAGGAGTCCTCGGATGTCCTCGTTCTCCGACTTGGCCCGAGCCCCGAACACCGTGTCGATCTCGTCGAAGAGGATCGTCGGCAGCCCTGCCTCGTCGGCGACCCTTCGGAAGAGAAAGGCGGAGGTGCAGTTCACCGCGAGGACTGGACGCGGAACGAGTAGCTCGGTGAGTTCCAGGGCGCGCGTCTTACCGCTACCGGGCTCGGGTGAGAGGAACGCAATCCTGGGCGTCGAGTCCCACAGGTCCATCGCGTAGGTGTGGGCAATCCAGAGCACGTGAGCGACGCGCCCATGCTCGGACGGGTAGATGACAAACCGCGCGAGGAAGCTCTCGACGTCATCGAGGACATGCGCGGTCATGCCGACAACACCTGACGGGCGAAGTCGCGGATCGACTCGCGCTCGGCAGCTTCGGCGGAACGAATGCGGGCGAGCGTGTCGGGGTTGACGTGCGCCTCCAGACGTCGACGCACCAGGTCGCGCAACCTGTCCGGCGGAATGGCGTCCAACTCCACGCTGTCTCCCACCCACGAGTGCGAGCGAGTGTCCGAACGCTTCGTCGGCCTGCCGGGCAGGCTCCACTCCGTGATCTGCTCTTCGGTGACCGCGATGCGCTTGAATCGGAGGCGCGTGTCGGGCGCGAACTCTCGCAACCGCCGCTCGATGTTTCGGTCAATGTCCCGGCCGCTGGGATCGTGATCGCCGAGGTAGTACACGGTCACCGGGTCTTCTGGCTCGGCGTCCTCGTTGCGCCAGTCCATCCGCCAACTCTCCGCGGCGGTGTGCAGGAACGACAGGCTGGAGTAGCCACGGGTCACCATCAGCGGCACGTCCCACTCCTCGGTGACCGGATAGATCACCCCCGCCAGCGCGTCCTTCTCGAGCCAGATCTCGACGCGTCCAAGCGCCGGCACAAGGTCACGCCGATACCCGGCCGCCCACCACGTCGCCGCATCCTCCAGGCTGCCGTAGGTGCGCGGCTTGCGCATCCACCGCATGTTGTCGGTGATCCACTCCCACGGGAGCGAACCATCGAGGCGCATCTCGACCAGCAGGCGACCCACCTTGTCGTATCCGGCCTCCGTCTTCGGCACCACGTCGCGAACCGTCGCCTGATAGAACGCCTGTCGGACGGTGCAGGGCGAGACGCTCTCGACGATCTCCAGCAGGGCAAGCCTGGTGATTGCGTCCCGTGGCCGCCCGGACTTTTTAGGGCTAGCCTTGGAAACTGTCGTGGTCATGCTGCCAACTCCGCGTCGGCTGCTATCTCTGCTTTCCAAAGGTGCAGGAACGACACGGCCTCGAGGAACATCGCCGCGTTGGCGCGCTCTAGGTGCGTGATGTAGTTCTGCCGCCGCACGGGGTCGTGCCACCACACGGGTGGTTCCCACGGATCGCATCGGGTATCGTTGGAACTACGGGCGATCGGCGCTGACACGCTGAGCCTCCGAGGAAGCCGCTGCGAGCGTCGAGGCTCCAGCGGTTTCCGACTTTGTGGGGATGATGGCGTCGGCGCCGGGCATGACAGGCGTGAGAGTCAACGCCCTCGCCAACTTCCGAACCGTCGTGTGATCGACCAGTCGACCCGTCATGGCGTGGCTCAGGGTCGCCGCGGAAACGCCTGCAATACGAGCGAATTCCGCGCCATCGCATCCTCTCCGCCCGAGTTCGCGGCGCAGCGCGGCAGCGTCGATCGCGACTCTCATCGCGCGGTTTGAAGGGTGGTTGCGCTCTGCACCTCGTCAGCGTGACAACCCCGATTCCGGAAGTCTGCGACACTTCCGTCCGCGCAAAGAAGCTGTCGCCTACAGGATTGTGGTAGTCCCGCGCACCCTCAGCAGCGCCCTTTGCAACGTGCGGCGATCAAGTCCCCGACCAGACCAGAGCGCCGCATACAGCGGAAGGCCCACCGCCCACGCCTCTTTCCTTTCGACAGCATCGAGGATGCCGTCGGCTGTGATGGTCTCCGGGTTCGGACACACCGCGAGCACCTTGCGAACCTCCTCGTCGAACGTGCCTGCGCCCGTATGCGGCTTGTCGGGCTTGCGAACCTTCGGCGCGCGGTCGCGACGCAGGCTCGTCAGGGCTCGCTCTTGAGCCTCGTTGACGTACGCGGCGTCCACAGTGGTGCCGCCTCCATCCTTGCGGTAACTGCCAACCCCGCCGAGGTACAGCGTGTCGCTGACGAGCGCCGGATCATCCCAATCGATGTGATCGAGGTGGAGTAGTAGCGCCAGGGCGATCAGGTCCGCCGTTGCGGTCGGACCAAGGGGAAGTTCGCCGTGTCGCTTGAGTGTCGCGTCCAGCGATTCGAGCAGCACCACGAGTCGCTCCCCGGCAACGCGGGCGAGCTCTTCGTTGGCCCATGCGGGGTTGGGCGGCCACGTGCTGCCATCGGGAAACTCGTACCGCGCTCGTGCATGGGCCGCCATGACGAGCCAGTGAATCTCGGCGACCCCAAGTGTCCCGTAGGCTCGCTCCAAGCCATCCAGGGCTTTCCGCATGGCCTCCCGGAGAGCCGTCTGCTCAGACACCTCTCGCCCCACCCGTCTTATCCACTCCTCCCGAGCACTCGGCACGGGGTCGAGACTCTTATTAGGTGTCAACGCGGCTCCGCTTGCCGGTCACCGATCGTCTCCCATGAGCACCTTCATCGCGGCCTGATAGTCGTCTGACGAGTCGAGGTGGCTGTAGACGCCCTGGATCATCGACAAGTCGGCATGGCCCAGTACCCGCTGCAGGCTGATGATGTTGCCACCGCGCCGAAGCCACTCGGTCGCGAATGAATGCCGGAAAAGGTGCGGATAAACGCGCTTCTCGAGCCCGGCTTCTGTCGCGAGCACACGGACGGCTTGGCCGACCCCGGACTCCGTGAGCGGCGCGTAGCGCCCGTCAGCGCCCTTGCGGAGCGCCACGAAGACGTGATCGCGGGCGTCGGCGCGTCTGCCGGCGAGATAGCGGCGCAGACGACGGTGGAGGGCTGGCGCGAGCGGCACCAAGCGGTCCCGACTGCCCTTGCCGTGAACCTTGATCGCGAACTCTCCGCGCTTGGGCTCCGAGAGGTCTTCGACCCTCAGTCCGAGCAGCTCACCGAGACGGAGACCGCAGTCAGCAAGGAGCCTGATGATGAGCTTGTCGCGCTCGGCCTTGGCGACGTTCTCCATGCGCTGGATCTCGTCACGGGTGAGGACGTCGATCAGCCGCTTCTCGGCTTTGGGGAGCTTGGGACTCGCCCCCATCGTTGCGGCACCACCGTCGGCACTCCCAGCCCACCCAAGGAAGACGCGGACGCTGCGCACGTAGGAGCGCACCGAGGCGCGGCTGAGTTGCCCATCCTTGCCGCCGTCCTCGAGCAGCTTCGTCGTGAAGCGACCGGCGAGCGCTGCGGAGAGCTGGGAGGGCTCGGCGATGCCCTCCTGGGCGCACCACGGCAGAAAGATGTGGGTGATCGGGTAGTCGTATGCCTGCACGGTGCGAACTGACAGGCCGCGCGCTCGGCAATCGGCGAGGAAGTCGTCGGCCAGGGT
>Ga0307373_10011337_pt1 | contig 12936 bp, 12 predicted proteins | sample OX2MG_FD_202534 | JGI IMG/M metagenome (GOLD analysis project Ga0307373, IMG submission 202534) | Soil microbial communities from Risofladan, Vaasa, Finland - OX-2 | ecosystem: Environmental > Terrestrial > Soil > Coastal area > Acid sulfate soil | place: Finland: Risofladan, Vaasa | collected... | reverse complement strand
ACCTTTCACGCTTGGTAGAATATGGTCCGCCTCGAACGGTTGCGCCGAGAACGCGGCCGGGGTACGACAGTACTCGCAAAGCCCACGCGCTCGCTCCTCCACGAGGCGAGCTTGCCGAGCGCTGACGCGGTCAGAAGGCACGCGTGCGTTGGTCGAGGTGAAGGTCGTGCATTACCGTGTCGAGATCCACGCCGCGCCGCCGGGCAAGCTCCATGAGCGCCTCAAGGCGCGCGACGTTCATCTCCTCGGAGCGATCCCACAACGCGTGGAGTTCGTATTCCTCGTCGGGAGGCAGCCGGCCGTCCTGGCGCTTGCGGCGGAGTTCTTCGAAGCGCTGCTGCTGCCCACCCGGAAGACGCGAGTTGGCGTCTATGCGCGCCAGCAAAGCCGTGTCGTCGACCGCTCCACCTTCGGCGGCCTGCCACTCGCGGAACTCCCGTGCGAACCGGTCCAGGTCTGCCGGTGGAAGCTCCTTCACCGCTTTCAGCAGGTGTTCCACGCTCCGGTCCTGCGAACTCTCGACAACCGACATTCTGCGTCACCTCCATCTGAATTCTATCCTGTAGGCCAACTGGCGTCAAACAGCCGGCAGCGGCGCCACCACGCCCATACCCCCATCCACGCCGCCTGGAGCACCCGCTCCGGATCCCCTACGTGCAGCGCGTGGACGTGGAAGGTGGCGATCTCGTCCTCTCCATCGCGCAGCTCCAGCTCGGCCACAAGTCCTTGCCAGTACGGCCGGTAATCCCGCTGCCGGCGCAGGTAGACGCAAACTGCCCCATTTTCATACAGCAGCGCCGGCTCCCCGGCCTGCGCATCCAGCGTCAGTGGCGGCGCCGGATTCTCACCTGGTGGATCGTCGAGCTGCACGTCCCATATGTGGGCAGCAATGGACCGGCAAACGGCCGCCGCGTCGCTGCTTTCGATCTCATGCCGGGCCAACGCCACCAGTATCACGCGGCCGACGAACGCCTCTCGCGGTGTGGAGGCATTTAGCCTTTGTACACTGCAGCCCGCCTGAACGCGGATGACTCCGGTTTCCGAGGAGCGGCGCCGTGAATCGACGGAGGCGCCGACGCCGGCCGGGTCGCCTCCCGGAAGACGCCCAACAGCGACGGCCATTCCCGAATCGAAGAGCGGCGTCTTCCGCCATACCCGTTGGCGCCTGGCTGGCTCCCGCAAACCCGCGCACTGCCGGATGGCCTTTCGGACACGCGGGCCGTCCAGCGCGGATCCCTGGATCTCGCGCAGGTAGGGCAGCGCCGCGGGGTCCTTCCGCGATCCCAACTCGTAAAGTAGACGGCGGGTGTTCTCGACTGCGGCCGGGTCCTCCTTGCCGCGCAGCAGCGCCCGGCCAAGCCTCTCCATCAAGTCCGGCGCCTGCCACCCGTGCAGTGACCTGGCGGCGGTATCCCTTATCTCCGGCCAGTGGTGATCCAGGATCTGGATCAGGAGGTCGTAAGTCTCCGGAATGTTGATCCGCCCGGCAAACAGGACGAGACCACTGGCCAGTATGATGATCCGTTCCCGCCGGCCCTCGGGAAAGGGGGACAGGCGGAACTCCTTGAGGGCGTCCTGCCGCGCCCCCGGCGCCGGCGTCCCGAGCGTCTCAAGGGCTTCTTGCACCCACGGGACTGCTTCGTCCTGCGTTGACCGGTCGAGATCATCCCAGAGCGCCGCCAGGACCCGAACCGCGTCCCGCGGTCGCGCGGAAGCCGCGTGCTCCAGCGCCAGTCGGGCAAGGCTGCAGGGACTGGGGGAGAGCCGAACCGCATCCCCTGCGCGGCTCAGGCGAAACAGCGCCAGCCGTGCCAGGTCTTCGATCAATTCCGCGATAGGACCGGGTTCGTGAAGGCGGGCCGGAAGTTGATCGAGCGCGTGCAGGAGGACCGCCGGCGCTACAGCAAGGCCGCGGCGGACCTCCTCGATCCAGGGGCCGGAATAGATCCAGCCGTCGTCCTTCCGGCTGACCAGCGGGCCGCCGGCGAGCGCGTCGAAGAGGCGTCGGGCGCCGGCAGCGGCTTGGTCGATCTCCTCCGCCGGGTCGATTCGGTAATAAGCCGTCGTATGGGGCGCAGCGGCTTCAGATGTCACGCTGTAAAGTCCTCTCTTGCCCGGCCGGCGCCAGGCTGTGGACAGCGGCGCCCAGGTCCCGCGCCGGCCCGCGCCGCTCGACAGCCTTTGTTACCTCGTCCTTCGGGAGTGGTTGGATGGAACTACGCATGAGACCTCCTCGGCGCGCCGGCGCATGCGCGGGTATCGCTCAGCGGCGCTTACGGCAGCATTCTCCGTACCTCTTGCCACTTCCACAGGGGCACATCGCTCGTCCCTTAAGTGTCTTGTACGCTTGCCGAGCCGCCGCCGCGGCCGGCGGAGATGACTCCTGTGTGACTCGCTCCGGCGGGCTCTCCGGGGCAGCAGGCATTGACACCGCGGCCGACCTGGCAGGAGCCCGACGCCCCCTTTTGCCGGTCGGCCGGGGATGCTTGCGCAGGAATTCGTTGTACTCACCGCCGCGACCGTTCTCTTGCAGGAAACACTCCATGCGATCCGCGGCCCAGCCCCACTCCTTGGAATCGCGCGCTATCTCCGCTGCGGCCGTGAACTCTCCCAGCGCCTCGTCGACGGCGCCCATCACCTCGTAGGCATCGCCGGCGCGAATATGGGTCTGGATGTTCTCGGGGGAACGTTCCACGTTCCGCCGGATTCGCCGGCGCGCCTCGTCGCGCCTTCCGGCGCGCGCGAGCTCCTCCGCGACATCTTCCTGGAAGTTCGTCGCGTTGAGGGCAAAGCCGGACATGATATCTGCGATCCGGGTAATCTCGTCCGGATACTTCGCTCCACACCTGCAGATGATATCGAGGAGCCAGCCTTCATAATCGCAGATGGTACATCCGCAGACCTCCTCGTACCGCTCCTCCCGCTCCTCCTCCGGAAAACGCTCCAGGTAATCCATCAGCGCCATGGCTGCCGACATCTTCTCCTGGGATTTGACTTCTGACTCGCCGGGAGTGTCGCTCGCGTAGGACGACTCAACGACGGGATCAATCCGGTCGGCAATCATCTCAGGGCACACGAGATCGGGAGTGAGCCGGTTCCACAACTCTTCCGCTGCAAGATAAGAAAAATCATCCCACAGGTCGCCGCGCCATCCGCCCCGGGGTTCCCATCCCTCGTAGAGGACCAGCGGCGGGCCCGCCGCTTCGGTCTGGGCGCGGAACCGGCCCTCGGATGTATCCACGCCCAACTCCTGAAGCTTCGCAAAGATGGCGTCCGTGCTCCAATCGCCCAGTCCGTCATAGCGCCAACCGAGGCCCTCCCGACGATCGCTCTCGATGATTGGGGCTAATTCGGGGAAGGCGTTATGCCGGTCCGACTGCCTGCCAATTGCGATTATCTGCCTCATGCTGATGTTCATATACTTTGACTATCTGATTCTCATGCGAGCGGCTCGACCAGTGAAACCCATCCGCCATCATGGTCGGCCGGGTCACCCGCTAACGCCAATATCATTAAGGGCAGTACCGTTCCACGGCCGGCGCCGCCTGCCTGCCTGCAGCGACCTATGCCGCTGCTAAGTCATCGATCCCCCAGTGGAGTCGAGAGCCTGACCGACCGCCGCCGCATACTCTCGCAGAATCGGGAGGGCTTGCCGTGCATGACCGGGAGTGGTAGCCGGCCGGAACTCGCCGTACTCATGAACCAGCAGGTTTCGAAGATCGGCCAGGCTCTCCATACTCCGGGCGGTTGAGATTGGGATGACGTGCAGCGAGTGAAGAGCAGAAAAGATGTCCCGCGAGCGTGGTGGTTCATCGACTCCCTTCGCGGCGAGCAGACGGTCTCCCAGGTCTATCGAGATTTGAATCGTGAGCTGCAGCCATCGCTCCAGGGCCGCAGTCTGGCGGGAGGACGGCAGCTCGGCCGGCGGAAGAGAGGCCAGCTCAGCGTCGAGATCATTCAGGATCTCGATCAGGCGGGTTAAGAGTTCACGAGCGGTTAGGCGCATCTTCAGCCCATTTCTGCAGCTCGCGCCGGTTACGTTCCCACCGGCGCTCAAGGCGGGGCCACTCGTCGCGGCAGACCCCCCGTAAAAACGCGCCCGTGGTGGCCGCCTGATCCGGTTCTCTCTCGTACACCACCGTGTGAGTATGGAGGATGTTCCAGAGCAGCGGCACTGGCAGCGCGGGCGAGAGAAGCACCGCGTCGACGGGTACCCGCAGTAGCGCTTCGAGCTCGCGCGCTCGGGCGGCGCGGTAGGCGATTTCGTCTTCCGCGGCGGGCGGCGGGACGACCTGAAAAGCCAGATCAAGATCGCTCGTGCGCCGTGCGGCGCCTTCCGCCTGGGAACCGAACAGCCAGATAACCTGAATCTCCGGCCGCGCCCTGGCGTACTCGCGCAGGACCGAGACCAGTTCATCCCGGTCGATAATCCGGCCCGCGGCCAGGCGCGCCGCTCGTTCGTCATCCTCCGATCTCATAGCCGCCAGTTTACCGGAGATTCCGCCGTTGAGCAACAGATTCCGTATATCGAGCGCCTCGGACCTATCCCCCGACCCCTTCCCGAAACGGGAAGGGGAGCCGTATCCCAGATCTATCGCCCGACCCGAAGCGCGAAGGGGAACTGTATCTCGCGCCCCGCGCCCCGCGCCCCGCGCCCCGCGCCCCGCGCCTGTTTCCGTTATACTGAAACAGCGGTAATCTCTATGCATATTCCCGATGGTTATCTGAGTCCAGCGACGTGTGCGGTAACGGCGGGGCTTGCTTCCCCCGCCTGCTTCTTCGCGGCCCGGCGCCTTAAAGGGAGACTCAGGGAGCGGGAGGCGCCGCTGCTGGCGGCAGGCTCTGCGTTTGCGTTTGGCGTGATGATGCTGAACGTGCCGGTACCGGGAGGGACGACGGCGCACGCGGTGGGCGGAACGCTGCTGGCGATTGTGCTGGGGCCTGAAGCGGCCATACTGGCGCTCGTGGTGACGCTTGTGATACAGGCCCTCTTCTTCGGCGACGGCGGGGTTCTGGCGCTCGGCGCCAATATCCTGAACATGGCGGTCATCCTGCCGATCTCGGGTCACGCGGTTTACAGGATACTATCGGGTATGCCTGGCGGGCGGCCGCCGCGTCCGTGGGCCGCCGCAATCGGCGCGTACGCGGGGATTAATCTGGCGGCGATTGCGGCCGCGGTCGAACTGGGCATTCAGCCGGTTCTCTATCATACCGCCGCGGGAACACCGCTCTATTGCCCCTACCGGCTTGGTCAGACGCTTCCGGCGATGCTGCTCGCTCATCTCACGCTCGCGGGCGCCGCTGAGGCGGCGGTCTCAGGCATGGCCGTCGCTTTCCTTTTGCGAACGGACCCGGTGCTTCTTAACAGCGCGGAACAGCGCGATTCTTCCGGTTCCCAGGCGTGGATCGGGGTAGGTCTGTTGGTGGCGCTGGCGCCGCTGGGGCTGCTGGCCTCCGGGAGCGCTTTTGGCGAGTACTCGACGGAGGATTTGAAAAAGATCTGGGGCTTCATTCCGCCGGGAATGAACCGGCTGGCTGGTCTATGGCGCAGCGCGCCACTGCCAGGATATGGCTTTCCGCACGCGACCGGCGGCTGGCAGCACGCGGCCGGATACTGGATTTCTGCGATGATTGGTGTGGCCGCTGCGGGCGCCCTTTGCTGTCTTCTGGCCCGGGCGCTGCGGCGACGAGATCCCGTCGCCGCCACGCAGATTCGGGCCGGCCAGCCTGCGCCTGAGCAGGTTGAGTCCAGCGTCATGGCGGGTCACGTTCCGGCCTGGCTGCTGCAGATGGAGCCGGGTCCTCCCTGCGCGCCGGGCGGAACGCTTCGCCGCACGTCGTTCCTGGAGAAGACGCTGACGGACACGGCGGCGCTCGCCCGGCAGATGCTTTTCTCCGACTCGCTGTCACGCCAGCCGGGGTTGCTTCAGAAGATTCATCCGCGGGTGAAAGTGATCGCGTTCGCAGCGGCGCTGCTGGCTGCGGGGACGATCCATCATCCGGTCTGCCTGTTTGCGCTTGCGGCGGCTGCGATGCTGCTCGCTGTCCTGTCCGGGATACCACTGCGCCTTTTCGGGCTGCGGCTTGCTCTTCTTGCCGCCTTCGTATGCGCCACCGCGCTGCCGGCAATCTTCAACATTATTACGCCCGGCCATACAGTCGTGACGCTCATGAGGTGGGGACATGGATCACACGGCTCACTGGCGATCACCCGGCAGGGGATCCTTGGGGCGCTCACTCTGATCAGCCGTGTCATGGCGTCGGTCTCGGTGGTAAGCTTACTGACGCTCACGACGCGATGGTCCGAGCTGTTAGCGGCCCTCCGTGCGCTGCTGGTCCCGCGTCTTTTCGTATACACGCTGGGCATGGTTTACCGGTACCTCTCTCACGTAATGGAGACGGCGAGCGACCTCTTTATGGCGCGGAAGAGCCGGGTGATTCGCGCAGAGAGCGGCGCAGGGGGACGACAGTTCATCGCGGCGGCGGTGACGGGTCTTTTCGCCCGGTCACAGGCGCTGAGCGAGGAGGTCCACCGCGCCATGATCAGCCGCGGTTGGCGCGGCGAGCCGCGGACGCTGAATGAATGGCGCGTTGGTCGCAGCGACGCCGCATGGATCATCGCGTCACTACTGGCTCTCGCAATGTTCTGCGCCTGGGACCATTTTATTGGCCGATTCTGATTCTCGTCCATTCCTCGAACTCCAGAATGTGAGCTATCGCTATGCCGATGGCACGCTGGCGCTCGATTCGCTGTGTCTCGAAGTTCGGCCGGGTGAGCGACTGGCCGTGCTCGGATCCAACGGCTGTGGAAAATCAACGCTTCTCAAGCTGCTGGATGGCCTGATCTTCCCAACATCAGGCGTATTTCGAGCCTTTGGAGTGGAGATGAGCGAGGCGGCGCTCCAGGATGATCAGTTCTCGCAGGCGTTCCGGCAAAAGATTGGCTTTATTTTTCAACGATCCGACGTTCAGCTCTTCTCGCCGACGGTGTGGGACGAGATCGCGTTCGGACCGCTTCAGCTTGGTCTTGACGCCGCTTCGGTGCGGGTGCGGGTGGCGGATGTCGTGGCCATGCTCGATCTGGGCCGGATATGCGACCGGGCGCCGTATCAACTGAGCGGCGGTGAGCAGAAGAAGGTGGCCATCGCGGCGACGCTCGCCGTCAATCCGCAGGCGCTCTTGATGGACGAGCCGACGGCTGCGCTCGATCCCCGCTCGCAGCGTTGGCTCCTTGATCTGCTGCAAACGCTGAGCCGGTCCGGCAAAACCCTCATCGTCACGACCCACGACCTCGATCTGGCGCCCGTTCTGTGCGACCGGGCGGTGGTTCTCGGCCCGGACCACAGGGTTGAGCGGGACGGCGCGATCGGGGCGATTCTGGCGGATCATGATCTTCTCCATCGGGCGAACCTGGCGCACCACCATCCCATCACCGGCCAGGTTTATGGCGCGCACGTACATCCCGATAGCAACTGAACGAGCGCCAGATTCGCCCCCTGAAGCGTCCTGTGGAATACCAGGGCTGAAGCCCTTCGCTATGATCGGACGTCCCTTCAGGAGTTCGGGGTCTGCCGATACGCGCCGCGGCGTCAACTTGTTCCGGGTTGGGTACAATAGGGTTGACCGGGTGCGCGCGTCTTAGTGCCGATAGGACCCGGTGAAAGCGAGGGGAATGATGGTGACAACGGCTGGAACGACTCGGACGGCGGGCGCCGACGCGGCGGTGCGCGAGATTGCTCTGGAGGGCTTTAAGGGAGCTTATGGATCGCTTTCGACGAGCTTTCGCAGCGATCCAATCTGGGCGAGCTTCCGTGATCTCGGGAGCATGCTCTGGTTGGACACGGGCGATCTGGACGAGGTTAAGAAGCTCTGGACGCGTGAATTCACGCACATGACCACGAACAATACGCTGGTGAACAAAGAGGTCCAGAAGGGACAGTTCGATGAGTTGATCCCCCGGGCCGCGGCGCGGCTCCGTGAGGAAGAGTCTGGGATCGACGAAAACCGCCTGGTGCAGGAGATCGGATTCATTCTGAACTGCCGGGTGGCGCTCCGGCTGATCGACACGTTTGACGCCCACGTGAGCGTGGAGCTGCCGCCGGTCGTTGCGCACGACGTGGACGCGTCGATGGCCCTTGCGAGACGTTATTACGCCGTTTGCCCCGAGCGGTTCCTGATCAAAGTCCCGCTGACCCCGGCCGGGTATATCACCGTACGGAGGCTCGCCTCCGAGGCGATGCCGATCAACTTCACGCTGGGATTCTCGGCGCGACAGAACTTTCTTGCCGCGCTGATTTCGCGCCCCCAGTTCGTGAACGTGTTCATGGGCCGGCTCAATTCTTTCGTTGCGGACAACGGCCTCGGCGACGGCAAACTTGTGGGCGAGAAGGCGACGCTGGCCTCACAGCAGGGGCTCTGGCTGCTCCGGGATGAGGGGATCAACGAGGAAACCCGCCAGATCGGCGCAAGCACCCGGGAAGCGCAGCAGGTTATTGATCTGGCCGGTATCGACGTGTTCACGCTGCCGCCAAAGGTCGCCACAGCGCTGCACGATCGGCTGGCGGCGCATCCCGAACCACTCGCCTGCTGCGCGGAGCGAACGTTTAACCCTTCACTCGCGCCGGGCGCCGAGAGCGCCGGCCTCTCCGCCCTGTGGGATATGTCGGAGGAATTTCAGCAAATGGCGCGGCTTCTGAGCGCCGACGCGCCCGCCCTTGAGACTCCGGACTCCATGCTCCGCTTCCTGGATTCCCACGGGTTTGGGAATATGTTCCACACCTGGACCGAAGAGGAGACTCGCCAGCTCTTTGAAGACGGCAAGATTCCCAAACTGGCACGCTGGAAAGATCGGCTGGCGTCCGGTGAGATTGCGCTGGACGACCTGATGTCCAACAGCGCCCTTCAGTCGTTTGCCCACGATCAGAAGGAGCTGGATGACCGGGTTCGGAAGCTGCTGCGGGCCTGACGTCCGGCCGCTACTGCACCGGCGTCACGTTGCTCACAAGCGTAACCATATCCTGGTCATCGTCGTTGGTGGAGTATTCCCAGCCGATGACATAGGTGTTCGGGATTAGCTGCCCGTTGCGCCGTGCGGGAAAGACGTGGGCCTTGTGCCGATCGTCGGCGGGGAATCGGGGCACATATTTTTGCAAGGCGTCCTGCGTGCAGACGGTTTCGTCTTTGAAGCCGGCTGTGGAAACGAAGAGCCCGAAGACTCGCCTGCCTGGATTAAAGGTGATTTTGCCGCCTGCTGCGATGGGAGGCGTATACTGTTTGTTATGCTTTTCGTCGGTCTGCCAGGTCGGCTTAAGCGTCGGCCTGGCTTCTGTGGGTATATACCAGCCGCTGGCGCAGACTTTGGGCAGTCCGAAAGCCGCAATCGGCTCGTGAGTCACGGGGCCGCGCCCGGCTTTACGGAACAACTGCGCGGGGATTTCTTCTGTCTTGGTGTCAATGTCGTAGCCGAGCTTGTCTAAGATATCCTGCAGGGAGGGTTCGCCGATCTGGTGGGCCGCCACCGCCGGATCAATCTTTGGTTTGGGGATGCCCTTGTCCACCGGGGCCGCGGCCGGCGCGATCGCCGCGGCCGCGATTCCAGCGGCGAGCGCCGCCACAAAAATGGTCCATCTTCTCATATTTGATTCTCCTTTATCACGATGCGGCGCCCGTCATCGCCGCGCAATCGGGGGTTGTATTTTCGCTATGGTGAATGGCGGGGGCGATCATTGAACGCGCGCTTTAGCAGGCGCCGCGTCGATTGGACGATCTTTTCCCCGGATTCGACACTGAGCCGGCTGGTGGGAGCGGGCCAGGTTTCGTAGCCGCCTCGGCCGAGAGACCGGCGAGTCGGCACATAGCCGGCATAGCCATCGGTTAACTCGGCAATCATGGTTACCCGGGCCGGGGACTCTGCCCGGATCTCCAGCCCATATTCCACGAAAAGCTCGGCCGGATTGAAGCAGATGGCCGCGTCACCCACGCGGAGCACGCTCAGACGCAGCGGCTCGGGGCTGTCTCCGGCCACAAGGCGAGGCCAATCCGCCTCGGCCGCACGATAATAACCGACCGCGTCGGCCCAGGAATCGGTCTTGAGTGGTTCCGGGTAATTCGCGTCGTCAGAAGCCGGCCAGTTTCGCAATGGGAGAGAGATTACCTCTTGAGCAAGATCGAGCGCGGGCGCGATCATCGGTTCCCAGCAGCCGGCGATGATCTTGCCGGCTTCTCCCGCCAGATAGATCCCGGATCGCTCCAATCCGTCTTCGCCACGCCAGGGCTGCTCAGGAACATGCGGATCGAGCAAACTCGGGGCGGTGTTCCCGGCGGCGCCGGTCAAATAAACGATCGGGACGGGCGCATCCAGCAGCCGGCGCAGCGCCCGCCTCGCGGCCCCGGGTAGATCGGCGCTGTAAACAGAGGCGTTCTCGATACAGTTGGGGTGGGAGGAAAAGTTGAGGATAATTCCGGCGATGACGCCCTGCTCATCGCGCGCAACGAGCAGGCTGAGCGTCGGGTCCCGCGGACCCTCTATGCCCTCAAACCCCGGCATCTCCGAGTGCCCGTACATCCGGCTGCTTCCATCCTTGAACATCGCGCGCCGGTTCCATCCCAGATGCTCCATTGTTCCTGAGCCGGCAAAGATCTGTACGGGTCTGAGATCCGCGATTGCCCTGCGCGCCGCGTCAACAATCGAGCGGCGAAGCTGTTCAACAAACGTGGGGTCCGGCGGCGCCGAGAGCAGCGGAATGACCGAAGGGGCGTCGTGCGTATGAGTGGCGTGGATCAGCAGTGAACGAGCCGGGATGCCGGTCTCGCGCTCGAACATCTCCTGGACATCCGCCGCGAAGGGTAGGGGCAAAATGCAAATGTCGACCGACAACAGCACCATGGTCTGCCCGCTCGATTGCAGGGCGCACGCTGTCGCCATCAATGGATCTCGTGCTCGCTCGGCCCGGCGCGCATGCATCTGGCCCAGGAGGTTAAGACCGGGCGGTGGCGTGAAGTCAACCTCCGCGAACCCGGCCAGCATATTATGCTCGGTCATAGCGTGCCGTAGGTCTCGTCACGATACGGCATGAGGGCGCCAGCCGCGTTCGTAAAGACTGATGTCCGCGCCGCGGGCAAGCTCATCGATATCAAGCTGATCGAGATTCTCGAAGACGCGGCGGACCCCGGCGGCGATGAGCCGGGCGGTGTCTTCGGTGTTTGGCAGCCGGAGCCCGCTGAGAATAAAGTAGGTCGCCGAATGATAGAGCGCGTTCGGATACTGGCCCGGATCGTAAGAGACTTCCGAGCCGTGCTCTCGCCAGGGACTGCCGTTCCCGTAGGCGTTGCGGGCAGCGATTGCTGAGAATTCGGGCAGGATTCTGCGCTGCCAGACGGATGCCGGGACTCCTTCAGCCTGGAGCGCTCGCACGATGGCCTCCCGGAAATGGTCGGCCGGACCCTCGTATCCGACGGCAGTCGGGTCCACGTGACAGACAAAGTTGTATCCGTTTTCCGAGGCCCAGGCCGGTTCGCTGGCGAGAATCAGGCCCGGTAATCCGGCGAGATCTTTTCGCAGAATCGCGAAGAGAGATCGGGAATGCTCAATCGACTCGTCCAGCCGGGTTAGCTGCGCCCTCGCGTAGGCGGCGGAAAGTTCGTTGAACCGGTACATCCAGCCGAGTCCGTAGGAATGATATTCGGGGTCCTCAACCGGGCGCCTGAAATCACCGAACAGCGCCAGCGACCGGGCGCGCTCGGCGTTGACCTCATCATCGGTTACAAAGAAGCCGCCTTCACCGGACGAGAGCATTTTATTCTGGTTGAGGCTGAACGCGGCGCAATCGGCAAGCGTTCCGACCTTTCGCCCATAGTACTTTGCGCCGTGCGCCTGGCAGCAGTCCTCGATCACGGCGATGCCATGCCGCCGCGCAATTTCCTGAATCGGCGCGATATCGGCGGGTACGCCGTGCAGGTGAACGACGATAATCGCACGGGTTCGCGGTGTGATCGCGGCTTCTACTTTCGCAGGGTCAAGGTTGGCGTAGACGGGTTCGATATCTGCAAAGACCGGAATGCCGTTATGATGAAGAATACACGATGCGGATGAGGTCCACGAGTAGGCGGGGGTTATGACCTCATCGCCCGCGCTCATATTCACCGCTGCGAGACAGAGATGAAGCGCGGAAGTGCCGCTGTTCACGGCGATACAGTGAAGATTACCGTTCCACTGCTTCCATTCCTCCTGGAGAGCCTCGGTATGAGGTCCCCAGGTGTGGCTTCCGCTGCGAAGTGAGTCGAGCACCATCTGCTCGTCGAGAGCGGTGGTCGGCGGGCTGGGTAAAATGGTTCCTCTGGGTATCAGCCGCTCTCCCCCGCAAATGGCGAGCGGGCGAGTCGCCGTTGGACTCATCACAGCGGTCATAATAAAAACCTCCCGCGCCACGGGCAGCGAGGCGCTGAAAACTCAGGCGCCGGACAGGAATTGCGCCACCGGTCGCCAGCGATCAGACGGCGGCCGATTTCCGGGTCGATGCCGTCACGTCAATTCTTCCTTCGCCGCGCGCGCACGAATCCCTTGTACATCGTCCGTTAGGGTGCAGATGAGGATCTCGCTACTGCAGCCGGAGTGCGCCCGCGCAAGGCGCCGATGTCTTGGTCCCAGCGCCCCGTCATCAAGCAGAACTGCACGCAGCGTCCCCGTCGCGTGTGCTCCAGCCTCTGTCGGGTCAGAGCGTGTCCGGATCGATGCCAAGCTCCTTCAGCTTCGCCCAGGCCCGCTCTCGGGCTTCGCGTTCCGCCTGGGCTTCAAGCCGCCGGGCATTGGCTTCCGCGCGCTGCGCTTCTGCTTCCGCCCTCGCCGTCTCGGCTTCCGCGCGCTGCGCTTCTGCTTCCGCCCTCGCCGTCTCGGCTTCCGCGCGCTGCGCTTCTGCTTCCATTTCCGCCATCTCGAGA
>Ga0307373_10011336_pt1 | contig 12936 bp, 17 predicted proteins | sample OX2MG_FD_202534 | JGI IMG/M metagenome (GOLD analysis project Ga0307373, IMG submission 202534) | Soil microbial communities from Risofladan, Vaasa, Finland - OX-2 | ecosystem: Environmental > Terrestrial > Soil > Coastal area > Acid sulfate soil | place: Finland: Risofladan, Vaasa | collected... | reverse complement strand
TACCCGCTTGATGTGGTGTCGGGCATCCTCCTCGGAGTCGGTATCGTGGGAATCGGATTGTTCGTCTTAGAACGATATCTTGAACGCCCGTTGGCGAACATCGCATCCCTGGCCACCAGAGTGCTGAAGGATGGCCCTCTCGAGTTATAGGGCGCTGAGATTGCCGACCGGAGACCAGTCTGTATTGCCAATTTCATCAAAAAGGCGTCCAACATGCAATGATTGGAGGAAGGAAAGCCTGTTCGCCTGAATTTCAGATTCACATCGATGAAGATAGAGTTCCTTTGGTTTATCAGTCAACTTCTTGTTGATTGGCCCAGCAATGTTGAAGACGCGGATATCTAGATTTCTCACAGTCTCCTTGGCAGCAGTTTTGTTGCTGTCATGGATGATGCCGGCAGTTTCGGCCGATGTAGGAGGCGCCCCCCCTGTAGGGACGCTTCCAGCACCTGACCCACCCCTTAACCCGACGGCGCTCTTCGCGGTTTCCGGCGATTATACCTACACTTCGGCGGGCGCGGCAATGCGGGATCAAGGTTATGGTAACATATCGGTTACTTGGACCGGCACCCTGGTGAAGGCATATCTGATCTGGGGGTACATCAATCCCACCACGGCCGGACTCACCACGGGCACGTTCAACGGCCAAACCATAAACGGTATCTTCCAGTCGACTGATGTTAGCCCATGCTGGGGTGGAGGAAACCTGACCGTCTTCGCGGCGGACGTCACCTCCTTGGTGAACAATGGCGGCAATACGCTCACGGGATTCCCGTCCGGATTCACTAACGGGAACGACCCCTGGAGTGAGTCTGCCACACCATTTGATGAGGGAGCCTCGCTGGTAGTAGTCTACACGCCAACGACCGCTGTGACCAACCAGGTCTACATCTACACAGGAACATTCACCGAGACAACGGGCGGATCGTTGACAAGCGTCTTCAACCACGGCGCGACCATCGCGACAAGCGCAACGACCACATTCATCGTCGCTGACGGCCAACTCCCCGACAACACCGCTTCCTGGAATGGCGCAATCATTGATTCAAACGCGTTCCAAGGATCAGACCCTCGGGTTTCGACACAAGCGTGGTCATATGGAAACCTCTGGGACACCAAGACCTACACCGTAACCGAGGCTCTCGGTTCGACAAACGACAACGCATCCATCGCGGGTAGCGGCGGAGACTGTCTGACTTGGGCAGCCCAAGTCCTGGCATTCCCCTCGACAGCTTCAATCGGCAATGGAGTGCCCCAGTTCGGCGGCTCCGCGATAGCAGTGGCGGCGATTGGCGCAGCGCTGGTCGCAGTCCTCGCCAAGAGGAAGCAGATCTTGGAGATCTCCCCCAAGTAAAAGCTCAGCTGGGCAGGACGAACTACCACAAAGTGAGGACGTTAAGCCCAAGGAAGGACGGCGCCCCATCCGGATTACCAAATCCGGAGGGCGCAATGGGGGCCCATAACGCCCCCGAACTTACTCTGAAAGCAGTCGAAGGCAGGTTTTTCCAGTTCAAACTTTTACACCACGAGTAGGTGCTTGTAAGAGTTCAAGACGAACGCGAAAAGTACGGCGCGTTCCCATGCAACCCACGAGTGGGGCGAGGTATCAAGGTCGATATCGACGTCGCTAATCAAGTCACGTCGAGTTTATGGAAAACGCTGGTCACTGGACCTTGACCAGGTCGTTCCAGCCTTTTGCCAGCTGCCAGGCCTGCTTGACAAACCCCCCCTGGGGCCCTCTCTCAGGTATCGGCTGGAGCTTGAGCTGGTAGACCGCCACGATCTTCTTCCCTTTCTCGTGGGATTGTGACTTTTCATCATTGAGATGTATCTTGGAACCCCCTTGACGAGAATCACATCCATGTGGGCCGCACCCATTACTGCGCCTTGACGAGGTCGTTCCAGCCCTTGGCGAGCTGCCAGGTTTGCTTCGCGAAGCCGCCCTGCGGCCCTCTCTCGGGGATGGGCTGGAGCTTGAGCTGGTAGACTGCCTCGGTCTTCTTCCTCTTCTCGTCCCAAATTAGCACGTCTTTCTCGATGAAGCCCAGGTCGAGCAGCTTCCTGAGGAGCTTCACGTAGAAGTTATGGTAGCTGTACTTCACGCCTAGCTTGCCGTCGTCCAAGTCCTTCGCGAAAAACCTCAGCTCCCTCTTGGTCATGGCGAGGTGCTGGTCGGCGCGCATCCTTCCCAATAGGATCTTTGCCACCGAGACAGTCTCCTTCCTGTCGCCGAATAGCAGGGTCAGAATGTCCCCGCTGGCGACGGTCCTGTCGTTCCAATAGAGCTTTATCGATTTGGGGGCGGACGTCTACCTGCCCACCATCCTGTCTGACCTCTTGTTTGTGTGGCCGGCGCTCGCCCACCTGATCTGGTCTCCCAAGTTGTGGACGGCGTAAAAGTGCATCCTGGCCGTCATGTCTGGGTCGTTCGGCGCCTTAGGGTTGGACGTGGATTCCAGCGTCTTGCCCTTTGGCTTTGTCTTTTCGACTCTGGTTCGCATTGCAGTTAGTTCCCCTGCAGGGTCTAGTTGTCCGGACGAGCCGAGAAATGTTTAGTGTATGCTCAAGGGACACTAACCGACCCCTGGCAGCAAAGGATGGTGATGGCTGGGCAAGGTCATCCCCAAGCGCCGGTTGTGTCCCTGCAGGGGAACTATCGCCTATGCCGCTACCTGTCGACCTGCCAAAACGCAAGTTTGTCCCTCCGCCAAGGGCTCGTGCTCAAGAGCAAGCCCACGGATGGCATATCTCTACTCAGGACCCCATGGTATCAGACTGTCACTTTACCCCAACGTGGCTCTTGCGCCCCGCGTCCTGAGAAGCTGGCGGCGTCGGGTCAGAACCCTCCCCTGGGACATCAGAGCTCTTCAAGACCTTCAACCGTCTCCTCGCCGCGTCATAGAGACGCTGGTCGTCCGTCACAAGCTCTTCCTTGGTCGCCTCCGCGGCACAGAGGTACGAGGCGTCATAGAATGTCAGGTTCTCCCTTGATGCGGTTTGGAGGACTAGTCCGGGGTCCGCTCTTTGTACGAGGCCCATACTTGTGATGACGCTGGTCAGCGAATCCAGCGCCAAGATCCCCTCGTCCATGGTCAGGAGCTTATCGACACAGACCTTTCGTCTGATCGAGCTCCCGACTTCATAGAACGCTAGATCGATGGTGTTCCCTTTGAGCAAGGTCGCTGACTTGTCGCTCCTAGACAAGTTCATGATAGCCGAGGCGTCGAAAAGCATCACCTTTCATCTCTGCCTTTTCTGATGGCCTCCGTCCAACCCTCCTCGCTCACTTTCTTGAGAATCGCGCTAGCCCTAGATGCCTCTTCCAATGTGATCTTCATTGATCTCTCCCGAACCTCATCTTCGAGAGCTCTCTTAATCACCACTGAGGGCTTTATCCCGAGCTGCGCCATCTTTCTCCGGAGCTCCTTGTCGATTTTGGCCGAGACGGTCACCTGGGCAGTCACGCTTACCACCACTTTTTACTACTTTTCGGTAGTATATAATTTAGTACTCGGTGCTGAGGGCGACCAAAACCGCCTTACCTCTCTCTTCGCCGTTGCCTGACGCAAGAGCCCTTTCTTCTCTCTTCGCCGTCGCCTGACGCAAGAGCCCTTTCTTCTCGGCGGCGCTCTCGAATTCGTTAGACCCGTGAATGCACTTGAGCCGGACCAGCGATCCTCGGCGTTCTGCAACTCTCAATAAGTTGGCTGAAGCTCTTATGTATTCTCCTTGATTATGCTACCCTCTCACACACGTCATCTCTAATCTTCAGAGTCTTCGCCATGTCGGCCCTCAAGTCCATGTGTCCGTCTTAAGGATACACGTGAGCATACTGGCCAGCTCGCGTTCGCGTTGGCGAGTCCAAGATGTCATTTTGGGTCGAGCCTCAGCACGTGCGAGCATAGCACATCTTCATGCAGCCGTCGACCGTGATGGCGAGCCCCCGGAGCCCGTCTATGCCGATCAGCACTTCCTCCGCCCCCTCGCACGTCTGGACCCGACCGCCAGCCTCCGCTCCCAGGTCTTGGAACCGAATCGTCCCGTATATGGATGACACCTCGACGAACGAACCGTTTGCCAGCCGGATCCGCGACAGATCCGTCCTTAGGTCCTTGAACCCCAATGCCTCAAAAATTGCTTCGGGCAGCAAGAGAAATCCGGAATAGCCCATGTCCAATACCGCGACTGCAGACCTTTCCGGCGGGTGAGAAGCCGCAGCGAGCGTGTTCGCGACCGTTATCGGAATGACCGGACTCGACTCAAGGAATTCCCGCGCCGAAGGTCTACCTCTGCTAGGGGCGCGTCCTAAGGCCCATCCTGGTGACCTCCGGCTCGGCAGGCTCTGTCCGAATCTCCGCCCGTCTCGGGTCGACGCCGCTGGCCTTGAGCTCCTTCGCGAGGGTCTTCAGGTCGAGGGCCTCTGCGACCTTCTTTCCATCCCAGAATCCTACGTACGCCCTCCTCACGGCTACCGATTTAGGCTGCTATAGCCACAACTTCAGCGCCTCCTCCACGCTCTGCGAGACCGCCCCTTTAGCGGCGCCATGTACCTCCCCTGCCCTCCGCCGTAGACCTTCCTCCAGCTCATCGTCTATCTTCAGCGTGATGACGCCCAACCCATTTGTAAATATGTATTGTTATAATCAAGGATAAACGTCGCAAACGGTCTATCGACCTCGATATCGACGTCGATGGTTCCTCACTGCCTCGGAGGATAGACCCCCATTCTTCGAGGGGCGACCCAGACTGGGAGGCCACGGCAGCTCACCTATGCGGGTGGCGCGACGGAACGGCGACGCACGAGTGGCGAGCCCTTTGGACCGATTGCGCCAGACGGGCGGGACCGGGCCCAAAAAGCAACCGCCTAAAAACCGTGCTCAACGCGGCTAACGGAAGAACTCGAGGCCGAACTCCTTCATCCGCTCAAAGTGCCTCAAGTCGTAGGTGCAGATCTTGCCGCCGTGATTGATCACGGTTGCGGCTATCATGGTGTCCATCCGCCTCACCATCGCCCCCTTCTTTTCCAAGCCTGATTCGATTCTACTCGAGAGCTTTGCGTCTTCCAGGGAGAATGGAAGAGCGTCGAGGTTCAACAATAGGTCAACTGGCCTCGAGGACTTCAGGCAGCCGTAGAGGATTTCGTGGAGGTTGAGCGCCGTCGTCCAGACCTCTTCTTCAGTGGACTCGATTCTAGCGATCGTCTCGTCTCCTCGCTTTGAGCCTTTGTCGAGGATGTCAATCAGTACGTCGGTGTCGAGGACGATCAAAATCGCTTCTCTTCCCTCTTCGACGTCGCGTGGTGCAAGAACGCCTCTTTCTCGTCAGCGGTCTCGAATTCAATCAAGCCGCGGATGCGCATGAGCAACTCCAGCGATCCTCGATGTCCTGCGAGTCTCTCGAAGAGCTCGCTGAAGCTCTCATCCTTTCCCTTGATGGCGGCTAGCCTTTGGTAGACATCATCTCTGATCGTAAGAGTCTTTACCATATCGTCGATAGAGTTCGTCATTATATTTAAACACACACGTAAACACATACCTGCAGGTACTGACCGAGCCTGTTCCGACAGCGGATGTCCGACACCATTCAACTATCGCTTCGCCTAGCATTGCCTACGTGAAGGCAATTTGGCTGTCTCTCAACGCCAGTTTTAACTACGCGTCAAGCGAATCCCTCCCGGGGTCCTTGGTCAAGACGGACGTCGCAGCAACGGCATTGTTTGTCGCCGCAGTCCGCGCCAGAGAGAACGAGCGGAGCAACCCCTTGTTCAAGGATCAGCTCTCCTCGCTGCTGGCGGGTCGCGAGGGCCTCGCATGGCTTGCCGCAAGCGAAGCAAACCCGGGCAGCAACTATCATCGGGACAGCTTCCCCTACCTAGAGGTGAGGACCCGTTACTTCGATGACTGGGTCTTGAAAGCAGTCCGAGAGTGCGAGGCGCGGCAGCTAGTCCTCCTCGGAGCGGGGATGGATACCAGGGCGTTTCGGCTGCCTTGGCCAGAAGGGTTCCAATTCTGGGAGATTGACACGCCTGAGCTGTTTGCATTGAAAGAAGCGCGTTTGCAGTCTGCCGGCGTAAGGCTGGATTGCGACCGGCTGGTGGTGGAGGCCGACCTGACATCCGGAGATTGGGTCGATTCCCTCGTTGGGAGAGGTTTCAAGAAGAACCTTCCTACGGTGTGGCTGGCTGAGGGGCTCTTCCAATATCTAAAGGGCACCGATGTCGGTCAAATCCTAGAAAGCGCCGCATCGGTCTCCTCACCTGCCGGCCGGCTTGGGGCCGAGACAATATCGGCAGAGTTCCTGCGCAGGATGTCGAACCAAGAGAGACTGCGGCGTAGGAAGGACCGTGGAACACCATGGGTATTTGGTACTGATGATCCTGAGAAGCTGTTTCGTTCGCACGGTTGGAAGGTAGAAGACAAGGTCGGAGCACTAACGGCTGCAGTGACCCTTGGGAGATGGCCTGCTACCAATCTAGAGATGAGCCGCTCGCAAGTCGGCCCGCCCGGAGCCTTCTTCGTCTCCGCCACCAAAGCGCCTCTCGCAAGAGCCGCTGGCGACAAAAAATAGGCGTGCAGTCCGCGACGAAAAGCAGGTCCACATGTCTATCGATATTGATATCGACGTCGATAGCGATTGCCCACTACGCGAGGTCGGCGACGTATGTGTCCGCGATTCCCGCGCTACCGCCCCTGATTGTGAGGACGTGTCTTACGAGCCTCGAAAGAGGCTTCCTCATCCAGACGACGATCAACGCGTCGAACAAGGCGTAGGCTAGCCCTACGAGGAAGTTGAACTGGTGTATGCCTACCGCATACGCCACCATGATGCTGGCGATATCCACGAAAGTTGCGACGGTGTTCTCGAAGACATCGTGGGTGTTAATCATTGTCTCTGTGTCACCGATCCAAGTCCGCTTTCGAGTCAATAGGCGGGACATCGAAAAAAAGAGAAGGAAGAAACTAGGCCGTCTGCCTAGTTTCTGGAGCCCACTCTGATTGGACCCAGTTGGTAGCCTGACTTCTGCTGCGAGAGGAAAGTGCTCTCGACGCCGGTCATGACAACCATCACCCTCGCCGACCCGCGCATGTTCGGATCGACGCGGGCTCCCCAGACTATCCTCGCGGTGGGAGGTAGCGTTTTGGTCACGAGCTCTCCTGCCCTTGTGACCTCCTCTAGGGTTACGTCGTCGCCGCCTGTCACGTGTACGAGGACGCCCTTCGATTTCGTGACGTCCTTGATGTCAAGGAGCTGCCCGTCGATGGCCTGCCTTACGGCGAGCTCGACCCTGTCCGGTCCGGTCGCTTGGCCCACGCCTATCGCGGCCAAACCTCTCCTCTCCATGATCGCCCTGAGGTCTGCGTAGTCGATGTTGATGAGGCTGGCTGTAGTGATGGTCTCGGTGATGCCCTTGATGAACTGGCCTACCAGCTCGTTAGCGACGCCGAGCGCCTGCTGAAGCGGGAGGTCGCCGGCGACCTTCGACAGCTTTGTGTTATCGATGGCCACGACCGTGTCACAGAACTCCCTGAGCTTTAACAGCGCCTTCTTCGCGTTCTCATAACGGTAGCTCTCGATCGAGAATGGCAGTGTTACCACGCCGATCACTAGGCCGCCATTGCCCTTCAGCTCTCTCGCGAGAGCGATGATGGCGCCCGTACCCGTCCCTCCGCCAAGGCCTGCGACCAGGAAGGTGATGTTCGACCCGTTGAGCTCTTTCTTGAGGTCGGCCATGCTCTCCATCGCGGCAGCTTCGCCGCGCTCCGGATAGCCCCCCGCACCCGTGCCGTGGGTGAGCTTTTCACCGATCAGGAGCCGTCTGTCTGCTTTTGTGATTGAAAGATGAGCTGCATCCGTGTTTGCTGCGATGAGCTTGCCTCCGGCGATTCCGCGCTGCTTGATCCAAGAGACGATGTTGCTTCCGGCGCCTCCCAAGCCGACTACCGCGACGTTGGGGCGAGCCATTCGCATGGCTGCTTCGATTCTTTCTGCTTCCATGAAGTTACTGCTTTCGGTAGAGAGTTCCATGTCTCGCTTGAGAAGGTGCGCATGATAAAAGCCCCGTGAATAGGAAAACCATACGGAGGATTCATGTCCAAGTGATGGATGGTGAATTGCAGAAAGCGACGGGCTCTAGGTCAGGAAATTGGAGAGATTTCTCAATTATAGGCCCCTGCGAGAGAATATGTATCACGAATCTATATCCACCATAAGGTTTTAGTATACACTCCAATCTCGACCCAGACATGTCTCAACTTGGGAAGACCGAGCGTATGTGCGCCTTTTGTATGTTGGTGATACAAATCGGGTACGACGAGCTTACCGAGGAGGACATCGCGAAGGTATCTGCGCACATGAGGATCGCTCACGGGTTGCAGCGGTTCGAGATCCCCGTCTAATCCCCGCCCAAACAGCGCTCGCGTTCCATTTCGACTTTTTCGCGTCATCGTTTATCGATGACGATATCGATGTCGATAGCGCCGATTTCCCCGCGACCTCCGAACCGATTCGTATTTCAACCGGCCACATTAGGCTCCGGCACAGCAAGAGAGTGATTTGGAGCCAGATGTCAAAGGCACCGCAGAGAGGAAAGCTGAGAAACCCGCCGAAAGGGCGCCGGTATGCGTACATCGCGATAGTCGCGGTGCTCGTCGTCCTCGCAGGCTCCGGACTCTACGTCTACGGCTCCCGAATTCAAGCAGCCTCATCATCGACCTCGACGGCGACCACGTTTGCTAATACCGCCTGCACGCCCTCGACATCCACCTCGAGCGGCGGCGCGAACGGGACCTACGCCCTGATCTGCACCAACCTCGGCCTCATCGAAGTGCAGCTGTTCCCGGCCAACGCGCCCCAGACGGTGGCGAACTTCGTCAAACTCGCCAATTCGGGCTTCTATAACGACCTCGTCTGGCACAGGATTGTTCCGGGGTTCGTGATCCAAGCTGGAGACCCGAACACGAAGAACGGGGGCGGCAACAGGTCAACCTGGGGCCAGGGAACCTCTGGCACCAACCTTCCCTTCGAGAACAGCTCTCTCAGCGAAGCCGTCGGGACTATAGCCATGGCGAGCACAGGTTCCAAGGTCGGAGGAAGCTCTCAGTTCTTCATCAACCTCGTTGACAATACCGCAAGCCTCGACGGGAATTACGTGGTCTTCGGTCAGGTGATCAACGGCATGAGCGTCGTGAATGCCCTCGCCAAGGTCCCGACGAACACCACCCAGAGTGCGCCGAATTATCAGCAGCCGGTGAACCCGTCACAGGCCTATATCGTTAGCGTAACCATCCAAAACACGCCTTAGACCTCCTGCCGGGTAAGGAGCGGTCGACTAGGCTTAGCGCTTAGAAGAAGATGAAGAGGATGCCGATGAGCAGCGGCACGAAAAACCCACCCCAGATGAGCTTGTTCCAGCGGAATACCTTGGCGCCGTCGAGCGGCATTATCGGCAGCATGTTGAAAGTCGCTAGAAACAGGTTTACAGGGAAGCCAATCCGGCCTATATCGTGAATAATCCCTGTTCCTACAAATCCTACAAGTAAGAATAGGAATGCTATCACGATGTTTGTCGCCGGCCCTGCCAATGAAATTATCCCATTCTGTCTTTCACTGACGTTGTAACCCTGGATGTAGGTCGCCCCCGGGGCTGCGAAGATGAATCCGAGGGTGGAGGTAATCAGCGCCAGGACGATCCCCATTACCCACATCCGAAATTCCGCCCAGTAGCCGTATCGCTCCGCCGTGAACTTGTGCATGAGCTCATGCAGGACGAACCCGCTGCCCACCGCTACAAACGCGACGACGAAGAGATAGGGGAAGCTTTCCCCAGCGAACAAGCTGGCGCCGCCCGAAATCCCCCCGCTATACGCGATCGTGAACGCCAGCGCCAGCGCGGCCCAAGCGATGAGGATGTCCCTGACTTCCTTCTGGGAGAAGAGGATGGGACTACTGCGGCTTGGCGACGTGCCCGAGTATACGGAGCTGTCCCAGGAGCGGGTGGTGGCCGGGTTGGCGGCCACCCTTCGGGTGAGGTCTCCCCTGCACGCGTGGGCCTCGGGAAGTCGGTGCTCCCCGCAAAAGGTGCCGCCACAATAGTTGCAGGTGAACGGAAGGTCCTCCTCCTTTCCGCAGAAGTCGCACTTCAATGACTCGTGCCGCGAGCAGCGTGGCATTATTTAATGATATTAGTCATCGTGCCTGGCGCGATGCCAAGCAGGTGCTTGCGGCGCGCCTGGGTTCAGCTCAGCGGAGTCGTCTGTACGCGAGCGCACAGAGAGCCAAGACCGGGGTGTAGACGACGATCGTGTACGCCACGCTGGCGAGCCCGGTGCCGAAATACATTATCGGGTGCCCGGCCACGAGGACCAGGACGAACAGGACAAGGACGAGTACGATGACCAGGATGCTCGCCTTGGCTCCGCTCTTCTGCGCGGCGGTTAGCTCGGGGCCCATCTAGGCAACCCCTCCTGTCTTCGCGACTGCCAGCAGAACCGCCGCGACTATGGTGAGCAACACGGCGACCATGAGGATTGTGACTATGAGCCTGAAGGCGAACCTTGCCGTCTTGGCGTTGGAAGTGTAGCGGTCCCTGAGGAAGAGGCCCTCGATCCTGCCGAGGACGGCTACGGGCTTGTTCTGAAGGATGGTGTAGTTGAACAGCAGGTCATAGAAGAATATCAGGCAGAACCATCCCGCGAAGTTGTAGGCCGGCACTCCCAGCATGTACACGGACGGGTTGATCCACATCCAAAGGTTGTTCGCTACCGCGACCGGGTCGATGAGCAGGTCGATGTTGACTGCGAACAGACCGGCTACCGCCGCCTGGAGGAACGGGCTCCTTCCTGGGAGGAGGACCTCATGGATGAGGACGAAGAGGGACAAGGCGACGACCACCCATCCCAGCTCGATCCAGAGCGGGACCTGTCCCACCCAGAAGAGGTACCCGGAGTAGTTCGGACCGAAGAGACCTGCGTAGGTATAGTACGTGTAGGACTTGTCTATGACTCCCAGGTTCTCGATTATGGATGTCCACAGGACCGAGCCTGCAAGGAAGTACGCGGCGCGCTCCTTGCCGTACGCCTTGACGCCAGCGAATGCGACGACGAACGCGATGACGATGGTGCCCAGCTCCGCGCCGACCGGGATGTACCAGGGGAGCAAGGCTAGCGGCCTCCTGTGGGAGTCAAAGGCTCCGCTCGGGACGCCGGAAGCCTCATGGCTGGAATATCATTTTGTGCATTGACTGACAAGGTTTTATCCCTTTTTTTCGTGATTTTGCTAGTTTTCTGTGCAATTAGGCTATAAAGTGAGTGGAGCAGAAATCCAGTGGACTTTTACAGACCACCGGTGCTCGTAGTCACTGCTGGATCTCATCCTGTAGCCCGTGAGCTTGTCGCAGATGCGCCGTGAAGGTCGCGCTGTCCCTCTCGGTCATTCCCTTCAGCGTAGGATAGAGGGCAAGGACGAACCAACAGAAGGAGCAGGCCGTGCTTGACTGCGCCCTGACCTTGATGTGGATAGAGTAAGGCTTGCTTCCGCCGATGCGCCCGTTCGCCGCGTTTTGACCGTTGTTCATGTTACTTACAATGTCGAACACCGCGCGCGCTCTACTTCTGGATTCTAGCCGAAGACTCGAATGTCCTCTCGCGGGTTTGTGGAATCCGCATGGACGCCGAATACTGAGTGGGCGTCTATTGTCCCCGCGCGCTCCCGGCGGCCAAGGACCGCTGAACCCTTCAGCGCCTATGGGAGCCCAGCACGAGCTAATAGAAGCGACTACGGCGCTACGTGTGCTGGAAGGTCATGAAGACCGAGTTCGTGTAGTCGGTCACCTCGATCGTGTAGTAGCCCGCCGCAGCCGTCGGCACGGCGAACGTGACCCCCGCGGGGATGTTGCCCGATGCTGTGGTCGTGAACGTGGTGAGCTGAGTGAGCTGTCCCGCCGAGTTGATCCACCCCACCATGGATTTGGTGCTGGCGCTGAAGTTGCACGGCGAGGTGCAACTAACCGTCACGGTGTTGCCCGTGGCACCTGCCGTCGGCGTGGTGAACGCACTGGCCTGGGTGATTATCCCGTAGGGGTAGGGGATGGTCTCCCCATAGAGAGAGCCGTCGCTGAACGCACCGGTGAGCGCGAAGTACGCTTCGAAGGGCGTCAGGACGTTGGTGCCGAACGCCTGCGTTGTGGAGCCAAGGGCGGCGGTGGCGGCAAAGTAGAGCGTGGTGGGGACGCCGTAGGGGAGGGTCAGAAACTGGGACGCGATCGAAGTATATGCGTTCAGGGTCGTCGAGCCAGGGTTCAGCCCGTCGATGATGTAGTAGTGGGCCTGCGTGTAGTCGGTGTCGAACCCGTCGAATTCTGAGGAGCCTATGGCCATCTCGGTCTGCGGCCAGATGGTGATCGAGCGGTGTTGAGAATCCACGTTGGTGAAGGTCACCTCCCAGACGAGGGACGCCCCGCTAGGAACTCCCATGGTGGGGTAGCCGCCCACCTGGATTCCGCTCTGGGGGTTGAACGGGGTGCTGAAAGACAGGGCGGCCTCCACCCACGGGGTCGAGCTGCCCAGGGTCAGTGGGACCGTGTTCGCCGACCCTCCGCCTCCGGCGACATACTCGCTGCACCCTCCGACCGAATTGCAGACCCCGACAAGCGCGAAGCCGGACGAGGCCGTGTACGTCGTCGTGCCTGAGGCGCCCTCAGTAGCGCCGACTACGAACGAGTCTGAGGCCGGAGTGAAAGAGGCGACAACGGAGCTGGTGGAGCCGGACACAGAGCTCCCGGTCGAGGACAGGACGCCCGACGTGGTGTAACCGGTGATCTCGTAGAGCGAGACGGAGGCGGTCACGCTTGCGCCAAACGCCGCGGTGACAGTGTCAGCTCCCGAGGTCCCCGCCGTCGCGTACCAGATGTAGGAGTAGTAGGAGGTCATTATCGGCGCG
>Ga0307373_10011333_pt1 | contig 12936 bp, 12 predicted proteins | sample OX2MG_FD_202534 | JGI IMG/M metagenome (GOLD analysis project Ga0307373, IMG submission 202534) | Soil microbial communities from Risofladan, Vaasa, Finland - OX-2 | ecosystem: Environmental > Terrestrial > Soil > Coastal area > Acid sulfate soil | place: Finland: Risofladan, Vaasa | collected... | reverse complement strand
TCGTGCAGGATGCGCGAGAAGTGCTCCGGCGTCATGTTCAGGCGCGAGGCGATGACGCTCTTGCCCGGCGTGAGCTCCACCTCCACCCGGCCGGCGCCCGCGCCGTCGGGCCGTTCGCCGAGCAGGTATCCGATCACCCGCTCGGAGCCCGAGCGCAACGTGTAGGCCTCGACGTCGCGCACCAGGCCGTGCAGGCGGCGCGACAGCCCGGAGAGCATGCGCCGCGCGAAGCCCGGTTCGCGCGCCAGCTCGTCGTTCACCGTCTGCTTCGACACATGCAGCAGCATCGAGTCGCCGAGCGCCTGTGCGAACACGATGTAGGGCTTGTCGAGGAACATCAGCGCCTCGCCGAAGCTTTCCCCCGGGCGGATGATCTCGACCACCTTCTCGACCCCTTGCGGGGAGGTGAAGCCGAGCTTCACCTGGCCGTAGACCACCACGTGAAAGCCGGTAACCGGATCGCCGGTGTGGCAGACCTCCTCGCCCTTTTGCACATACAGTGCCTCGGTGCCCGCCGCGATCCGGTCCAGCTCCTGCGGGCTCATCTCGGTGAACATCGGCAGGTTGGCGAGAAATGCCTGGACCTTGATCTGCGGGCGCGCCACGCGCGCGGTGGCGCGGGCCGCTTCGCTGTCCTTGTCGTCGTCTCGTTCCATCGGAATGCGTGATCTCCTCCGGGACATTGTACTTTCATGGCCGCAGCGCGACCGCGGGCCTCGCCTGGACACAGATTCGGGCGCAGGTCTTCACGCGGCGATCGCATGACGCCTTCGAACCGGCGGCCTGGGCGCGCATCCCGCTCACTCATCGCGAGCACACGCGCACGTGCGTTTTGGCGACCGGCCGCCCGAAGCACGCCGTGCTCAACCCGAATTGGCAGGCCCTGGCACAGCCCGGGCAGGCGCCGGCGGAGAAGGCGACGCGCGTCGGCGCTCAGCTCGTCGGCGCGACGACCACGATGTGATCGCGGCTCACGTTGATGAACGGGGCGGTGAACACCTGGCGGCCGGCCAGCTCCCAGACCTCGGCGTCGGTCACCGCGATGAAGCCCTTGGCCTCGACCATGTAGTCGGTCACGCGCGCCCCGGGCATGAGCTCGATGTAGCCCTTGATGCGGTAGGTCGAGGTCAGAAGGATGACCTTGGTGCGGGTTTCCTGCATTGGCATGGGTCGAACTCTCCTTTACGGGTTGCGCTCTTCGAGCAACGGCGGGGTCTCGGCTTCGGGTAGCGTCTCGACGTCCCGAAGCTTTCGCTCGATCTGGCGCGTGCGCACCTCGGCCGCGTCGATCGAGTTGGCCACCGTCTGCAGCTGGCGCTTGGTGTTCGCCAGCACCTCGCCGAAGCGGCCGAACTCGGCCTTCACCGCGCCGAGAATCTTCCACACTTCCGAGGAGCGCCGCTCGATCGCCAGCGTCCTGAACCCCATCTGCAGGCTGTTCAGCAGCGCGCTGAGCGTGGTGGGCCCGCACACGGTGACGCGGAACTCGCGCTGCAGCGTCTCGAACAGGCCCGGACGGCGCAGCACCTCGGCGTACAGCCCCTCGAACGGCAGATACAGCAGCCCGAAGTCCGTGGTGGCGGGCGGCTCGAGGTACTTGTCGGCGATCGACTTCGCCTCCAGCCGGATGCGCGCTTCGAGCGCCTTCGCCGCCGCCTCGACCGCGACCGGGTCGACGGCGTCCTGCGCCTCCTGAAGCCGCTGGTAGTCCTCGGTGGGGAACTTGGCGTCGAGTGGCAGCCACACGCTGCCGCCATCGCCGCTGCCGGGCATCTTGATCGCGAACTCGACCCGCTCCTTGGAGCCGGGCCGCGTGGCGACGTTGGTGTCGTATTGCTCGGGAGTGAGCACCTGCTCGAGCAGCGCGGCGAGCTGCACCTCGCCCATCACGCCCCGGTTCTTGACGTTGGAGAGCACCTTCTTCAGGTCGCCCACTCCAGCGGCGAGCACCTGCATCTCGCCCAGCCCCTTGTGCACCTGCTCGAGGCGCTCGGAGACCTGCTTGAACGACTCCGACAGGCGCTGCTCGAGCGTCGCGTGCAGCTTCTCGTCGACCGTCTGGCGCATCTGCTCGAGTTTCGCGCCGTTGTCCTGCTGCAGCTTCTCCAGGCGCTGCTCGAGCGTCTCGCGCGTGTCCTTGGCGGCCAGGCGCTGCTGCTCCTGCACCCGCGCGAGCTGCTCCTCGAGCGTGCGACGCAAGCTGTCGAGCTTCGCCTCGTTGGAGGCGGTCAGCCCACCCAGGCTCTGCGCGAAACTGTCGATCTGGCTGTTCTGCACCGTGGCGATCGCGGTCATCTGGGTGGCGATGTTCTGGCCGAAGGCCGACAGGCCCCGCGAGAGCTCGTCGCGCGCCTCGCGCGCCGCGGCGTCGGCCGCTCGCGCGACCACGCGCTCGCGCGCGAGCAGCATGAGCAGCATCGCCACCGCCAGCGCGGAGGCGAGCAGCGTCAGGGCGACCAGGACCTCGGTCACGCCTGCCTCGGCATGTCGCCCGGCTGGTTGCGCATCCAGTCCGCGGTGCCGAAGAACTGCTGCAGTAGCCACTCGCGCAGCCCCTCCTCGACCCCGGTGTCCTCGAGCGCACGGCCCATGCACGCGAGCCACGCGTCGCGCTCCGCCTTGCCGATCGAAAACGGCAGATGGCGCGCACGCAGCATCGGGTGGCCGATCTTCTCGGCGTACAGCGGCGGCCCGCCCAGCCAGCCGGACAGGAACATGAACAGCTTGTCACGCGAGCCCGAGAGGTCCTCGGGATGCAGCTTGCGCACGGCGTAGAACTCGGGCTCCGAGTCCATCAGGGCGTAGAAGCGCTCGACCAGGCGGAACAGCACCTGTTCCCCGCCCAACAGCTCGTAAGGCATGACTTGCTTCGACATCGCGTCGCTCCAAGGCCTCGCGCGGGCGGCGCCCGTCGCGCAGAGGACGGGATTATCGCCTACGCGGCGCCTTCCTGTTCCGGCAGCGCGCCCGCTAGCGGCGCCGTGTCGGCGGGCACGAAACACCAGGTGCCCGAGCGCACAGGCAGGTCCTGCAGGTGCGTCCAGGTCGGCGTCCACTCCGGCCGCTCCATGCCGGCGATGCCGAGCGTGCGAAAGCGCGCCTCGTTGCGCAGGCACCAGCGCGCGAACAGCCGCAAGGGATCGTAAATGTCGATCGCGTGCGCGCTGCGGTGCTTGGAGCCGGAAGGCCCGACCGCGCTCGCGCGCCCGCGAAAGCCGCCGTTTCCCTCGCCCGAGACGTAGCTGCCGGTCTTCGGGTTCAGCATGAGCGCGACCCCGTCGGCGAGCGCCGCGTCGAGCGCGCGGTTCACGGCCGACAGCAGCCGCGTCGCGGTGTCGCGCATCTCGGGCGTGTCCTCGCCCCGGCCCCAGAAGGGGCCGAAATAGTCCTCGAGAGTGATCCGCTGCGTGTCACTTGCCATGCCGGGCCTCGCGCCGTCGCGCCCGCATTGGGTCCCGCCGGGAAGGCGCGCGGCAACGCCGCCCGAGGGCAGGACAACAACGGCGTCCCGTATTAGCTTCGGCCCATCGTGGGGGCCGATAAAAAGAAGCACTCGGGAGAACATGCGGGGCCCAACTCACCACACTGAACGGTTCGGCCAGCGCGGCTTCACCCTCGTGGAGCTGGTCGTCGTCATCGTCGTGCTGGGCGTTCTCGCCGCAGTCGCGATGCCCAAGTTGTTCGACCAATGCAGCGGGGCCTACAAGTCGGTCGTGGCGCAAACCGACGGTGCGTTCACGAGCGCGATCAACCAGGCCTACGCCGGCTGCGTCCTGGCGAACTACCCCGGCAAGGACAACCTGTCGACCTTCGGCGACGGCAAGGTCGACTTCAACACCTACTGCTACCCCGCTTCCACCAACGGCAACAACGGCAACGGCAACGCGGCCCGTTGCCTGCAGATCTGGAACAGCGTGCTGGCCTTTTCACCGACCCTCAGCACGCCCGCCAAGTGGACGACCGACTACCGCGCGCAGGGGAAGCGGCAACGTCTGCACCTACACCTTCCGGGACGACCCCAGCACCACGCGCCGCTTCACCTACATCTCGGCAAGCGGCGCGGTGGTGCTCAGAAATCCCTGAGGCGCCGGCGAGTGCAGGGGTTGGGGCGCGGGTTCTGAGCTATCCCGTTGACTGAGCGTTGGCGAGTCGAGACTGGGGCGAGATGCTTCCGCAAGGTGCCGTTCGTAGCGGTCAATAAACTGACGTAGCGGGGTTTACCCGCGGGACCGGTTCTGCGTTCTGAACTATCCTTTTTGTGTTCGTAGGCCCTCGATACTCACACGGGGGCAACAGTCCACTGTGGCTGTGGTCGGTTTGCGCGGCGAGCGCTGGAGGAGCTAAGCATGTGCGCCGAAAGCCGTTTCCGGCCAAAGGCGCGGCCCAAGGGCCCTTGCAAACCGACCAGAAATGTCAACGAATAAGTCAACTAACGACGCGTTCGATCGCGACGCTTTTGCGTCAGCGCGGCGCCCCTACGCACGCGCGCCTCAACGCGAACGTTAAACCGGCTGATTGCAAATTCCGCGCCGCTCGACATCTCACTGAAGCTCGACTGTCTTCCCAGGTCCGCACCGCCCTCCCAAACCGAGCATCGCAGAGAACGCGACTGTCGCCCACCCCGCGCGAGCGCAGTGAGTGCCGACCGCACCGCCTCCCCGCGCAGGGCCTAAACGCCCCCCGGACGTTCACACTCTCTCAGAAGGCCGCCCCCCAGCACCCCGCCCCGCCGAGCGCCGTATCACCAGCGCACGCGCCAGAAATACCCCGCTGAAAATCCCATAACAAAAACTGCTCACCCCAACAAACACCGGTGCGGTGGCCATCGGGAGCTGTCGCGCCTGGATTACGTTCACCGCGTACTTGGTAAAGAAGATCGCCATCATCAGGGCCAGCGGAATCCAGCTTCCCGGAACGGAGAACGATTGCGTTTCGCTCGAGAAGCTCAGGGCGCGCGGACCCGGGAGGTTCCGTCCGAGGAATACAACCAACCCCACGCCGAATACCCAGGAAACAAGACCCACGGGAGCGTCGCCGAAGGCCGAAAGCACACCGTAGAGGGACAACGCGATCATTGCACCGGGGATGATGACGACGTTGCCGCGCCGCACTGTCCTGTCCCTGCTCTGAACGTAGCCCAGGGCAAGGAGAACGAACAGCAGAGCAAACACCCAGGTAGGCGTACGCTCGAGGATCTCAACGGGCAACGATTTCCGCTTGGCCTCGTAGGTGACGCGGCGAACGCGCGCGCCCGAATCCAGCCGCTCGACGGTACCCACCGCGACCGCGCATGCGGCAGGGGCCAGGGTGAGCGTAATGTGGCCGACGCCCGGCACCAAGGTCACCGGGATATCGGGCCGGCCCGCATCGGCGAAGACCTGGGCGAACTTGTCGGCGATGAACACTTCATCGTCCTGCCCGTCCATCAGGGCCGCCGGCTCGTGGAGGTCGCGGATGTTTTGCCGGTAGTCCGCGCGCGGCTGGAAATTCGCCGCCAGTGCGTACGAGTATGAGGGCGTGAGCTGGACCTTGGGCGCGTCGCTGACGGCGAAGTCCACCGTCGCCAGATGGTTGAAGGCGGTGATGCCGAGGCGGTTGAGCAGCGCGATGGCGATCAGGCGGGGAACGCCGACCGATAGCCAGCCGCCCGCGTCGGGCCGGTAGTTGGCGGCGCGGCGGCTCGTGTAAGGCGCCATAAAAAGGTAGTTGTCGAACAGCGCCTGCCGCGCGTTGCCGGCCACGCGGATCGCGAAGCCGCCGCCAGCCGAGAAGCCGACCAAGGTCCTCGGGCGGGCGGGATGCTCGGCTTTCACGAAATCCTCGAGGTCGTCGCCGAGCTGGCCGATATAGGCGATGTCCCCGCGCGGACCCGAGTCGCCGTGGCCGCGAATGTCCAGCGCGTAGACCGCGAATGCGGCCGCGGCGAAGCTCTGCGCGAGCGGATGCATGCTCTGGCTGCTGGCCGAGGAGCCGTGCACCAGCACCACGCTGCCGCGCTGAGCGTGCTCGCCGGCGGGTGCGTAGAAACGGTAGGCGAGCAGCGCGCCATCGCGTGCCGCATAGCGCCTCGGAGGCGGCAGGGCCGAGAAATCGACGTCCTTGAACGGGTCGCTAATGCTGCGCATCGGCGGCCGAGGGGTCGGGCCGCCGAAGGTGAGCGCGGCGGCCAAGGTCACCAGCAGCACGCCAACGATCGCGCCCGCGGCGAGTGCGGCGTGCGGGAGTTTCATGGCGGCACCCCTCGGGATGGTGGACCGGATCGCCGGCGCATCGCGCACCTCGCAGGACCGGGGTTCGCGCGGTCCGGTATCCCGATGAACTGCGCACTCACTTTATTCGCGAGGAAAGCGGCGCGCAATGGACTTGCGATCAGCGGCGGGCTGCGGCGCTGATCGACCCTCGCGAGGCCGCGCGTGGCTATGACCGCAACCTGGCGTCCCGGCCGGGGCTCCCCCTGAGCGAGAATACGGAACCCGCCACGCGTGCCGACCTGCGTGGCGGATTCAGGAATGCCCGGGCCGCTATTGACCAGGAAAGTACACGCGACGCTGCGCGACGCTGCGCGCGCCGGCGCGCCCACGCTCGAGTGCTCACTGGACCTCGAGCGCTCGAGGACGACCGTCGAGGTGAGCGCTGAAGGTTGGATCTGGCGAGGCCAGCGCTTCCCCTACCTGGAAACCTGCAAGGACAGGACCATCTACCACTGGGCCGGCGAGACGTTTCAGCCGGTGGCGCGTTTCACGACCTCGCTGATCAAGCTCGTGCCGACGGAGTGGGGGCCGCCGACGTTCGAAATCGACGGCATCAAGATGTTGCCGACGGCGCGCGTCTCGCCCTATGCGGATGCCGAGCGCAAAGTCGGCCTGATCGAGCCGCGCGACAAGGTGATCCTGGACACCTGCGGCGGCCTGGGCTATTTCGCCGCCTGGTGCGTGGCGGGTCGGGCGCGGCAGGTGCTCTCCTACGAGAAGGCCGCCGACGTGCTCTGGCTGCGCAGCCTCAATCCCTGGTCGCCTGAGAGCAGCGGCGCATTGACGTTGACCCAGGGCGACATTGCCGAGCGGATCGGCACGCTGCCCGGGGCGTCGGTCGACGCGATATTGCACGATCCGCCGCGTTTCGGTATCGCCGGTGAGCTTTACTCGCAATTCTTCTATGACCAGCTGGCCAGAGTGCTCAAGCGCAAGGGCAGGCTGTTCCATTACACCGGCACACCGAACAAGCTGACCAGTGGTCGCGACGTGCCTGGTGAAGTAGCGAAGCGGTTGCGGCAGGCCGGATTCGTCGCGCAGTTGAATGGCGACGGGGTGTTGGCGGTGAAGAAGTGAACGCCATCCGGGGCGGGCAAAAGGGGATGGCCCTGAGCCCCGGGGGTGCCCGGAGCGGGGCTCGAACCCGGGATCGGCGGACTACGAACCGATCCCTTCGTTCTCTTCGAGTTTACGGTACAGGGTGGACAGGCTCACGCCGAGCTTTTGAGCGGCGATGCGCCGGTCCCCGCCTGCCTGCTGGATGGCCTGGGTCAGCATGCTCACTTCGTACCTGCGCAGCATGTGACGCAGGTCGCCGCTCGCCAGGCCGGCTTCGTCGGCGCTCTGGCGCACTTTGCCGATCTCGTGCGGCAGATCGGCGACGGTGATGCGCTCTCCCTCGGCCAGGATGAACGCACATTCCACGGCGTTTCTCAGTTGCCTGACGTTGCCCGGCCAGTCGTAGGACAGCAGGAGCTCTTCGGCGAGCGGGTCAAGGGACATCTTGCGCGCCGGAGCCAGTCGCTCGGCAGTACGCTGCAGCATGAAGCGGACCAGGCCCGGGATGTCCTGACGCATCTGCCGCAGCGGCGGCACGTGGACGTGAAAGGTGCTGAGGCGGAAGTAGAGGTCTTCCCTGAAGGTCTTGGCCGCGACCATTTCGCTCAGGCTGCGATTGGTGGCCGCGATAATTCGGACGTCGATGCGCTGCAGCCGCTCGCTGCCCACGGCCCTGACCCGCTTCTCTTCGAGCACGTCGAGCAGCTTGCTCTGCACCGGCAACGGAAGGTCGCCGATCTCGTCCAGCAGGATGGTGCCGCCCTCGGCCTGCAGGAACAGGCCCTTGCGCGCCTTGTCGGCGCTGGTGAACGCGCCCTTGGTGTGGCCGAAGAATTCGCTCTCCACCAGCGCGTCGGGGATGGCGCCGCAATTGATTGGCAGAAACAGGGCCTCGGCGCGGCGGCTTTGCCGGTGGATGCCCCGCGCCACGACGTTCTTGCCGACGCCGCTTTCGCCGGTGATCAGCACGGTGCTGTCGGTCGGCGCGACCTTGCTCACCAAGTGCTCGACCTCCTGCATGGGGGGAGCCGTGAACGGGTAGTCGCTGCCGGCCTGGCCCATCACCAGGTTGCGCAGCATCCGGTTCTCGTCGCGCATGCCCTTTAGCTCGCAGACCTGCCTGAGCCGGTGCAGAACCTCTTCGTTGCGCAATGGCTTGATGATGTAGTCCGCCGCCCCGGCCCGCATGGCCTCGATGGCGCTGTCGATCGAGGCGAACGCGGTGATCATGATGAAGCGCGTTTCGATGCCGGCAGCGCGCGCCTGGCGCAGCACATCGATGCCGCTGAGGTCGGGCAGGCAGATGTCGCAGAACGCGATGTCCACCTCGCCCGCGGCCAGCAGAGCGAGCGCGTCGCGGGCGCAGCCGGCCTGGTCGACGGCATACCCCGCCTTTTCGAGGTTGGCGGCGAGAATTTGCCGGACCGCGACCTCGTCGTCGAGGATCAATATTTGCAGCGTCATGATTCGCGCGGCCTGTCGCGATCACCGGGCCGGCCGAGCGGCAGCATGACGCTGACGCAGGTGCCCTGGCCGGGGGCCGACTCCAGCTCGATCCGGCCGCCATGCTCTTCGAGAATCGAGCGGCACAGGGCCAGCCCGAGGCCGGTCCCCCTGCCGGCCTGCTTGGTGGTGAAGTACGGCTCGAAGGCGCGACGCAGCGTGTGCTCGCTCATGCCGCAGCCGTTATCCGCCACCGCCATGCGGATCTGGTCGCCGACCACCGAGGTCGCGATGCCGACTCTGGGCAGGCGGTCCTGCAGGCCATCCAGCGCGTCCACCGCGTTGATCAGCAGGTTCATGATGACCTGCACCAGCCGATCGCCGATGCCGCTGACCGCGGGGACTTCCCGGTCCAGATTCATGTCCAACTGGACGCGCCGGAAGCGCCGGTCATAGCGCACGAACCTGCAGGTGCTGCGGATGAGATCGTTCAGGTCCAGAAGCTGGTGCTCGGCGAGCACGGGCGTGGCGAAGTCGGCGATCTCGCGCGCGATGGCCGCCAGGCGCGCGGTTTGCCCCAGGATCAGCGCCGGCTGGCAGCGCTCGTCGGGCCGCGGGCACGCGGCCATGGCCTGCATCTCCTGCATCGACTGGGCCACCCCGGCGATGGCGGAGATCGGGTTGCCGATCTCGTGCGCGATGCCGGTGGCAAGATCGCCGATGGCGGCCATCTTCTCGCGATGGAAGTACTTGTGACGCTCGATCTCCAGCTGCTTGTCGCGCTCGTCCAGTTCCCGCGACATGCGATTGACGGCGCCCATGAGCTCTCCCAGTTCGTCGTGGCGCGACACGCGGACCAGCGCGTGGCGATCGCCCCTGACGATCCTCTGCGCATGGTCTTTGAGCAGCAGCAGGTCGTTGGTGAGGCGCGTGAAGAACAGCGTGATGATGACGCCGAAGGTGACCACGCCCCCTGCCCCGAACAGCAGAGCGATCCCGGCCACCGAATCGCTGCGCAGACGGTATTGCTCGGCCAGCGCGTCCCGGCGCGTGCGCAGTCGATTGCCGAGGCTGGTCAGGCTGGCGTGCTCGCTCACCAGCTGCGCGCGCAATTCGGCCAGGCTGGAATTCGACGCGCGATCGACAAGCGTCCCCAGCACCGCGTCCAGCCGCCCGAGGGCGAGGCGGACCTCGGGCACGCTCGCCGTGAGGCTGGCGTACTGGTTCCACATGGCCCGCAGGTGCGCCCGCGCTTCGGAGACTTCGGTCACGGTGTATTGACGGTCGCTGGACGCGATCGATACGTTGCCGACGTAAAGGACATCGGCGTCGAACCGGCCCAGCTCACCCGCGGTGTTCGTGATTTCCTGCAGCTCGGCGAACTTCCTGAGCAGGATACTCTTCTGATACATGACGAAGCCGCCGAGCAGGATGCTGTAGCTCACGACCAGGACGAATACGATCAGCCCCTTTGCCCTCAGGGAGCGACGCGGTAGGCTCCACGCCGTATGGGACCGGGCGGGCCGGGACAACCAGTCGACAAGGGCGCTCACTGGCTTCTGCAGATCGGGCAGCCGGCGTGTGTGCTTGTCCCGCAAAGTAGTCGAAGGCCGGTCCACGCCTGCCTGTTTACCACTGCCGGGGCGCCGCACGTCCGGAAATCTCCGGATCTCTTGATATCGGTAATCGAATTGCGTCGAGCCCGGAAGTGCGTGCGCAAGAACGATAACCATTCCTGCGCAACGCTCAGTTATTCTTGGCGCCCTGGTCGATCCACGTCGCGATGAGCGCGATCTGCTCCCGTGTCAACCACTCCGAGGGCTTGCCTTGGTCATGGCTTTTGGGCATGGCGATGGACGGATCCGCCTCGTGCCGGATCAGCCTGACCAGTGTGCTGTCAAGACTGCTGCCCGGCACAATGACCTCGGCGTACTTGGTGCCCTTCATGACGCTCTGGTAGCTCGCGACGCTGAAACCGCTCGCGGCGTAGCCCCGGCCGCCAGGCGAGTGACAAGACACGCACTTCTCGACCAATACAGGCTGCACGTCGGCCTTGAAGCTGACTTGCCGCTCACAGGCCGTACTCATGACGGCGAGCGGGATTAAGCTCATCTTCACCAATGTCCGCGTCATGATTGCCTTCTCCCCTCGTTGGAAGTCCGCATGCCGGCCGGCTCCCAGGGCGGCAGCAGGCGCGTCAGCACCCACAGATAGACGAAGCTGCCCGCAAACAGGGTCAGCGCCCACACCACGCCCTCCAGGCCCCAGAGCGGAGGCGTGAAGGTCAGGAATCCCTTCGCGGTCTTGGAAAGCTCCTGGCCTCCGATCACGACGTTCCAGCGCATGGCCAGCACTGCGATCATCACCAGCACCGAGCAGGAGGTCATCCAGCCGACCAGCGCGCGGCCGCGCACGCGCTGGGCGAGCAGCGCGCTCAACACGGCGAACGGGAGCAGCGAGAACAGCGCCTGGATGGTCAGCCCGGCCCAGATCGGTCCGGCAATCAGCCGCCGGATCTCGTCGATGCCTTCGATGCTCCGGTAGAACATCTCCACGTACTCGAGTCCCTCGACCACCATGGTCACGAGCAGGAAGGACCACAGCACCCAGGCCAGGCCGGTCAGGCAGTCCTCGTCGATCGCGGTTGTCCTCACCTTCGAGGACACAACGTAGATGACGACCAGGGCCGCCACGCCCGAGACCACCGCAGAGAGCAGAAAGATGATCGGCATCAGGTCCGATGACCACCATTCGCGCGACTTGAGCGAGCCGAACACGAAGCCGACGTAGCCGTGCAGGCCGATCGCGGCCGGAATCCCGACCGCGGCCAACACCTTGATCCATGTGCGGTCGTAGGCGAGCGCGCGCTCGGAGACGTCGTACGAGCCGAGGGTCAGCACCCGGTAGAAGCGGCCGAGCACTCCCCGGGTCCTGTGGGCCATCGCCACGATGTCGGTCCGGAAGGCAAACCAGACCTCCATGCTCAGCAGGATGAAGTAGAAGCCCGCCACGTAGCCGAAGGCGGCGAACGCCGAGGACCAGTGCGCCGTCCAGATCGCCTCGAACGCGCGCTCCGGGTGGCCGAGGTGCGACAGCAGGGGCGTGGGCGCGAAGCACAGGAAGGCGAACGCCGAGAGCAGCGCCAGGCGCGCCACCGGCTTGAAGCGCGCGATCCTGAACGTGTGCGAGAGGCTCGACACGATGAAGGCCCCCGCGACCAGCCCGGTGATGTAGGGGTAGATGACGATCAGCACACCCCAGGGGAGGATCGTCTCGTTCGGGTAGACGTAGCCCGTATAGGGCGACGCGACGAAGGGCGCCACATGCATCAACGCGTCCATCAGGACACCTCGCTGTCGATTCCGTTGTAGTAGACGTGCGGACCGTTGCCGGTCCACGGCTTGAGCACCTGCACGGGGTGGCTGCGTATGAACTCGCTGATAGGACTTGCCGCGTCGTCGAGGTCGCCGAAGATTCTCGCCTGCACCGGACACGCCTCGACGCACGCCGGCTGCAAGCCCTTGGTGATGCGGTGATAGCACCAAGTGCACTTGTCGGTCGTGTGCGTGTCTTCGTTGAAATAGCGCGCGCCGTAAGGGCAGGCCTGCACGCAGTAGCGGCAGCCGATGCAGTAGTCTTCGTCGATGAGCACCACGCCGTCGGGCGTCTTGTAGGTCGCGCCCACCGGGCACACCTGGACGCAGGGCGGGTTCTCGCAGTGGTTGCACAGCTTGGGCACGAAGAAGGCCTTGTCCACTTTCGCGTTCCGGTAGCGGTCGTCGAAGCGGTAGTTGAGCAGGCTGCCCGCGGCGGCGATGTCGCCGGGGTCGTCCTGACTGTCGACGTGCGGCTTTTGTTCGCCCTCGAGGTAGACGTAGCGCTCGACCCAGGTCCTGAACTCGTGGGGATTGAACGGAACGTGGTTCTCGACCTTGCAGGCCTCGGCGCAGCGCAGGCAGCCGATGCACTTCGTCGCGTCGACTCCGAACGCCCAGCGGTGCTTGGTCCAGTCGTAACCCGGGATCGGGCCGGTCGCGGGGAAGCGCGCCCGCGCGGACGCCGCCGCCTTCGCGATCGCGGACAGGCTCCTGCCCGCGAACGCGCCGAACAGCACAGCCGCGGCGGCCAGCGTCTTCGCGAAGCTGCGCAGGAAGCCACGCCGGTCGGAAACGGCAGGTTGGGT
>Ga0307373_10011330_pt1 | contig 12937 bp, 11 predicted proteins | sample OX2MG_FD_202534 | JGI IMG/M metagenome (GOLD analysis project Ga0307373, IMG submission 202534) | Soil microbial communities from Risofladan, Vaasa, Finland - OX-2 | ecosystem: Environmental > Terrestrial > Soil > Coastal area > Acid sulfate soil | place: Finland: Risofladan, Vaasa | collected... | reverse complement strand
AATTTGGCGCGTGGCTTCGAGCACCTGGCGCGCAAACGGGGCCGCAGCGCTTAGGTCAACCGGGACGCCGCGAAACTCTTGAACCTTGCCAGCCAGATGATTGCGGATCTTTTCAATCAGCGCGGCGATCTGCGGGGGCGGAGAATCCGATTTAGCCGCGCCGGATTTTTCGGCGATGAGAGCTTCGGTGAGAGCAGGAGTGGCTTCCGGCAAGTGAAACCACAGCACTGTGGCCACGGGCGATTCGCCGGATTCGCGCCAAGCGATGGCGCAGGTCCCGATCGAAGTTCCAAGCAGGCAGTAGGCGGTTGTCACCCCCGTAGCTTATCGCTACTTTTGCTGGTCAGATCAGGCAGCGTTCGGGAATCCGCTGCTAGGGACGCCGTGGCCATAGGGCCAGCAAGAGGGCGAAGCCTCCAAGATAAAACGGCGCCACTTGAACAGTGGATGCGCCCAACGCGCGCAGCTTGGCGCCGAAAATCGTAACGGACAGCGCCAGCGCCCAGCTAATAATGCTGCCGGCTCGATACTTTTTGTTCGAGAGCGCATTGTCGGGATCGACTCGGAGGGCTCTGAGGGCGGGCCGAAGGATGCGAATGTGGACAATGACCGAGCTTACCGCGCACAACAGTGCAACGGTGGTAATCGCGTCGACGAAGGTTGGGTTGAGCGGGGCCGATGAGGCACCATAGACCGCTTCCACGACGACGGTTTGCAGCACGACAACGACTAAAAGCATCGCATGGATCATGCGCACCATGCGATGCGTAACTTCCATTGTTGCGACCGATTGCGGCATGGCCCCCTTTCGCGGGCGCGATTCTGGCGTCGAAGGCGCGGAAACGCAAGCGGTTTTCGGGTTGTTTGAGAAGAGGAAAACTTCGCGGGGCAGGCAAATTCAGCCATAATGAATTGCTGTAGATGCGGGCGATTTTGGCGGGACGGGAGAAGACAAATTGCGCGCAGTGATTACTGGCGGTGCGGGATTCTTGGGATCGCATCTTTGCGAATACATGCTGGCGAAGGGCTGGGATGTGCTGTGCCTCGATAACCTGTGCACGGGATCCGAGGCGAATATCGCGCACCTGCGGTCGAATCCGAAATTCGCATTTGAGGCGAAAGACGTCTCGCAATATATCGATGTGGCCGGTACGGTCGACGCGGTGCTGAATTTCGCCTCGCCCGCGAGTCCGCCGGATTATCTGAAGCTGGCTATCCAAACGCTGAAAGTCGGCTCGCTTGGCACGCACAACGCGCTGGGCCTGGCGAAAGCAAAAGGCGCGAAATTCCTGATGGCGTCCACATCCGAATGCTACGGCGATCCAGACGTGAGCCCGCAGTCAGAGAGCTACTGGGGCCACGTGAACCCGATCGGGCCGCGCAGCGTGTACGACGAGGCCAAGCGCTTCTCCGAAGCGATCACCATGGCCTATCACCGCTATCACGGAGTGGAGACGCGCATCGTGCGCATCTTCAATACCTATGGCCCGCGCATGCGCCTGAACGACGGCCGCGCGCTGCCGAATTTCTTGTATCAGGCGCTCGCTGGTGAGCCGATCACCGTTTATGGCGATGGCAAGCAGACGCGCAGCTTCTGCTACGTATCGGATTTGATCGAGGGAATTTACCGGCTGCTGGAATCGAGCGAGCACGAGCCGGTGAACATCGGCAATCCCAACGAGATTACGATTCTGGAGTTCGCGGAGCGCGTACGCAAGCTGGTGGGAACCAACACGCCGATTGTGTTCCACCCGCTGCCGCAGGACGATCCCAAGCAACGCTGCCCGGACATCTCCAAGGCGAAGCGGATCTTGCACTGGGAGCCAAAGGTGAATCTCGCAGATGGTTTGCAGCGGACCTACGACTACTTCCGCCAGCAGATTGCCGCAGCAAGAGCAGGCGCTAATACCATCGCGTAATCGGGGGCGGATGCCTTACGCGTTTTGCGTTTCGGCAACTGAGTCGGGACGCCCGAAGGAGCGGTACTCGAATCCAAGAGCGCTCATCTCCGAGGGCGAGAGCAGATTGCGCGCGTCGAGAATCAGCGGACGTGCCAGCAAGCCGCGCACGCGTTCCCAATCCAGGGCGCGAAATTCCGGCCACTCGGTGGCAATCACCAGCGCTTCGGAACCCTTTGCCGCTGCGTAGGCGGACTCTGCGTATTCAATTTCCGGCAGGATGGCGCGAGCCTTCTCCATCGCTTGTGGATCGTAGGCGCGGACTCTTGCACCTTCCGAGACCAGGCGTTGGATCAAATCGATGGCTGGAGCGAAGCGCACGTCATCGGTGTTCGGCTTGAACGCGAGTCCCAACACGGCGATTGATTTATCGCGAACCACCCAGAGCGCGTCGCGAACTTTGTCGTAAAAACGGTCGACGCGCTGCTTGTTGATCTTCTCGACGGCTTTGAGCAGCGAAAAGTCCACGCCGCAGCGTTCCGCGAGCCTCACGAAAGCCTGCAAATCCTTGGGCAAACAGAAGCCTCCGAATCCCAGACCGGCGCTCAGGAAACTTGGGCCGATGCGCGGATCCATGCCCATGGCGCGAGTCACTTCGCCGATATCGGCGCCCAGCCGCTCGGCCAAGTCGGACACCATGTTGGCGTAGGAAACTTTCAGCGCCAGGAACGAATTCGAGGCGTGCTTAATCAGCTCCGCGCTGCTGATGGTGGTCACCAGCCACTGTGGAGCAGGGCCGTCCGGGCAGCCTTGCGCGTGCACCGGGCATTTGAAGTTGCGTTCGAGCACCGGGCGGTAAATGTCGTGAAGCTGGCGTTCGGCCGTTTCGTCCTCCACGCCGACGACCACGCGGTCAGGGTGGAGGAAATCCTCGACGGCCGTGCCTTCGCGCAGGAATTCGGGATTCGAAGCGACGCGCAGCGGCACGGTGGCGTTGCGCGCGTAGACGGCCAGAGCGCGCTTGAGTTCGTGGCCGGTGCGGGCCGGGACGGTGCTTTTCTCGATCACCAGCTTGGCGGAGGTTGCTTCGGTGGCTACCATGCGCGCAACGTGATCGATGGCGCTGAGGTCGGCGTCGCCATTGGGCAGCGGAGGAGTGCCCACGCAGATAAAGATTGCATCGCCCGCCGGGACAGCTTCGGCCGGATTGGCACAGAAGCGCAAACGGCCCAGCTTGCGGGCCTTGTCGATCACTTTATCGAGGCCCGGCTCGTAGATTGGCACGCCGCCGGCCTCGAGCGTCTTGATCTTGGACGCATCGCTATCCGTGCACATCACGTCGTGGCCAATTTCCGCGAAGCAAGCACCGGTCACCAGACCGACATACCCTGTTCCGATCACCGAGATTTTCAACTGACTCTCCTCATGAACGAAATCCTACCGTACACCTACAAGCATATCAATCATATAGACACGTCAGAGGGGCAAAAAGATACTTGCAGTTCGCGGCAGATGCGGCCTCTTGAGCCTTTGAAGCCTGAGCGAAAGCTGAAAAACTCGAGCTCCATCGGTTAAACAGCTTGCGAAAGAATGGCGGGAGGGAGCGGATATAGCCTATTAAAGCACAAACCCTATTAAGAGAAAAAAGACCGGAGTCGATGGCTCCGGCCTTTTGAAACGAACCAATGTTTAAGCAACGCCCGAACTACATTCCGGTTTTGGAAAAAACTTGCTTGTTTGCCGGATGGCTGGCCGCGCTCGCGGCGGCGATATCCACCGGCACTTCCACGGGAATTTTCACCGGAGGCAAGCACGCGGACATGCTGCAGGCCTGATAACGCAGCGTTACGGGAATCGTGGTTTTGCCGATTTTCGCATTGGGCTCAGCTTTCATACGCAAACGCAGCGTCACGCTCCCGGTGTAAACATTCAGAGGCTTCTTGGGCGAAAACGGAAACTTCTTGTCGCTTCCCGGAGGATAGATCGTATCGACTACTTTGAGTCCCGCCGGTGCGTTCGCGGTCATGGTTGTGGGAATCAGGTATTCGTCGAGGGGCTTGTGCGAGTTCATATGATAGCCCTCGTGGATGGTGGCCACGACGGCCACTTCGAACTCCTTGCCTCGCGGCACGCGGTCGAGAGACACATAACCGTGCGCCTTGACCACCTGATTGGCGGCCATTGGCGCTGCTTGTGCGTTGGCGCCGGATGGCGTTGCCAAGCCGACAAAAAACATCATGGCGAAGAGAACGAATGCGGTTTGAAAGGTCTTGAGCTTGTTCATAGCTGCGCCTGTACGTCCTTGTTAATTTCCTCCGGATTCAAAGATCCGATGTACTTCTTCACGATATCGCCATTGCGATTGATTAGAAAGCTGGTGGGCATTCCGAGCAATCCGCCGAAAGCGGTGGAAATCTCGTCGCTGCCCATGACGATGGGATAGTTCATGGTCAATTCCTGACCACCTACGTCGAATTTCCGGGTGTGGACGAACGGGATCACGCGGTCCAAATCGTCATTGGTGGCCACGCCCAGAATGGTGAACCCTTTGTTGCTGTAGTCCTGCTGCATTTTAATTAAGGTGGGAATTTCGCCCTGGCAGGGCTCGCACCACGTGCCCCACATATTCAGCAACACGACCTTTCCCTTGTAGCTAGCGAGCGACACGTCGTTTCCCTGCAAGTTCTTGAACGTGACGTTCGGCTCGGGAGTGAGATCAGCAGCTGCTGCTTTTCCGGATCCTCCGTTCGTCGTTCCCTCCAGCGGTTGAAGAACGGACTTTGGAAGCAGACCTTCGAGTCCGGCCATATTCCCCATGTGCCGGGATATCAGCGTCAGACCCGGGCCGAAGAACAGCAGGCCGACGAGCAGCAGGACGACTCCGCTGACTACTTCAACCGTATGCAGATGCCGACGGAATTTCTGATAGAACTTCAGGAAACGCCCAATGCCAACCGCGGTCAGCAAAAAGGGAATCGCCAAACCGGCGGAATAGCAGACCAGCAGGATCACGCCTTCGATAACCTTTGCGCGTGTCGCTGCGATTAACAGCACGCCCGCGAGCACCGGCCCAATGCAGGGCGTCCAGCCGAGGGCAAACGCGAAGCCCATCAGGAATCCGCTGATGATGCCCGTCTTTTTTCCACCGACATTCTGCATGTGGACGTCGCGATTGAGCCAGCGAGTGAGTGTGGGGCCGATAAAGAAAATCGCTGAAGCCGCGTAAAAGTGTACCGGGCCAATGAAGCCGATCGTCCCGCCGTGGAAATGAAGAGCCAATCCGGCGGCAAGCAGCACCGCGCCAACGACGATGCCGATCCGAACAGAAATCTTCGCGAGCCAGCCCATCAAATGCAGACCGAACAGGATGATGAACGCGCCCGCGACCGTGACCAGCACATCGCGATTCCTCGTAAGAAATCCGCCGACGGCGCTGGCTGTGGCGCCCATGGCGACGAATACCGCGGAAAATCCGATCACGAAGGAGAAAGCCGAGCTCAGCAGCTTGCTACTCGAACCTTCGCCTTCCTTCAGCTGTTCCAGGCCAATGCCGGAAAGCATGGTGACGTATCCCGGCACGAGCGGCAGGACACAAGGCGACAGGAACGACAGCAATCCAGCAAGAAATACCCAAAACGCAAATACGACCATAAGACCGCCCTCACTCCGTTAGATTGATTGTTGTCGGCAGTTTTGCCGGGGTCCGCACAAACGCGGATTTTCCCACACCTATAAGACGCACGCCAGCCGAATTTGGTTTAGGGGAACAAGATGCCTGGCTCTGCCCTTTGGGATGATTGGCAACGGCAGTACTGTGAAGGCAGAATCCAAGTGGCTGCGCGTCGTGGATAGTGTATGCGCATCACCGCGCTACTGCAATGCCGGATGGCGTGAGTGCCACTCCGTGGCGTCTTCGTACGCTAGAGCGACGGATAGCAACTTCGCTTCGCTCCAGCGCGGGCCGATCAGTTGCAATCCGACGGGCAGGCCCGCTGGCGTGAAACCGCAAGGAATTGAGATTGCTGGGAGGCCGCTGATGTTTGCGGGGCGCGTCATGCGCAGAAGCTCGGCGCGGACGGCGGTTTCGCGTTCGCCCGCCACGCGGATTTGGGTGTCGCCGATGCGCGGCGCGGCGATCGGAGTAGATGGAGCGACGAGCACATCGGCGCGCGCGAACGCCGCGTCGAAATCCGCGATCACTTCGCGGCGCTTCTCGATGCCGCGCATGTAATCGACAGCTGGCAATTTAGAGCCGCGCTCGAGATGGCCGCGAACATCGTCGCCGTAGTCCGCGGCGCGCGCGGGGAAGTATCCTTGCGACTCGTGGTAGTAGTTGGCCTCCGCGACGATCACGTTGGTGCTGGCTTCAATCGCGTCTGCAAAGCGCGGCAGCCGCGCTTCCGCGACGCTGGCGTTGAGAACTTTCGCCAGGATCTGCGCGGCGCGTTCCACTAAACGCCGGACCTCGCTATCGACGCGTTCGAAAAAACAATCGCTGGGCCAGCCGACGCGGATTTTTCGCGGACGGTCTTTTCGCAGCTGGCGATGATCCGGGCGCTTTTCGCCTCGAGGATATTTGCCCGCGATCGCTTCCAGCAGAATGCACGCGTCGGTCACGTTTCGCGCTAAAGGCCCCGCGTGATCGAAGCTGGGCGCCAGCGGCACCGTTCCTACGACGCTTACCAGGCCGTAGGTCGGCTTCACTCCGACGATTCCGCACAGCGCCGCAGGGACGCGGATCGAGCCGCCCGTATCCGTTCCTACGGACGCGAAGCACATGCCCGTGGCGACCGCCGCGGCCGAGCCTCCGCTCGATCCGCCGGAAATTCGATCGAGGGCCCAGGGATTGTGCACCGGACCATAATGCGGATTCTCGCTGGTGATTCCGTAGGCAAACTCGTGCATGTTGGTCTTGCCCAGCAGGATCGCGCCAGCAGCCGCCAGCCGCGCCGCCACATCGCTATCTTGCCTGGGAATGAAGTCGGCTAAAATTTTCGAGCCGGCTGTGGTGCGGATGCCGCGCGTGTAAAAATTGTCTTTCAGCGAAACGGGTATGCCGTACAGCAGACTTTTGGGCGCGCCGCGCCGCAATTCGCGTTCAGCCGCGCGCGCCTGCTTGCGGGCTTGCTCGGCGGTAATCGTGATGAACGCGTTCAGGCGGGAATTGCCGCGTTCGATGCGCGCGAGCGAAATCTCCACCAGCTCGACCGGCGAAATTTCCCTGCGTCGCAGCAGCCGCGCCGTCTCTTCGATGGTGAGGAAGGCCAGTTCGGACTTGGAACGCTCGCTCATCAGACGCTCACAGAAAGCCGCTTCTCAGAATATCTTTTCCTGCCGCCGCATGTTTCCCACCGATCCAAGGTTCGCGATGCGAATCACCACGCTATACTGATCTTCATTGCGGATGGCGCCAAAGGAAAAGCGGCGGTACTCGAAGCCGATTCCGCAGCAGCTGCCATTGTAAGTAGCCTCCGCAATTTGGTTTTGGAAAACTTGCTGGCTGAAATCGTAGCTGGCGCCGAAGGTGGCGTTCCATCCCGGGCGATTCAGGTCGCCATAGCCAAAAAGCGTGCGCACTTGATTGGAGCGCTGCTGGAAATTCGGCGGCGGTGGCGAGGGATTCAGTGGCAGGTTCAGCACCGAGAAATGCGCGAGGGTGATGAACGATTCTTTGTAAGGCTTGAGCTTCAGCAGCGTGCCGATGGCGGTTAAGCGGTTGCGGTTCGGATCGTAGTTCACGATGAACTCGGTGTCGAATCGCTTGCCGGGCTCGACGCGCAGATCGCTGACGATGGGCGAAAAATGGTGCGGCTCGTCGGCAAACGCGAAGGGCGTCAGCTCATCCAGAGTCTGAAAGACATTCGGCTGTCCCGGCACCAGCGCGCCGCCGAATGTGGGATCGAAGAAATACTTCTGCGCCAGCATCCAGCTGAGGAATTCCTCGCTGCCGTTCGCAGTGCTGCGGTACAGGCGCTGCGTGATGCCGTATTCCAATTCATTGGTATCCGTCAGCGTCTCGTCCTCGTCGAAGCGCACGAAACGGCCGAAGTCGTTCACGCCGGTCACATAGTTATAGTTGATGTTCGGCTCGATCACGTGCTTCCATTTGGTGTCGCCGTCACTCCAAACGCGCTCCAGAACAGGTAGGCGCATATCGAGGCGAAATTCCTCGGTGTTGCGGAAAACGTTCTGATGAACGTACGCGCCGTTTTCGATCTGCCCGCCATAATTGGTGCTGCGAAACGTGAAGCTCGGCGCGGCATCCAGCCAATCGCCGAAATGCAGCGGCAAACTGACGGTCGGGGCGACCTCGCTGCGCTCCACGAAGTTGGGCGTCGAGAACGGCGTCACGTTGTCCTGACGGTTCACGGCTCCGGTAAACGCGTCGAACGAAAAATAAACCGGCAGCTGCTGGAAAAGCTGACGGTCCACGGAACTGAACCGCGCCTCCGGCGCGCTGCGCAGCACGATGGAACTCTGCGGAGTGGCGCTCAGATAGTTGCGGTAGCTCAGCGCGGCAAAGTTGAGGCTGTAGCCATCGAAATTGTTGCTGGCGAACGCATCGTTGCGCACTTCGGAGTTTACCGCCTCGGTGAAAGTGGACGACCACGCCAGCCGAAACGTGAACGAAGTAAGCTGGTCGAGATTGGCCACCGCTCGCCAGCCGCCTGGCATCTGCGTGGTGAAGAGCAGCTTGGCCTCGTGTCCGCCTTGCTTCAGCGGAGGAGCGTGCAGCTGCGCTAATCCGCGGTCGATCACGCCGAAATACGTGGCGTCCAACGAAGTGTTTTCCCATGGCTTCATGCGGAGTTCGCCGCGCTGACTCCATCCGCGCGCGCTGTAGTAGGTGCCGCCGACTGTCGTGTCCAGCCAATCGAGCGGCGCCCAATAGAAGGCATCGCCGACCACGTATCCTTTTTGGGAGGTGTCTCCAATTTCTGGCACTAAAAAGCCGGAATCGCGCCGCTTTTCGGCTGGCAGCGTGGCCCATGGCAGATAGAGGACTGGCACAGACCACACGCGGAAATTTCCGTTTTCCAAGTGGATGGACTTCTGCAGCCGCACGGTGGCCGAAGGCGCATAAAACTTCCACACCGGCCGGCTGGGCTTGCACACGGTTAGCCACGCGTCGCGAATTTTGTACTCGTCTGCGCTTACGCGCACAGCCTCCTTCGCCTGGAAGTAAATCGGGTTCGGACTTACGAGCAGGGTCGGCGAGGGTCGCCGCTCCAAACGGAAGGTCCCGCGCACGTCGTGAAAAACTCCGCGGCCGGTGCGCAGATCGTAGGTGGCGTCGGAGGCCTCCAGGTGCTGATTCTCGTAATCGAGTTGGACGTGACCGCGCGCGGTGATCTGCTGCGTTGCGGTGTTGTATTGGACGTGGTCGGCGCGCAACCGGGCATTTTGGTACACGACGTCCACGTTGCCGTCAGCGTAGTAGATTTTCCCGACCAACCGCTGCTGATCGGCTTGGAGCGTCATTTCGCCGCGGGTTTTCAACAGACCGGGGGCCAGTTGCGCCGGTTTTGTTTTCTGCCGTTTCTGCGCGAAAGTGGAGATTGGGACGATCAGGGCAATCGCCAGCAGCAGTGCGACGGATGCAGTGTTGCCGCCGGATCGAGCCACGATCACCTTGAGCTTTGCCAGAAACAGTCTGCCAATGTCTCGGAACAAATTGCGAGCCTAACATGCGCGTCTCGCGCTATCAACGAGGACCCGACGAGCTTCTCGTCCTGCTTCCTCCGTGGCGCTGGCACAGTAGCGAGCGTGCGACGTGCCAGCTATCCTGTCCGGCTTCGTGTAAGGGGCTAACTTCGCGGGCTTTCGCCCGGTGCTCGTTACGCCACATTTTCACAGATGCTTCGGTGCTGAGTACTATTGCACGCCGATGCGCACATGCTAAGATCATCGCGTTCCTCACTGGAACTTCCGCAGCGCAAAACGGACCAGTGATACGTATCTGCCCTAAGTGTGGCGCTTTACTGCTCGACGAGACGGACTCGTGCTCGTTCTGTAGCGCCGAAGCTTCCGAAAATCCCGGCTTTCTGCAAACAGCTGCCGCTCGCGCGCGGTCGTCCGCGCCGATGCCGTCGGAACCGGTGCGCGCCGCCAGTTCATCTGCCAGATCATCTCGCTCCGTAGGCTCATCCGGAGCGGCTGCCGCAACGGCCCCCGCACTAGCTCGCGAAGAATCGGAAGAGCCGGACTGGCGCGACGAAGTTTCTCGCCGACTGGAGCAATACCGCGCACGCCGCGGGCACCTCCGCCGTGATGATTCGCAATCCGGCCTGCCATTTCACGAGCCGCAAGTTTCGTGGCGGGAAGACGCCAGACGCTCCGCCGTCGCAGACGCGAGAAAAGCGGCTGAAGCTGCCGCTCTCGCACAAGCTGCCGCGGAAGCCGAGGCTCGCGAACGCCAGGCTGCGCAGGCGAAGGCCGAGGCGGCGCGCGCGCGCCTGGCCCAACGCCAGCGGCAAACCGAACGCGTGGAGATCCGCATTCAGCCGGAGCTCGATTTCTCCAGTTCGCCCGACGATCGCGCGCACCCGCAAACCGCTCTCGTTCCGGTAGCTTCGCTTGCTGACCGGCGATGGGCCGGCGCGCTCGACGCTATCTTTCTCGGTTTCACTTGCGCGGGATTTCTCGGGCTGTTCCGATCGCTCGGCGGAGAAATCACGGCAGGAAAGACAGACGTGCTGGTCTACGCGATTGCCGCGTACTTTTTCTATGGGTTTTATGTGTCGCTTTTCACCGTGCTGGCTGGGTCCACGCCCGGCATGCAGCTGCGCGGCCTGGCGGTCGTGCGGCTCGACGGCAGCCTGCCGGACACGCGGCAGCTCCTCTGGCGCAGTTGCGGCTATATGCTTTCCGGCGCGACGCTGATGCTCGGCTTTATTTGGGCGCTGTGGGATGAGGACCGCTTCACCTGGCAAGATCGCATGTCGCAAACCTATGTCACCGCGGCTGTCCCGCTGTCCGATTTCGACGCGTTTGGCGCAGGCGCGCCCGCGCACCGGTTCGCGCACAAATAGCGCCGCACCTGCTTTGGGAAAAAAGTTTAGTGTGTGGCAGGCGCTATTTCGCGGCAGTGTCGGGCTGGAAAATGCCGAAAGTGTTGCCTTCGGTGTCGATGAAATAGCCCTGCCAGCAGGTATGCGGAACGGCGAACTTGGGCATCGCAACCATGCCGCCCGCGGATTCGATTGTGCGCGCCGTGTCGTCGAAATCTTTCACTTCCATCGAGCAGACATACGCGTTGGTGCCCGATCGCGGCGGAGGGACAGCCGCAGGACGCTTGAGCAAGCCGCCGCGTATTCCTTCAGTCTGGATGCGCCAGTACTCCACGGGCAAGTTCTCGACCTTTTCAAAGCTCCAGCCAAAAACGCGTTTGTAAAACGCGACAGCGCGCTGCGCATCGTCCGCCTGAATTTCGAAAAAAGAAGGGGCGTTCATGCGGGAAAACATAGCATCCGCAAGGTCCAATCCGCAATGTCTTGTGCAAAGCGCGGCTGCTCGCCCTCGGGCGCGTTCTCACTCCATCTGGAACAGTTAGCTGTCGCCGTTAATTCGTCCTTCGCGCCACCAAAAACCACGCCCACGGATTTTCGCCGGCGAACATTCCCTGTCGCGCCTCCGGACGAGTTTCAAAACGCGCCAGCTCCAGAGTCTCGATTTCCCAACCCTGCGCGAATGCGGAGCGCAATTCCGCTTCGGTCACGCGGCGCGGACCGTGGTCTCCCGGCGTCTTATCGCTGAAGCACATCAGCATCACGCGCCCGCCCGGGCGCACCACTTTCGTGAGACCTCGCACGTAGCGTGCGCGGTCCTCGTCCGCGAAGACATGAAACAGGCCCGAATCGATGGCGTTGTCGAATTGTTCCGCCGATTCTTCTAGCTTCAGCGCGTCTCCGACTCGGAACGTAGCCGTGATCCCGCGCTCGGCTGCTTTGCTTTGCGCGGCCTTGATCGGCGCTTCCAAGAAATCGAAGCCCGTTACCGCGTGCCCTTTTGAGGCGAAAAATAGCGCGTTTTCACCGGTACCGCAGCCGCAATCCAAAACCGATCCGGTCAGGCGGCCCGCCGCTTCCACGAATTTCGGCTGCGGCCGGCCAATGTCCCATGGAGGCGCGTTCGTCGCGTACATGTCCTGAAAACGCCCGCGTGCCACACCTTCCGCTTCGCTCATGGTCGCTCCTTCGCCAACTCTAGACTGCGCCTTTCGGCTCCAGTATCGCGTATCCTGCCATTTTCATAAACGCGTCGCGCCGCTGCTTGGAAACGAAGATTCCTCGGATGCGAAAGATCAGCCGCATCATCGGAGGCAGGTGCAGTTGCCTTTTTCTGCGCAGCGACTCTTCGAAGTAATAGCGCATTTCTTTCTGCTGCCAGCCCCGCTTTGCAAAAAAGCCCTGCCAATCCTCCGGCGCGAACTTGAACGGCGCATTCTGCATGTGACGGTGCATGCCGTTGCGTCCCCGATATTTCACGACCTGCGGCGAAAAGTAGTCCAGCACCCAGTAGCGCGCGTGAGCGAGTCCGCGAAGATCCTCCGCCAGCGACGCAACTTCTTCCTCGCTCAGATACGGCACCACGCCTTCGGTGAGCACCAGCATCTTATTCGCGCGCGCGTCAATGGACGCGAACATGCGCCGCCGCTCCGCCACGTCCGCCAGATCGATCTTCACGCGCTCCAGCCGGCAGCGCGGCTTTTCGTTGGCCAACCGCTCTTCCTTATATTCAATCATGTGCGGGTAATCCGCCTCGATCCATTGCAGCGATTGCGGCAGATCCATGCGGTAGGGACGCGTGTCCAGCCCCGCTCCTAGATTCAGAACCGTGTCCACGCCGTCGGCCAGCACTTCGCGGATGAAGTCGTCGATGATGCAGGTGCGGATCACCACGCTCCAGCCGGTCCAGAACGTCATGGGCATGGCCTGGGCGATTTTCTTTCCGCGCTCGCCCGCCAGCACTCCCGCCAGCGGGTCGTGGAACAGCGCATCTGCGCGGTCGCCTTCCGTCGCGCGGTAATGCGCCACCCA
>Ga0307373_10011328_pt1 | contig 12940 bp, 12 predicted proteins | sample OX2MG_FD_202534 | JGI IMG/M metagenome (GOLD analysis project Ga0307373, IMG submission 202534) | Soil microbial communities from Risofladan, Vaasa, Finland - OX-2 | ecosystem: Environmental > Terrestrial > Soil > Coastal area > Acid sulfate soil | place: Finland: Risofladan, Vaasa | collected... | reverse complement strand
GCCTGGGCGAGGTCGAGCGCCTCTGTTGCGAGCCGCCGACCCTCCTCCATGTTGCCGCTGAAGACGCACAGCCCGCTGAAGCGCCGGAGCGCCCGCACCGTGTCGAGATCGGGTCGCTCGCGCAGGACCGAGAGCGCCTCTTCGAATACCACCTGTGCGGCTGCGTGGCGCCCGAGGCGCATGAGGGCGTGCCCCTCTGCGGTCCTGGCGCGGGCGACCCCTCTCGTGTCGCCGAGGTCGAGGTGGGCCGCCACCGCCGCCTCGGCGTTGGCGAGCGAGGCGTCGAAGTCGCCCGCGTCGTCGCTCGCCCGGGCGGCCTCTTCGAAGAGGGAGGGAGCCCGCTCGTTTGGCGCGATCCCGGCGGCCTCGGCGTAGAGCTCGGCGGCGCGGTGGACGGCGCCCGAGCGGGTCGACCGCTCGGCGGCGCGCACCAGAAAGGCGAGCGCATCGGCCCTGATGTCGTCTGTCGCCGCGTCCGGCGAACCGGCTGCGAGCGCGTCGAGGTAGTGGCGCGCGATGGCGTCGGCGATCTCCTCTCCGTCTCCGGGGAACGCCGATCGCAGATGGGCGGCGACGGCGAGATGGATGGCCCTGCGGTCGCGCTTGGAGAGCGTCTCGTAGGCGACCTGACGGAGCATCTCCTGGCTGAAGCGGTACGCCCCGCGCTCGGGGGAGAGGGGATCGGCGACGACCTGGAGGACGTCGCGTCGGACCAGTTCTGCGAGGGCCGCGTCGACGAGGTCGAGGTCCACGTTGGAGACGGCGACGATCGCCTCCTTCGGGAACGTGGTGCCGAGCACGCTCGCGTCGGCAACCAGCGCCCGAGCGTCCTTCGGCAACGCGTCGAGGCGCGCGGCCAAGAGGGCGTGGAGCGAGTCGGGCACCCGCAGTGTCCCGATGTCGCCGACGAGGCGGTAGGCGTCGGCGTCCTTCTGCACGGCCCCCTGGTCGATGAGCGAACGGACGGTCTCGACGGCGAAGAGCGGGATGCCCTGGGCCCGGTCGTTGATGGCGTCGCGCGCCCCGGGGGGCATGCCGGGCACGAGCGCGTCGACGAGGTCGGACATCGAGGTGGTGTCGAGCGGATCGAGGGACAGCGTGGAGCGGTTGCGCCCGACGCCGTAGCCGGCGTCGATCGCCCCGTGGCCCGGTCGCGCGAACAGCAGCACGAAGATGGGAAGGTCGCGGGTCCAGTCGACGAGGTGCTCGAAGAACCCGAGCAGGCTCGCGTCGGCGTGCTGGGCGTCTTCGACGAGCAGGATCGCGGGGGCGACGCCCGCGAGCTGCTCGAAGAAGAGCCGCCAGCCGGCGTACAGCTCGTCTTGGGACAGGACTACCTTCGGCTCCTCGCCGTAGGGCACCCCGAGGAGCCTGGAGATGCGCACGCCGACGTAGTCGCGCTCGCCCTCGGCGACGTAGCGGACCATCCCTTCGGCGAGCTTCGACGCGGCCGCCGCGAGCGGGTCCTCCTCCGCGATGCCGAAGCGCTGGCGGACGATCTCGGCGAGCGCCCAGAAGGCGACCCCCTCGCCGTAGGAGAGGCAGCGCCCGCGGTGCCAGAGCATCGTGTCGACGAGCCCGTCGATGTACTTCTCGAATTCCCAGCCGAGGCGCGACTTCCCCACCCCTGCAGGCCCGGTGATCACCACGAGCCGCGGCGTCCTGCGCTCGATGCAGGTGTGGAAGAGGTCCTTCAGGGTGCGGAGCTCGGCGTCGCGCCCGGTGAACGGCGCCTCGAGGCCCTCTGCCCACTGCCGGCCGCCGACGCTCGAGACGACCCGGGTGGCAGCGAAGAGCTGCTGGGGTTCCACCTTGCCTTTCAGCTCGAAGGTCCCCTCGTCGTGGAAGGAGATGGCGGGTGCCGAGAGCCTCCTCGTCGCGCCGTCGACGAAAACGGCTCCCGGCCGTGCGACCGATTGCACGCGCGACGCAGTGTTCACGGCGTCGCCGGCGACCATGCCCTCGTTGGTCGCCCCGAGCGTGACGGCGACCTCGCCGGTCACCACCCCCGCCCGCGCGCCGAGCCCGGGCGCCCCGGCTTCCTCCCCGAGCACCCGAACCCCCTCGACGAGGTCGAGGGCCGCGCGCACCGCCCGCTCGGTGTCGCCCTCCTGCGCCACGGGGGTGCCCCACACCGCCATGACCGCATCGCCGATGAACTTCTCGACGGTGCCGCCGTAGCGGGTGATGGTCCGTCGCGCCACGTCGAAGTAGCGCGAGAGCAGCTCTCGCACCTCCTCGGGATCGCGCGACTCCGAGAACGGCGTGAATTCCACGAGGTCGGCGAACAGGACCGAGCACACCCGCCGCTCAGAGACGGCGCTCGACGGACGCTCCGCCGTGGACAGGGGAGCGCCGGGTGCCGATGGCCCCTCGCCGTCCCCCGTGCCGGCGAGCGAGCTCCCGCACTCGAGGCAGAAACGGTCGGAAGGCCGGCCAGCGGCACCGCACGAGGGGCACGAGGGCGCGAGGACGTTGCCGCAGCCACCGCAGAACTTGGCTGCCGGCGGGTTGTCGGTTCCGCAGCTCTCGCAGTGCTGCATCGGGCCCCCTTGCTCCCCGGTGGTCGAAGCGTACTCTCGAGACACTGACCGCCCACGTCCACGCGACGCAGACCGCTCGGGCGTTCGCGGCGTGTGCCTGCGACTCGAACCGTCGTGACCCAGGCGGGGTGCAACCGGGGGGCCGGTAGACTCTCCGCGCCACAGACCCTCGCACGTGCGTGCGGGAAGGACGAGGTGGAGGCGAGGTGCAGGCGACGATGGCCGGGACGACCGGCACCGCGGAGGACGGGCCCGACGAGCGCCACATGGCACGGGCGATCGCTGCGGCGCAGGCCGCCCGCCTCCACGCCTCGCCCAATCCCTGGGTGGGTGCGGTCCTCGTGACCGGCGCCGCCACGTACCAGGCGGCGACGGCGCCGCCGGGGGGCCCGCACGCGGAGGTCACCGCCCTGCGGCTCGCCGCCGACGCCGGAGACACCACCTCGGGGTCGACCCTGTACACGACGCTCGAGCCGTGCGCGCACTTCGGGCGGACGCCGCCGTGCGTCGACGCGATCGTCGCGGCGGGGGTCCGCCGCGTGGTCGTCGGCGTCGTGGACCCCGACCCCGTCGTCGTCGGCCGGGGCGTCGAGGCGCTCCGGGCCGCCGGTGTGGACGTCGCGGTCGGGATCCGGGCTGGTGAGGTGGAACGGCAGCTCGCGCCGTACCTGAAGCACCGCCGCACCGGGCGGCCGTGGGTGGTGCTGAAGCTCGCCGCGACGATGGACGGCAGGACCGCGGCGCCCGACGGCTCGAGCCGCTGGATCACCGGAGAGGCCGCGCGCCGAGACGCCCACGCCCTGCGCGCGTCGTCCGACGCCGTGCTGGTCGGCGCGGGGACGGTCCGCGCCGACGACCCCGAGCTGACCGTCCGCCACGCCGCGACGTCTGTCGGGGTCCGCCAGCCGCTGCGCGTCGTGCTCGGCCGTGCCCCCCAAGGGGCGAAGGTGCACCCCGCGCTCGAGCTCTCCGGCGACCTCTGCGACGTGCTCGACCATATCGGCGGCCTCGGGGTGGTGCAGCTCCTCGTGGAGGGCGGTGCGAGGGTCGCCCGCGACCTCCACGCCGCGGGCCTGGTGGACCGGTACGTCCTGTACCTGGCACCGGCGCTGTTCGGCGGCGACGACGGCCGGCCGCTGTTCGACGGGACCGGAGCGGGGACCGTCGCCGACGTGTGGCGCGGCCGGGTCGTGTCGGTCGAGCAGCTGGGAGACGACCTCCGCATCGAGCTCGCACCCGCGCGAGGGGAGGCGGAAGGGGAGGTGGCCTGATGGGCTTTTCCACCGTCGAGGAGGCGATCGATGCGATCGCACGGCTCGGCATGGCCGTGGTCGTCGACGACCAGGACCGGGAGAACGAGGGCGACCTCGTCATGGCCGCCGAGGCTGCGTCGCCCGAGGCGATCGCCTTCTTCCTCGCGCACACCTCCGGCGTGATCTGCGTCCCCGTCACCCCCGAGCGCGCAGACGAGCTCGAGCTGCCGCTCATGGTGAGCGACAACACCGAGTCACAGCGGACCGCGTTCACCGTCAGCGTCGACGCTCGCGGCACGACCACGACGGGCATCTCCGCCGCCGACCGCGCCGCGACGATCAAGGCGCTCATCGACCCCCGCACGCGGCCCCAGGACCTGAACCGTCCGGGCCACATCTTCCCGCTGCGGTACCGGACCGGCGGGGTCTTGAAGCGGGGCGGCCACACCGAGGCGACGGTCGACCTCGCACGCGCCGCCGGCCTCACCCCCGCAGGCGTGCTCTGCGAGATCGTCAGCGAGGACAAGTCCTCGATGGCGCGTCTCGACGAGCTCGAGCGTTTCGCCCAGCGGCATGGCTTGCCGCTCATCTCGATCGCGGACCTGATCCGCTGGCGCGGCCGGACCGAGAAGCTCGTCCACCAGGTCTCTGAGGCGCGCATCCCGACCGATGGCGGCGACTGGCGCGCCGTCGTCTACGAGTCGGTGCTCGACGGCGACCAGCACCTCGCCCTCGTGAAGGGCGAGATCGGACCCGACCTTCTCGTCCGGGTGCACTCGGAGTGCCTCACCGGCGACGTGTTCGGCTCCCTGCGCTGCGACTGCGGACCGCAGCTCCGAGCCGCAATGGACCTCATCGACAAGGAGGGCCGTGGTGTCGTCGTGTACCTGCGCGGCCACGAGGGCCGAGGGATCGGGCTCGCCCACAAGATCCGCGCCTACCGCCTCCAAGAGGAGGGGCACGACACGGTGGACGCCAACCTCGCGCTCGGTCTCCCCGTCGACCTGCGCAACTACGGGATCGGCTCGCAGATCCTCGCGGACCTCGGCGTCACCACCATGCGGCTCATGACGAACAACCCCGCGAAGTACGGGGGCATCGAGGGCTTCGGCCTCGAGATCGTCGGCCGGGTGCCGTTGCAGCCCGTGGCGAACCCCGAGAACCTCGCCTACCTGCGTACCAAGCGCGAGCGCATGGGCCACCTCATCGACGGCCTCGACGGCATCGACGCCGACGGCCTCGGGGCCGTCTGACGCAGATGGGCGCGGAGACGGGCACGGGGCTCCCCCCCGGAGCGATCGACCAGGTCACCGGGCGTGTCGGCCGCATGCGTTCGGCCGGCCCGGTTCTCGGCCCGGGTGCCGGCACCGAGCTCGCCCGGCCCGGCGGCGGCATGCGGGTCGGGGTCGCATGCTCCCGGTTCAACGGCGCCCTCACGTGGGGGCTCCTCCAGGGCGCGCTGGACGCGCTCGAGGAGTGCGGGGTCGACCGCGGCGACGTGACCGTCGCGTGGAGCCCCGGGGCGTTCGAGTTGCCGCTCCTCGCGCGAGCCCTCGTCGAAGGCGGGGCCGACGCCGTCGTGTGCCTGGGCGCGGTGGTGCGCGGGGAGACCGACCACTACCAGTTCGTCGCCGGCGAGTGCGCACGCGGCATCCAGCAGGTGCAGCTCGACACCGGGGTTCCCGTCGCGTTCGGCGTGCTCACCACCGAGGACACCGCCCAGGCGCTCGCGCGCGCCGGAGCCGGCGACGCCAACAAGGGCCGGGAGGCTGCCGCCGCTGCGGTCGAGATGGCGCGCCTCCTCCGGACCCTCTGAGGCTCCGACGTGCTCCGCATCGTGCTCCCCAAGGGGTCGCTCGAGAAGGCGACGTTGGAGCTCTTCGAGGCCGCGGACCTGGCGGTGCTGCGGTCGTCCGACGTCGACTACCGGGCGTCGATCGCCGATCCGAGGGTCAGCGAGGTGCGCATCCTGCGCCCGCAGGAGATCCCCGTGTACGTCGCCGAGGGGCTGTTCGACCTCGGCATCACCGGGCGCGACTGGATCGAGGAGCGGGGCGCCGACGTCGTCTCCCTCGGCGAGCTCGCCTACTCGAAGGCGAGCGCCCAGCCGATCCGGGTGGTCCTGGCGGTCGCCAAGGACTCGACCTGGGAGAGCCTGGCGGACCTCGCCGGGGTCACCGGGCACGAGGGGAGGAGGCTCCGCGTGAGCACCGAGTACCCGACGCTGACCGCGCGGGCGCTCGGCGCGCACGGGATCGACGCGGACATCTCGCTCTCCTACGGCGCCACCGAGGCGAAGGTCCCCGACATCGCCGACTGTGTCGTCGAGATCACCGAGACCGGACGGGCGCTCCGGGCGGCAGGCCTCCGGGTCCTCGAGACGGTGCTCGTTTCACGCACCGAGTTGATCGCCAATCCCGCGTCGGTGAGCGATCCGGCGAAGCGCCACGCGATGGGCCAGCTCCACACGCTGTTGGCCGGGGCGCTCGAGGCCCGCGGGAAGGTGCTCGTGAAGCTGAACGTGCCGGCGGAGAAGCTGGAGGCCGTCGTCACGGTGCTTCCGTCCATGCGCGCCCCGACGGTGTCGGAGCTGTCGGGAGGCCGCGGCTTCGCGCTCGAGACCGTCGTCGCCAAGACCGACATCAACACGCTCATCCCGGCGTTGAAGGACGAGGGCGCAACCGACATCCTCGAGCTGCCGCTCTCCAAGATCGTGCACTGAGTGACGCGCGGCCCGCTCCACATCGGCGTCGTCGCGGCCTTCGACGAGGCGCGCGGACTCGGGACCGTCTCCGACAGCTCGGGGAGCGAGTGGCCGTTCCACTGCACGCGGATCGCCGACGGCAGCCGCACGATTCGCGTCGGGACCGCCGTGGTGTTCTGTGTGGTGACCGGTCATCTCGGCCGCATGGAAGCGTGCCGCGTCACCGAGGTCGGCGCCGACGGCGGCTCTGACGGCGGCTCTGACCGTGTCAGGAAGTGACCGACGGCGCGCTCTCGCCGTTGCCGGCTCCGTCCCGGCCGCCGCCCGGCTCCTGTGAGGCGGAGATCTGGACGAAGGCGAGCCTGATCTGAGCCAACGCGTCGCGCAGTGACGGATGGGCGTCACCCAGCCGGTCGCCCAGCCCGTCGACGAGGAAGCCGAGGGCGTCGATGGCGAGCCGGGCCTGGTCGAGGTGCGGAGCCGAGTCGGACAGGTAGACGGCCGCGAGCTCGAAGAGCCCGTAGCAGTGGTTGGCCACGACCACCTCGGCGGGCGCCTCGACCAGTTGGCGGCGCAGCTCGTCGATGTCGGGCCCCCCGCCCGGACCGACGGGGCCGTCGGTGTGCTGGTCGCCCGCTCCGCCGTCCCCCGGAGCCGCCGGGGAGGGACCGGTTGCAGGCCCGGCACCCTGGGTGGGGCGCTCGTCGCCGACAGGATGCTCACCCGAAGGGGTCCACAGGCTCATGCTGGTAGCCTATGCAGACGAGGAAGCGGGGCTCACGGCTGGCGGAGTCTCCACCCGGCCGCCACCGGTGCGCCGGGTCGATGTGGCATTGCCCGGTCGGGCGTGGCTCCGCTTCACGACGATGGTCGCGGAAGGACCGACGGCCCGAGATAGGAAGGACGATGCCGCATAGTCACCGCCACTGCACCTGAGCACCGCATCAACGACCGAATCCGGGCGCGCGAGGTCCGCCTCGTCGACCCGGAAGGGCAGCAGCTCGGGATCAAGCCGTTGCCAGAAGCGCTGAGCATCGCCAGAGGCCTCGACATGGACCTCGTCGAGGTCGCCCCCATGGCGAACCCGCCGGTCTGCCGGATCATGGACTACGGAAAGTTCAAGTTCGACGAGGCGCAGCGGGCGAAGGAGAGCCGGCGCAAGGCCGTCCACGTCGGGCTGAAGGAGATGAAGTACCGGCCGAAGATCGGGCCGGGCGACTTCGAGACCAAGACCCGCCAGGTCGGGAAGTTCCTCGACGACGGCCACAAGGTGAAGATCACGATCATGTTCCGTGGGCGGGAGGTCTTCCACCCCGAGCTCGGGAAGAAGATCCTCGACCGGATCGCCGATCAGATGGACGGCATGGCCAAGGTCGAGGCCGAACCCCGGCTCGACGGCCGGAACATGGTGATGGTGCTCGCACCCGACAAGCGGGCCAAGCAGTCGGCGGCCGCGCGGCAGCGGAACCAGGACCATGACGGCGCGGAGCACCCCGACGGCCCCGACGGCCAGGGGACCGAGGAGGAGGAGGAGTAGGAGCGAGATGCCGAAGATGAAGACGGACAAGGGAGCGGCGAAGCGCGTGAAGATCACGGGCTCCGGTCGCCTGCGCCGCCTGCAGCAGAACCGCTCGCACCTCCTCGAGAAGAAGAACAGTGTCCGGACCCGGCGGCTGTCCCGCGAGACGGACTTCGCCGTCGGCGACGAGCGGCGCGTCAAGCGCATGCTCGGGATCTGAGGAGCGAGCGATGGCACGAGTGAAGCGGGCCGTCCATGGCCGCAAGCACCACCGCGCGGTGCTCGAGCAAGCGAAGGGGTACTACGGCAACAAGAGCCGCACGTACCGCGCCGCCAACGAGCAGCTGCTGCACTCCTTCCAGTACGCCTACCGCGACCGCCGGGCACGCAAGGGCGACTTCCGCAAGCTGTGGATCCAGCGCATCAACGCGGCGGCCCGCCAGCACGGGATGAGCTACAGCAGGTTCATCGCAGGGCTGCACCAGGCCGGTGTGGACGTCGACCGCAAGGTGCTCGCCGACCTTGCGGTGACCGACGACGCCGCCTTCGGGGCGCTCGTCGCGGTCGCGGGCGCGGCGCTGCAGGCCTCCTGAGCCTCGAGTACTCGCACCAGCGGGTACGCCGCCTCCGGCGTCTGCTGCAGCGCCGCGCCGCCCGTCGCTCGGACGGCGTCTTCGTCGCGGAGGGAACCGAGGTGGTCCGAACCGGGCTCCTCGCCGGCGCCGTGCCCGAGTCGCTCTACGTCGCAGCCGGCGCTGCGGAGGCGGACCCGGCGGTGGCCGAGCTCGCCGGCCTCGCCGTCGCCGCCGGCGCACGCGTCTTCGAGCTCGCGCCGGGGGTCGTCGAGCGTGTCGCCTCCACCGTCACGCCGCAGCCGGTGCTCGCCGTCTTTCCGGCACTCGACGTCGACGGGGTGCCCGACGGGGCGGACCTCGTGGTGGTCATGGCCGACGTCAGGGACCCCGGCAACGCCGGCACGGTGCTCCGCAGCGCGGACGCCGCGGGTGTCGGCGCCGTCGTCTGCTGCGGGGGGACGGTGGACCCATACAACCCAAAGACCGTCCGCGCGTCGGCGGGCTCCATCTTCCACGTCCCCGTCGTGCTCGCCGAGGACCCCGTGGCGACGCTCGCCAGCCTCGGAACGTCGGGCCACCGTCGTCTCGGCGCAGCCGCGCGCGGCGGTGAGGACTACGCCGGCGTCGACTGGTCGGTCCCGACCGCGCTCGTGCTCGGGAACGAGGCGTGGGGACTCCCCGCGGGTCTCCCCCTCGACGGGTTCGTGGGGATCCCGATGGCCGGGCGCGCGGAGTCGTTGAACGTGGGAATGGCGTGTGCGGTGCTCTGCTTCGAAGCGCTCCGTCAGCGTCGATCTACGATGCCCCGATGACCGCCGGCCGCAGCGTGGACGAGCTCGAGCGCGACGGAGCCGCGGCGCTGGCCGCCGCGCCCTCGCTCGGCGCGCTCGCCGAGGTCCAGACGGCCGTCCTGGGGAAGCGGAGCCCCTTGGCGTTGGCGCACCGGGACCTCGCTGCGCTCGACCCCGACGCACGACGTGCCGCAGGCAAAGCCCTCCACGACGCCCGGACGCGGCTCGAGGCGCTCGCGGACGAGCGGGCCACGGCGCTTGCCGCGGCCGAGCGGGAGGCGATGCTCGAGCGTGACCGGCTGGACCTCACCGAGGTGACGACGGCCGAGGTCCGCACGATCATGACGCGGGGCCGTCTCCACCTCGTGGACCAGACGCGGCGCGAGCTCGAGGACGTGTTCGTCGGGATGGGCTTCACGGTCGCCGAGGGCCCGGAGGCCGAGACCGACTGGTACAACTTCGAGGCGCTCAACATCCCCCCGGCCCACCCGGCCCGCAGTATGTGGGACACCTTCTACCTCGAGCTCGGACAGCCCGAGACCGTCGTGCTCCGCACCCACACCTCACCGGTCCAGGTCCATCTCATGGAGGAGCAACCCCCGCCGATCCACTCGGTGATCCCGGGACGCTGCTACCGGCGCGAGACCGCGGATGCGCGGCACCTGCCCGTGTTCCACCAGATCGAAGGGCTCGTGGTGGACCACGGCATCACGTTCGCCGACCTCGCGGGGACGATCGAGACCTTCACGACCGCGTACTTCGGCGCGGACATCCACTCGCGCCTGCGGCCCGGGTACTTCCCGTTCACCGAGCCCTCCGCCGAGGTGGAGGTCACGTGCTCGATCTGCCGGGGCAAGGGCTGTCGGACGTGCTCGGGGACCGGCTGGGTCGAGCTCGCCGGTTGCGGCATGGTGGACCCCGCGGTGTTCGACGCGGTCGGCATCGACCCGGAGGAGTGGACCGGGTTCGCCTTCGGCTTCGGGATCGACCGGTGCGCGCAGATGCGCCATGTGATCTCGGACATGCGCGTGCTCACCGAGAACGACGTCCGCTTCCTGAGGCAGTTCTAGGGTCCAGGAATGAAGACGCCGCTCAGCTGGCTGCGCGACTTCGCGCCGTTCGACACCCGCGACCCTGCCGCGCTGGTCACCGCGCTCGACGAGCTCGGCCTCGTGGTCGAGGGCGTCGAGCGGGTGGGGGAGGGCCTTGGCGACGTCGTCGTGGCGCTGGTCGAGGGAATCGAGGCGATCGCGGGCGCGGATCGCATCCGACTGGTGACCGTCGACGCGGGACAGGGACCCCTCGAGGTGGTCTGTGGCGCGTGGAACTTCGCGCCGGGCGACCTCGTGCCGCTCGCGCCGGTCGGCGCGGTGCTCCCCGGCGGTGTTGAGATCGGGCGACGCAAGATGAAGGGCGCGGTGTCGAACGGCATGCTGTGCTCCGGTAGGGAGCTGCGCCTGTCCGACGACCACGAGGGGATCCTCGTCCTGAACGACGTCGAGGGAGCGAGGCCGGGGCTGGCGCTCACCGAGCTGCTCGGCATCGAGCCCGACGTCGTGTTCGACATCACGGTCGAGGGCAATCGACCTGACGCATGGTCGGTCGCGGGCGTCGCGCGGGATCTCGCCGGCAAGCTCGGCCTCTCCTTCGTGCTTCCTGAGCCCGCGCCCGCCGCCGACCTCGGCGACCCGGTCGGGTCGCTCGCGTCCTTGGAGGTCGTGGACCTCGACCTCTGCCCGCGAATGGTGGTGCGCGTGCTCGAACGCGTGCGTGTCGCGCCCTCGCCGCGCTGGCTGGCACGTCGCCTGCTCCTTGCGGGGATGCGCCCCATCAACAACGTGGTCGACGCCTCCAACTACGTCATGCTCGAGCTCGGCCAGCCGACGCACCCCTACGACCTCGACCGCCTCCCGGGCGCCGGTCTTCTCGTGCGCCGGGCCGGTCACGGCGAGACGCTGGTCACCCTCGACGGCGTGGAGCGGACCCTCGGGACGCCCGGACGCGGGCTCGGCGACACCGGTGAGGACTGCCTGATCTGCGACGCCGAGGGCACCCCCGTCGGGATCGGCGGCATCATGGGCGGCGCGTCGAGTGAGATCTCCGAGACGACGACGAGGGTGCTCCTCGAGGCCGCGTACTTCTCGCCTATGGCCATCGCCCGCACCTCGAAGCGCCTCGGCCTGCGTACCGAGGCCTCCTCGCGTTTCGAGCGCGGCTGCGACCCGTGGGGGATCGACCGGGCGGCCGACCGCTTCTGCGAGCTCGTCGGCGCGCCGGTGGCGGCCGGAACGCTCGACGTCCGCGGCGTGGTGCCCGAGCCCGAGCGGATCGTCGTTCCCGAGCACCGCATTCGCACGGTTCTCGGCGTCGACATCGAAGCTGAGACGGCCGCCTCATTGATCGAACCGATCGGCTTCGGCGCCGAACCCGTGGAGGGCGGCCTGCTCGTCACCGTGCCGACCAATCGCCCCGACGTCCGGCCGGCCCCGCACGGCGTCGACGACGTCATCGAGGAGATCGCCCGGACCTACGGGTACTCGCGGGTTCCCAGGCACCAACCGTCGTGGCCCGAACCCGGCGGCCTCACCTCGTACCAGAAGGACCGCCGCCGGCTGGCCGACGCCCTCTGTGGCGCCGGCGCGCTCGAGGCGTGGACGCCGAGCCTCGTCGACGACGCCGACCACGCGACGATGGGGCTCGCCGGTCCCGCCGTCGAGGTCTCCAACCCGATCGTCAAAGAAGAGGCGTGGCTCCGTCGCTCGATGCTCCCGGGCCTGGTGCGTGCGCTCGCGTGGAACGCGAACCGGCGGGAGGGCGGGGTGCGCCTCTTCGAGCTGGGCGTCGTCTTCTCGCACCCCGACGTCGCGGGCCGAACGGCGCGCGGCGGCGCCACCGGCTCCCAGACGGCGGTGCTGCCCGGCGAGCGCGAGCTGCTGTCGGCGGTCTTTGCGGCGGAGGGGGACGACGCGCGCACCGCGGTCGCCTGTTGGCGCGTGCTCGCCGACGCGCTCCGGGTCGAGCCGGTCGACGTGGTGGCGGACAGCAGCCTGACGGGCCTCCACCCCACGCGGGCCGCCCGGTTGGTGACCGACGGGCGCTTGCTCGGCGCGCTCGGGGAGGTCGACCCCGAGATCGCAGCGGCCTTCGGGTACGACGGTGGCCGGATCGGATGGCTGGAGGTGGACCTCGCCCTCCTGCTGGATCCCGCGGCGGTGGCCAGGAGGCCGGCCGAGGCCCGACCCTTCAGCCGGTTCCCGTCGTCGGACGTCGACCTCGCGCTCGTGGTCGCCGACGCGGTACCGGGGGCACGGGTCGAGAAGGCGCTGCGCGACGCAGGCACAGACCTCCTCGTCTCCGTGACGCTGTTCGACGTGTACCGCGGGCCGGGCGTGACGGCGGGTCACCGGAGCCTCGCCTACCGGCTCCGCTACTCGGCGCTCGACCGCACCCTCACCGACGAGGAGGTCGGAAGGCTGCGCCAGGCCGCGATCGACGCCGCCGCGTCGGCCACGGGAGCGACGCTGCGCTGACCGACGGGCAGTTTGCATAGGTATG
>Ga0307373_10011325_pt1 | contig 12942 bp, 13 predicted proteins | sample OX2MG_FD_202534 | JGI IMG/M metagenome (GOLD analysis project Ga0307373, IMG submission 202534) | Soil microbial communities from Risofladan, Vaasa, Finland - OX-2 | ecosystem: Environmental > Terrestrial > Soil > Coastal area > Acid sulfate soil | place: Finland: Risofladan, Vaasa | collected... | reverse complement strand
AGTTGCCGCGCATCAGATCGAACTGCTCCCTCGAGTTCACCACGAAGTGCTTGTTCTCCTTGCTGCTGAACTCCATGATGCTGTCGATCGTCCTATCCCTCTCCTCCCCGAAGGGCAGCCAGAGAGGGTCGTTGTCGATGAAAGGCGTGTGGAACTGGATGCTTATCCTGCCCACGATGTCATCCCACTCGCGTAGGACGTCTATCACGGTCTTGTAGTTCAGGGTGTTCAAGGTCATGTTGGCGTCGACCCTCCCGCCAGTCCCGACGAAGTTCTTGACGTTCCCCTTCATCTTCGCGTAGGTGTTCGGGCCTCGGATGCGGTTGTGGGTCTCCTCCGTCCCGTCGACGGACACGAAGTAGAGCCCGTTGATGTCTATCATCGGGTGCGTGCCGTTCGTGACCACGCTCATCCTGTTCCTCATCTCCTCCGAGAACACCTGGACGACGTCCTTCCTCAGCATCGGCTCGCCGCCGACGACCGTTACGTTCGCTATCCTCATCTTCTTGAAGGAGTTTTGGATGACGGTCCTCCACTCCTCCGGGGTCAGCTCCCCGGCCGTCGGCGTCCTCGTCGTCCACCAGTAGCAATGGACGCACTTTAGGTTGCAGACGTTGATTATGTCGGCGGAGCCGAAGAGCGGGGTCTTGGTCCCTTCCCTCATCTTCCTCCACCAGTGGAAGAGGTCGCCGCCCTTGTTGTCCCTCAGGAAGCCGTTGACGGACCGGACGTAATCGGCTGGGGTCGGGTTGGAAGCGAGGCCTGGGAGGAGCTTCACGAGGCTCGGGAGGTTGATGGCGTCCTTGTAGGCTGCCTTCACCTTCTGAGTGGAGGACTTTTTCTCGAGTTTCAGGTCGATGTAGGCCTCGTTCTGCTTTAGCCTCCCCGCAGAGATCTTCTCGACGAACTTTTGCGCGAACTCCTCCTCAGACCAATCGAAATACTCGCGCGAAAAAGGTTCGGGAGGCTGCAATGTCATGGCTTGCTGAAACCTTCTCGCAGCGCTAGGACCGGACTATTAGTCTTTTCGGGCTCTTCTCTGTGCTTTTCCTAGGTTCTCTCTGGCCTTCCCTTCGACCTGTTCGACCTTGCCCTTGACCTGCTCCTTCTTGTTGTCCCTCAGCTTGCCTACCTCCTCACGGACCTTCCCCTTGATCTGCCTGCCCTTTCCCTTTACTTCGTTAGTACTCATGATGACGAAACGCGGTTCGGCGGTAATAAGAAGAGGGAGGGCATCCTCTAGAACTATCCTCTAGAGCCTCTCCGGAGGGCTTACTCGAAAACGTTCTTCTTGCTCAAGCTTGGCTACAGGAATCCCAGAGTTTCGAGCTGGTGAGTTCTATTCGTCGATGCGGTCTTCCTACCTCTTCCGCATGAGAACTGTCCCGCCAGCCACGGCTACAGCTACAACTACTAACACTCCGATCCCGAGAAGAATGGTGGAGGCGGGCAGAGCGGGAAGCCCGGTCGTGGAAGGAGATGCGGTCGGCGAAATCGAGACGATGACCGAACTCGCAGAGCGAGTTGAAAACGACGACGCGGTCGTAGACGAGCCTGAAGAAACTGTAGAGTTCGTCGCTACTGTAGTAGAGGACGCATTGGCGGCAGACGTTCTCGAAATAGTAGTTGTGGAAGTGGTGGAGGACGATGTGGACTTGGTCGTTGACGACGCCGTGGAGGAGGACGCTGATGACGTGGTTGAGGACGATGTGGATTTCGTGGAGGACGTTGTGGTCGAAGAAGAGGAGGTTGATGAGGTGGAACTGGTCGTCGACGTCGACGTTGAGCTCGTCGACGTGGATTGCGCCGCCATCGTAAAGTATGCGGATAGTGTCAAGTTCTGGGTGAGCATGACAGTCTGCGCTTGGCTCGTGCTTCCGCCGCTCCAATCATCGAAGACGTAGCTGCTGGAGTTGCCGATGGAGACTGTGTATGACTCGCCGATCGTGCCGGTGAAGGTAAGCGGCGTGACTCCGGTCGTCACTCTATTCCCATTCGACGTGACCGTCGTCGGCAGGCCTGCGATGGAAGCATCGTCCAAGGCGAATGATTGTATGGTCACGGACGCTGTTATGGGCACCTGCGACCCATAGGTTGCGGTAACGGTCGTGCCCCCCGTGACCGTGACCCCTTGCGTTGCGCTCGTGCTTCCGTCGTCCCAGTGCTCGAAGACAAAGCCGCCATAGTTGGCAACTGAGACCGAGTATCCCGTGCCCCGGCTTACGGAGGCTGTCAGCGGCGTGTCCCCCGAAGCCACGGTGGTGCCATTGGCAGACGTGATTACGGTGTATACGCCGGCGAGGGGAATTCCAGAGGCATCGACGGATTTGACAGTGAGGGGGACGGAACTTGGGATCGGATTCGACAGAAAGGACACCATGTTCGAGAAGTCTCCTGAGAGGGCGCCGTACGGATTAGGCAGCGTGGCGTTGGTCACGTAGACGTAGCTCGCGTAGTTGTAGACGTCGCTCACGGCGGACCCATTCCATACGTTCACCCCATACGCTATGACCGCAAAGTGGTTCGCGGGCACCCCCATCGTCATCGCCGCAAGAGACGTGGAGTTGGGCACTCCCTGGTTCTCGTAGGTGACGATGACGTCCAGCGTCCCTACGTAACTCGGGGGAGCGGGACCTCCGGGATTCCCAACGGTGAAGTTGAGACCCAACGAGTCAGAGTATTGGTTCAGGGTGGAGTAGTAGCCCTCGTTCCCGGGGACGTTCGACATCTCGTCGAAGAATATGCCAGTTAGGTTGTACCAACTCTTGTAGCTGTTGATGTCACCCTCTACTTCAGCCAGAGGTCTCGCCGCCCAGCTCGTGTGGTCGTACCCCAGGACGACTACCCCCGCTGCACGAAGGTTGTTTATGCCCGTGACATAATTCTGGTCCCTGGACGTTCCGGGACCATTGTCGGGATTGATGATGACAACCATGGCGACCGAGGGGTTTGCCTCCTTCGCGCTGATAATCGCGCTCCAGGAGACTCCGGGGTAGGTGTACAGAGGGATGATGAGGGCGCCGAGAGACGCAAGCGCCAAGGAACCAACCACTACGAGGACTAGTGTTCTGGTCCGTATCCTACTTCTCGACCTTACTCTCTCTCTGCTAGTCATACTTTGGAGCTATACAGATATTGCGCGATGTCTCTAGTGTAGCGTGCAGAACTTCTATGAATTCACGGTAAGGATTCCCGTGAAGTAATAACGGTAAAGATTCCTGCGAAGTAACAGCTCGGCATAGAAAACATCAATCAGCATTAAGAACCGGGACAAGCATCGAAGGGCCTCATGTATCAAGTCGTGATGCCGGCAAAACTTACCCCGACGGGGATAACTGGTCTGGACAATATACTCGGCGGAGGTTTTCAGAGGGGCAGCATGATAATGCTAGCAGGCAATCCGGGTACCGGAAAGACAGTCTTCGCAACCAAGTTCCTCGCCACGGGCCTCACTGAATTCGGCGAACCTGGGATCTACATCTCTTTTGGAGAGAACAGGGAAACGCTCGTGACCAACATGGCCAGGCAGTGCGGCCCTGAAATCGGGAAAGCGTTGCGAAATGAGAAGATCAAGTTTCTCGAATACACGGTGATGACCGACGTAGGGTTGGAGGCCATCCTAAAGACCGTCTTGGATGAGGTCGTCAGGACGGGGGCAAAAAGGCTCGTGATAGACAGCTACTCCGCGATGGCGCCGCTCTTCGAGAAAGGGACGATTAGAACGGTTCTGCACTCGGTCCTCGGTGAAGTCATCAGAGAAACGGGGTGTACGACGATCGTGATATGCGAGGTTCCACGCGGCAAAGTGAGTCTAGGTACGGGGGTGGAGGAGTTTGTTTCCGATGGGATAATACTGCTCAGCACGAATGACATTGATGGTAGGCCAATCAGGGAGATTGAGATCTTGAAGATGAGGGGCTCCAAACTGGAAAAGACGAAGTGTGTCTTCTCCCTGCAAGGGGGCTTCGAGGTGTTCGAACCCGTCAACACGCATCAGCCCAAGACCCCGATGAAGTTCAAGATGATAGCGGACTCGCAGAATCGATACTCGACCGGCTTGGCCGAGCTCGATGCAATCCTCTCCGGCGGCTACGCGAAGGGCGACGTGGTCCTCCTGGAGGTCGGGGAGAACGTGACCGCGTCGGAGTATAGCATGTTCACGCTTCCGTGCATCAAAAACTTTCTGGCGCACGGAAAGGCCGTCATAGACATCCCATCGGTTGGAGTGGGCATGACGCTACCTGAAGGGCTGATAAGGTATGGCGGCCTCACCTCGGAGCAGCTTGACAAGCTTCTGACCCTGTGCGTCCCAAAGGAACACCTAAGCGTCGTTCCCAAGAATTCCAAGGTCTGGACATTCGACGCGAGCGATGTCGCGGGGAGCCTTGCGAATTTTCCCGCGATGATCAACAATCTTACACAGAAGTTCCGCCAAACCTCTCTATACATGGAGGGCGTCGATACGCTCTTCTCGAGCTTCGGCGCTGAAAACATTGTGAAGCTTCTGAATGCGACGATTACTGCTAGTCGAAATCATGGGAATCTCAACCTGATGATACTCAGGCCAGGGATACCGGCGCCCGCCCTTTACGAGATGCTAAAGTCAATCGCGGACGTGCATCTGAAGCTAATCAAGAAGGAGGGCACTCTTTTGTTTCTTGGGCTAAAGCCTTGGACCGGAATGTTTGCAGTTCAGACGGACCCAACTCTAGGTTATCCGTGGCCAAAGCTGGCGCCCCTGGTTTGATAGGCCGTGTACCTTCCGTCTCTGCCTGTGGCGAGATGATTGGAGACTTGAATCTGAAAAAACACCCCAAGGCTGTGCGGTGCCCCGAATCGAGCTGTATGTCTTCGACATACCGTTCTGCACAAGTGATCAGGAGCTCACTTGTGTGCGCCGAGTTGGGCGGGGAGCACGAAGTCGGGGAGATCTTTGGCGGAGAGATCTAATTGCGGTTCCGCGGCCGCGCCTCCAACGTCGGGACAGAGGTTTCATTGGAGCAATGTCAAGGGAAGGAATTTCGCACTATATTTCAGAAGGTCTACAGCATCATCTCCCACCAGCTAGCAACACCCGGCTTGAAGGGAATCAAGGGCTTCATCTTTTACGGCGAAACTGGGGTCGGAAAGACCCTCATGGCAAAAATGCTGGCGCGCCAACTGGAAGTGCCTCTCCTGTTCGTTGATTCCACGACGATCGCAAGGAAGCACTATGGCGACTCCGAGCAGCTAATCGCCAAATTATTTGAGGAGGCGAGCCACAACAGGGCTCTGTTGCTGTTTGACGATGTTGAGGCGCTCTTCCTCGACAGGACCAATGAGTCAAGCGAGGGCTGGAACACCGGCATGAACAACGTGTTGTTTCATCAGCTTGACAATCAAGACACTTCCAAGTGCGCGGTGATAATGACGACGAACTTGGTTACATTTCTCGACAAAGCTCTACGGGACAGGCTGTATCCTATCGAATTTCCGATACCGAGCATGGAAACGCTCTTGGCGGTGGCCCATCAAAGGAGCAAAGACCTGAAGATCAGCCCTGAGGGCATCGAGAAGACGATGCTTTCAACACCGGACAGCTTCCGGTCCATAAGGGCAGTGGACATGCTGGTCTTCGAGCAATATGTTTCACAGATTGAGATCAGGGCCTTGGATCAAAGGGGGAACGTTACTCTAGTATAGAGATTCGGCGATCTCAGACATCTGCCCGTCGTCGCCTTAACCTTAAATATAACGGCCTAATATTGAACTCAGTTGATTCATCCCTACGAGATAGTGTCGAAGTCGGCGCTCCCGGCCTTCAGGGCCATGGTCTCTAAGAGGCTCACCGATGACTACGATTTGACGCAGCAGGAGGTCGCGATTCGGCTCGGCGTGACACAAGCCTCTGTCAGCAACTACGCTCGGAAGGCCAGAGGGATGATGGTAGACCTCGAGATTGACGCGAACATCGCGAAGGCCGCCGACAAGGTCGCAGAGCTGCTGGCCTCGGACAAGCCCGACCAGCGCGAGGCGCTCAGGCTCATGACCGAGGTCTGCGACTACGTCAGGTTCAACCACACGCTCTGCGCGCTTCACGAGGAGCTCGAGCCCGGGTTCAAGACCGAGGGATGCTACGCGTGCCTAGGGAGCCTCCCGCCGGAGAGCGGGACGATAAAGCTCACCGCCGCCCCCCTAAGCTAAAAGCGCGGCCCCCGAAGGGGGATACTTCGCGTTGATGGAACCCAAGCCCGAGTGGCTCACCGTGCTTCCTCCGACCGCGGTGGAAGACGAGGGCGAGAACTACCAGAGGCTCAAGGGACTTTTCAAGGAGCTGAAGCTCCACACGGTCTGCGAGGAGGCCCACTGCCCCAACGTCGCCGAGTGCTGGGGGAGCGGCACGGCGACCCTCATGCTGATGGGCGACGTGTGCTCGAGGGCCTGCAGGTTTTGCATGGTCACACCGGGAAGGCCGGCCGGGAGCCCTCCTGACCCGCTCGAGCCCGAGAACGTCGCGCTCACGCTCTCGAAGATGGGGCTCTCATACGTGGTCCTCACCTCCGTCGATAGGGACGACCTCCCCGACGGCGGCGCCGAGCACTTCGCGCGCACCATACGCGCAACGAAGGAGATGAACCCCGGCATCCTGGTCGAGGTGCTCATCCCGGACTTCCAAAACGACCTGGATTCGATCAAGACCGTCGTGCAGGCAAGGCCCGATGTGATCGCGCACAACATCGAGACGACCCTCTTCCTGAGCGAGAGGGTCAGGGACCCTCGCGCGGGATACTGGCAGTCCCTCTCAGTCCTGAGGAGCGTCAAGAAGCTAGACGGCTCGATGTTCACGAAGTCCTCCATCATGCTCGGGCTGGGCGAGGAGGAGGAGGAGGTCAGGCTCGCGATGATGCACCTGAGGGACGCGGGCGTGGACTGTCTGACCGTAGGGCAGTACCTGCAGCCTTCCGCGAGGCACCTTCCGGTCCAGGAATACGTCTCGCCAAAGACCTTCGACCACTACAAGCAGGTGGGAGAGCAGGAGTACGGCTTCAGGTACGTCGCCTCAGGGCCGCTGGTCAGGTCCAGCTACAGGGCCGGGGAACTCTTCATCGGCTCGCTCCTGAAGGAGAGGCGCACAACGATTAACGAAGCTAGCGACCTGTAATTCGTAACTCTTATTTGCCAGAAAAAAGCCGCCCACAAACAGCCGAGCTCGACCAGATCGTGGAAATGCTCCAGGTAATCAGGGCGGACGGCGATTTTGACCCTAAGGTAGAACCAGACCTCAGCCATGAGGATCTGCTAAAGATGCACAGGTACATGCTCACTGTGCGGAGGTTCAACGAGAAGGGCATGTCCCTGCAGAGGCAGGGACGCATCGGCTTCTTCATGGAGTCCATAGGGCAGGAGGCATGCCAGATCGGGATGTCATACACCCTCTCCCCGATCGACTGGGCTTTTCCCAGCTACAGGGACCCGGGGACCTGCCTGGTAAAGGGCGTCCCGCTGAGCGCGCTCTTCGACCAGATAATGGGGAACTCCGCGGACGAGGCCCATGGGAGGTCGATGCCCGTCCACTGGGGGTTCAGCAAGTGGAAGATAGTCTCCCTTTCGAGCCCGATAGGGTCGAAGCTGCTTCACGCGGTCGGCGTCGCCTACGCGGCGAAGTTCAGAGGGGAGAAGTCCGTCGCGCTGGCGTCTTTTGGAGAGGGCGCCACCTCTCAGGGCGAGTTCCACGCAGCAATGAACTTCGCGGGGGTGTGGAAGACGCCCGTGGTCTTCTTCTGCGAGAACAACCAGTACGCCATCTCGCTCCCCGTCCGGCGCCAGACTGCATCCGAGAGCATTGCGATAAAGGCCGAGGCCTACGGTTTCGAGGGCGTCCAAATCGACGGGAACGACATCCTCGCGGTCTACAAGGCGACGAAGTCGGCGGTCGACAAGGCCCGCTCTGGCGGGGGACCGACGCTCATCGAGGCGATCACTTACAGAATGGGCGGCCACTCCACATCGGACGACCCGAACGTCTACAGGAGCGCGGAGGAGGTGGAGCTCTGGAAGAAGAGGGACCCGATTGCGAGGTTCACGGCTTACCTGGTCAAGAAGGGAATCCTCAGCGAGCAAGACAATGAGAAGTACATGAAGGAGATAGACGCCGAGATAGCGCAGGTGGTCAAGGAGAGGGAGGCCATCGCTCAGCCCGCGTCCTCGACTCTCTTCACGGACGTCTATTCCGAGATGCCCTGGCATCTGCGCGAGGAGGCCGAGGAGTTCATGAGGGATGAAGGCCAGGGCGGCAAGGGCGAAGAATAGGAGAGGCAGACTGGTGTCGTTTTTTGGCCGTCTCCAACATCGTCCAGAGCGTCAATGAGACCCTAAGAACCGAGATGCGGAGGAACGGCAACGTCGTCCTCCTCGGCGAGGACATCGGCAAGGCCGGAGGCGTCTTTAGGGCCACCGCGGGGCTCCTCAACGAGTTCGGCCCTGAGAGGGTCATCGACACGCCCATCGCGGAGGACGGGATAATCGGGACCGCGATCGGGATGGCGATCAATGGGCTGGAGCCCGTCGTAGAGATACAGTTCCTGGATTTCATCTATCCGGGGTTCAACCAGATAGTCAGCGAGCTCGCGAAGCTCAGGTACAGGTCCGGCGGCCACTGCACCGCCCACGTGGTGATAAGGGCACCCAGCGGAGGGGGCATAAAGGGCGGACTCTACCACTCCCAGAGCACCGAGGCATACTTCACGCACACGCCCGGGCTATACGTCGCGACGCCCTCGACCCCCACCGACACGATGGGGCTCCTGCGGACGGCTATGAGAGGCTCCGACCCGGTCATGTTCCTCGAGCCGAAGCGCGTCTACCGCACCGTGAAGGAGGAGCTTCCTTCGGAGGAGGAGTTCATGATACCCTTCGGGAAGGCGAAGGTCGTCCGGGAGGGGACGGACGTGACCCTCGTGAGCTGGGCCGCGATGGTCCATACGTGCAAGGCCGCCGTGGAGCTCGCAGCGAAAGAGAACATCTCCGTGGAGCTCATCGACATGAGGACCCTGATGCCGTTCGACCTCGAGACCGTCCTGGCCTCGGTGAAGAAGACCGGGAGGGTGGTCGTGGCGCACGAGGCGACGAAGATCTCGGGCTTCGGCGGGGAGCTGGCGGCGCAGATAGCGGAGCGCGCCATCGATTCTCTAGAGGCCCCGATAGTGAGGCTGGGAGGGTTCGACACGCCCTTCCCCTACGCGCTCGAGAACACGTATCTCCCGTCTCCGGAAAGAGTGCTCAGGTCTATCAGAAAGGCGGCAAGCTACTAGTTTCTAATAGCCTGCAACTTGCTCCCAGGTCGAACACCCTCCGATGTCACTTCTTTCTGGCATCGGCGAGGTTCTCCAGCTCCTGATGCTTCCCGCTACCAAGCTTGACTATCAAGTATAGATTTCTTTTAAGCACCTCTGAACTCCCTCCGGCGTAAGAAAATGGACCTGAAGTTGCCAGATATTGGCGAAGGCATCGCCGAGGGCGAGATACTGAAGTGGTTAGTCAAAGACGGAGAGAGTGTAAAAGAAGAGCAGCCGCTCGTAGAAGTGATGACCGACAAGGTCAACGTCCAGATTCCATCACCGTGGACTGGCACCGTGTCCAAAATCCTCGCTAAAGAAGGAGAGACTGTAAAGGTCGGACAGGTGATAATCGTGATTGACTCGGGACCCGACGACCAGCCGGCAGCTCCAAGGCAAGCGATGCCGGGGTCACAGCCGTCAACGGCAGTCAGCCAGCCTTTGCAAGCGCAACCGCAGTCGAGCGCCGCTGCAGTGGAAGGCGTACTGGCGACGCCCGCGACGCGGAAACTCGCCCGCGAGATGGGGGTCGACGTCACGAAGGTGAGAGGCTCGGGGTCGATGGGAAGGATAACCGAGGAGGACATCAAGAAGGCCGCGACTCAGGGTCGAGCGACGGGCGGCCAGGCGACGGCAGCATCTCCTTCCGTCGTGAGGCCGAACGAGGAGAGGGTACCCGTCAGGGGCCTGAGGAAGATAGTTGCGGAGAGGATGGCCAAGTCCATCCACACGACGGCGCAGGTGACCCACGTCGACGAGGCCGACATGACCGAGCTGGTCCTACTGCGGGAGGCGTTCAAAGGCAGTGCGGAGAAGCGCGGCGTGAAGCTGACCTTCCTGCCACTGATGATCAAGGCGGTGATACCGGGGCTGAAGGAGTTCCCGTACGTCAACGCATCGCTGGACGAGGAGGCCGGCGAGATCATCCTGAAGAAGAGCTACAACATCGGGATTGCGACCGACACCGAGAACGGGCTCGTCGTCCCCGTGGTGAAGGACGCGGACAGGAAGGACGTCTTCGAGATCGCGGCGGAGATCCAGCAGCTGGCAGCGAAGGCCAGGTCGGGCCAGCTCACGCTCGACGACGTGCACGGCTCGACATTTACGATCACGAACCAAGGTTCTGTGGGCGGCTTGTTCGCGACCCCGATAATCAACTACCCCGAGGCCGCGATCCTGGGCACGCACAAGATATCGAAGAGGCCGCTGGTCAGGGACGGAAAGATCGAGATACGGGATGTGATGTACCTGTCCTTGAGCTTCGACCACAGGATCTTTGATGGAGCCTATGCGGCGAGGTTCGTGAACAAGGTGATCGGCGTCATCCAGGACCCGAAGCTCCTGCTGGCAGAGATACTCTGAGTCCTGAAGCGAATAAATAGTGGGCGCTCGTCCTTCCCCCACTGAACGGGTCCGTTATCCCTCGACTAGGGTCTCTGTGCTGCGTACCCCGCCGATCTCGTTGATCAGCTCTGAGATCTTCCGCATCTCTGGATAGCCGGGAGCCTCTCCGAAGGCGATTATGTCGTATCTGCCGTAGCCCAGGAACGCCTTTCTCACGCCTTTGATCTTCCTCGTCTTCTGCAAGACGTCGTCGGCTTCGAGCGGGGTCGTCTTGATCAGGATACAGGTGTTGAGCGGCAAGATCACTCCTCGACCTCCGGGAGCGTCTCCGTAAACACGATCCCGCCAAGCCTCATAGTCTTGGTGACGGCTCGCGCGAGCTGCTTTCCGTTCGCGGCCTCTACGTCCGCGACTATGTCATATCGACCCAAGACAGGGAACGCCCTCTTGATCTCGGGGATCTGTCTGAGTTTCTTCGAGAGCTCTTCCATCCTTCCTCGCTCCGTCCTTATCAGAATGCAAGCGGATATCAAATGAATCGGCCATAGGGCGGAGGGGCCGTAGTGTATTAAGGCGTTGCCGGTGAAGACCCCACGAGGTCAAGCGCACGACGAGCGCACCGCGCTGCGGGCGATTTGAGATGTGCGAGTTTCTAATCATTGGGGGAGAATCCGTTAATGATTTGGGGTCGTTCTTACAATTCCGTTATTACCGGAGCGCAGGTCTGAAGGTAGCTGGGAGGTGAAACGAAAAAATGAGTTTTAAGATAGGCTTCAGCAGAAGCAGGAGGAGCATGCTCGCTTATTCAATCCTCGCCGTATCGGTCATCGCCGCGCTCACATCGATAGGAGGCGTCTTCGCGCAGACCAGCACAACCACGACAGCGACCTCCACCGGCAGCCAATCAAGCACGGGGTCGCAATCAACGTCTTCGGGTTCTAGCGTACACTGCCCCAACATGGGCTCCTACACGGGTAACGGCACTGCGCCTGCGGCTGCAACTGCAAGGTATTCCGCATAGGCCTAGCGAGTGGCAGACCTGAATCGGTTGTCACTCTTCCCCTTCCATTTTTTGGGACTGAAGGGTTGTGCTAGTCTCGAGCGAATCGCTAAGCGGAACGCGAGAGGAACGTGAGGGGTTCTGCTCAAGTGACCTGGTCGTTTGGCCACATCATCTTCCGGAGCTTCTTCCCCACCTTCTCGATCTGGTGGGCCTCCAGCTCGTCCATGTACTTCTGGAAGGATTTTTGGCCTTCCTTCTCGTAGACGCTGACCCACTCCCTCGCGAAGGTCCCGTCCTGGATCTCCTTCAGGTCCTTCTTCATCGCCTTCTTCACGTCAGGGCCGATGGCGCGCTTCCCCCGCGTCAGGCCGCCGTACCGGGCGGTCTCGCTGACCCTGCGATACATCCCCCCGATGCCATACTTCTGCACCAGGTCGACGATCAGCTTCAGCTCGTGCAGCGTCTCGAAGTAGGCAATCTCTGGCTGATACCCCGCTTCGACGAGCGTCTCGAAGGCGTTCTTCACCATGCTCTCCACTCCTCCGCAGAGGTCGACCTGCTCCCCGAACCAGTCGCTTTCGACCTCCTCCTTGAAGGTGGTCTGCAGGACGCCGGGGCGGGTCGAGCCGATGCCCTTCGCCATCCCAAGGATCCGCTCCCAGGCCCGCTTCGAGTAGTCTTGCTGGACCGCGACCAGCGACGGGGTCCCGAAGTTCTCGAGGTAGAGCTCCCTCACCCTCTGCCCGGGAGACTTGGGCGCGACCATTATCACGTCGGACTGCTTCGGAGGGACAATCCACTTCCAGTGTATGGCGGCGCCGTGCGAGAACGAGAGGGCGGCGCCCTTCTGGAAGTTGGGCTTGATGTCCTCCTTGTATATTCTGGCCTGCTCCATGTCCGGGACCAAGATGTGGACGATGTCCGCGGCCTTCACCGCGTCGGGGACCGTCATCACCTTGTGCCCCTCGCTCTTGGCCTTGCCCCAGCTCTTCCCTCCTTCGCGTAGCCCCACGACGACCTTGAGCCCTGAGTCTCGCAGGTTGCTCGCCTGAGCTGCGCCTTGAATCCCATAGCCGATGACGGCGATGGTCTCGCCCTTTATCGGCCCCAAACTGACGTCGTCGTCGTGCCACATCCTTGCCATGTTTCACAGCACCGTCCATACCACATAATATAAGCTTGGAAGCCGCGGAATCTGCTGAGGGGCGAGCCACAGGATTACTGAGGGTTGAGTGTGTAAAGCGGGTCGTTTCACGATAAATACTTTTGTCCGAACATTCG
>Ga0307373_10011321_pt1 | contig 12945 bp, 5 predicted proteins | sample OX2MG_FD_202534 | JGI IMG/M metagenome (GOLD analysis project Ga0307373, IMG submission 202534) | Soil microbial communities from Risofladan, Vaasa, Finland - OX-2 | ecosystem: Environmental > Terrestrial > Soil > Coastal area > Acid sulfate soil | place: Finland: Risofladan, Vaasa | collected... | reverse complement strand
GAGCTGGTCGACCAACTCCGCAACATCGACGCCAAAGCCGCCGAGCTCCTGCTGAAGGAAGCCGTCAGCGGGTAGAGCGAAGGTTTAATTGCAAGCTAAGGCGGTGAGCAAGTCGAGCGCCTCCTCGAGGCTGTATTCGATCCGCTCCGGCGGCTCAGGAAGCATCGACGTCCACCCGGGGGGTCGTTCGGAGGTGGAGGTTGCCCATGATCTCGGCGGCCTTGCGGTCCGTCACGTCGAGGAAGTGGGCGTAGGTCCGCAGGGTGATGGCCGGGTTGGCGTGGCCGAGGCGGCCGGCGATGGTCCGCACGTCGATGCCGGCGCCGGCCAGGGTGGTGGCCGAGAAGTGTCGCAGGTGGTGGAAGTCCACGTGGTCCAGCCCGATCCGCTTGCGGGCGTTGCGGAAGGAGTCGGTCACCCGGTCCGGCTTGTACGGGCTCCCGCAGGTCGGGTCCTGGGACCAGACGTAGGGGTCCTCGACCAGGGCCACGCCGGCCTCGGCGGCCCGGGTCTTCATCCGTTCCTTCTGGGCGTACAGGACCGCCACCGTGGGCCAGTCCAGGGCCAGGCGACGGGAGCGGTGGTTCTTGGTGTCCTTCTCGGCCACCCCGACGCTCTTGGTGTCCGTGATCGAGCGGCGGACGATGATCGAGGGCCGCTCCAGTTCGAGGTCCGACCACCGCAGCCCGCAGAGCTCAGCCCGCCGGCAGCCGGTGGTGACCGCCACCCAGACCATGGCGGTGAGATCAGGCGCCGTGCGCTCTAGTTCGTCCATGAGCCGGTCCACCTCCTCGGGCGTCGGGGGCTTCACCTCGGAGTGGGGCACCGAGGGCGGAGAGGCCCGCTCGGCCGGCGAGCGGTCGATCCAGCCCCACTTGACGGCCTGGCGCAGGGCCGTCGACAGGGCGGCGTGGGCGTGGCGAATGGTGAGGGGCGACAACCCTTCGGCCAGCAAGCGCCGGTAGAAGGCGTCGAGGTCGGCGGGGCCGAGCTTGCGCAGCGGGATGTGGCCCAGGCCGGGACGCAGCCGGGCTTTGATCAGGGACCGGTAGCCGTCGAGGGTCTTGGGGGCACGCCCCTGGGCCTCCAGCTGGGAGATCCACTGGTCGAGGAGGAAGCCCACCGTCTGGCCGGTCCCGGAGTGCCGCCCGTCGGCCACCTCGGCCGAGAGCCGGGCCAGGGCCGCCTCGGCCTGACGCTTGGGGCCCCGGAAGGTCCGGCTCACCTGGCCGTAGGCGCCGGTCACCGGGTCCCGGCCGGTGCGCACCCGGAGCTCCCACACCCCGGGACTGCGCTCCCGCAACGAGCCCCTCATGCGTCGTCCCTCAAACGCGATCCCTCAATACCGATCCCCATAGGGACAAATGGTAGGTCCAGGCAGTGACCCTGTGGGATGCGTGAGGGATAGCCCCGCCGCAGGCTCGCCCAGCAAGGCAAGAGGCCCTCCCCGGATCGCTCCAGAAAGGGCCTCTGACCTGGGACTTCTCCCGGCGGAGGGAGTGGGATTTGAACCCACGGTGACTTGCGCCACAACGGTTTTCGAGACCGTCCGATTCGGCCGCTCTCGCATCCCTCCAGACTTTCGAGGTTAGCGGGAGCGCCGTTCGGCAAAGAAGGCTCGCAACTGCGCCGACGCCTCCTCCCCCATCACCCCGGATACGACCTCTACCGAGTGGTTGAGCCGGGGATCCGAGCACAGGTTCATCAGGCTCCCGCAGGCCCCCGCCTTGGGATCGCTGGCGGCATAGACCACCCGGGCCACCCGGGCTGCCACCAGTGCCCCGGCACACATGGGGCAGGGCTCGAGGGTCGACACGACCCTGGTCCCGAGCAGGCGCCACCCAACGAAGCCGGCGGCGGCATCCCGCAGGGCCAGCAGCTCGGCGTGAGCAGTGGGGTCCCCCGCCAGCTCCCTCTCGTTGTGCCGGCGAGCCAGAACCCGACCCTCGGCATCGAGCACCACCGCCCCCACCGGCACGTCCCCGTGGGCCGGCGCCAGGGCCGCCTCGGCCAGGGCGATCTCCATCGCCTGGCTCTCCGAGACGACAGGGCGGGCCGCGTCCGTCCCCGGCGAAGCGGCTTCGTCCCCGGTCACGCCTCCCACGCCATCGAGGCTAGAGGGCGCCACCCACCCTTCCGCCCGCCGGCCAAGCTCGGAAGGAATCTTGGACACAACTGTCGAATCCCTCAACACGGGGGTGGCGGACGCTCCGAAATTGGCTGCGTGAACGTCCGGGCGGGGCTGGGACCGTCCGGCCGCTCCGCGGCTCCGGATAGGCCCTCGGGCGCGACGACCGCGCATCGTGGCCGCACCCATGACCACCTCACCCTGCGCGGCGCCGATCCAAGCATGCAGTTCGAACCCGACCCCAAAGTTTATTACAGAACGGTTACGGAACGAACATCTATTCTCCATCAAGAGACAAAACGCAAGATCCTGGGGTGGGTGTTCAAGTTGCATCCTGTGCTCGCCCCCGGCCGAGCTGGCCGGGCCCCCGGGAGCGCGACGCACCAGGCGCTTCAGCGGAGAGGGTGGGATTTGAACCCACGGTGACTTGCGCCACACAGCATTTCCAGTGCTGCGCCGCAACCAGCCGAGCTGTAGCCGAGATTCGGAAATCATGCCTCTGACCTGGTACTTCTCTGCCCTCGCTCCTTGCCACTGGTCGCCAGTCTTTGCCCTGATTCGCCATAGTCAGTGTGATAGGAGTGGAATCGGCGGTCGGATGTCGAAGGTGGGCGGCAGTGCATGTCAGGTCGAGCTTATGAGGTTCGCCACCGGGGACACCCGGCCGGGGGTCCGGTCGGTGGCGGTGGGCGCCATCCGGTGCAGGGTACTTAGATTTACTGAATCCGCTATATTTACTGGTGACGTGAAGAACGGTCCGATTGTAACTATCAAGGGTCCACTGGAGAAGGAGGCGGTCCGCATCCTCCAGGAGGTCCCGGGAGTCACCGTGGAGGTGGAGCCAACCCTGCCGGGGGGAAGGCAACCCGACTTCCTCGTCCGTGCCGGAGACGTCACCCACGTGGTCGAGGTCAAGGCACAGCGGGTGACCAACGCTGCCGCCGCCCGCCAGCTCGCCGACTATGCCCGCCAAATCCCCGGTGAAACGCGGCTTCTCCTCATCGCCCGATCCACCACCGAGGAAGCTCGCCGGCTGCTGGAGGACGCCGGGGTCGCCTTGATCGACGGCCTCGGGAACATGCGGGTCGAGCTGCCCGGGATGTTCCTCTGGGCGGAGGGCCGGAGCCCTGACGCCGGAGTCGGCCGTGTCCCCGGCCAACCACCGGTCCGGCTCACCGGTCGGGCGGGCGTCGCCGCTCAGGCGCTGCTCAGAGAACCCCAGCGCCGATGGAGGGTGAACGACCTGGCGGAGGAGGCCGCCATTTCGACCGCTCTGGCGCACCGAGTCCTGGCCCGCCTCGAGCGGGAGAACCTCGTTGCCGCTGAGGGCGCCGGGCCGCGACGGACCCGCCACCTCACGAATCCGACCGCGCTCCTGGACCTTTGGGCCGAAGAGATGCGAGACCGCAACGTGCGCCAGGTGCGCGCCTTCCGGTTGGCTCGCGATCCCCGGGCGCAGGCGACAACCCTGAGCAAGGATCTAGCCGGCGCCAACATTGAGCACGCGGTGACGGGGCCGGCGGGGGCAGCGCAACTTGCCCCCTTCATCACGGCGATCCCCGTCACCGACATCTGGATCGCCGAGACGACGCCCCTCGAAGACGCTGCCGCCGCAGCTGGAGCAGAAATCGTCAACGAGGGTCAGAACATCGTCCTGCGTCGGGCGGTGGGAGACGAACCTCTCGTCTTCCGCGAGAAGGTTGAAGGTATCTGGACCGCCAACCGGTTCCGGCTGTTCCTCGACTTGCGCCACGACCCCCGCCGTGGACGTGAACAGGCAGACCGACTCCGGGAGGAGGTCATCGGATTTTGAGCAAGCGACATCACACCGACTACGACGAGGCGACGACGACACGGTGCGAACGTGCGCTCGTCACGCTCCTCGGTGACATCGGGCCTTGGAACCGGAGGGTATATCTTGCCGGCGGACTCGCCCCTCGTTACATCGTCGGCAGCCTCCCCGAGGGTGCGCGGCCACATGTAGGAACGACCGACGTCGACCTCGTTATCGGACTCGCCGTCGAAGACGACAGCCCTGAGGCGTACCGAACTCTGGAGAACAACCTCAAGACGGCCGATTTCAAAGCTGCGCAGTCCTTCCAGTGGAGGCGCGTGGTCGAGGGCGTCACCGTGACCGTCGAGTTTCTCTGCGAAACCGACAAAGTTGAGCCCGGACGAATCTACAGGCCGAGGGAAGGTACGGGTTCTAATCTCGGAGCATTCAACGTGCGTGGCGCGCAACTGGTGACCCAGGACTACATCGAGTGCACGATCAAGGCTGACCGCCTGGACGATGGCGGACGCTCCCAGGTCATCGTGCGTGTCGCGGACATCCTGTCCTACGTCGTCCTCAAGATTCTCGCCTTCCAGGACCGTCACGAGAACAAGGATGCCTACGACCTGACCTACTGCCTCCTCAACTACGGAGATGGTCCAGAGGATGCGGGGCGCCACGCTGCCGAGAGCGCAATCGCCGACCACGAGCAGGTCCGCAGTGCGCTGGCACTTCTGGCCGAGCGTTTCGAATCTGCGGACCATGATGGACCGCACGCCTACGCGGCCTTTCTCGACGACGGCGACGCCGAGGACGTGGCGCGGCTTCGCCAAGAAGCGGTCGCTGTCGTCCGGCAGTTCCTCTCACGTCTGACCGCCACCTGATTGCTGAGCGACCATGGAACCTGGTCATATCCAGACAACCTTGGCAAGAACCTGACGGCCTGCCCAGCTCATTGGCTCGTTGGTGTTTCCAGGCGGGCCAGCCAGACCTCGTACCAATCGCGCCGGACGCGGAGATCTCCATTCCGAAGGCGAATAGTTCGCGGGAACCACGGCTCGCCTCGGGACGACCACTTATAGGCGGTGTGAATCGAGATCGACAGATCCGTGGCGATGTCCTTCACGGACAGCCACCGGGACGTGGGCGTGACAGGCTGAACAGGTGCGGGGGGATCCGACGCAGGCCGGGTGGAGCCACCACGAGCGGGCGGCATCATGGATCCCCTGACTCGGGCCGCCCCAACCGCTTGGCGCGATGGCCCAGGTCTTCGACTGCCACCCAAACACCCCGCTCGAGGAGCTTCGTTCGCCTGCTCATCGCGTTTCCCCCACCGAACCCGCCCGCCCTCTTGACCGGGGGCGTATCTCGCCCTCAGCTACATACCTGGGCTGGAAGACGGGTCAGATTGAAAAAGATCCCCCTGACCAGCCACAAGCACTGCCACCCTGGCTCCGTTCAGCGCCCTCACCACCGCTCGGGTCCGGCGCCGAAGGCGCCTCGTGGCGCCAGGCAGGCACCCCGTCGGCGGCTCTCCCCGTCGCGCCCGCCGCAGCGCGGCTCATGGCCCGTCGATCGCCCCGCCCGAGGCTGCTGGTGGCCGAAGGGTGGGGGCGTCGACCCGCCGGGTCCCTCGCCCTGGAGCGCCGGACTCGCCGTCAACGCCGCTGGGAGGACCGCCAGAGCCAGGAGTGGGCGGAGTCCACCAGCTTCTTCGACGTCGTTGCCTGGCGGGAGCTGGCCGAGAACGCCACCGAGTCCCTGGCCCGGGGTACCCGTGTCACCGTCACCGGCCGCCTCGAGCAGCGCTCCTGGGAGACCCCCGAGGGTCAGAAGCGCTCCAAGGTCGAGATCAACGCCACCGACATCGCCGCCAGCCTGCGGTGGGCCACGGCCAAGGTCACCAAGACCGAGCGACCCAGCCCGGAGGTCCCCGCCGTCCGGAGACGACGAGCCGGACTTCTAGCCCAGCCTTGCGAGGGCCCCTCACCCCAACCGGGTGGCGGGCCCTCCTGGCGCGCGTCCGGTGGCCTCTTAAGCCCCAGAGTCAACGGCCGGTGTCATTCGCGCGGTCCTGATCCTCCTGGCTCGAGGTCCCCCGCTACCTTTGCGAGGCAGCGCGACTCCCGCGCCGAACAGCTGCCCCATCCGCTGGCACCCCTGGGCCCTGAGCCTCCGAGCGCGCCGGGCGTGGCCGCGCCGTGCGGGACAAGCTCTTTTCGAGCCAAGCCAGGTCGGTTTCGTCGCGGCGGCACGCCCGCTTCTCTCGCCGGAAGAGGTCTTCGGTCTTGGTCAGCACCAGCGTGTAGGGCCTCCCGGTGCGCCGGGTGCGATGATCGACTGGCAGCTCGGCGCTGTCGATCCGGTGATGCACATGGGCGCGGCTATCCTTGGCCAGGGGCCACTCGAAGGCTCTGCGGGCCGGGTCGGCAAGGAACCCGGCCAGGGTCTTGCACAGCTCGCACTCACAGCCCGCCGGAGGCTGGATGGACCAGTCCTCACTCGCCCGGGCGGGGCGGCCGACCCGCTCCTCCAGCATCTGGCGGCACTGCTTGGCCACGGCGTCGAGGCCGGCGGCGGCCCACCCCGAGGCCGGAGCGGCCCGCAGGGCAGCCATGGCACAGGCGACGACGTCCTGGCCGTTGCCGCAGAGGAGCCCGACCACCTCGTCGCCCAGGTCGGCGGCGCCCGCCAGCGCGGCGCCCTCCAACAGCGCCGCCGCCGGTGGCCCCAGCTCCGCCAGGGTCTGCAGGCGACCGCTCGGCGTATCGATCTCGACCGCCCCCTCGACGGCCCCGCTCAGCCACCTCCAGGACTCACGGAGCAGGACCACGGCCGTCGAAGTCCCCGGGCCCCCGCCGTCATGAAGCGCCGCGCACAGCCGCGCCAGCCCCGCGGTCCACGCCTCCCGGCTCGTGCCGTGACGGCTGTACCGGTGCCGGTCGGACCAGGACGCCACCAGCTGCGCCGCCCATCCCTCCCCGTAGCACTCGACCACCGCCCTCAGCGCCTTGGCGTTGCCGGGCCCCAGCGCCTCCAGCCTGAACGGCCCTAGCAGCATGGTGGCCAGCGCCGGCTCGTCGAGCAAGCGTGCCGTGCGCAGGGTCTTGGCCAGGAAGCCTCTGCCCTCCACCCGGGCGGCCAGCCGGTCCCAGAACGGCACCAACATAGCAACGGCCTGCCTGGCCCCGGCCAGATCACCTCGGCCGATGCGCTCCGAGAGCGAGTCCATGGCCCAGGACGGAGAGATCTCGGCGCGCACCGCGAAGTCCCGGCTGCGGGGCCAGATCACCACCGCCCCGCGGTGGTACCAGCGGTCCAAGGTGTTGCCCCAGTTGCCCATGTAGCCCTCGTACTCCTGGGCGTAGGGGCTCAGATCCCCCGACGGGGTGGAGGCGCTCACCTCATCCTCCCCGATGGACAGGCCCAGCTTCTCCATGCGGCGCCCGGATGGCTCGAGCCAGCTGTCCAGCGTGACCTCGCACTCGATCAGCTCCTCGAGGTCGTAGTCGTCGGACGCGGCCTCGTCGGACGGCCTGTCGTCCCGCTCGTCATCGGCCTCGTCGTCGTCCCAGTCGTCGTCCGCGTCGCGCCACGTCTGCCAGCGGCCGTATCGGCGGCCCCGGGACCAGGGCCGGTCCCACCGGTCGCTGTCGAAGGCGCTCCAGGTCTCGTGCACGTCCGCCAGCGCCAGAACAGCCTCACAGCCGGCGCCCTCCGCCGCGGCCCGCAGCCACGCCACCCGGCCGGCGTCGGCTCCCTTGAGGGCCGACCAGCTCAGCCCTCGGGGCGTGTACTGGTGGTCGAGCAGGTAGACGAGGCGGTTCGGCCCGTCGTCGCCCTCGAAGTGCCGGTTCAGGCACCGAGCCAGCTGCCCCACCAGCTCGGGGTCGTCCTCGGCGCCCAGAGGCGTGGCGTCTCCGCGCAGCATGAGGTTGTAGGTGAGCACGACCCGGTACCCGGACTTGACGGGCTTGATCTGGTGGTGGCAGTCGGCGTAGAAGGCCACGAAAGACAACGACTGGCGCGATCCCCGGTAGGTGGCGACCTCCCCATGGTGCTCGACCTCCAGCACGCCGCCCGTGAACTGGGACGGCAAGGTCACGACCAGGGACCCGATCATCCCGTCTTCCTTCTCGGAGTCCTGGTGGGGTAGGAAGAACTGGCCCGGGCCGTACACGAGCATCGAGTGCAGCTCGGCGGTCAGCTCGCAGCCGTCGGCCAGGCCGAGACGCTCCCGGAGGCGCCCGAGGATCGGCAGCAGCGTCGCGTTCCAGCGCCGCTTGTCGATCCTCACCCTGCTCCTGGCGATCTCCGCCGTGTCGCGCACTGCCGGGTCGAGGAGGGTCAGCTCGTCCCGGCCGTAGCGGGCCGGCCGGCCGAGGACGTGGAGCCGCCTGGCCTGGGCCTGGGACAGGGGGAGCCGGAGGGCGCCGACTCCCCGCACCTCGAGGTGCAGATCATCGGGCGGCGCAGTCCGGGCTGCGCTGAAACGGCCCTGGTCCAGCGTCTCGGAGAGCAGGGTGGCAATGCGATCGCGGGCAGCCTCGGTCATCGCCGCCGGAGCCTACGGGTGCGCCGCGCCCAGTGGGCTCGGCCCTCCCGCGCCACCCCCGTGGCGACCAGGGTGTCCGAGCGCAGCAGCGGGAGGTGACTGGGCCGATACCCGTCGGCGGCTCCGGCTGGGAGGCCGCGCCCGGTTCTGGGCCGTCTCGGTCTGATTTCCCGTCGCGGTCAGAACCCCCAAAGTCAAGGTCGGGTGTTGGCACACCCTTGCATTGAAATGATGACGGGCGGCCGCCCGGACCGCGGACCGGGTCCGGTGGAGAAGTCCCAGGTCACGGCAATCTTTTTCAATCTGGGTTCCCGGTGGCCCAGGTATCCCGGTGATGCTGAGTATCGGGCGCATCTTCGCCGGTGGGGGTTGGCGCTATCTGGCCGAGCAGGTCTCGGGAGGCGCCGAGGACTACTACTCCGCCGACGTGGCCCGGGGGGAGTCCCCCGGCCGGTGGTCCGGGGGCGCCGCCTATTCCGAGCTTGGCCTGACCGGGACGGTGAGCGAGGAGGAGATGCACCGGGTCTTCGGCCTGCTGCTGCACCCCACCGAGGCGATCCTCCTGGGTCGCTCGGCGCGCATCTACCGGCCCCTGTCCGAACGCCTGGAGGCGGCTCGCAGAGACCACCGGGCCCGGGCCGGACGGGACTGGGTCATCCGCCAAGCCGAGATGGTGGCCAATGCCGAGAGCTCGGCCACCATCGAGGCCGAGCGGACCACCAACGAGGCGCGGATATCCGAGGAGTGGGCCAAGCGCGAGGCCGCCATCCGCCGGGGCGGGGAGCGTCGGTCGGTGGCCGGCTTCGACCTGACTTTTTCGCCTCCGAAATCCCTAAGCGTGCTGTGGGCTGCCGCCGATACGCCCGGCCGGGAGGCCATCTGGGCCGCCCATCACGAAGGCGTCGAAGCCGCTCTGGCCTACCTGGAGCGCGAGGCCGCTTGGTCCCGCACGGGCTACAACGGCATCCGCCAGGTCGATACAACCGGCTGGGTGGTGGCTTCGTTCGACCACCGGATGTCCCGGGCCGGCGATGTCCAGATACATACCCACAACGCCGTTCTCAACCGGGTTCGCTGCGCCGACGGTCAGTGGCGGTCCTTGGATGGCCCGGCCATCTACCGGGCGGCGGCGTCGGCCGGAGCCATCTACGACCGGGTCCGCGAAGCCGCCTTGGAGCGGGACTTGGGAGTCCGCCACGAGGTCCGAGTCGAGGGCGGGCCCCGGGAGATCGTGGGCGTGGATACCGAGATCTGCGCCCTGTTCAGCTCCCGGCGAACCCAGGTCAAGGGTCAGCTGGCGGAGATGGTCACCGCCTACACCGAGACCCGTGGGAGCGAGCCGTCCCAGTGGATCCGGGCCCGGATGAGCGACTGGGCCACCCTGCAGACGAGACAGCGGAAGGAGGGATCAGAGACCACCGCCGAGGCCCTGGCCCGCTGGGCGGCCGAGACCAGGGACCGGGTCGGCGGCTCCCTGGCTGAGGTCTGGGCCCAGGCCACCGAGGCCCGCCTGTTCCACGACGCCGACCTCGCCCCGGTCCCCTCCGACGAGGAGGTACTGACCGGCGCCATCGAGGCCGTGGAGACCACCCATTCCACCTGGACCCGCTACGACCTGGCCCGAGCGGTGACCCTGGCTCTGCCTGTGCAGGCCGAGTCCACCCCCGAGGATCTCCTGGCCCGGGTGGACACCCTGGTGGGGGCGGCGGTTGGCGATCGGGCCCATGAACTGGGGGTGGTGAGTCTGGCCGTGCCAGCTCCATTCGAGGTCCCCGAACGCCTCCGCCGGGGCGATGGCGCCTCGGTCTATGTCCAACACGGCGCCGAGCGCTACGCCACCGCCGGGGGTCTGATGGCCGAACGCCGGGTCCTGGCCGCCGCCGGCCGCAGCGACGGCCCGGTGGTGGTCGGGCGCCGGGTCGGGCGTGTCCTGCGTCAGGTCGACCTGGGCCTGGACCAAGAACTGGCCGTGCGTGCGGTGCTGGGCTCGGGCCGTCCGGTGGAGGCGGTCCTGGGCCCGGCCGGGGTCGGCAAGACGACCACCATGGGAGTACTGGCCAGGGCCTGGTCCTCTTCGGGGCGCCCCGTGATGGGACTGGCACCGTCGGAGACGGCGGCCCGGGTGTTGGGTCAGGCGGCCGGGATCCACGCCCTCAACACGGCCAAGCTGTGCTGGGAGCACGCCCATGCCAGCCCCGAGGAGCGGGCGACGCTGTCTTGGCCGGCCGCCTTCGGCATCTCCCCCGGCGCCCTGGTGATACTCGACGAAGCGGCCATGGCCTCGCGCATGGTGTTGGACGAGGTGACCCGCCTCACCACCGCGGCGGGGGCCAAGTTGGTGCTGATGGGTGACCATCACCAGCTCGAAGCGCCAGAGGCGTCGGGACTGTTCCGACATCTGGTCGAGAGCTTGGGGGCGGTCGAGTTGAGTCAGGTTCGCCGCTTCGCGGCCGCCTGGGAGGCAGCGGCCAGCCTGCGCCTGCGGGCCGGGGATGTGACCGTGCTGGAGGAATACGAGCTGCGCTCCCGGATCGTCGGGGGCAGCGTCGAAGAGATGGAAGCCGCCGTCCTCGAAGCCGCCCTGGCCGACGAGGCCCGGGGGCTGGCCACATTCGTCCTGGCCGATACCAACGAGGCCGCCGCCGGGCTGTCGGGCCGGTTCCGGGATGCCCTGGTCGAAGTCGGCCGGGTGGATGACGCCGTCACCGTGGCCCTGGCCGACGGCAACCGGGCCGGAGTTGGGGACCGCATCGTCACCCGACAGAACGACCGAACGATCGCCACAACGGCCGGGTCCTGGGTGGCCAACCGGGACCGCTGGGAGGTGATCGGCGTGCATGGCGGAGGCATCACCGCCGCCCGGCTGAACTCGGAGGGCCGCTCCATCCCCGAGCGGGTGGAGCTGGAGGCTTCCTACCTGGCCACCTCCGTCGAGCTGGCCTACGCGGGCACGGTTCATTCCTCCCAAGGCGTGACCACCGACATCACCCACACCCTCATCAGCCCCACCACCTCCCGGGCGGGGCTGTACGTGGGCCTGACCCGTGGGGCGTTGGCCAACCACGCCTATGTCATCTGCACCCGGCCCGAGGGAGCCGACCAGGACGGACCGCTCCAGGACCCCCTGGCCGTGCTGGCCGGCATCCTGGAGCGGGAGGAGGACCCCCTCGCCCGCTCGGCCCTGGCCACGGCGGAGGCCGAGGCGCGCCGGGCGGTCAGCCTGGCGGGCTTGTTCCCGATCTGGAGCGATCTGTTGGCCGAGGCCGGCCGGGAGCGCTGGATGGCTGTCCTGTCCGCCGGCTACGACGCCTCCCTGGCCCGGGCCATGGTGGATTCCGACGCCTGGGGGACCCTGGCCGCCCGGCTGCGCAGGATCGAAGCGGCCGGGATCGACGCCGGCGCCGCCCTGGTGGACGCGGCCGGCTTGCGGGGCCTGGAGGACGCCGATGACATCGCCGCCGTCCTGCACTGGCGCCTGCGGTCAGCGGAGCGTTCGGCTCGCCTGGCGGGGGACGCCAGCTTCGCCGAGCTGTGTCCCTCCTACGGCTGCGATCTGGACGCCACCTTGGCCCAGGTGGCGGCGGCCATGGACGCCAGAGTGGCCGTGCTGGCCGAGACGGTCGCAACTGACCAACCGGCCTGGGCGACCGGACTCGGACTTTGCCCCCAGGACGACCCAGCCTCCTGGTTGGCCCGGGCCGGGGCCGTCGCCGGCTACCGGGAGGCCTTCGGCTGGGAAGACCCCACCGAAGCTCTCGGTCCCCGGCCCGCGGCTGTGCGGGCCGACGCCCGGGCCTGGTGGGAACGGGCCGCCCTGGCCCTGGGCCACAGCGAGGCACCCACCCTGGCCGGGATGCCCACCGAGCACCTGGAGGCCATGATCCAGGCGGCGGCCGCCGAGCTGGCTCCGCCATCCGTGGCCACCGAGCTGGCCGAGCGCTACGCCCAGCTTCGGGCCGCCCACACCGCCCAAGGCGTCGCCCTGCTGGCCGGCAACGCCGCCAGAGCCGCCGGCCACGCCCGCTGGGCGGCGGAGCTGGCCGCCCAGATCACCGCCCTGGAAGCCGCCCATGCCCAACGAGTGGCCTGGTCGGGCGAGGCGGGCCGGCGGGTGGCCCAGGTCAGCGCGGCGCGGGCCGAGCTGTCCGCTCGCCAGGAGGCCCGAGCCCAGGCCCCTCGGGGCTCCTGGACCGAGGTACGGCTACATCGGGCCATTGCCGATGCCCGCTTGGGCGTGGACTCCATGACCAGGGTGGCCGCCGAGCAGGAGGAGATCGCCTCGGGGTTGTCCGATGAGATCGAGGCGGCCCGGACCAACCTGGATCGATTGGTGCGCCTCCGCCCCGCCGTGCGGGCTGCCGCCCAGCGGGTCAGTGCCGAGGCGAACCTGGCGCGACGTCTCGACACCCTGGACGCCGAGCTGGCCGTGTCCCGGATGGATCGTTCCGGTCTGCGGGGCCGGGCCCGAGCGGCCGCCCTGTCCGAGCG
>Ga0307373_10011319_pt1 | contig 12948 bp, 15 predicted proteins | sample OX2MG_FD_202534 | JGI IMG/M metagenome (GOLD analysis project Ga0307373, IMG submission 202534) | Soil microbial communities from Risofladan, Vaasa, Finland - OX-2 | ecosystem: Environmental > Terrestrial > Soil > Coastal area > Acid sulfate soil | place: Finland: Risofladan, Vaasa | collected... | reverse complement strand
AGCGGCGCCGGCCCCGGGCGGTGGAAAATAGTAATGGCGCCAGCGTCGCCAGCGCTGCGAAGAGGTCTGTGAAGCCGATAACGATCGTGGGGCTAGGTCCGGGAGACCCGGACCAAATGAGCCGCGCCGCCTGGAATGTCATCCAGGCGGCGCCTTTGATTCTGGCCCGCACTCGAATTCATCCCACCATCCACTACCTCGAATCGTTTGGCGTCATCGTCGAGTCGTGTGATGATCTCTACGAAGCCACCGGGAGTTTTGAGCAGATTTACGAGGCTATCGCCGACCGGGTCATGGAACGCGCCGGGCGCGGGGAAGCGGTGGTTTTTGCCGTGCCCGGCCATCCGCTCTTCGGCGAACGATCGGTGGAGTTGCTCCGCCAACGCGCATCCGAAGCCGGGGTGGAACTTGATCTCGTTCCATCCCCTGGTTTCCTGGACGTGGTGATCCCGGCGGTAGGATTGGACGTGGGCGCGGGTCTGGCGCTGCTGGACGGCGCCGCTCCACAGCCTCCTCCACCCGGTCTCCACGCCATCTACTACCAGGTTTATAACCGGCTGGTCGCCTCCGATCTAAAGCTTCTGCTTCTTGAATCACTCCCACCGCAAACATTGATATGGCATGTCCGGTCGGCCGGCGCTCCCGAAGAAATCGTGCGTCAGATCCCTCTCTACACGTTGGATCGGCTGGATTCCGATCACCTTACCTCCATCGTTATCCCGGCCAACGCATTGAATGGGCCGGCGCCACCGGTTCTCACTCACGCGGACGAGGTTTTCCAGAGCGCCGCCGAAGTTGGCTTCGACTGGCCCGATTGGAACGGACCTCTGGACAAGATCATTGAGGAGCTGGACGAAATCCGGCAAGCCGTCGCCGCGCAAGATCGGGTATCGATGGCCGATGAGGTGGGCGATCTCTTCCTGGCTGCCGTCAATCTAAGCCGTAAGCTCGACGTCGATCCCGATGAGGCCACCCGCGAAGCCCTGCTGAAATTCATTCGCCGGTTTCAATCAATGGAATTCCTCGCCGGCCATCGTCCCCTCACCGATTTCACCCCGCAGCAGTTGGATGAGCTGTGGGAAGCGGCGAAGGCGGAGGAAGGATGGCGAGCGACGGGACGGTGAGATGATGGGAGGGTGAGATGGTGAGACTGAGGAACGGGAGTTAGAGTAGAATAGGGCTTCGAAAGTTCGACCGAGGAGACGGGGGGCCCAGATGCGGACGGGCAAAGTGCGCGGCCTTCAGGTAACACGACTCTACCTGGAGAACTGGCGCAACTTCACGCACGTAGATGTGCCGCTGGCCCAGCGCGTCTTCCTTGTGGGCCCGAACGCATCAGGGAAATCTAACCTCTTGGATGCGTTTCGTTTCCTGCACGACATCGTTTCGGTGGGCGGTGGATTTTAGGAGGCGGTCCTCAAGCGGGGCGGCGTCGCCCAGATTCGCTGCCTGGCTGCCCGGCGTTATCCCGAAGTGGTCGTGCGCGCATCAGTGGGCGAGGAGAACGACATACCTCTTTGGGAGTTCAAACTGAGGTTCAAACAGCGTAACCGCCAGCGGCCGCTGGTGGCGCGGGAGACGGCGAGACATCGCAGCGAGGTGGTTTTGCAGCGGCCGGATAAACGGGACGACCTCGATCCCGAGCGCTTAACCCAGACTGACCTGGAGCAGGTTAACGCCAACCAGAAATTTCGGGAGGTTGCTGAGTTTTTGGAATCGGTCCGCTACCTCCACCTTGTGCCGCAGCTCCTGCGAGTTCACGATCGCTCGGTCAGCCGCAATCGTGATCCTTATGGCGGCGAGTTCCTGGAGCAGGTTGCCGGCGCGCCGGAGCCTACGAGAAAGGCCCGCCGACGCCCATCCGGTAACTTCAGGCGCATCAATAGCGCCAGCGGTTCCGAGCAACCCCAACCTGATTCAGGGAACGCGATCTTTCCAGTAATCCTGTTGCCGCTTAACCTGGCCTACGGCCACAATCCAAATTGTGTTGTCGCTCTCTATTGTATAGAAGAGAGCGAACGGGAAGCGCCTGATGAGATAGCGACGGACGTCCTCGACCACCAACGGGTAGGCGCGCGGGTATTCGAGGATGCTCGCAATACCCCGCTCGACCTCTTCGACGAAAGATCGAGCGAGTTCCTGCCTGACCTGGCTGTAGTGGGCGGTGGCGCCTATGTACTCATCTACTGCTTCTGGAGCGAAATGGTACGTCACCTGATAATCGCTGCGCGGGCCAGCTTGAGCGCCTCCGGTCCTGGTACCGACTGGACAGCGCCGGCCCTCATCGCATCCCGCCGTCTTTTCGCGTCCTCGATGTGAAGCTGCTCCAACTCAGGGTCTACTTCCGCCTGGAGCTCCGTTACAAGGCGTTCGACCAGCTCCTGCTTTGCATCGTCAGGCAAGGACATCGCGTCGGCGTAGACACTTTCAAGGGTCACGGGCATTTTCTAACCTCCCCATACTGGCAGTGTGACGGAGTTTTCGCGAGGCGGCAACTCGGGAGCCGCGCCCCGCCGGCAGCAGCACGAATCCAATGAGAAGCGGAGACCTGCGAAACCTGCGAACTACCGCATCGGGGCAAGTGCGCGCAATCGCACGTCTGCCAAGCCGGCGGTATTGGGGATCGGCACAAGACTCCAGACACTATCGGGGGGTCATTATATCACAGCTTCGATCAGACCGCGGCGATGCCTCCGGCAAGCGCCGCACGACCGGCCGTCCTGCGATGCTGAGGCGGCACCGTTATGCGGATCAAAAAAACCCACCGCCGCACCGCGCTATAGCGTACCCGCCGGGCTGCGAACCGCTGGCGCGTTTGTGCTCCGCTCAACTTGGGCGGCAGCCCTTATCTGAAAAACTCCTTCTGCCCAACTGTTGCGCATTTCGCGCATTTTCCAGAGCTAAAACCCTGATTGGAGCAATCGCGTTGCTCACATCCCACATTCCCGCATTTCTTGCAGTGATACAGGGTGCTACCGCAGGTCCCACTTTTCCCTGTTTTTTTTCCAGGACAACTTGCCATAACCCCCTCATTTTGCTTGCCGCCAATTGTTCTTGCTCGTCAGACCTTCATGCGACGGCTCCAATACAGACCTAACAGCGGAGGTCAGTCGCGCGGGCGGCGAGGCTGCAAACATCGTCGCACTGCGGCCGCCGCCCAAGATCAAAATGGCATCGCTCGCCGCGAGCCCTCGCAAGGGGGCCCGATCTGTACGGGGCAACTCGCACTGTCAACGAGATCGCCGCACCCGCTCAGGCGGAAACGCGGGATCGCATAGTTATCTTAGCCGGTCGCCGCGCGTCAACGCAACATCCAGGTTAAGACCGAGCACTGACCCGGCTGAATCCGGGCTCTGCGCGCAAAACCCTGCTCCGAGGGTTCAAAACCCACGCTCATGTCCGCGTCTCGAGGTCCTGCCATCCCATCATCTTACATACGCACACACCCACACACTCACCGTCTCACCGTCCCCATCCGGCCATTGCCCCCGTGTCTTCCGTCTCCACCGACTGGGCATCAAGGGGAGGCTGGCCGGCGGTGATCCAGGCGGAGTACCAGAGGCCTGCGAAGTCGCCTGCGCCTTCCGAAAGACGCTGGTTAACCAGCGATCCTGCTGCCTGCCAGAAGGCGTTCTGGCAGCTGTCCGACGTATAGTCAGGGAAGCGCGCATGGGCGATCCGGTTCGCGTCCAGCACCCCGGGAACGTCGCTCGCGCTCTGTATGAGCCAGCCGAACGTCGCCGAAACCGGGTTATCAAGATAGCGAACCGGTGAGAGTTTAAGCGTTTCGGGATGGACGAACTAGTACAACTCGGCTCAAATCTGCCGGATCGGTTCCGGTGATGGTCGCCCCCATTATTGGGGATTCAGGGGCCAGCGACCAACACCGGTGGACTTACGCCGGGACGAACTAGTCCATTAACATGGTTTCAAACCGGGCGTGAACCCCCTTCTGGTTGGTCAACTGCCCGTCATAGTTCTCCACGGCATGAAACAGCACGTGGGCATCGGCGCCATAATGCGCGAGGACGACCGCATCGACCAGGACCCGCGTGGTGTCGCCTTTGCGCATGTCGTCCACGCACCGCAGATACCAGTCTTCCACAGTCCAGGGAACCGTCCCATTTTTGACGGACCGTTTCCGCGCCATATTTCTTTTCCGCGTCGGCCCGCGACCGGGGCAGATCCAGGTACGGCGGCTTGCCATACCGGTTGATATCCATGAAGTGAAGAAACCCCTCGTTCGGGAAGCGCGCGGGATCTTTTTCGTGCCAGAGGTCCGGGTCCGTGGCATGAGCGACGAGGTAGGCACGGTGTTTTTCGAGCGGCGCGCGGACCGGGTCGGGAGGAAGGCCGTCCATGGCGAGGCTGTTGATAATCTTATGGCCGGACGGTCCGCATGCCTGGCATGGCCCGGCCCCCAACCCGATAAAGAGCAGCGCGGTGAGCGCAGTACTAGTTGACTTCAGATTCATAAGCCCGGTTCCATTACGGCTGCAAACTCCAACCCCAGCGGTACGGCGTCCAGATTAGCGGGATACTCTCCGGCGAGTTGGTAGCGCGTACGTGGTCGGCGTCCCAATTGAGCTTTTTCCCCACGCGGTAGCTCACGTTCCCGAGGAGCACTGTTTCCGATAGCGGACCGGAGTAGTCAAAGTTGCAGGTGGTGGGGCCGCCGGTTTTGCAGGCGTGGATCCATTCCTGATGGTGACCGATGGAGTTGGGAATGGACTGTGGCGGCGGCGTAAAACCTTCGAAGTCCTTTTCGGGCAGCAGTTGATGGCGGCCGTAATCGGCGATCACACGCCCCTTCGCCCCCACAAAGAGAACACCGCTCGGCCAGTCGGGCTGGTTGGCCTCCGCGTAACCGGTCGGTCGCTTACCGCCATGATACCAGGTAAGATCAACGGCCGGCAGCGTCTCCCTCGCCGGGAACGTGTAATGGACAATGAGCCATGCGGGCGTGTTTTCTGCGCTCACCGGCGGGCCCTCGGCCTTCACCGTGAGCGGATATTTGAGATTGAGCGCCCAGAACGGCAGGTCCATGTAATGGCAGCCGAAGTCACCGAGCGAGCCCTCCCCAAAGGCCCACCAGCTCCGCCAGTTGAACGGCACGTAAGCCGGATTATAAGGGCGATATTGCGCCGGGCCAAGCCAGAGATCGTAATGCAGGTTCGCGGGAGTGGGCGGCGTGTCCGTAGGCCGGCCGTTTCCGGAATAGGAGCTGCTGCACCAGACGTGAACCTCTTTGATCGGGCCAATTGCGCCGCTCTGTACGAGCTCCACCACTCTCCGATAGTTGTCGCCGGCGTGGATCTGCGTGCCAAGCTGCGTAACACACTTCATCTTGCGAGCCAAGTCAGTCACGATGCGTGCTTCGGCGACCGTGTGCGCAAGCGGCTTTTCGCAGTATAGATGCAGCCCGGCCCGCAGAGCGGTTACCGAAGCCATCGCGTGGTTGTGATCCGGCGTCGCGACAACGACCGCATCCAGGTCATTCCGCTCAAGCATCTTCCGGTAGTCGTTGTAGCGCGCCGCCTTGGGATAGCGGCTGATCGCGGCATCGAGATAATGATCGTCGACGTCGCACAGCGCCACGATATTCTCGCTGCTCACTCCGGACAGGTCGTCGCCACCGCGGTTGGCCACACCTATGGCGCCGATATTCAGCTTATCATTCGGAGTGAGTGGGCGCGCAAATCCGGGTGAAGCGGCAAACCCCACGCCTATCCCCGCCATCGCGCTCTGCTGCAGGAAACGCCGTCGGCTGATCCGGGACGCTGGTTCGCTGGACATGGGATATCCCTTTCTTCGGAGGCTGGTAACTGATCCGAACCATAGCTTCGAGACCGGCCGTGGTTTTACCTCTCGGCGCGGCGGGACAATTGTGACGGTTTCTACGCGCCGTCTAGACGCGTTGCCCTGACGACGCGTCAAAAGGGTTGGGCGGCGTCGGGGGCCAATGCTATACTTGAGAATCGCATCATTGATGGCGGCTCCCCAGCGCGGGGAACGCAGCCGCCGTATACGGTTTCCGACGAGGAGTCGGCAGTGCTTGAGTCAGTGCCTGTTCCAGTTATGACGTTGGCCGGGCGTACACCCAGCGAGGAATCAGTAAATGGGGAACCGCGAAGACGCGAACGATCAAGATGCCCCTGGGTTCCGCGTGATCGGCGGGATCAAATGACAAGTCATCGTTCGATGGCTCGGACAATCAGAGCATGAAGCGAATAGTGATTGTCATCTTCAGTTTTCCGAAGCTCTCCGAGACGTTTATCGTGGGCAAATTCCTGGCGCTTCTGGACCAGGGATGGGATGTACACGTGGTCTGCGGACGCAGTGATCCCGGGGAATGGAGACGATTCCCTGAACTTATGCGCCGGCCGGACCTTCACCGCCGGGTTCACGTAATGTGGCCGTCGAGCCCCAGATGGCTTGCAGGCATCCTCATGCCCTTCAGCCTTGCCTGGTGCGCTATTCGCGCGCCGCGCTCGGTATGCGACTACTTGCGCCGAGGTGTGAAGCAATTCGGTACCGGAATCCTACGCCGGCTCTACATGGACGCTGAGCTGGTGGCTCTCGAACCGGACCTGATCCACTTTGAATTCGGCAGTATTGCAGTGGATCGCATGCGCCTCAAGGAACTGCTTGGTTGCAAGCTTTTAGTGAGTTTCCGCGGCTACGATCTGACATTCCTGGGTCTGGACAATCCCAACTACTATTCCGAGGTATGGGATCGAGCGGACGGGCTTCATCTGCTCGGCAGCGATCTCTGGGGCGAGGCTCAGCGGCGAGGATGTCCGCCTGCGAAGCTTCACGCCTTGATTCCGCCCGCCATTGACCTGAACTTCTTCGACCCTGGAGACCGCCGGCACGGAGACCGCGCTGGCGCCTTAGATCGTCCGCTGCGGATTCTCAGCGTGGGCCGGCTTGAGTGGAAAAAGGGTTATGAGTACGGGCTCGCCGCGATACGGATTCTTCGCGATCGGGGCGTTGTTTGCGAGTATGGCGTTATCGGCGCCGGCGAACACCTGGAGGCCATTTCCTTCGCCCGGCACCAGATGGGATTGGATGATATCGTCTACCTGTGGGGGCCGCAGTCGAGGACCGAGGTGAAAGATCGGATGCTCTGGGCTGACGTGATGCTCCATTCCGCGACTGCCGAGGGGTTTTGCAACGCTGTCATAGAGGCCCAGGCGATGAAACTGCCCGTTGTTTGCACCGACGCTCACGGTCTCCAGGAGAATATTGCAGACGGGGAGACCGGCTTCGCGGTTCCCAGAAGAAATCCCAACGCGCTGGCTGACAAGCTTGAACGGCTGGCGCAAGACGCGGACCTTCGGCAGCGGATGGGGGAGGCGGGCCGCCGGCGGGCGCTTGCGAGATTCCGGTTGGAAGACCAGGCGGAGGCCTTCAGCCGACTTTATTCTACGCTGCTCGGGGAGAACAAGGAAGAGTCAGTCGCATAGTGGGTAACGGATACCGCCGCGGGTCGCGGCCCCATCACCCGGGGAGAATCACTTCTCACAGAACGCGATCCAGTGTTTCGTCTCGAGCCCGCCGGTGCAGGAGCTCAAGGCGTACCTGTCCGGTTGCTCAAAGTCATCGGTACTCACCATCGTGACGTGAAACCCGGCGTCGCGATAGCGGTCCGGGTAATCAGCGCCGCAGTCCCGGGCGTGGTAGTTGCGAGAAGGGTCGGCGAATCCGAACTCAACGGTCTTCTCGGAAACAAACGGCACGATGAGCACGGCGGCTCCTCCGGGGCGTAGTACCCTATAGATCTCCTGCAGCGCCTTTCGATCCTCCACGATGTGCTCCAGCACGTGCGATGCGAAGATCACGTCCACGCTCTCGGAATCGAGTTCGAGCTCTCTGAGATCAAGGACCAGGTCGCCCGCTCCGGGCTCGAGGTCGGCGGACAAGTAGGCGCCGCTCCAACGACGGAGAACGTCGCTAATGCACGGCTCGGGTGCGAAGTGAACAAAACGGGCCGAACGCCACGTGTGCTCGGCGTCCCTGCGCTCCAGGGCCAGATAGGCCACTCGGTGCCGTGCCCGCGAGCCGCAGCGGACGCATATCTCCCTCGCCTGGCGCGCGTGATGGAGAAATGTGCCGGAATAACCGCAGATTGGGCATCGCGCTGTTTCGCGAACCAGAAAGAGGTTCAGGAAGTTCGCCAGATCGTCGTGCCACGTGCCCCGGAACGCCTCGCGTCGGACGACAGCGCCGCAAAGCCGGCGGGCGTATTTCCACAGGAGGGCGCCACGACGCTTGCGATCCAAACATCGGCCTCTCGCGTCGCCTCCTGATGAGATGATACCTTGCATGGATTTCCCTAAAAAATACCGGCGTAACTACCGCCTTCCCCTAATCCCATGTTAGCATGTTAGATGGAGATTTCGGGAGACCATCCGTGCTTGCGCTCCCGCTGGATCTATGGTACCATGATAATCTCCCGGTTCGGGAGACTACTTGCGACCAGCGCGTGCGCCGGCCGACGCGGCGCATCCAATCTGACGATCTTCCGCGATCTGACCGACGAGGAATTAAATTTGATCGAGGCAGTCCCCGTTCCGGACGAGACTCTGTCCGGACATGCACACACCATCGAGTTCGACATTGCCCCGCCTGGCCGGTGGGTCGGAGTCAACTGGCCCGAGCTGTGGCGTTACCGGGATCTATTCCTGGTCATGGCCTGGCGCGATATCTCCGTCCGGTACAAGCAGACCGCATTGGGCGTGCTCTGGGCGATCATACAGCCGTTCATCAGCATGGTGCTCTTCACCGTCATATTCAACCGGGTAGCGCACATAACGAGCGGCGATCCGAATGTACCCTATCCGATATTCGTTTATTCCGGGCTGCTCTTCTGGCAGTTTTACTCGACCACTCTTGGCAATGCGAGCAACTCCATGGTGGTCAATGCGCCTATTATCCAGAAGGTGTATTTCCCCCGGCTCATCGTTCCGGCCACCGCTGCCACCACCGCCCTGGTTGACATGGCGTTCGCTTCCGTCATTCTTGGCGGGATGATGATCTACTACCACTCGGCGCCAAGCCTTTTCGGGGTTTTGCTCGTACCGGTATTGATCATTATTTCGGTCCTCTCGGCCCTCGGACTGGGCCTCTTCCTGGCGGCGATTAACCTCAAATATCGGGATGTCCGGTACGCCGTGCCCTTCTTCATCGGCGTTCTGATGTACGTGACACCGGTTATTTACCCGGCGAAGCTCCTCCGGCGCTTCCCCGCCATCGAGGGGCTAATGGTATGGTTGAACCCTATCGCCGGGGTGATTAACTCTGCCCGGGCGACGCTCATTGGCGACGGCGTTTTTGAGCCATCTGTGCTGGGTATCTCCGCTCTCATGAGCCTCCTCTACTTTGTGGCCGGCCTCTACTACTTTCGCAGCACGGAACGTTATTTTGCGGACATTGCATGAGGATTGTATAGAGGCTCGCCTGAACAAGTTCAATCCCCGAACGAGCCGGCGTCTCACGGTTGCGCGTCCGCAGGCGCGTCTGTTACTATAGTGTTAAGCTTAAATCCTATGTCCCAGCCTATCATTGAAGTCCACAACATCGGCAAACGGTACGTCATCGGAGCCAATCGAGAGCGGTATCTCTCGCTTCGCGACCAGGTAGCGTCGAGATTCAGCCGGAATAGGCGTGCGCCAGGCGGCGATTCCACGCGGTTCTGGGCCTTGAGGAATGTCGACTTCGAGGTGCAGCGCGGGGAGACTTTCGGAATTATTGGCCGGAATGGCGCCGGCAAAAGCACCCTGCTTAAGATCCTCTCTCAGATCACCCCACCCACCGAAGGAAGAATCACGATGCGCGGCCGTGTCGCCAGCCTATTGGAGGTGGGAACCGGCTTTCATCCTGAGCTTACCGGGCGTGAGAACGTTTACCTTAACGGCGCCATATTAGGCATGACTCGCTCCGAGGTGGCGAGAAAGTTTGATGAGATCGTAGCCTTCGCCGAGGTCGAGAAGTTCCTGGATACCCCGGTAAAGCGCTATTCTTCCGGCATGTACGTCCGGCTGGCGTTCGCGGTTGCAGCGCACTTAGAACCGGAAATCCTCGTTGTCGACGAGGTGCTCTCGGTAGGAGACCGCCAGTTTCAGAAGAAGTGCCTCGGGAAGATGGGAGAGGTCGCAAAAGTTGGCCGGACGGTGCTTTTCGTCAGCCATAATCTGGAGGCGGTGAGGAAGCTGTGTACGCGGGGCATGCTGCTCGAAAGCGGAGAAGTAAAGCTGGTCGCTTCGACTGAGGCGGTCCTGGATCGATACCTGACGAACGCCGCGGAGGTCGCGTCCGTCTACGAAATCGATCCTCCTGCCGATCCGGACGCGGCCGGATACGCCTACAGGATAAGCATTGAGACAGCCGATGGCGAAGGAGCCGCGGAGATTCCTGTTGGAAGACCGTGGCAGGTTCGCGTTCATTTTACGCTCAGCAGGCGAATAGTGGAGCTCCGGGTGGCCGTCGGTTTATTCAGCCCGGGCGAGGTCCCTTTGCGGACGAGCTGGAGCTCGCCTGTCACAGCGGATGCGGGGACCTACGACGCCGTTTTCCGCGAGGATGTCATGATGCTGGCGCCGGGGCGCTACCCGGTTGTCGTTGGGCTGAGTGAGGATGGGCGGGCATTTCATTATATCGAAGACGCCGCGGCCGTTAACATCGTGCCGATCAGTCAAATGTCGGACGATGGCGAGATTTTCCAGCTTTCTGATTGCGGGATGATTTTGAATCCCATGAACGTCGCGCTGCGCCAGGTCTCAGCGCCACTGCAGGTCGATCCGTTGAATACGATGCCGCCACTCAGCTTGAGCGGCGCGTCCGCGGGGCGCCGCGGATAGTGGGACGCTTCGGATTCGCTGGCGCCGCAGCGCAGCGATCATACCGCAGGCTGCGGTCCCAGATTCGTCGTAGAAATGCGCAGCGGCCGCGCACCAGCTATGCGCAGTGCGGTGAAGATCTGATTGTCGATTACATCTTCAAGGCCCGACATCTCGAGCGCCCGACGTATCTCGATATAGGCGCTAACCATCCTACGGAATTAAGCAATACCTACCTCTTCTACCGGAGAGGGTGCCATGGGATATGTGTGGAACCTGATCCGGATCTCTTCCAGCGATTTCAGCGGCGCCGCCCCCGGGATCGGTGTCTCAACGTAGGCGTCGGCACGACCGAGCAGCAGACTGCAAGCTTCTACTTGATGAACCCACCAGGACTGAACACCTTCTCTGAGGCGGACGCGGCGCGTCTTACGGAGAGTGGGATGCACTCGACTCGAGGGGTGGCTCAAATCCCCCTCCGCACGATCAACGAACTTCTGTCGGAATGCGTGAATGGGGACGTGGATTTCCTATCGATGGATATCGAAGGGTTGGAGTTCGAGGTGCTCCGGACACTTGACTTCTCGCGATTTCGACCGAAAGTGATCTGCGTCGAAACGTTGATTTATACCGGTACATTGACCGGCGTGAAAATGGATGACACGGCGCGATTACTACAGTGCAGGGGTTACTATTTATATGCAGACACCTTTCTCAACAGCATTTTTGTAGAGGACAGCTTTTTTCGCGGTTCGCCCCCGGCGCCGCCCTCCTACGAAGAAACTATACTCCGGTGTGGGGACGAGTCCGGTTAGACATGGCTGAGATCGAAGCGCCAACTGAAGTGAAGCGGTGGATGGTGTGAGTCTTTCAGGGCGGGTGCGTCGGCGCCTTCGTTCAATGCGCCTGGTACGACCTCTCTATCGCTCAGCGAGCCGATATTTCGCTGCACGAGCGGCTTACCGTCTCTTTCGAGACGAGTTTCATCAATTCAGGGAGCTTTCAAAAAAAAACCCGCGGTTGTCGGTAACCTGGCAGGATCGACAACCGGAGCTGAGTGACCGGACATCCTCTCACGGCTTCGATGCCCATTACGTCTATCACACCGCGTGGGCCGCTCGTATCTTAGCCGAACTTATGCCGGATCGCCACGTCGATATTTCGTCGTACCTCTACTTCAGCACTCTCGTATCAGCCTTCCTGCCCGTAGACTTCTATGATTACCGGCCGGCTGCGATCTATCTCAGTAACCTTACCACTCGATCAGCGGATCTGTTGTCTCTACCGTTCCAGGACCGCAGCGTACGCTCGCTTTCCTGCATGCACGTCGTCGAGCATGTTGGCCTCGGGCGATACGGTGACGCCCTGGATCCTGATGGCGATCTCAAGGCTATGGCGGAGCTGCAGCGAGTTATCGCCCCAGGGGGATCGCTGCTATTCGTCGTTCCCGTCGGCAGGCCGCGGGTTGTTTTCAACGCCCACCGAATCTATTCTATCAATCAGGTGAAGTCCGCCCTTGGGGAGCTTGTATTGCAGCGCTTTGATCTGATTCCGGATCATGCGCGGGAGGGGATGATCTCCAACGCGAGTGGGGAGCTCGCCGACCGTCAGAACTTCGCATGTGGCTGCTTCTGGTTCAAAAGAAAAGAGTAGGCCCACCATGAATCTCACCATTTTGCTGCGGGATCGGCTAACCGCCGCGACGAATCAGCAACTCCGTACCAAGGTGGGTGAGGGGAACGTGAAGGTGGCGCGATCGCGCCGGACTGGCGACGGGGGCGTCGGATTTTGGGGAACTGTCTTGACGAGAGGTGAATCTTTATGATCCCATCGACAAATGATTCTGAAATTGGCGGGCGTGGGCCGCAAGTTTGCAAACCCCGTAAAGGCAGACACCCTCTCATTCGGACGCTCGATCACTTTGGCGGGCGGACGATCCTCGGGAAGTTGATTACGTGGATGGCGCGCCGCGAGACAGGGAAAGATATTCGCATCTTCTATGACGAAGTATGGATGTACAGGATCGGGCAAAGATATCTTGCCAAGAGCGCTGAATTGTCGTACCCACGATCGGTCGGTATCGACAGAGCGTACCGAGCGCTGTACG
>Ga0307373_10011318_pt1 | contig 12948 bp, 9 predicted proteins | sample OX2MG_FD_202534 | JGI IMG/M metagenome (GOLD analysis project Ga0307373, IMG submission 202534) | Soil microbial communities from Risofladan, Vaasa, Finland - OX-2 | ecosystem: Environmental > Terrestrial > Soil > Coastal area > Acid sulfate soil | place: Finland: Risofladan, Vaasa | collected... | reverse complement strand
GATTTGCTGGTGACAAGTGATTTCACTTCCTGCGCTGCTCTTACAGTCATTTTGATCATTCAATCTCCTTGTTGGAACCGACTCCGGGCAAAATTGCCGCTCTCCTTCGTTTCAGTTGAAAAGAAGACAAGAAAGTCCCGGCGATTCCAGCGGAATTCACTTCTTCCAGCTTGAGACATGATGCCATGGATTGCAACCTTAAATTATTCGATGCTGCTGAAAAAATAATGCGGACGGGACCTTGGATGAGTCAATCAGCGGAAAGTCTGCGACCCATTGGGCTGCAATAAGGCGGAAAGAGCCTTCCTATTATTGAGGATTACCCTATAGAGTGACGCTATGCAAGGCAGCGCCGCCTTCCCGGCGGTTGGTTCCGGGGCGCGCCAACCCCGCGATGGTGCGGGCAACAGCCTTGCGCGACTGCCGGCAAGATGCCGGCGCTACAAACTGATCCTCACTGGAGCGATGCCAGCCACTTTGCCATGGCGTCCACTCTGTCTGATGGAACCCCTTCCGCCCAGCGAACTTCGTCGCCTGCGCGCAGCATGACGATTTCTCCGGAGGCCGTGTGGCCGATAAAGCGCTCAGCCGTGGAGCGGGAGTCCGGAGAAAGCTCCGGATATTTTTGCGTCAGAACGCTGTGGTAGTCGCGGAAAAAGGTGAGAGCGGCTTCTGAATTGGCCCAGCGCGTTCTGGCCGCCAGCGCGTAGCTTTGAGTGGCGCGATCTTCGTAAACGATGTAACGGTCGGCCATCCATCCGGAACTGTCGGCCTTTGCCCTGTCTTCAGAAAGGAATTGTCCCAGCAGCGCGTTGAAGCCGAGTTCACCCAGGGTATTTTCATCCAACATCTTAAGCCCCGGGACTGAACTGAGCGGTGTCGGGCGCGGAAGCTGAACGGCGGGCAGCGAGACGTGGTTGAAATAGACGTCCGGCTGCGAAATGGCCTTGGTGGAAGTGGGCGGGGAAGTGAACAGGACGTTCAAGCTTTTCCAGTCCGCCCGGCGGAGGCCTTGTTCAATGAAGCTCGCACCCTGGATATAGGGAAAGAGCGCCTGCAGCCGGAAGAAGAACGGGGCCTTCGCAAAGACGGGAAACTCCGTCATCTGCTGGCGGATGAGGGGGCCGAGTACCTCGTCAAAACTGGGCAGATTGGAGAGTTGCGCACCGCCAAGCATGTTCTGGAACATGGCGGCTGTTGCATAGCCTTCCACCACGGCCTGGCGGGCAGCCTCGGCATCGTCGTCTTTTTGAACCGCCCGCATGTAGTGCTCGAGATCAAAATTCTGGTCCTGAAGCGCGTGGGTCAGTTCATGTGCCAGGACCATCTTCTGCATGTCGGGCGGAATCCAGTCGGCGATGTACATCGTCTGGGTGTGGGGATCGTAAAAGCCGGCGGCTTGCTCGGTGTAAAAACTGATCAGAAACTTTTCCATGTCGAAGCTTTTGGAGATCAGTCCAAAAGCCCTCAGGGTGGCTTCCTGAACGTGGATTTGCGCGGGCGTGTAATCGGTATGCAGGTTATGGATCAGGAGCTCCCGGACTTCCGGGCGGCTGACAACTTTCTTCTTCACCGGCGACTTGATGGGCAGGCCGGTGAGCAGGCTCATCTCCTTGAGTACCTGGTCGGCCTGGGAGAGAAGCGGGGCAGTATCCTGCTGCTGGACGGCGGTCGGGCCTGTTTGAGGCTGTTCGCGGGACCCTGCCTGCGGGACGGTAATTAAAAAGCAGGCCATTGCGAAAAGCGCAGCAAGGATTTTGCTGCGGCGCGGCCAATGGGCGCGGTGGGCCTCTTTACGAATCCGTTCAGGTGTGCAAAAAACAATAATTTTCATCGGAACGCTACATCCTCCCGGAGCCCATGAAGGCGGTTCTTGTGCTGTCTCCCAACGCCGGGCGCCGGAGAGCGGTTTGACCCTTCCATACAGGCAGATTAACATAGATGATGCGCGAGCAAGCCGGGCGATCGCTGCCCCGCTTAAGCGCCTGCCTCAGGCCCGAGAGGGCAGGGGACAGGTTGGCGGAAGCGGGGGAGAGGAAAGTCCGAACTCCAAAGGGTAGTGCGCTCGCTAACGGCGAGGGTCGGAGGTGGATTTCGCGTAAGCGAACGTACGCCTCCGGCATGGAAAGTGCCACAGAAAATATACCGCCTGGTCCTTTTCCGGCTTGCCGGAATAGAGGCCGGGTAAGGGTGAAAAGGTGCGGCCGCTTAGGCGGCTTAATGTAAGAGCGCACCGCCTCGATAGCGATATCGAGGGCAGGGTAAACCCCGCACGGAGCAAGACCAAATAGGGGAGGAGGAGCGACCCGCTCCGCAAGGTTCCGTAGCGGCGATCCGTAAGGGCTGCACCTCTTGGCCGAGAGCAGTGGTTAGGGACCGCCGCTACGGGCCGGCAACTCCCGGGTAGGTCGCTTGACCCCATCAGCAATGATGGGGCTAGAGGAATGATCGCCGCCCCGGGCAACCGGGGAACAAAATTCGGCTTACAGGCTTGCTCGCGCTTTTTTGTTACAGCCTCAGTCGAGTGCTGCCGGCAGGGCATCCCAAACTCTTTATTGATCCGTTCATAACCCGCGGTTCCGCGAATCCAACCCGCGGAGGTGCGTGCGTTCGTAGATGATGTTCACAGGTTGACACTTATGAAATTAAGAAGTTAGAATCAAAGGTTTATACCCGGAAAGGATATTGGCGTACAGGGCTATGGATAAGCGAAAGGTCGAGCGGTACAGGAAACAGTTGTTAGCCAAGCAGGAAGAAATTCGCCGCATGGTGTCGAGGTCCGACCAGGATGGCCGCGACGTCGACGGTGATGTCACGCAGGACCCTGGCGATCGAGCCGCGAATTCTTACACCAAGGAATTTCTTTTCCATCAAAGTAATGACAACCGGCGCATCCTGCAGCTTATCCAGGATGCCCTGCGGCGCGCCGACAACGGTTCGTACGGGCTTTGTGTGGAATGCCAGGAAGATGTCCAGAGAAAACGCCTGGATGCCGTGCCCTGGGCCCGCCATTGTATTGAGTGCCAGGAGAAACAGGAAAAGGGCTTGCTGTAACGGCCCGCAGGGCGCAGAAAACGAGGTTGGTTTTCATTACGGGCTTGCCTTCAATTGCGGATTGTCCTCCCCTCTTTCGAGAGCTGGCTGACAGCTTGTTCTCCGTCGTCTTCCCAACCCAGTGCTCGATTTGCGGCGGTGAAGCGGCCAGCCCCGGCGGTTTGGGTGTGTGCCGCAACTGCTGGTCCAAGGTCGAACCCTGGGCGGGAACCTGCTGCGGGCGGTGCGGCCTTCCGATCGTTTCGGACCGGGCCGCCGACGCCGCTCAAATCCTTTGCGGTGCGTGCCTTGCCAGTGACCCCGCTTTCGATTTAGCCCGGGGCTTTGGAATTTACCGCGGGAATTTGCGGCTACTCATCCTGCAGTTGAAATTTCGCCGCCGGGAACGTCTGGGCAGGAGATTAGGGGCTCTGCTGGGGCACGTTTGGGGAAAAACTGATGGCTTCAACGGTGATGGATCGCCTTTGATCGTGCCGGTCCCGCTCTTCCGGTCCCGTGAGAGGGAGCGGGGATTTAATCAAGCCCGGCTGTTGGCCGAAGGCTTAAGCCATCATCTTGAAAAATTGCCAGACAGAAAGAGAGCAAGAGTTGAGGTGGGTCTGCTGATTCGCACGCGGGCGACTGTGCCCCAGACCGGATTGAAATTTCAGGCCCGGAAGGAAAATGTGCGCGGTGCTTTTGCCGTGGCGAAACCGGGGGCCGTTCAGGGTCGCCAAGTCGTTCTGGTGGACGACGTCATGACCACAGGCGCCACCTTGTCAGCCTGTGCCGGCGCGCTCAAAAAAGCAGGAGCCGGCAGCGTCTTCGCCCTGGCGATGGCGCGGGCCACCTCGCAATTCCCGGACGTGGAAGGTTTGCAGGAAACGACAGGTATTGACGAATTCGGCCGCGACTGGACATAATGATTTCTTGCAGCGAGAGGTAACGCTCCTCGAGAGGGAATGCCATGGCGGAGGCGAGTGAACGCCTGTTGCAGGCTCCGGTTCTCGTATTGAACGCCACCTACGAGCCGATCAACGTGACGGCGGCCCGGCGCGCCATTGTGCTGGTCCTGAAAGGCAACGCCATCACCGAGGAGGAAAACGGCAGTTTTATTCACTCCACACGGGTTGCGTTTCGCATCCCCTCGGTTATCAGGCTGACCGAATTTCGGCGGATCCCTCACCAATCGCGCCCCCTGTCCCGCAAGAACATCCTGATTCGGGACCGCTACACCTGCCAGTTTTGCTACAAGGCTTTCCCGGCCTCCGAATTGACCCTCGATCACATTATCCCGCGCTCCCGAGGGGGCCACACCGACTGGGACAATCTGGTTGCCTGCTGCCATGCCTGCAACAGCCGCAAGGGCAATCGCCTGCCGGAAGAAGTGGGTTTGACATTGCGGCGACAGCCGCGGCCTTTCACCCTCCACACCAGCCGCCACATCATGCGCATGCTGGGCCGGTCAGACCAGCGCTGGCGAAAATACCTGTTTTATTAATAGGAAAAGAAAAGGGGAGTGGTGTGCTCCACGATCTTTTGTGGAAAGCACACCCCATCTGCGCGCTGCTGTTTTTAGAACGAGAGCGTCGCACGTACCTGAATCAGCCGCGGTGAGGCGTCGGCCCCCAGAGACCCTCCGAAGATGCTGGTCGGCGGGCTGACGGTGCTGGTAATTTGTCCGAACTGGGGATCGCCCAGGTTGGCAATGGGCTGGTCGAAATTCGGGTGGTTGAGGACGTTAAAGAACTGGAAGCCGAGGGAGAGCTTTGCGGACTCCCAATGCGGCAAAGAGGTGATCTTGCTGATTCCGAGATCGGAGTTGAAATATCCAGGTCCCCTAAACCTGTTTCTGCCCTGGATGCCAAAGTGGCTCGGAGTGCTTGTGGAAGGTTGAAACTGCGAAGGGGTCAGGCAAGGACGGTCCGGGTTGTCGCAGGCAATGATGGGAGCAGGGTAATTCACGGAAGACGCATAAATAGGCCCGCCAAATCCCTGATAGGACAGGGAGCCTTCTGCATTCCCATCCACAACGGTGTAAGGAAATCCGGAGTGTGTGAAGATCGTGCCGGAAACCTGCCAGCCCTTCACCAGCGCGTTCCGTCCGTGGCCGAACAGGAACGTCTTGATGGGGATGTCATACACGTACGCCAGGTTCAGGTTGTGGCGGTTGTCGTAATCGGCGTTGCCGTAATTGTCCCTGATGTTGTACGGATTCTGCGGAGACACGTTGCTGACGTTGGTATTGTAAATGAAGGGCAACCCGCTGCCACCGTTCGACAGGGTGTCCAGTGCGTGGCCATAGGTATAGTTGGCGGTGACCAGGCCGCGCGAGAAGTTGTGCCGGAAACTGAGGGTCATTCCGTTGTAACTCGAGACGCCGGCACTCTCAAGATAGGTGACGGTTGCAAACCTCGGGTCGGGAGGCGTTGCAGGCATTCCCGCGAACCCCTCCGCGTATCCATTGATGGACTGATTCGGGATCATCTCATGGATGCCGTGGTTCCCTACGTAACCCAAACTCAGGATGGTGTTCTCCCCGAAACCTTTCTGGATCTCCAGATTCCATTCCTGGTACTGGGGCAGGTGGATGGTAGGTGCTGCGCTGGCAAGATTTGGAGGAAAAAAGTACTGGTAGAGAGCCGTAAGGGAATCCGTGATGCTGCCCAGTGTTCCTCCGTTGGCAAACCCGCTGAGGAAGGCGCTGTTCGAATTTGCGGCATCGGAAAAGAGGTTGTAGGTTTCGGCGGGGGAGATGTTGTCATAATACGCGATGAACCCATTCTGGTATGGGGGATTGCCCGCGATGCTTTCTACCGTCCGGGCGGGGATGCCGTCATAGAACAGGCCCACGCCGCCGCGCACCACAAAGCGGTCCTGGATGCCGAAGGGCTGCCAGGCAAATCCCAGGCGTGGCTGCCAGGCTAGATTGGTCATGCCTGCGAATTCCTGGTGTTGCCCGGTCAGGATGGCCTGATTATAGGGAATGGAAGGATCGTGGTTAAGGCTGAGAAAGGGTTGTGCCGTGCGGGCAAAGCAGTTGTGCTGGCACACCGGGTTGGAGGAATGGTCGGCCCGCAATGCCAGCGTCAGTTGAAGACCATGAGTGACCCTCCATTCATCCTGGGCATAAAATCCCAGGCGATAAAGCGCAAAAGGCTGGACCAGTGAGGTGGGGAAGAGCTTATCCAGAAGGTCTCCCGCCGAGTAGTCCGGTGCAACGCCCCCATTATAAAAGGCCGGAAGCGCAGATCCTCCCACATTGCTGAAAAGACCCAGAACTCCGCTCGACAACTTTCCGAAGGAATAATCGCTGATGTCGCTCCGGTAATAGTTAATTCCAAACTTCAGATTATGGTTGCCGTGAACCCAGGAAAAGTCATCCACGAACTGATATTGGGTGACGTTCGAACCCGAAGGAGCAATGGAGTCCTCGCCTCCGAGAGTGGTCAGAGCGCCGTCATAAAAATACAGGGTTGACGGGAATGCTTGCAGAGCTTTGTTCAGATCGGGAGCTGAAAAGATGGCTGAATAATACTGCAAGGTGCCGCGGAAAGAGTTGACTTTGTTGGTTCCGATCAAGTGAGTCCAACCGATCTGGCCCTGTTCCTCGGGCTGCTTACTGACAAGGTTGAATAGCGGACTAATCGGATCTGTGAAGCTTGCCTGGTTTCCCCGGTCCATCTCTCCGTGGATGAACAGCCGGTCATTAGGACCGAGGTTAAAGTCCAGCCGCGAGGCAAGCGTCCACTGGTCCGTGAGCTGTCCCGCCGTTGAACGAAACGCAAGGACGCACGGATCGCTTGCAGAAAGATCCGTGATCCCGGCACTGCCACAGTCGATCATCGGTTTGGCACGGCTGGCCCCGGGGGCGTTGTTGTAAAGGTTAAAAATGTTGTTGTAAAAGGGGATGGACGCGTTCAGCCCAAGGTTCTGAAGGTTTGCGATGGTTGCGTTCTCAAATTGGGGTGACGGGATACGCGCCTGGGTGCTGGTTGGAATCAGCAGCCGCAATCCTTCCTGATCCACAAAAAAGAAGGCCTTGTCTTTGATGATCGGGCCGCCCAACGAGGCAGACCACTGGTTGGCGTTGACAAAGGGGCGCGGCGTATCGGTGGCATTGTTAAAGAAACTGTTGGCGTCGAGTGCCCGGCCGTTCCAGAAGTAATTCGCGTTTCCGTGGAAGGCATTTGCCCCGGACTTGGTCACGTAATTGATATTAGCGCCAGCCAGGCCGCCATATTCTCCTGAGTACCCATTGGCGACCACCGTCACTTCCTGGATATCGTTCTGGCCGAGCATCAGGTTGGTGGCCCCGGAGTTGTTGACGTTGAACAGGGGGTCCATGTCGTTCATTCCATTGACGGTAAACACATTCGAGGTGGCCGGCAATCCGTACAGCGAGATGTGGCCGTATCCAGCCCCCGTATTGGCCACCGTCCCGGGAGACATCTGTGCAATGAACGACATATCATTGCCCGGGTTGGGGATCTGCGAAATCTGGAGCTGGTTGATGGTTGTGGCAATGTTTCCATTGGTTGTCTGAACCAGGGGAGTTTCAGAAGTGACGGTTACGCTTTGCCTGGATAAGCCCACCTGGAGTTCGATGTCTGCTGTAATGGTTTGCCCTACGGTGACCGTCACCGGCCGGGTGGTTGTCTGAAATCCGGAAGCCGTTGCGCTGACGGTATAATTGCCGGGTTCAAGGAAGGCAAAATGGTAGGTGCCATTCGATCCGGTTGTGGCGGTTCTTGTAGCGCCCGTATCTACGTTTATTAAGGTTACTGTGGCATTTGGGACAACTGCGCGGGACTGGTCAAGAATCTGGCCCGCGATCGCTCCTGTGGTGGTTGATTGTGCCCGTGTTTTTGCTGGGAAAAGAAAGAAAATGGGCAGGAGCAGGAGAGAAATTGCTGTGACATACGCTCGCGCCGCGCGAGAGTCCGAACAAGTCATGAAATGTTCCTTCCTGAAAAGACCATCACCAGGTTGCAGTAAAAGCGCTTATCAACAGTTGTACGGCAGCATTCGCAAAGTGAACTCCCTGGTTCATGGCCGGGCACCTCTTGAAATGCTCGATCCGGCTTCCGAGCAACGGGAATTCTAGCAGCACTAGAATATATCGACAAGATGATAATTCTTATCAATAAGATATGCACTAGGCTGAAAACTGTTGCACAGCTTGTTTGGACAGGTGATGATCCCTTTTGCGAAGTCAAACTCTCCACGCGAGGATGGCTCAAAAAAGGCGGGTAGGAATTTTGTGTGATCAATGAAGTTGTAGCGGCGGTCTCGAGCGCCGCTCCATCGCAAAAAGCTGGTCATCACACGGATTCTAAGGCCCTTAAAGTGTCTCCTGGTGGATTTCGAAACACCCGTCAGCCAGTTTCCTGGCAATCTTGCGCGCCAACTGGGATACGGCCGCCTGTTCGATGGTTTGTGGCTGGAACCAGCGGAATCCGCCACCGGGCGACCTTCCGGTCCATTCACCCGTGTAAACCCGGACTCGGATGGAGCGGTAGGTGATGTTGTGGCGAAGCTGGTGGTCGGGTTTTTTCAAAGCGGGCGAAGCCCCCAAAGCGGAACAAAGTTTCTCCTTCAATCGTTCCAGAGCCTCGCGGCTCGAAGGGCCCAGCGCTGAGGGAAAATTCCAGAGACTGTCCAGCAGTCCGTCGTCCAGGCCCCGGCACAAGAGTATCCCGCGAGAGCTGTGGAGCGCCGCGGCCGCCAGGTAGCATTCTTCCGTCTGCCGCCGGGGCCGCGGTTGCGGGTAGTCCGCGGGGTTGTGAAACCTGTAAGCCCGGCACCACCGCCGCAGCGGGCAGGCGGAACATTGGGGCGCGCGCGGCAAACAGATGGTTTGCCCCAGTTCCATCAGGGCCTGGTTGAAATTGCCGGGACTTCGCCGGGAGAGCAGAAGCTCAAGGTTTTGCTCGACGGCCCGGCGAAAGCGCGGCTGGGGAAGGCTGCCGCCGAGCGCCAGAAATCTGGCCATTACCCGGGCCACATTGCCATCGAGGACCGTGAAGGGCTGATGGTAAGCGATGCTCAGCACCGCCCTCGCCGTGTAATCGCCCACCCCGGGCAGGGAACGCGCCTGCTTGAGATCGCCGGGAAACCGTCCGCCGTGTTGGAGCGCCAGTTCCTGCGCCGCCCGGTGCAGATTGCGGGCGCGCCGGTAATAGCCCAGGCCCGACCAGAGTTCCAGGACCCGTTCGAGCGGCGCCTGGGCCAGCCGGCCGGCGTTGGGAAATTCCCGAAGGAAGTGCTGGTAATAGGGAATGACGGTCTCGATCTGGGTTTGCTGCAGCATGACCTCCGAAACCCAAACCTTATAGGGATCTTTGGACTGGCGCCAGGGCAGGGGGCGGGCTCGATGCCGGTACCAGCGAAGCAGGGCGCGTCGAGCGGCGGCGGCATCAGAGCGATCAAGACGGAACATAGCGGAAGGTCATTTTCTGCGGCGGCTTGAATGCCGGTCGCGGAGGGAGGATCGGGCGATCTGCGATGCGGTCCCCGGCGCGTAGTAGCCGGAGGGCGCCTGTATCCCCATCAGGCCGTGCCTTACAACCTTGATGCGGACGCTGTGGAAATGACCGTTGTCCCTTGAGTCGCTGGGATAGTATCCCAGCACGTAATAAGCGGGAGGCAGAGGGATGGTGGCCTGGAATCCGGACCCCAGGTCATCCTTGTTGGCGACGAAATTGCCCCCGGTCATCGTGGACAGGTCCATCAGCACGTCGGCGGCCATGGAGGCGCGGTCAGCCATCATTTGATTTTTTGCGGCCACAATCGCTTCCCGCTGTTCGTCGAGCCTCCGGTTATGCGTAGGTGCAGGCGTTGAAAGCTGCTGGAGCAGGCCGGTGGTGTCCAGTGCGCTCATGATGATATGCAGGCGCGTTGCGCGCCGCGCCAGCAGATCGACTTGCCGTGCGTGTGAACCCGCCAGAAAGCCGGGAGAAGCAACAATGATGGCTCGCGGGTCGGGCAGCGTGGAGACTTTGCTGATGAGCTGGTCCAGCCCTTCAAGCGTTTGATTGGATCGAACTTCACTCTCCGCAATCACCTGTTTTGCCCGGGCATCGACGGTTTGCTTCATCCGCCGAAGCGTTCCGATCGGCAGGCTTTCGGCCGGCGGGTCAGCCTCACCCTTTGGGCCCGCACAGCCGTCCATGTCATCGAGGGCGATTTTCAGCGCAAGGGGATCATCGCCATAGAGCAGCATATAAGCCTGGAAGTCCGAAAGCTGCGGGCAGGCTTTGGCATGGCCGGCCATCGGCAGGTGCGGCTTGATCGCCAGCAGAGCCTGGTGGAGCTGCTTCCGGTCGTCGGTAAAGTTCAGGGTTATCTCGCCCGACGCGGTGAAAACTCCGACTTTGTTGCGAGGGCCGAGGGTCGGGCTGAAGTAGGAATACGCACTGTCGGTGACGCGGATGGTGTCCGTAAAGTCATAATGAAGATCGTCGAAATAAATCGCGGTGTAGCGCACCGTGCCGGGAATTTTAAGGTTTTGAACGGGCTCGGGGACGGTGTTGGCGGCGAAGTCGACGACCCGCTGCAAGCGATTGTTGTCCCACACGCGGAAGTCGCTTTGGCGCAGGTTCTCGACCGCCTGGCCGCGCACGTTGCGGACGATGACGCAAAGCTCTACGGGAGGCGCGGCGGTCCGGTGGGCCGTCCCAGCGGGAGCCGCTTTTCTGGCCGCCCGGTGGCTTGCTGGGTGGTTTTCGCCGCCACGCGCCGGGATGCTGACAAGCAGGCCGAAGACGCAGCCAGCCAGCAACACCCGGGCGTTAAATCCGCGCCAACCCGTACCAGAACTCTTTTTGCATTGGGTCATGAACCAACCCTGGATGGAAGGTGATTGCGATGGTATGGAATTGAAACGACACTGTTGACTTCCGCTGACCTCCCCTTCAACGCAGCAAAACCAGTATCCGTTCGGAAGGCCGAAGTTGTCAACAGATCAGTGGGCTGCCTTGGTCGTGCAGCGTGAGTTAGGTAGCGGCGAGTTCATCTCGCCACCTGGCGGCGTAAAGCCGCCGCTACATCAAATTGGACCGCCGCCGTTATTTCACGCTTCTTGATTTGCCGCGCGCAATCTGTAATTCTTGGAAGTTCAAGACTGCACGAGGCATAACCGATGTGCGGAGGGGAACAATCGAACGCCTCTCCCGGTGAGGATGGCTGTGGCTTACAACGACCTTCGAGAATTTATCAAACGGCTGGAACAAGAGAAAGAGCTGAAACGGATCGCGGTTGAGGTTGACGTGGACCTCGAAATCACCGAGATCACCGACCGTGTCTCCAAAGCGGGTGGCCCCGCGCTGCTTTTTGAAAAGCCGCGCTCGGCCAAAGAGGGCAAGGCTTATTCCATGCCGCTGCTGATCAACGCGCTGGGTTCAAAAAAGAGGATGGAACTCGCCCTGGAAGTTTCTTCGCTCGATGATGTGGCAAAGCGAATCGAAGACCTGTTGGCCATGAAACCGCCCGAAGGCTTGCTGGACAAAGTCCGAATGCTGCCGAAAATGGCGGAAATCGGCTCTTTCTTCCCCAAAACCGTCAAGAGCGGCCCGGTCAAGGAAGTCATCCAGCGGGAGGATTTTTCGCTGGCCGATTTTCCCGTCATGAAATGCTGGCCGCAGGACGGCGGGCGCTTTATCACCTGGCCGATGGTGGTGACGCGCAGCCCCAAAAACGGCCGGCGCAACGTGGGCTGCTACAGGATGCAGGTTTTCGATGCGCGAACCACCGGCATGCACTGGCAGATCCACAAGACCGGAGCGGAGCATTTCCGCTGGCTTGACCGCCAGGGCAAAGGCCGCCGGATGGAGGTGGCGGTAGCCATCGGGGCCGATCCGGTGACGATGCTGGCGGGCATTCTGCCGCTGCCTGAGGATTTGGACGAATTCCTGTTTGCGGGTTTCCTGCGCCAGAAATCGGTGGAGCTGGTGCGCTGCGAAACGGTGGACCTGGAAGTTCCCGCCCACGCCGAGATGGTGCTGGAAGGGTACGTTGATCTTGATGACATCCGGGTGGAAGGCCCCTTTGGCGATCACACGGGGTACTATTCGCTCCAGGACAACTTTCCGGCGTTTCATCTGACCTGCATCACGCGGCGCAGGAATCCGATTTATGTTTCCACGATCGTAGGGCCTCCGCCCATGGAAGATTATTGGATGGGCTTTGCCGTCGAACGCCTCTTCCTGCCGCTGATGCGCCAGCAGATGCCGGAGGTGGTTGATATGTACATGCCGCCGGCCGGCGTGTTCCACAACCTGATCATCGTTTCCATCCGCAAAAGTTATCCCGGCCACGCACGCAAAGTGATGAATGCCATCTGGGGATTGCCGGGGGCCATGTTCTCCAAATGCATCGTGGTGGTGGATGACGAGGTTGACGTCCATAACCTTCAGGAGGTGGCCTGGAAAGCCTTGAACCACATCGACCCGGAGCGCGACATCCAGTTTGTGCTGGGGCCGGTGGACCAGCTCGAGCACGCCTCGCGATTGCCGAATTTCGGCTCGAAGATGGGCGTTGACGCCACCCGGAAGTGGGCCAGCGAAGGTTTTGCCCGGCCCTGGCCCGACGAAATCATCATGGACGGCGAGACCCGAAAAAGGGTGGACGGCCTCTGGAAGAGGCTGGGGATCGATTTGCCTCCGCGAAGGTAGGACGCAGGGAAGCGCTTGTGGCACGGCTGTCTTGGCCGTGTTTTTTTGAGTGGAGTAGCGCAGACCGCCGTGGTTGCGGTCTGCGGCTCTTATCCTGATCCGCTAAAAACCGCGGACCTCAAAACCGGAGGTTTGCGCTTGTATCTTCGCCATCGATGAGAGAGAACATAATTCAATGGGTGGAGGAGGTTTCGGGGAGGCCGTTCCGCGCTGAGGCCCGACCGCAAGTCGAGAGCCTGGT
>Ga0307373_10011317_pt1 | contig 12949 bp, 6 predicted proteins | sample OX2MG_FD_202534 | JGI IMG/M metagenome (GOLD analysis project Ga0307373, IMG submission 202534) | Soil microbial communities from Risofladan, Vaasa, Finland - OX-2 | ecosystem: Environmental > Terrestrial > Soil > Coastal area > Acid sulfate soil | place: Finland: Risofladan, Vaasa | collected... | reverse complement strand
GGCGAATCGGGGCCGCGTGCATGGGGTCAGGGTGGCGTGTGGGGGGTGGAGCTGGAAGAGGTGGGTGGCAGGGGTGGGGGCGGTCGCCAGACGAGAGACGAGAGACGGGAGACTGGGGCGACGCTGTCCGTACCGCGACCGTGAGGAAGCGCGCGGAGCAGGCACCGAGCCTCTGGCGCTGGGCGAACGCTCCCGATGCCGCGTGGGCATGGTCGTTAGCTCCCGCGCGCTCCCTGACGGTCACGGTACATCGATAAAACACACTCATTCACGCAGCGCTACGGCCGACGCTCTACGCCAGCTTGAAGTAGACGGCTCCATCAACGGCCCAAGCGTCCACAGCCTTCCGATTCGCGTCGCGGCGCGGCTCACGCGGAGAATCACACCCCGCGGGGTTTCGCTCGTGGAGGGCGTCAGCTTGCCTACCTGGCCTCGTTTGACCCTCCCGACGAAGCCTTCGTACTCGGACATTCGTTCCCGGAGCGGACTGCTTGGTCGGGGCTGAGGCGGCGCAAGCGAAGCGTCGATGACGGCGAACGTAGCCACTGAATGATCCTCGTGGTCGAGATGCACGAAGCTTACGATGTCGAACTGCTAAACGCCGATCGCCTCGGCCACCCGCCCCCAGCTCTCGTCGGTCTGGCCCTCGAGCCGCCGGAGGTAGACGGTCGTCACCGCCAGCGACGAGTGGTCCAAGAACTGGCTCACGGCCTCGATCGACTCTCCCGCGTCTCGGCGCAGCTTGGCGGCCGTGTGGCGCAGGATGTGGACGCCGGTGGGAGGCAGGCCCGCCGCCACCATGTACTTGCGCAGCCGGTTGTAAAACGTCGCACTTGTCACTCCACGTTCGCCCGCGCCTGCCTGCCAGAGTGACTCCTGCGGCGCCATGGTCGCGATGCACTTGCCGGCATCGCCGAGCGTGACCAGTAGGGCGTCGAATGCTGGCTTCGGCAATTCGCGGCGGCCGCGTTTTCCGCCCTTACCACGGTAAGAATAGAAGCTGCGGTCGTCCTCCACGGAGATGTCCTTCGCCGTGAGGTTGATGACCTCGCTTCGTCGGCGGCCGGTCATGATGAGCGTGAGCACGATCGCGCGGTCCCGGCGGCCGGCCACCGTGTCAGGGATGACCGCGAGGATCTTCTGCACGTCGAGAGCGGTATAGCCTCGGGCTGGGCTTGGCTGGATCTTCGGGCGTTCCAGCGCGTCGCAGGGGTTCGCCTGCAGGATCGCCATGCGGATCAGGAACTTGTAGAAGGAGGAGAGGCAGGCCGTCCGCGCACCGATGGTGACGGCCGAGGGCTCGCGGCCTGAGAGCCCCTTGCCGTACGCCCAGCCCATCACGTCCCCGCTCGTCACCACATCCGGCGTTTTGCCGGAGCGGCCGAAGAAGTCGTTCAGCATGCGGGAGTAGCCCTCGACGGTGCGCCGGGAGCCGGAGCGCCGCTCTTTCTCGGCGAGGAACGCGTAAAGCGCCTGTTGCCAGGCGGTCGGATCGGTCGGGTTGGCGAGAAGCTTCGTTTCCATGGCCGCCATACATCACTCTGGAGCAGGACGAAAGCAACACGATTTGGCGATAGCGCAAACGGGCGGGACGCCAATGATGCGACCCGAGGTCAAAATCTGAGTTCGTCGTGGCCGGCCGGGTGTACGCTCAAGTCGACATCGAGAGGAAGCGTTCGAAAATGGAATCGCTACGAAAAATGCTCCGTCGCTTGTTTGGCAAGCCGGCCCCAGAACCAACACCGAAACCCTAGCCAGGCACGTTGGGCATCACTGGGCGGGAAACTCCAACAGGGACACGGGGTGACGCAATGATCTGTCCGCGGTGCCGCTCCTGCTCGATTTTTCGGAACCACGATTCGGTTGGCTGCCTCGCCTGTGGCCATGTCCTCTCGGAACCCCTCCGCGAGGTCTGGGATGCCGCGTGGAGCACACCGGGAACAGGTTCACACCTGGGGCCTCCCGTCACAGACAGTGAACGGCTGCTTTGGAAGCAGGAGGCGAGCCCGTTCGTAGTAAGCCCAGCGAACACGGGTAACCCGACCTGAGGTTCCGCTTTCGCCACCGTCGTGCCTATAAGCTACACTCGCGCCGGGCCTGGGTGCTGTCCGAACCGAAGAGTCAGCATCGAGAGGGTGTGAGCTGACCACCGTGGGTTGGCATGGCCACAGGCGAAGTCCCCTCCGTTGACGCCCCGGGCCCACGCTTCATCCTCGGCCGCCGCCAGAGGGAAGCGTCACGATCGTGGAGGCTGGGTGACGCTTGGGAACATGGCGGACCGTTGAAGTGGACCACCCTGTTCGCCATGGAAGCGATCTATACTTTGCTGCCCACATTCGGGTAGGGGTGTGTCACCTTTGTACAGCCAACGCATCATTCAGACGGCAGCGATCGGAAAAGCTCCCGAGTTGCGGGAGCTGAATCTCGCCCAGGTCAAGGCCCGGCAGACGCAAGGCACGAGGGCGTCACTTTCGACGCCGGTCACCGGGGTTGGCGGCAGGCTTGTCGTCGGGCTCACCTTCGACACGCTCGGCGATCTGCAAGCCTTTCGCGAGCGCAACGCCTCAGACGCTCCGTTCCAACAGTACGTGGCGCGCATTTCTGCGTTGATGGCGCAGCCAGTCGAGACCGAACTGTGGGAGCTGGTTCTTCCGGCCCAACCGGGAACCGCCCCAGCCTACGTGCAGGCCGTGACCTGGACGGCCGCAGTCGGCAAGGGCCCCGCGCTGCGCGATGCCGTGGTGGAACGCTTCACGACGCGACAGGGGGAAGGGTTCCGCTGTGCGGTTTCCGAGCAGGTCGCAAGCGATGCCTTCCGGATGCGGATGAACGTTCTGCTCGGTTCGCTGAGAGACCTCGAGACCCAGCGAGAGCACAACCGCGGCGACAAGGGTTTCGTGGACTTCGGACGTCACATCGCATCGATGCTGGCGGCGACGACCGTAGAGCTATCCGAGGTTATCGTCCCGTTCCAACCGGCCGCAGCGCGGTAACTCGCGGGTGCCGCCACGCGTTGGGGAGCCGCAGAATTCTCACACCCTGGGGTGCCTTCGGGCACCCCTTTTCACGTCGTGCACTATGGGAAGATCGTGCAGGCGGCGGCGGGCGGCGCGCGCCCTCTCTCGTGCTCACACCTCGTCTGCGCTCACGGCAACCGCGAACGGAACGCCCAGCACTTCGAAATGTGCCTTGCCGCAGTTGACTTTGTCAGCCTCGCTCGTTCGGAGCTTGAGGAAATCCTTGGTGCCCTTGGTCTCGCGCACGAGGTACAACGTCGTGTCGTCGTGCTTGAGGATGGCCCAGTCCGGGTTGTAAGAGCCAAGTGGTGTCTCGACCTGGAACCAGCGGGGAAGCTTGACGAAGAGCTTGATGTCTTCCCGGGCGTCGAGGCGTTGGGCAAACTCTCGCTCGATCTCAGAGTCGTAGACGACGTACTCGTATGCCGACTTCCTCACCTCAAGCGCGGTGAGGTAGTTGATGACCTCTTCGTTTTCGAAGCGCAGCATCTCCCACTCGGCCTCGGACCCGGTTCCAAGGATGCGCTCGTACTTGATTCCATCCACGAGCAAGCGGTGCAGTTCATGGTTGATGACCTGTGCGACGCCGTCCATGAACCTTTGGGGGTCGTGGAAGAACTCGGGAAGTCGCTTGGAGTCCTTGAGGATTCGCACAAGCGTCGACCTCGTGAGGTCTGTCTGATTCTGGAGGTAGGCCAGGATGTCGGGCACAGGGACGTTTTCGTTCGCGGCCCTCTCCTCTGCAACGCTCACCTGTTTGGTGGTGACCCCGCCGCGGGTCACGTCCAAGATGCCGGTGCTCACCCTCACCTTCGGCTTGTCCACGTAGTCCATGTTCTTGCGGATGCTCGCGGCGGCCAGGTTGATGAGGCTCTCCGAATCGAACTCGACGCGATACGTCGTTTTCGGTTTGATGCGGTCCCACAGGTCCGAGAACTCGGGGCTGAGCTGGACCTGTTTGTTGACTTTGTTCGGACCTTCGTCGCGGTCGCGGCGGATGTGGCGCTCGATCTGGTAGGAGGAGAGCAGGTCCACCACGGCTGGCGCCAGGTCTTCGTGCCCGACCGGGAGTTGTAGCGCGAAGTCCAGCCGTCGAGGATTGAACGCCTCAAGGATTCGTCCGGCGCCATCCGGCATTTTCTGGACCATCCTCTGGACGGCAAGCGCGCTCATGATCTCCGCGGCCGCCTCCCGGCCGATCGGCTTCTCCTCGTCGTCCACGACGCGCGTCAGTTTCGCGATGGCAGAGAGCGGGACCCTGCCGAAAGTGACGCCGCAATCCTCTTCGTACTCGGTCTGCAGGGCGCGTGCAAAGTCCTCGTAGCTTTCGTTCGCCATCACGTAGAGCTTGTTCACGGAGTCGTCGAACGCGCGCATGCCGTTTTGGTCGACTGGGAGACGAAGGCCACGGCCGATCTCCTGGCGCTTCTTCACCGCACTTCGGGTCTCGTTCAAGGTGCAAATCTGGAAGACGTTCGGGTTATCCCAACCCTCACGCAGGGCCGAATGGCTGAAGATGAAGCGCAGCGGCTCGTCGATCGAAAGCAGCCGCTCCTTGTCCTTCATGATCAGGTTGTAGACATCGTCGTCGGCCTGAGTGTCGCGTCCCTCGCGGGAGTCTTTGAAGAGACGATCCTTGTCCTGGGCGAAGTAGCCGTTGTGCAGCCGCTCGACCGGCAGTTTCAGCCACTCCAGATCCTTGTACCGGTCATCGGCCGCGAACTCGGCGAGCGTGGCTTCGAACGCCTTCGCGAACTTGCCATCTGCTGGCTGGCCGACTGCCTCGCGGTAGTTCGCGACCCGGTCGATAAAGAAGAGCGAGAGCACCTTGATGCCCAATGCACGGACTAGAAGTTCCTTGTCGAGGTGCCGCTTGACGGTCTGCCGTATCTGCACGCGCCACACGTCATCCCGCATCCCACCAATCTGTCCGCCCGGTGAAAGTCGCGTGCCGTTTGTGAAGCTGATGAACTCGCTCCCCGGTTCGGCGTTGATTTCGGTCACCGAGAAGCCCTCCTGGTATGCCGCTCGCTCGTTTGAGAGTTCGAAGAGGTTTGTGCCGATGCGCGTGATGGTGACCGTCTTCTCTTTCGGGCCGGCGTTGGTCTGCTCGTGAATCCGGAGCTTAGCTTTGATACCGTTCGTGTAGTCGATGGACTCCACCCGGACGAAGGCGTCGTTCGCACCGCCCTGGGCAGTGGCGCTGGCGACCACGATCTGCTTCACGAGCCTCAGCTCGAACGCCCGGACCGGGTCGAGCCGGTAGACGAGGTTGTACGGGTTGCGATGCGTGGCTGAATAGCGAAGGGAACATAGCGGGTTCAGCTCCTTTAGCCCGGCCATACCGGCGCCGCCTTCGCCGCCTTCAACGCTCTGCGGCTCGTCGATGATGACGACGGGGCGTGCGGCCTGAATGAACTCGATCGGCTGGCGGCCAGAGAGCCGGTCGTTCTCCTTGTAGATGACCGCCTTGTCCTTCTTGTTGAACGCCTGGATGTTGATGACGCAAATCTGGAGGGTGTTGCTGACAGCGAACTGACGGAGGCGGTTCACCTTCCTGGCGTCGTAGACGAAGTATTCGTACGCCGGGTTGTTGTAGAGGGCGCGGAAATGTTCCGCGGTGATTTCCAGATTCTTGAGGACCCCTTCGCGGATGGCGACGCTGGGCACGACGATGATGAACTTCTGAAAGCCGTACCGCTGGGAGAGCTCGAAGATAGTCCGAAGGTAGACGTAGGTCTTGCCGGTGCCGGTTTCCATTTCCACAGAGAAGTGGGGACATTCGCGGGATGAATCCGCCGCCGGGTCGAAGAGGCTCCACGCCTCCAGCGAGTCGGAAGGCGAAGGCACGTCGATGTCGTTCCGCTCCTGTACGAGTCGCGTATTTGCTCGGAGCCTCTCGTCGGGCAGGAGCAGCTCGTTGCCCACGCCGAGTTCGGTCTGGCCCTGGCCTGCCAGCATGCCCGGAAAGTCGCCTGTGTTGATGACGGTGAAGTCGCCCGTTCCGCGCGGCTGCCCGTCGAACAGGTCCGTGATGGCGGCGACGGCATCGAGCTGGAACTGCTGGTTGGCGTCGAACTGAAGCTTCATTCCGGACACTGCTCATTCTGAACTCCCCGGAATTTCCGGAGAGTTGCCCGCTCCTCAAGCTCGCCGGCGGTCCGGTAGAGAATGATCTCGCCCTCGATCAGCTTCGGTTCCTCATTCATCGCTCTGCCCCTATACCGTCTTGAAGGCCGCGACGCCTTTGTCGCGGAAGATGAGCACGGCGTTCGTCTTGAGCTGGTCGTTGCCGGCGAAGCCTTCGTCGAGGCAGACCACGCGCTCGGGCCGGCGGGCTGCCATCGCCCGGATGAGTTCCAGTGTCAGCTCACGCTCAAGGCAGATGAACAGCGCACTGTCCGCGACGCTGTAGACAGTGCGGCCTTCCATGGTCAGCGGTTCCACCTTGGTGGTCAGCGGGAAGCCGCTCTTGAGCAGGATCTCGTAGAGCAGGTCGTCCTGCGTGCGATCGTCACGAATGTGGTCGACATGCAGCTCAAGCTGGCTCACCAGCGCGTCGGGGTCTTCGGGCAGGGAGGCGTTCCATGGCGTGAAGTTGGACTCCGCCAGCTTGAACACGCGGAATCCGCGGTCTTGGGGCAGGCCAGCCGGGAGTTTGCCCGTTTCTTCCTCGTCAAGCTTCTTGATGACGCGGCGAACTCTCTCCTTCGTAATCTCAGCGATAGTGGAATAGTTTCCTCCGCCGGTCGGCTCGGGGAGTTGCACGAGGATGAACTTGCGGTTGCCGCCGTCGTGCTTGTTCTGTTGAAGTAGAGAGTCCGCCATGGTGCCCGTGCCGGCGAAGAAGTCCAGTACCAGTTCGTCTTCAGCCGCATTAGTGGCAATTTGCACGAAGTGACGCAGGAGGCGTGTCGGCTTCGGCGTCTCAAAGTCTGCGTCCTTGCCCAAGAGGGAGTAAAGCTCCTTCATTGCTTCGTCAGTATGTCCGACCTCCGTGGAAGGCAACCATGTCCACGGCACAAAGCCTTCGATCTCGGTGAGGTACCGGATCAAGTTGGGCTGAGACGAACCGTCCTTTCCGAACCAAATCCGACCCTGCGCCCGCATTTGTTTGAACGTGTCCTCCGAAACGCCCCAGCACCGGCCTTCGGGCGGAGTATGGACGACGCCAGATGGCGACACGATCTCGTAGAACTGGCTGGCTGTTGCGTGACCGGCCTGTGCCGTGAGGGGTACGGGCCTCCACCTGCCTCGCGGATCGTTGTTCGGGTTGCGATAAACCCTGGTCGACTCTTCTGAGGGGGGAAGCAGGTTGCGGGCCCGAGCAAAGCTCTCGCTGTTCTTTGTGACCAACACGATGTACTCATGAACCGTGCCGACCGTAGGGCGATTGTCTCTCGAGTACTTCTTTTGCCACACGAATGTGGCGAGCGCGTTCTCTTCTCCGTATATCTCGGCGACCAATTTGCGGAGATTGTCCAGTTCGCGGTCATCGATGCTGATGAACAGCGCACCGTCGTCTCGCAGCAGGTTTCGGGCAAGGTAGAGCCGCGTATGCAGCGTGTTCAGCCACTTGGTATGAAAGCGTCCATCGGAGTCCGTATTCGTTCCGAACTTACGGCCCTCGGTGTCCACCTGCCCCGTGTATTCAAGGTATGTCTGGAGGCTTTCGCTGAAGTTGTCCGGGTAGATGAAATCGTTCCCCGTGTTGTAAGGCGGGTCGATGTAGATCATCTTGACCTTGCCGAGGTAGGACTTCTGGAGGAGCTTCAGCACTTCGAGGTTGTCGCCCTCGATGATTAAGTTCTCGGTCGTGTCGAAGTTGACGCTCTCCTCGGGGCACGGGCGAAGCGTGCCGAGGCTCGGTGACTGAATGGTCTTGAAGCAATCGGCCTTGCCCGGCCAGGTCATGCCATAGCGCTCACGGCCCGCATCGACGGTCTCTCCGAGTGCTAACTTGAGACGCTCGAAGTCGATCTTCCCGTCCTCTGTCCGCACCTCCGGGAAGATGTCCAGCAGCTCTTGCCGCTTCTCTTCGGCAATGTCGAGGGACTGGAGGTCGAGTCTTTCTGGTGCGTCGCTCATGGTGGTTCCTTCGTTTCTCGGGATATCCTGGCTAGCTCAGCTGCCAGCGGATGGTGAACAGCGGCTCCTGTTCGGTTTGCTGCTGCAAGCGCTGGCTGATGTCGTCAAGCAACGCGTCCTTCTGTCGCTCAATGTCGCGGCCAGCCTGGTCATAAGTGCGCCATGCCTCGTCGCGGCTGGTCTCCAACTTCCGAAGCTCGCGCTGCCGTTCGAGTTTCTCGGGCAGGTTTGGCGCGAGCCGGGCTGCCTTCTTCGTCTCCTTGATTGCCTCGTCTAGCTCCGCCAGGGTAGCTCTCAAACTGGCGCGGCGATCGTCGGCCCAGTGGTCGAGCTTGTCCATCTCGGTATCGAACCAGCGGCCGTTGCGCACGGACATCTCCTCGATCAGGAATTGTCGCCGCCGGTCCTGCCGGTTCTGGAGTAGCGCAGCTATGTCCGCCGGCGTGACTTGTGCTCCGAGGTCGGTGCCGGGGAGGTCGAACAGCCGGCGGCACTGCGCCTCGTCCATGGCGGTCCCGTCATCTGCAACCCCGGTGAAGACAAGGTGATCCTCTGTCTCAAGCGCAGTGACGGAAAGGGATGCGCAGCTCATCCAGCCCTCCTGCCCGACCAGCGGTTCGAGGATGGAAATGTTGCGGGAACCGCCGGAGTAGTCGAAGCGCACCGCGCCGGAGCCGGGAGCGAGGCTCTTGCCCATCGATAGAATCCGTTGCGCAAGCGGGTGGCCAACGCGATAGGTGTTGGCATCCTCCACCGCCTTGCCCATCTTGTAGGGGCCGGGGTGGATCGTTTCGCCCGGGAACGGGTTGCGCAGGAGCCTGAAGCTGTGGCCCGAGTCTTCGAATTCGGCGTCGTCCGCGAGCAACTGACGGGTCAGCAGCCAAAGCTGTTCGTTGAAGCGGTCGAGGTAGTCATGACTCTCGATGCGGACCTTCTCCACCACTTCCTGGTCAAAGTTATTGAGTAGCTTCTCCCGCGCATCCTGCTGGCCTTCGGCGATCTCCACCTCGAGGTCTTTCTGAAGCGCGTCGAACTCGAACTGAATCTGGTACGTGGTGCGGCACTGTTGGTAGATGGCGGCGATGCGTTTTTCAAAGTCAACGCCCGATTCGATGGCCCCAAGGACCTCGTCGCTCGCCCCGAAGACACCGCTGAAGAGGCGGAACTTCTCGGCGAGCAGTTCGTACACACGGACATCGGCCGCGTTCTTCCTGTTGAGGAAGTTGACTACGACCACGTCGAACTTCTGGCCATAGCGATGGCAGCGGCCTATCCGCTGCTCGATGCGCTGTGGGTTCCATGGCAGGTCGTAGTTGACGACGAGGTTGCAGAACTGGAGGTTGATGCCTTCGGCGGCGGCTTCCGTCGCGATGAGGATGGAGGCGTTGTCCCGGAAGTTCTCGACGAGGGCGGCACGCATGTCCGCCGTGGGTGAGCCACTGATGCGGTCGGTGCCGGAGTTCTTCTCAAGCCAGTTCCGATAGATGGCCTTCGAACCCGCGTCGGCGTTCGTCCCGTTGAACAGCATGACACTCCCGGCGAACTCCGTCTGCTCAAGGATGTTGAACAGATACTCCTGCGTCCGCCGCGACTCGGTGAAGATAACCGCCTTCTGTTGGAGCGTCGCTCCCTGGTCCTTCTGGGCTGCCGCGGCTGCGGCGAAACCGCGGCGGAGGGCAGTCAGCAACACTTCGCCCTTCGAGTTCTTGACGATGGATGAGGCGAGCGCGTGGAACTCGCGCAACCGTTCCATCTCCGCCCGCATCTCGGCTACCTGCGTTGGCGAGTACGCCGCGCGGTTGGGCGAGGTCGAACCATCGTCGTCGCCATCCCATTCGTCCGCCAACTCGTCGAACTCCTCCCAGTTCTCGCGCAGCTCGGCTGGCGGCTGGTCCACGGCCTCCGCCATCGCCGCCGCATCCTGCAGCCGGCGCACGAGACTGTCGAGCGTTCCGGCAATGGCGTACGTGGACGAGGCCAGTAGCTTACGAAGGATGAGCGTCACCAGTTGTCGTTGGCTCGCGGGCAGCGCGTACAGCTGGGGTTCGCGGAGGTACTCGGAGACGAGGTCGTAGAGCCGCTGCTCTTCTTCGGAGGGCACGAACTCTTGCACGAGCGCGTGCCGGTTCGTGTACTTCACGTATTCGAGCACCTGGCGCCGCAGTGTGCGTTTGCACAACGGTTCGAGGCGTTCCTTGAGTTCCCGGAAATCGTCATCGTTGCTCAGACGGGTGAATCGGGCTCGATAGCTCTTCAAGTCCCCGAAGGCGTAATCGTCGATGATGCTGACGAGGCCATACAGCTCAAGCAACGAGTTCTGGAGCGGCGTCGCCGTGAGCAGCACCTTCGGGAAGGGCGCGAGCGCCTGCTTGATGGTGGCGGCTATCTTGCTGGACGCCTTGTAGACGTTGCGCAGCCGGTGGGCTTCATCGATGACCACAAGATCCCAGCGTGTCTGGCGGACGTAGGGCTCTTTGCTGCGCGCGAACTGATAGGAGCACAACACAATCGCGTCTTGTTCAAACGGATTGAGGTTCCCGGACCGCACGGCGTCGTTGAAGCTCCGAGCCTCAAGGATTACCGATGGCAGGTAGAACTTGTCCGCCAACTCCTGGCTCCACTGCTTCCGGAGATTCGCCGGCAGGACAACAAGCAGGTGGCGCCTGCGTTCGGCCCACTTTTGGGCGAGTAGGAGTCCCGCCTCGATGGTCTTTCCGAGTCCAACCTCGTCGGCAAGGATAGCTCCGCGGGAAAACGGGCTTCGGAACGCGAAGAGGGCCGCTTCGATCTGGTGAGGATTGAGATCGACTTGAGCATCGGCGAGCACGGACGCCAGCTTTTCAACGCTGTCAGAGCTCGCGCGGCGCGTGAGGGCGTGCGCGAAATACTTGGCGTGGTAGTTGGTGATAGTCACAGAGGGCAGTGCGCGGCATTCGATTCCATGCGCCGCTGTACGCTCCAATTCCCTACGAGATCGAGACCGAATAGTAACGCATCCAGTGGGGAGCACGCGCCAGAAAAGCCGAAGTGGTCGCGTTGAAGGAGTTCGAGCGGAGCGAGACTTCGAAGGGGCGCTCCACGCGGCAGGTTGCCGCTGCTGCGCCTCTGGCCAAGCACGATCGGCTCATGGTATCGCATCGCTTTTGGTCGAGAGGGCGGCCGGCCGAACCACTCCTCATCAGGCGGCCGCCTTCGAGACCAGGGGCCATCGAATCGTTCACAGGGGCAACGGCGGCACATCGCCTTGGTCTCAGTAGAGGGCGATGCGCTCTCGTACGGATGTTGCGCCGAGCGCCGCTTCGGTGGCCGGGCACACGACGTGGGACTACGAAGCGACAAACTACGCGTTCGGCGTCTTGACAGCCATCCGTAGGATCGCTATCGTCCGCGCCACTTAGGAAAGGCTCGTAACTAAAGGACGATGCTATGAATCAACAACCAGCCCGCTCCTCCAACCGGCGCCTGGGCAGACGCCATTTCGTCCAGCTAACCGGCCTCGGCCTTGGTAGCGCCGCTATCCTCAACGCCTGTGGCGGCGGCTCTTCGTCGCCAGCTACCGCCACCGGTGCCGCTGGGTCGCCGAGCACAAAGGCCAGTGATGTCGTGCTCGGCGGAAACCTGCAGTACGGCATTACTCGAGACGTCACCACGCTGGACCCTCATCTCGGGGTGTTCGGTGAGGAAGTGACGGCGTATACGGGCCTTTATCAACGTAGCCTGACCTACTCCGATGATGGCCAGCTCATCCCGAGCCTAGCCCAAAAGTTCGAGTACCCCGACAACACCACCGTCCTGATGACCTATCGCACGGGAGTCAAATTCCAGGATGGCACGGCCTTCGCGGCGGACGCCGTCAAGGCGAATTTCGACCGATACCTGGACCCGGCCACCGGCACATCGGGCGCCACCTCGTTGAACAAGAAATTGGCCAAGGTCGAGGTCGTCGGGGCGAATCAGGTGAAGTTCACACTGACGCACCCCGATGCGACCGTCCTCGCGACCATCGGCGGAATCGCAATGATCTCGCCTACCGCGATTCAAAAATACGGCAAAGATCTTGCTCGGAATGTCGCGGGCACGTAGGCCCGTTCCAACTAAAGGAGTGGCTGCCGGACGACCACCTCACCATGGAACGGTTCACCGACTTCTGGAACAGTGCCGAAGCACCGGGTCGAGTGCCGCGCCTCGATGCTGTGACGTTTAAGCCGATCGTCGAGCCGTCTGTCATGCTTGCCAACCTGAAGACCAAGAGCATCGACATCATGGAGGCCGTGCAGCCGGTCGACTATGAGGGATTGAAATCGGCCTCTGGAGTGCAGGCAATCCAGCAAAAGCCGTCTGCGAGCATCCGCATGTACATCAATGTGCACAAGGCTCCAACGGACGATCTGCGAGTCCGGCAGGCGATCTCGATGGGCATCGATCGCGACGCAATTGGTAAGATCATCTATTTCGGCCTTGGGCAGGCGGCGAGCTCGATCTTCCCCCCAACGAGTTGGATGTATCCGAAAGACCGGGCCATCCCCAAGCAGGATATCGCCGGCGCCAAGGCGAAGCTCAGCGCTGCGGGAGTGAGCAATCTGTCGCTGGACATGGTCCTGCCTGCAAGCCAGCCCTACCAGAGTGTGGCCCAGGTGGTGCAAGCGTCACTTTCCGACGTGGGAATAAAAGTGAACGTCAAACAGCTCGAATCGAGCCAGTTCCTGGAGGCCTTGAAGGCACACGAAGGCAACCTCGCGCTGGATGCGATCGGCGACCGGGCGGACCCGGATGGTTTCTTCAGCGGAAACTATGAGACAGATTCTGCGTTCAACTTCGCGGGCTTCAACGATCCTGCCTTCGAC
>Ga0307373_10011316_pt1 | contig 12949 bp, 10 predicted proteins | sample OX2MG_FD_202534 | JGI IMG/M metagenome (GOLD analysis project Ga0307373, IMG submission 202534) | Soil microbial communities from Risofladan, Vaasa, Finland - OX-2 | ecosystem: Environmental > Terrestrial > Soil > Coastal area > Acid sulfate soil | place: Finland: Risofladan, Vaasa | collected... | reverse complement strand
AGGAGATCGGCGCGAAACTGTCGGGAGTCGGGCAGACGTTCGACGAGCAGGCCTTCGCTCTCCGAGATGCGCCGGGCCACGTCGGCGACCAGCCGGTGGCCTGCCTCGGTGCGCCGAACCAGCAGCAGGCGCCGATCCAGGTGTCCGCGCTCGCGGGTGACCAGCCCAGCGCGTTCCAGGCGGTCGACAGTTCTACCCAGACTCTGGGGGCCGACCCGCCGTTGAGCAGCCAGGTCCGCCTGGCACGCTTGGCGGCTCCCCAGCTCGACGAGGATGCCATAGCCAGCCGGGGTGATTCCCCGGCCCGACAGATAGGCCGCCCAGCCCTGCTCGGCCTTGCGCCCGGCGAGTGGAATTAGAGCCCACGTGGGCCACGCTCGGAGGGGGTCGGTCTGACTCCGATTCATAAGCTGGATGATTATAAGTCAACGTACTATCGATGATGGTGTCGGCGACGAGAGTTCGGGCCTGGTGGCCCCTCCTAACACCGGCTCCGAAACGAAAGCCAGCCCCCCGTCTGTCATCGACCGCGCGGCCAAAAGCGGGGCTTGGAAGGGGCCCGGGCAACGGGTCGAGCGGAGCCGAGCCGCAGGAATCGCATCTTCGCCTGAGCTCCTCGATCTCGGGGCCGGGTCCGCGAAGCCCGACCCCTCGCCGGCATTCACTTGCCGGTGATCACGGCTTTCAGCTCGTCGACCGACTCCCGGATGGTTTGCGGCAAGTCTGCCTTTCCGGCATCTCTGGTCCAGCGTTCGAACGCGATCTTGAAGGCAGCGATCCCGGCCTCGGCAGCCAGGGTCGCACTTGGCTCGGTGACGCCGCGCTGGCGCAGCGTGCCGGCCATCGCCGAGGCGAGTGCGGCAAGCTTCACCAGCTCGCGCTCCTGCAACTCCACGTTCGCAGCGATGACGGCCTGGCGCTGCCCGGCGAAGTCACGGCGCTCTTGGAGCAGGGCGCCGGCCGCCTCAAGGGCCGTGGCTACCGCGGCGATCGGCGCGGCGGACTCTGGGGTGTTGGCCAGAGTGCTGACCAGGAAGTCCTGCAGTTCGCCAGCGCCCGAGAACAGCACCTCGCGCTTGTCGGTGAAGTGGCGGAAGAAAGTCCGCTCGGTCAGTCCCGCCCGGGCCGCGATCTCCGCTACCGTGGTCTGGTCGAAACCGCGCTCGACATAGAGCTCGAGCGCTGCCCGCTCGAGTCGGCCGCGCGCGTCCGGCTCCCAGCGACTCATGCCCCAACCCTACTCGACGACAGCGGCTGACATCGTGTGTTACAGTGATGACAGTAACTGACGTCGACCTGCTCCAGCGCAAACCCTGTGCCCAGGAGAGTCGATCACCGGGAGGTTTCGCATGCGGGTATTCGTCACCGGCGCGTCGGGATGGATCGGCTCCGCCGTCGTACCCGAGCTCATCGGCGCGGGCCATCAGGTCATCGGGCTAGCCAGGTCGGATGCCTCGGCGGCTGCTCTCACGGCGGCCGGTGCCGAGGTGCATCGCGGCACTCTCGATGACCTCGACAGCCTTCGGGAAGCAGCTGCCGCATCCGATGGAGTGATCCACCTCGCCTTCAAGCATGACCTCGCCTTTTCGGGGGACTTTCAGGGCGCTGCCGATGCGGATCGTCGTGCCGTCGAGACCTTCGGCGATGCGCTGGCGGGTTCTGACCGCCCGTTCCTAATCGCCTCCGGGACGCTCGGGATCGCCCCGGGCCGGGTGGCCACCGAGCGGGACGGGCATTGCTCCGACCCGGCCACGGCCGCTCTGGGCGTCGGTCCGCGGACTCGGATGGCCACGGCCGAGTTGGTGCTCTCCCTCGCTGCCCGCCAGGTCCGCTCGTCCACCGTTCGCCTCCCTCCGACCAATCACGGGGACGGAGACAATGGCTTCATGGCAGCCCTGGTCGGCATCGCCCGCGACAAGGGCGTCTCCGGCTACATCGGCGCCGGCTCCAACCGCTGGCCTGCCGTGCACCGACTCGATTCGGCACGCCTCTTCCGCTTGGCGCTGGAGAAGGCCCCTACGGGTTCCACGCTGCACGCGGTAGCGGACGAGGGGGTGCCGATCCGTGACATCGCAGAGGTGATTGGGCGCCACCTCAACCTGCCGGTGGTCTCCATCACCACCGATGACGCCGCCGAACACTTCACCTGGCTGGCCGATTTCCTCGCCGCCGACAGCCCAGCCTCCAGTGCCCAGACCCGCGAGCTGCTGGGATGGCAGCCGGCCCAGCCGGGGCTCATCGCCGATCTCGAACAGGGCCACTACTTCCACAACTGAGCAGGGCTTCCACGGAGGCTGCGCAGGTAATCGAGCATCTCGACTCCGCTGCCATCGGCGAGCTGCCAGTGGGTGGGGTCGCCTTGCCACCCTTGGTTGAGCAGCTCGGACTGGAGGCGGTCGGAGGGGGCACTGGGCCTCCTCTGTGGTGGGGGCGGAAAAGCCCATCGCGGGAGAGGACGGGCCAGATGTTGCTACCGATTTAAGGGCCCGCAGCTCGGAGCCGATGCGACGAGGCCGGGGCCTCCAGACCCACCGGGTCGAGGATCCTGCCGTGGCGGTGGGTTGTGCCGACCAGACCGCGTTACGGCAATTCAGCCAAGCCCTTAGCCGGGACCTGGCGGGCCGAGCCGATCCTGTCGGCGATCGCTTCTTGGGACACCTCCGCCCCCAGCGGGCCGGTGCTCAATTGGCTCCGGCTGTGCCGCTGCCATTCGGCCGGCCGGGTGCCACGCCGACTCGGTCTCGGCGCCGCCCGGCTCAGCCGGACCGACCACCAGCCGGCGGCCTGATAGCCTCCATTGGATCATGAGAGCCAGCCAACCCAAAGAGGGCCGTTTCGACTTGGTGGTGATTGGCTCCGGCCCCGCCGGGGAGAAGGGAGCCGCCCAGGCCGCCTACCACGGCCACAGTGTCGCGGTGGTCGAGCGCCGAAACCCGCCCGGAGCAGGAGCGATCGCAGTCGTCGGCGGGGTGCCCGTCAAGGCCCTTCGAGATACTGCCGTTTACCTGAGCGGTTGGTCCCGGCGCGACATATATGGGGTGGGCATCAGCCTCGCTCCCGACCTGGTGATGGATCGACTCAGGGCCCGCACCTCCGATGTCGTAAACACCATGGCAACAGCAGTGCGGGAGAACCTCAAGCGCCACGGCGTCGAGCAGGTGCACGGAGATGCAAGGCTGGGTGAGGACCAGACGGTGATCGTTCGCGATTCGGAGGGCGGCGAGCGGCAGCTGCAGGCCCGGGTGATCTTGCTGGCGACTGGCTCACATCCGCATCACCCGCTCGACGTCCCCTTCGACGATCCCGACGTTCACGATTCCGAGACCGTGCTGGCGATCAAGCGGCTCCCGGAACGGATGATGGTCGTCGGCGGCGGGCCGGTCGGATCAGAGTACGCCTCGATCTTCGGAGCCCTCGGAGTCAAGGTCACCCTGGTCGATCGGGGGAGCCGGCTGCTGCCGCTTCTCGACGGCGAGATGTCGGAGGCACTGGCGCAGAGCCTGATCCGGTCGGGAGTTCGGATCATGCTGGGAGCGCAGGTGGAGTCGGTGACGCGCGACGCCGACGGTTTGGTCGTGGTCGTCGACGGCGAGGTCCTCCGCCCCCAGGTAGTCCTGCACGCGGTCGGTCGCGCCGGAAACGTGGAGGGGCTAGAACTGGCCCAGGCAGGCGTGGAATCGGACAGCCGCGGCCGCATCCGCGTTGATCGTAACTACCAGACTGCGGTCCCGGGCATTTACGCCGCCGGCGACATCATCGGGCCGCCTGGACTCGCCTCCGTGGCCATGGAACAGGCTCGGGTGGCCATGTGCCACGCGTTCGACATCAGGTTCAAGGATGCGGTCGATCCGGTCGTGCCGACCGGAATCTACACACTCCCCGAGGCCGCGATGGTCGGACTGACCGAGGAGGCGGCCCGCACCGCCGGGGAGGACGTGGAGACTGGCCGTGCCCTCTTTGCCGCCAACGCCCGGGCGCGGATCGCGGGATCCACCGAGGGATTGGTGAAGCTGGTGTTCCGGGCCTCGGACCGGCGGCTGGTGGGGGCGCACATCCTGGGTGAGGAGGCGACTGAACTCATTCACATCGCTCAGGCCCTTCTGCACGAGGGAGCGACCATCGACGAGTTCATCGACACGACCTTCAATTTCCCGACCCGTGCGGACGCCTACAAGTACGCCGCCTACGACGGGCTCCAGCGCCTCGACGAGCGCGCCCCGCGATAGGCGGTCGCCTCCACACCGGCGGGGTGGCGCTGCCGATGGGGCATCCCTCCAGCCCTGCTGAGCCCGGCAAGCAGTGCCATCGCAAGTCAGCTGGACCGCCCTCAGCACCGACTTCGCCGTCCTGCCCCGGGGCGGCTAGCGCCCTGGTCAACACCACCCAGCAGGTTCACTGCGAGCCCCAGGCGCTTGCCAGCTCCAAAGCAGTGGACACGGCCCCGATCTCGGGAACGCTCGCCTGACCCCTGGGACTGTCCGGATGCCAGCCCCCGGGCCGGAATGGGATGCGATCAGGGGCGCAGTCAGCCGGGAGGGAGGCTCGGGAGCAGGTCGTCCAGACGCAGGTAGTGGTCGGTCAGTCCCGACTCCATCATTCCGTCCTGCGACTGGGCGTCGCGGGCTGCGATCGAGCCGTGCACCGAGGTGGCGCGGACGAGCGTTCCACCCTCTACCGCTGCGAAGGTGACCGTCTCGATGGACTCGTTCTCCGGACGGGGGTCGAGGGTGACGGTGGTCACGAGGCGGTGTGGAGCTTCGATCTCACGGTACTCCCCCGCGCAGGTGTACTCCTGGCCATCCGGGGATCGGAGGACGAATCGATAGCGGCCTCCGACCCGGAGATCGACCTCGCAGACCACGAGCTCGAACATCCGGGGACCCCACCAGCGTCGCAGATGCTCGGGCCGGGTCCACGCGGCGAAGACCAGTTCGGGCTCGGCCTTGAATAATCGTCGGTAGCTGATCGACGGTTGGTCGGCCGGAGTGGTGAACCCGAGCGATTGGTCCATCAGGACGCGCCTCCCTTTCCTTGCAGGCTTTCCAAGTAGTCGTCCAAACGGGCGAACCTGGCCACCAGCGACTCCCGGTAGCTCCCCAGCCAGTCCGCCACTACGCTCATTCGCTCCGGCTCGAGCCGGCACAGGATCTGCCGCGCGCTGCGCTGCCGCGAGATCAAGCCCGCGCCCTCCAGGACCTTGAGATGCTTGGTGATCGCCGGCTGGGTGATCGGGAACGGCTGGGCGACCTGGAGCACGCCCGCGGCGCCATCGGCGAGCCGGGTCAGGATCTCCCGCCTGGTGGGATCCGAGAGGGCGCTGAAGGCCCGGTCGAGTTCGGGGCTGGAGAGCGCCGGCAAACCCATAACCAAACAGTAATACCATCGTCCGCGCACGTCAAGGACCCGGCCCCGGAGGCGGTTCAGCTAGGCCCGGCCACTGCCGGGGATGGCGTCAGCCTTCGGCGGGGACGGCCGACTCGCCCAGCAGGGTCGGGGCATACGAGGGGTGGGATCGCGCGAGCCGGGTCTTGGCACCCTCGAGGAGGCCCCCGCTCGGAGCGCTCGAGGTCAGGGCGTCGATGAAGTCGGGCCCCGGGATCCGGTAGAGGGCGCAGTCCGCCAGCGCCCTGACGGTCGCCGTCCGAGGCATCTTGGCGAGGAGTCCGATTTCCCCGAAGTAGCTGCCCGGGGCCATGACCCGAAGTCGCCTGGACCGCTGCGCTTCGCCCTTGGCGGACACCTCCACCTCCCCGCTCAGCAGCACATAGAAGGCGTCCGCGACCTCCCCCTCGCGAATGATCACCTGACCGGCGGTCGCCGTGGTCTCGGTGCAGGCCGAGGCGAGCCGCTCTAAGGCAGCCCGGGAGCCGGCCGCAAAGATGCCCAGCGGCTCGAGCACCCTGAGGCGAGGCGCGAGTTCGGCCAAACGGCGCACCGCGGCCTGGTCCATTCGGTGCAGCCAGGGGTAGGCACAGAGAGCCAGTCCGGGAATGGCCAGGCCGGCCAGCAGGAGGCTTCCCCGCAGCCCGAGCTCGCTGATGGCGGCCGCGCCCAGCGCCGATCCGAGGGAAATGGCGGCCAGCACCAGGGCGAAGAAGACTCCGAAGACCCGAGCCACCATGTTGGGGGCGACCGAGCGCTGCAGTGCGGTCACCGCCAGCACGTCGACCACCAGGGTGCCTCCGCCCCGGACGACCTCCAAAAGGAACCCCAGCAAGGGATCGTGAACCAGCAGCAGGAGGGCGGTCGGAACGCAATAGACCACCATGCCCAGGGTGATGATGATTCCGAGCCGGGGTTTCGAAGCGAGCTGGTTCACCCCCAGGGCGGCCAGAACGCCACCGACTCCGAGCGCCGCCATCAGGTATCCGAAGCCGGTGGCACCGGTCCCCAGCTGGAGTTTGCTGACGTAGACGAAGAGCACCGTGTCGGTCCCGTACACGAAGCTCGCCAGGACGCTGAAGCTGACCAGCACCAGCACCAGCGATGACTCCCGGATCGCCTGGAAGCCGGCGACGACCTGGCGGAGGACTCCGGCGCTGCCGCCAGCGCTGACATCGCTGGGCTGGGAGCGCGCCCGGAGCCGGCTAACCAGCGCTCCGGCGATCAGAAAGCTGACCGCGTTGAGCGCGAAGACCGCTGCCGGAGAGCCGGCAAGGAGCAGCAGAGCTCCGACCGCGGGCCCGACGATGATCACCAGGTTGTCGATGGTGCTGTTGACGGCGTTGGCAGCGGCGAGGTCGTCCTCACCGGCCAGCTGGGGGATCATCGCCGCCACCGACGGCAGGTAAGGCTGGGCGCAGATCGCCGCCAGCCCGGCGAGGGCGAGAATGGCGACGATCGGGGCGTGGACCACAACCGCGATGCAGAGAAGGACCTGCAGCGTCGCCAGCACCAGATCGCAGGTGATCAGCAGCCGGACCCTCTCGAAGCGCTCGGCGATGATCCCCCCGTAGGGAGAGAGAATCATGGCGGGCAGGAAGCGGACCAAGAACACCGTCGACACCACGATGGCCGAGTGAGTCCGTTCGAAGGCGTAGACCGCGAGGGCGACGTTGTAAGCCCAGGATCCGGTGGCGGAGATCAGCTCCCCGGTCAGCAGGAGGCGCAGGTCCCGGTGTGCCAGAGCCGCCCGGTAGGGGCGGAATATCGCAGACAGCCTCAATTTCCTCCCCCGCGGAGACCGACGCGTCGGTCCCCCTTGGCCCTCTTCGAATACCGCCACCCGCCACTCCGAGAGAAACTCCCGGTTTCGCAGTTGCGCTGGCTGGCGATGGTATCAGCCGATCTTGGGGCCACGAGCGGGCCTGCTCCGGACCGGGTCAATCGGCGCCCCCAAGCGGGCTAGCTCGCCCGTGGCGGATTCCAGGCCCGGGGAGTCGGGCAGGCCGAGGACCGTGCTCAGAACTGCCAAGTCGAGCACCGTGCGGGCGCTCCAGTAGGGGTACCCGAGGGCGGCGAAGGCCGCGGCCGCGTCGTCGAGGAGCAGCCCACCAGCTTGCGGATCCTCGGTCCCTGCCAGCCCCCGATAGCGGAGCCTCTGAGCGTCCAGATAGGGTGGTGTCAGTCCGCTGCTGGCGTCGGGGAGGTTTCCGAGCAGTTCGTCAAGGTGGTTCTCAGATCCGAGCTGGAGTGCCGCCTCGCAGGCGTCCGGCCAGGCTTGACGTGCGATCTCATGGCGCCAGCCGAAGCTGGGGACGGCGACCACGAGCGCTGCCTGGGCGCTGGCCAGCGCCTCCCCGGGGCTCCCCTCCGCCAGCAGCACGGTGGCCTCCAGGGCGAGCCGGAGCGTGCGGGGCTCGCTGGAGTCGTGCTGCGCCCAGCGGGAGAGCCGGGAGAGCTCTTCCCGGGCCGTGGTTGGATCACCTCGGAGGGCCGCCAGCAGCACCAGTCGGCTGTGCAGGATCTCCTGGCCATGGTGCTCTTCGGCAAGCAGAACCCGAGCGATCTCCTCGGCCCCATCCCAGTCGCCGGCGAACAGTTGGGCGAGCATCAGGTTGCCGCTGAGGAAGGTTTCGGAGTAGCGCTGTCCCAGTCGTCGAGCGATCGCCAGCGCGGCCTCCAGGTGGGCGATCGCCTCCGGCAGATCGTTGGCCATCCTGGTGTCGGCGCTGTTGGCGTGCCCGGAGAGCAGCTCCTCCGAGGCCAGCTGGCGGGTCCCGGCGATCTCGATGGTCCGCTCGAAAAACTCAAGGGCCTGCTGGGAGTCACCGTTCGAGCGCAGCAGCAGCGCCTTGGTCTCCAGAGCGTCGCACTGAACCTGGGGCAGGTCGAGCTGCTCGGCGAGGACCAAGGCACGCTCGACGTGGGGCAGAGCCTCGGTCCCCGATCCCGAGATCGATAGCTCGCGCCCAAGCTGGGAGGAGACGCGGGCCAACGCGGGTCCCACGGCTTCCGTCTCGAGCACCGCGAGGGCCGCCCGCAACCTCCCGATCGCCTCCCCCGCCCTGCCCAGCCGACCCAGCGCGCTTCCGATCTCCCCCTCCAGGCGGGCCGCGTCCAGCCCCCGGCCCGCCTCGCTGTGGGCCTGGGCCACCTCCTCGAACAGCTCCAGCGACTCAGCAACCCGCCCGGCGCGAAAGAACATCTGAGCGGCGGCCTCCCGGTGCTCGAGCGCCAGCCTCGGCTCGTCGGCCAGCTCCGCCGCCTGGAGGAGGTGGGCGGCGGCCCGCTCCGGCGCCCCCACCCCGGCGGCCCGGTCGGCACCCCGGACCAGCCACTCGCTCGCCAATGACCTGACCTCGGTCGAGTCAGGGGCGGCCGGATCGGCCCGAAAGGCAGCCCGGTAGTGATCGGCGATCGACTCGGACACCTCCTCGCCACCGGCCGCGAAAACCGACTCCAGATGGGAGGCCACGAGGAGGTGGCGGGCCCGGCGCTCGCGCTTGCCGAGGCGGTCGTAGGCCACCGTCCGGAGCAGGGTCTGGCTGAACACATAGCTCCCACCCTCGGTTTCCCGCCAGTTCGCAGAGGTGGTGAGCACCTGCTTGCGCAGCAGCGAGCGGAGCAGCCGCTCCAGCTCGGCCGGGTCGAGTGAGCTGACGGCCTCCACGGCGTCCCCGCCGAAGCTGAGGCCGATGACGGCAAGATCTTTGACCAGGGACCGCTCGGGTGGATCCAGCTCGTCGAGACGGGCAGCGATCAACGCCTCCAGCGAGACCGGGGTGTCGAGCTCGGTGAGCTCCTGGGTGAGCGCGAGGACTCCGCCCCGCTGCTCCAGGAGGCCCCGGTCGGCGAGCATGTGAACTGTCTCGACCGCGAAAAGGGGGATGCCCTCAGCCCGGCTCACCACCTGCCGCCGGCTAGCGCCGGGCATACCCGGGACGAGGTCCTCCAGCAGCCTCCCAATCTCCCCGTCCTCGAGACGTTTGAGTTCGATGGTCGAGACCTGCTGCGGGTTGGACCAGGCCTCCCGGCGCTGAAGCAGCTCGGGCCGGGTGAGGCCGACCACCAGCACCGGCTGGTGGGGTGCGGCGCTGATCAGGTAGTCCAGGAAGTCGAGAAGACCCGAGTCGGCCCACTGGAGGTTCTCAATCGCGATCACCACCGGTCGAGTTCTGGCGAGCCCGTCGATGAACGTCCGCCAGCCCGCGAAGAACTCCTCCCGGGAGGGGGGCTGCTCTGGCCCCGGTAACCCCAGCAGGGCAGCTAGCTTCGGCCTGACGAACTCCCGGTCTCCGCGATCAGGCAGGTAGCGCTCGAGCCCCTCCTCAAGTTTGGCAGCGGCGATTTCCGGCTCGTCGTCGTCGGAGACTCCTAGTCTCTGGCGAAAGACCCGGGAGAGGGCGCCATAGGCGATCCCGGATCCGTATGAGGTGCACCCCGACTCGTGCCAGAGCACGCGCGTGGGGATCTCATCGACGTAGTGGTCGAGCTCGGCCAGCATCCGGGACTTGCCGATGCCAGCTGGCCCGGTGACCAGCAGAAGAGCCGCCTCGGAGCTGCTGACCACCCGCTCGAATACGGCTCGCATCTGGCCCACCTCGGCATCTCGGCCGTAGGTGGTGCTCGCGGCTGGCACGGCGTCGCTCCGTGCCGACCCTGTTGCCCAGGCCCGGACCGCCTGCCACAGCTGCAGCGGCTCAGACTTGCCCTTGACCTCGTGGATGCCCGCGTCCAGGTACTCAATGACGGCGCCCGTCGCCTCGCGGGTAAGCCCGTCCACCAGCACCCCACCGGGGGGTGCCGCGGATTGGACCCGGGAGGCAGTGTTGACGCGGTCCCCCACCACCAGCCCCTCCGAGGAGCTCGCCCAGGAGGCCGCCCGGCCGGTGGCGATGCCGCCGCGAGCCCGAAGTTGGGGAGCGCTGACGCGATCGGCGAATGCCGAGACGGCCTCGACTAGCTCCAGTCCGGCCCGGACCGCGCGAAGTGCGTCGTCCTCATGGGCAAGCGGGGCGCCCCAGACCGCCATCACGGCATCGCCGATGAACTTTTCGATCGAACCGCCGTGGCGCCCGACGACTTCGCGGGCGACTGCGAAGTAGTTGCTCAGCAGTTCCCGCATGTCCTCCGCATCTCGGGACTCCGAGAGGGAGGTGAATCCGACCAGGTCGACGAACATCACGGAGACGAGTCGGACCTCCGCCGAGACGGCCGGCGCACGGCCGGTGTCGGCCGGGGCCTGGAGTTCGACCGGCGCTCCGCAGTTGGCGCAGAAGCGCTGGCCGGGCTGGAGCTGAGCACCGCATCGGGAGCACCCCGGGGCGAGAGCCGTGCCACAGCCGGCACAGAAGCGCTGGCCGGGGACGATCTCGGCATCGCAGTTGGGACACCTATTCACCAGGCCCCTAGTTTGGCCGCTATGGCCACCCGGGCGCGCCTGCGGTTAGGTCGCCGGCGCCGGGGCGCTAAAGCTGGACTTTGGGCACAGCCGTCAACCAGGGTGCTGCTTCGGCCCGGATGGTGTCGGGGTTGGACCCTCGGGCCCGGGCCAGCTCACCGACCAGGCGATGGAAGGATGCGATCGCGACCAGTGGTCGGATTAGATAATCGCACTCGGCGAAGCGCAGATCCGCTCCAGAATGCCCGCAGCTGAACACGGTGACCCCCAGCTCGGTGAGCAGCTCGCCCAGCTCCTGGCTGCGGCCGCCATCCTCCCGGCCTGGGCGGATGAGGATCGCGGCCCGAGGTGGCTCGAAAACAGCCGGAGTCCCATGCAGGGCGAACTCCTCGGCCATCCCCTCGGCCCAGATGTACGTCCCCTCCTTCAGCTTGAGAGCCGCCTCCCGAGCCGTGATCTCGTCGATGCCGAACCCGGTCACCAGTATCGAATCGCGCTGGCTCAACTGAGCGGCGGCCTCGCTCGGCGCCGGCTCCTGGAGCGTCGCCTCGATCGCGGCGGGAGCCTCCGGAAGCGCCCGAACGAGAGCGTTCCCTTCCTCGCCGACCAGACGGGCCACCAACTTCCCCAGCACGGCCAGGGCGGTGACATAGGAGACCGAATGGGTGCTCGCGCGCTCGTCGGCGCAAGTCCGCAGCACGACGTCCGCCGAGGGGTTCGGGTTCCCCCCGCCGGTGACCAGGATGGTGGTGGCGCCACTGGCCTGGGCCCGCTCTAGCAACAGGTTGGGGAAGCGCTTGGTGCCGCGGTGACTCACCACGACTACCTGGTCGCCCCGGCGAAGGTCACCGTGGAGGGCCACCTCGTGGGCCTCAAGAGCGGCCGGCCGGAGGCGACCGCCGGTGAGCTCCGCGACCCAGTAGGCGGCGACCTGGCAAGCGTGCAGTGAGGTGCCGATCCCGGAAAAGAGGAGGGGACGGTCGCGGTCGAGAGCTGGAACGTCGACGGAGTGGAGCGCCTCGGCGACGGCCTGACCTTGGCCGGCAACCTGCTCATCAAAGGCGAACTCAGTCACGGTGAGCAGCCGCAGCGGGCCCGCCGAACCCCCCCAGCTCGGCCGGGCGGGTGGCCCAATCGGTGGGAGCGATCCGGTACAGGACGTGGGGCCCGAGATGGTGACCGGGCGGGAGGTTGGGGTGGACGAAGTCGTCGCTCGGGTCGCGCCGCATGCCGAGCCGCTCCATCACGCGCTGTGAGCGCAGGTTCGAGTAGCTCGTGAAGGAGACGATCTCCGAAAGCTGAAGGGAATCGAACCCCAAGGTGATGGCGGCCGCGGCCCCCTCAGTAGCGTAACCGTGATGCCAGTACGCCGGCGCCAGCCGCCAGCCCACCTCCACCGCCGGAGTGAACCGTGCTTCGAATGCGGGTCGGCTGAGCCCCACGAATCCGGCGAATCCTCTGTCCGCCGCGATCTCGACCGCCCAGAGCCCCCAACCGTCGAAGCGAAGCTGCTCCTCGATGCGATCGGCCAGCCGATCGCTCTCCCGACGAGAGAGAAGTCCCGGGAAGTGTTCCATCACCACCGGATCGGCATTGATGGCCGCGAACGGCTCACGGTCACTCGGACGCCAGTCGCGGAGTCTAAGTCGTGACGTTCGAAGTTGCGCCGGAGCTCCTCGGATGCCCACCGACCCAGCCTACCGGCTCGACAACCCCGGGCGGCATCTGGCAGAAGCGGTTCCGGGCGATGGACAGAGGTCGAAGAGGGTTCGGACGACGTCTCCTGGGAGGATCTCCCCGTAAAGCGTTGGGAGCTGCCGGCTGCCTACGTCTGATCTGACTTGGCCGGTACACCCACGCGTAAATCAGCTCGCAGTTTGAACCAGCCGCGCTGGCTGGCCGACACGGGCCCGAGAAAGTGGTCAAAGCGGTCCTCGCGAGATCAGTCAGGCGGCGGCGCAGAGGTACTGATAGCCTCGAGCATGTGATGCGAAGGCGCCGAGCGTCCCTGATCCCAATCATCTGGATTGTCCTCGGCATCATCGTGGCGGCGACCCACGGCTACTTCGCCTCGCTGAGCACCCCGACGACCCTCGGCTCGGCGATCCTGGCGGTCATCCTCTGGCCGCTGGTCGTGCTCAACATTCACATCGCGATCTGAGGCCT
>Ga0307373_10011313_pt1 | contig 12951 bp, 13 predicted proteins | sample OX2MG_FD_202534 | JGI IMG/M metagenome (GOLD analysis project Ga0307373, IMG submission 202534) | Soil microbial communities from Risofladan, Vaasa, Finland - OX-2 | ecosystem: Environmental > Terrestrial > Soil > Coastal area > Acid sulfate soil | place: Finland: Risofladan, Vaasa | collected... | reverse complement strand
CGGCGTCAAGTTCATCGACGGAGTTCACCAGGATCGACCCTACAGCATTACTCACTCAACCGATAATCAACCCAGGGAAGCCGCCTGATCATGCCAGGCCGATCCACAACATTTGACAATTACTCCAACCGCTCGCGACAAAAGGATGTTTCTCGCCTGATCCGGGTCTAGCGGATTTAACTCGATACCCTCAATGATCTTCCTCACGGGCTCCACACCCATACGGGTAAGAGACTCTAACTCGAGGAGAATAAGGCTCTTTCCCGAATTGTTCGGCCCAACGAAAATAGTTAGGCTGCCCGAATCGAACTCCAGCGGAGCAGCGGTAGGGTAAGGGCCGAACTTAAGGCGGAGTCGCTTAATCATGGCTAGTGGTCCCGAGACTGTTGGCAATTGCTCTGTGTGCCCGTGTGAGTACGCTAACTGGGATTTCCGGCCGCGGTAAAGCGGCGAGGACCCCGCGCTGCTTAATCCAAGCACGGGTAGGCCGTTGTGGGGTGGTGCGCAAGGTGCGTCGGACCGCACTGCATCGCGAAGATTCGGTCGGCGCGATTTCAGAGGCTCCAGGCGAGGCAAGCAGGCGCGCGGCTCAATGTTCCGCGGCGGGCAGATTGCGGAGGTCGCGCTGCAGGAAGAAATACGTCGGCACCAGGATGATCATCAGACCCGCCAGCATCCGGTAGATGTCGTTGAACGACAGCATCATCGCCTGCCGCTGGAGCATCCCGTAGATCATCGCCATCCCGCGGTGATGGCCCATCGTGAACTGATGCATCAGGTCCATGCCTTGCGCGCCGGGGAGCCTGAGATGCGGCAGGGTGAAGATCGAGACGTGCTCGACCAGATAGCTCTGGCGGACCTGCTGGCGATGAATGAGCAGCGTGGTCAGATACGAGGTCCCGATCGCGGCGCCAAGGTTGCGCGTCACGGCGTAGAGGCTCGCCGCGCGCTGCATCTTGAATTTCTCCATCGAGGACAGCGCGGCCGCCGACAGTCCCGGAAACACCAGCCCGGTGCCGATACCCTGGAGGACGGTCGGCCACACGATGCGGAAAATATCGGATTGCAGGTTCAGTCCCGCCATCGACCACATCGCGAACGCCACGAACCCGAAGCCGATTCCGACCAGCGGACGAATATCGACGCCGCGGCGCGCCATCGAGCCCAGGATGATCATGGAGAACATCGTGCCGATTCCGCGCGGCGCCATCACCAGACCGGCCTTCGAGGCGGTGTATCCGAGCAGTTCCTGGAGAAAGATCGGGTTGAGGATCCCGGTCCCGTAGAGCGTGAAGGTCAGAAAAATCACCAGCGTTACGGGCAGCGTAAAGCGCCGATCCTTCAGGATGCGCAAATCGACGACCGGATCTTTCGTGTGCAGCTCGTGGTAGATGAGCACGATCAGCGAAACCACACACGCGAAAGTCGAGTACACCACCCACGGACTCTGGAACCAGTCGGCGCGCTCCCCGCGATCGAGCACGATCTCGCCGAGTCCCAGGGTGATGAACAGGCACAGGATGCCGAGGAAATCGATTCGGCCCGAGCGGCGCTCCTTCATGTAGGCGGGGTCATCGACGAAGCGCCAGACCATGAACGCGGCGGCGGTGCCGATCGGGACGTTGATATAGAAGTTCCAGCGCCAGCTCCATGCGTCGGTAATATAGCCGCCGACGGTGGGTCCCATGATCGGCGCGACCATCATCCCCATCCCCCACACCGCCATCGCGAGCGCCTGCTCGCGCGGCGGAAAGGTTTCCATCAGGATCGCCTGCGACAGCGGCATCATCGCGGCGCCGGCCGCGCCCTGCGCCAGGCGGAACAGGACGATCTGATTGAGCGATTGCGCGACGCCGCACAGCGCCGACGCGATCACGAACATCGTGATCGAGATGACGAAGTAGCGCTTGCGGCCGAAGCGCTCGGCGATCCAGCTCGTCATCGGGATCATAATTCCGGCGGCGACCAGATAGCTCGTGACGACCCACGCGATTTCATCGACGCTGGCCGAAAAACTGCCCTGCATGTGCGGCAAAGAGACGTTGACGATCGAGCTGTCGAGCACCTCGAGCACGGTGCCGAGCATCACCGAGACCGCGATCGTCCACTTGCGCGCGCTCGAGAACTCGTGCGCTTCGGGAGTCTGCTGAACTAGAGGTTCGGGGGTGGCGCTCATGGGTCGATGCTGTCTGGTAAGGTAGCCTTGCCGGCGAGATTAGGCAAAAGACCCTCGCGGCGCTGCCGGTCAGCGACAGGAGGACGGGAGCGCGCGCGCCGGGGCCGGGCGCGATTTCGCCTGGTGAGGGCCGATTGACTGCGCGAAAACCCCTAACGTAGGTTAGGAAGATGGCGCAGCCCGGCGCAGGGACGCCCGACGAGAGGTCATTCCATTATGCCGCATGAATCCAGGCTCTCATTTAGCGAAGCTGAAATCCTTTCCAATCCTCCGGTCAAAGAGCGGCTGGTGGTGAAGGGCGTCATATGCCACGGCGGCTTTGACGCGGGCGGCAGATACGTCTCGCCCCGAACGCTATGGCGGGTTCCCGCAATCAGGGCGTGGCAGCAGCAGCATGTCGCGACCTCGGGGATGCCGATCGTAGAGATTCCGGCCGATACCGTCTCGCCCCGGGTGCCCAATGTCGCGCAGGCGAAGTACCTGCTGCGCAAGGGGGTGCGCGAGCCGATGATCCGCTCGCTGACCGAAATCGCGATTATCGAAGGCTTCGGAGCGCAGATTCGCGACCTTCCCGTACCGCCGCTTAAGAGCTTTATCAAGGAGAGCACCGAGGGCACCGCGCTGGCGCATCTGACCGGCGGCCTATTCGAGGCGCACGCACGCGACGAGGCCGGATGGAGCGAAGAGGGCGGACATCGGCAGATGTGGGAGGCGGCGCGCGACGCTGCATTGTCGAATCCTGAAATCTCGCCCGAGATCTTCGCGGCCATTATCGCGCGCCGCAGCGGCGAGCCGCCCGCGATGTTCCCCGAGCTGGGCGCGCCGGTCGAGCGGCTATTGCGCTTCATGGTCAACGTGCTCGCGATCGAAGTCTTTGCCGCCGCGACTTTTCAGTGGGCCGAGGAAATTCTCTCCGACCCCGAAGTCTCCGATGCACCCAAGGCAGCCGCCGACCTGGTGCGCTTCATCCGCTCCGACGAAGCGCCGCACGTCGAGTACCTGCGCACGGCGCTATCGGAAATATCGGCGCGCACGCTGCTCACCGAGGACGGCAAGGAAATTCCGGGAAAACGTGCGGTGGATACGCTAATCGAACGCTCGCTGCGCGCGATGCTGCGGCAGCGGCTCGTCGATCAGCCGGTGATGGTGCGCGAGATGATCCGGAAGACGGCACAGGTGCGCGATATCGAGGAGCTGTTCACCGGCTTCGACGCGCTGGCGACGCCGTGGACGCCTCCGGCGCGCTATGCGGACCTCGCGCCCGCGGCAGGCGCCGCGCAAGGCTACTGAAGAAAAACCATCCACAGATTACACAGATTTAGTTGGCGCGCTCTCGCGAGCGCGCCAACTGATTTTTCTGAATCCGTGAAATCTGTGTAATCGGTGGATTTCTTCTCTTAATTTCTTCTACGGTTCGAGGCGTTCCATCATCCGGGGGAACGGGATGCATTCGCGGATATGATGAATCCCGCACAACCAGCCCGTCATCCGCTCGATGCCCATCCCGAAGCCGGCGTGCGGCACGGAGCCGTAGCGGCGCAAATCGAGGTACCATTGGAGCGGCGCGAGCGGCAGCCCGTGCGCGGCGATCCGGTTTTTGAGCGTCTCGAAATCATCCTCGCGCTGGCCGCCGCCTATAATCTCGCCGTGGCCCTCGGGCGCGAGCATATCGACGCATAGCGCCAGTTCGGGCCGCGCGGGATCCTGCTTCATGTAAAACGCCTTGCAGGCGGTGGGGTAACGATGCACCATCACGGGGCGATCGAATTCACTTCCGAGAATCGTTTCTTCGTCGCCGCCAAAATCGTCGCCCCAGTTGACGTTCGCACCCTTTGCTTTTAGACGCTCGATCGCTTCGTCATAGGTGATGCGGGGATAGGGCGTCTTGGTCGCCGCTTCGAGCTTTGCGATATCGCGTTCGAGGGTCCTTAACTCGGCGCGCCGCCGCTCGAGCACGCGCCGCACAATATAGGCGACGAAGTCCTCGGCCAGCGCCATGTCGTCGTCGAGGTTGAAGTACGCGGCCTCCGGCTCGACCATCCAGAATTCCGTAAGATGGCGCCGCGTTTTGGATTTTTCGGCGCGAAAGGTTGGCCCGAAGCAGTACACTTTCCCGAACGCGAGCGCGCCCGCTTCGGCATAGAGCTGTCCGCTTTGGGTCAGATAGGCTTTGCGATCTTCAAAGTAGTCGAGCTCGAACAGATTGGTGGTGCCCTCGCACGAGGTTGGGGTCAGAATCGGCGCGTCGAATAAGACGAAGCCACGCTCGGCAAAGAAATCGCGGCACGCCTGCGCGACCTCGCTGCGGATGCGCAAAATCGCGTGCTGGCGCGACGAGCGAACCCATAGATGGCGATGGTCGAGCAGGAATGCGACGCCGTGATCTTTGGGCGTGATCGGATAATCGGCCGACGGCGCGACCTGGCGAATCTCCCTGAGCGTCAATTCGAATCCGCCCGGAGCGCGCTTATCCTCACGCACCACTCCGGTCACTTCGAGCGAAGTTTCCTGCCCCATGTGATCGGCGGCGGCAAACGCGTCATCGCCGAGGTCGGCCTTCGAGGCGACACACTGGCACAGCCCGGTTCCGTCGCGCACCAGTATGAAATGGATTTTGCCGCTCGAGCGCTTGTTGTAGAGCCATCCGCGCAGCGTGACTTCCAGGCCGGCGTGGCGCGGGAGATCCTCGATATAGACCCACGACATGCGTCCCATTTAAGCACATCATGGCGCGTCGCGGAGAAGGGCGTGCGCGTCGCAACCCGGGCGTCCTTCAGGTAGCCTCATCGCAACGTCGATGAACGCATTCGATTTCCTGGTTATCGGGATTGCGGCGGCGGGCGCGATTTACGGTCTGCGCCAGGGTCTGCTGCGGATGATCACCTCGGCGATCGCGCTGCTCGCGGCGATCTACGTCGCCTCGGTGTATTACGCGCGCGCGGGCGAGATTGCCGAGCGACAGTTCGGAGCGGGATCGTCGGCCGGCTCCGTGATCGGATACCTGGTGGTCTTCATCCTGATTTTTTCCGCGATCGAAGTGATCGGAACCACGGCGATTCGCCTCACCCAGCTGGTGCATCTGAGTTGGGCCGACCGGCTTGTGGGCAGCGTGCTCGGTGCGGGTCTGGCCAGTGTGATGATGGGAATCGTAGTGATCCTGCTGGCGGCGATATTGCCGCCCGACGCGGCGTTCCTGAAGCAATCGCGGCTGGCGCCGATGCTGATCGAGTATAATGAAATGCTGGTGCGCTACATCCCGCAGCAGGCCAAGGATGCCTACGAGAGTAACCGCGAAAATCTGATGCGCGACTGGATCGCGGAGGCTGAAAAGGCGGTGACGCACGCGCAACCGAGTCCCGCGGCGTCACCGTCCGCCTCGAAATAGCGGGGAGCCTTAGGCCTCGAGCGCGTGATCGACGGCCTTGATCAGATGGCCGCGCGGCACCGCGCCGACGATCTGTTCCTTGACCTGTCCGCCCTTGAAGATGATGAGGTTGGGAATCCCGCGCACGCCGTAGCGGGCCGGTATCTCCTGGTTGTCGTCCACGTTCATCTTCACGACCTTCAGGCGGCCGGCGTAGTCATTGGCCAGTTCGTCAACGATCGGGGCGATCGCCTTGCAGGGGCCGCACCACGGCGCCCAGAAATCGATCAGCACGGGAGTCGAGGATTTAAGGACTTCCTGCTCGAAATTACCGTCGGTGACATGAACAATCTTCTCGCTGGACATCGCAATCAATCTCCTCGCCGAAGCGTTGCTAGCTTGAACATAAGGACGCGGGATCGCGTAGTCAAGGAAGCCTGCGCGGCTCGGCGCTGATCGCCCGAGTCCACGCGGCTCAGCGCATTGGCGCCGCGGAGTGCTGGGTCGTGCTTCCATTCCATCGCGTATGGCGTGCGAATCACGCGGCACGGCTTGCCCGTGTTGCATCGGGTTCGGCGTGATATGGCGCGGCGCATCGGCCCGGTGGCATAATCGCGGCTTCGAGCGGAGAGGTGGCCGAGCCCGGTTTAAGGCGCACGCCTGGAACGCGTGTAAACTCGAAAGGGTTTCGGGGGTTCGAATCCCCCCCTCTCCGCCATCGATGACCGGGTTTCAGGGGCTATGCCGCGGTAGCCGCCGTAGCAAGCATAGGATAGACGTGGAGGTTATCGTCAACCATCAGGGGTTGGCAGTAAGGCTGACCGATGAGCGGCTGGCTCATATCCTCGATCATCCGGAAATGGCCGATTGCAAGGCGGCAATTTCAGAAACCCTAATTCATCCAGCCTTGGTGATTCAGTCGATCAGCGACGAAGCCGCTCACCTATACTACCGCCACTATCCAGGGACGCGGGTCGGCGATAAATTCATTTGCGTGGTGGTGAAGGTCAAGCCGGGCGATGCGTTTGTATTGACGGCCTATATGACCGACAAGCCAAAGAAGGGAACCGTTTTATGGAGCGCAAGCACGTGAAGGTCTGGTACGACGCGGAAGGTGACTATCTGGAAGTCGTCTTCGAGCGCAAGAAGGGTTTTTTCAGAGAAACCGCCAACGACCAAGTGATGGAAAAGGTCGATGCGAAGGGAAAGGTGATAGGATTCTCGGTGCTCAAGGTGAGCGCTTTGAAGGAGCATCCGATCGATATCGCGCTGGGCTCCTGATTTCCGTGACCTGCGCCCGATCAAGTTAATTCGCGCAGCGAGCCGCGCGCCCGGATTGAACAGTCCGAAACGCCTCGATTACAGAGGAGTCAGCGAGCGCACGCCTGGAACGCGTGTAAACTCGAAAGGGTTTCGGGGGTTCGAATCCCCCTCTCCGCCATCGACGCTGCCCGGTTGGGGCGGCGACCGCGCGCCTCACGCGGCGGCGGTCAGCGGCCGGGCGCGTTTGATCCGCTCTCGTTCACGCGGCGAGTGTAGCGCCTCCCACAAATCGGTGCGCCGCTGCACGTTCAACCAGAAATCAGGGCTGTTGCCGAACACGCGGGCCAGGATAAGAGCGGTTGGCGCGGTCACATTGCGGCGATTATTGCACAGCTCGTTGACATGTTTGCGTTGCACCCCCATCGCATCCGCCAGCGCCCTTTGCGTCAGGCCCATCGGCTTCATGAACTCCTCGATCAAGACTTCGCCAACGCTCGCCGGCTTGCGCTTGGTCATCAAAATGGCTCACCTCACTAATAGCTATGGTCGTCGAGATAGATGCCGCTCGCTTCACCTCGGCCGCTATCCCACTGGAAGATCAGCCGCCATTGCTCATTTACGCGGATCGAATGAAAGCCCTCCAAGCGGCCGCCAATTTTCTCGAGGTGGTTGCCGGGCGCGGCGCGCAAATCCTGCTCCGTCGTCGCATCGTCGATCATCTGGAGCTTGCGGAACAGGCGGCTTTCGAGATCGGGCGGGATTTTCCTTGACCGAACGTCCCCGACGAAGAAGGCGCGCAGCCAGTCGTCCCGGAAGCTCTCGATCATCGGCGACTCCACCCAGAGGCAATGTACCACTCTACGGGACATCGAGCAAGCTAAACCGGGAAGAGGTGGCCGATCCCGGTTTAAGGCGTACGCCTGGAACGCGTGTAAACTCGAAAGGGTTTCGGGGCTTCGAATCCCCCCTCTCCACCATCGTTCGATGCGGTCCAATTTCTCATCGGCTTCGCCGGCGTTCGATCAAGGCGAGGATCGGCGCGGGCAGCGCGCTGCGAAAGTTCATCGCCACGCCCGAGCCTGGATGACGGAATTCGAGCGCGCACGAATGCAATCCCAGCCGCCGGGCCGGATCGCCACCAGCTCCGTATTTTCGATCTCCTATTACCGGATGACCCAAGGCCGCCAACTGGACGCGAATCTGATGCTTGCGTCCGGTTTCGAGCGTAAGTTCCATCAGCGTCCGGTTCCGGGCGCTCGCGAGCACGCGATAGTGAGTAATCGCCAGCTCGCCGCCCTTGGCGACGCGACGCACCTTGAATGACGGGTCCTCGAGCAGATGGTCGCGCAGGGTTCCATCGCGATTTGAAACGATGCCCTCGACGATTGCGAAATACCTTTTCGTGACTGCTCCCCAATTCTCTTGCAGCGCGGCCTGGATTGATTCACTTCTGGCAAAAACCATCAGGCCGGAGGTCTCGCGATCGAGCCGGTGGACAATATAAGCCTGCTGGAGCGAGGAGTTCGCGATCTGCTTAAGATACTCATTCAGAATCCGATGAGTAGTCCGCTCCTTTTCGCGTTGCGACCCCATCGAGAGCAGTCCGGCCGGCTTATCGACCACCGCGATCGCGTCATCCAGATGCACAATTTTGAGGCCGTGAAGGTCGAACGCGCCGGCGCGCGCGGGCGGGCGTGCGGCTATAGTCACAACGTCGCCGGGCTCCAACCTGGTATCATGCCTGACGTCGTTTTTGCGATTGCGCCGGAGCTCCGCAGTGCGCCGCACGCTTACGGTCCGGAAGCGGAGCAGGTCCTTCGCCGCTTTGCGCGAAAGTCCGATCGGCAAGCTGACCAGAAAAACCAGCAGCTCGCAGCTCGATTCCACGCGAAATTGGCGGTCCTGCGCCATCTCGATACTTCCCGATTCCGGCTCCGATCCTTCGCGGCGCGGCGCCCCGCGATCGGTGGATTCCTCCCGCGAGCCGCCGGCCGCATTACGATTCTATGCCACGCCGGCTGCGCCAAATTACTCGCGAGTTACTCGCTGGTCTCCTCGGCAGGCTACTACGAAGTGCGGCCAGCGGCATCGGCGCACGCGCGAATTCCGCAAGCCCACGGCGATGGCGTCCGGAGCTTCGCGATAGTAGCTTAGAAAGTTAACGGACTGCGGACCCGACCCGATTTTGACCCCCAAAAAGGAGTTTCCCATGCGAGAAGCCGTAATCGTATCAACCGCGCGCACGCCGATCGGCAAAGCCTATCGCGGCGCATTCAACGATATCGAATCGCCCTCGATGGCCGCGCCGATCATCAAGGCCGCGATCGCGCGCGCCCGCGTCGAGCCCGGCGAGATCGACGACCTGATCATGGGATGCGCGCTCCAGCAGGGCACCCAAGGCTTCAATGTCGCCCGCCAGAGCGCCATCGCGGCGGAGTTGCCGGTGACGGTGGCGGGGCAGAGCGTCGATCGGCAGTGCTCGTCGGGCCTGATGAGCATCTCGATGGCGGCCAAGCAGATCGTCGTCGATGGGATGCGGACCGTCGTCGCCGGCGGCGTCGAATCGATAAGCCTGGTGCAAAATTCGCACATGAACGCATACCGCCAGGGCGATCCGATCGTGATCAAGCGCGCGCCCGCCGTGTACATGGCGATGATCGATACCGCCGAAATCGTCTCGAAGCGCTACAAGATCTCGCGCGAGGCGCAGGACGAGTATTCGCTGCTGAGCCAGACTCGAACTTTCGAGGCGCAGCAGTCCGGCCGTTTCAACGATGAGATCGTCACCACCACCGTCACCAAGAAGTTCGACGACAAGAAGACCGGGCAGACCACCAACCAGGCGGTTACCCTCGAACGCGACGAATGCAACCGCCCCGGCACCACGCTGGGCGCGCTCGCCTCGCTGCCGCCCGTCAAGGGGCCCGGAGGGTTCATTACCGCGGGCAACGCGAGCCAGCTCTCGGACGGCGCGTCGGTGTGTGTCCTGATGGAGCGCAAACAGGCCGAGCAGCGCGGGCTGCATCCGCTGGGGATTTACCGCGGGATGGCGGTGGCGGGATGCGAACCCGACGAGATGGGAATCGGGCCGGTGTTCGCGATCCCCAAGCTGCTCGAGCGCAACGGGCTCAAGATGGACGACATCGGGCTGTGGGAATTGAACGAGGCGTTCGCGTGCCAGGTAATCTACTGCCGCGACCAGCTCGGGATTCCGGGCGAGCGGCTCAACGTCAACGGCGGCGCGATCTCGATTGGACATCCCTATGGGATGAGCGGCTCGCGGATGACCGGGCACGCGCTTATCGAGGGCAAACGGCGCGGCGTCAAGTACGTCGTGATCACGATGTGCGTCGGCGGCGGAATGGGCGCGGCCGGACTGTTCGAAGTGGCATGATCGAGGCGCCGGCGCATCCGGGGATCTTCGTGGCCGTCGGTCCCGAGATGGCGGTGTTCGTTGCGCGCGTGACCGGGCCCGCGGACGGCGGCTATTTATGATCTTGAAAATTAAGAAGCCCCGAAAACAGCGGGCGGCCCTCTCAGCGGTGCTCGACCCGAATGTCTCCGCTGATGCGGGTGGTGTATAAGGCAGGTAGCCCTCCGAAGCCACCGACCCCTTAGATGACCTTTTGACCGCTGCTTCCGCTAGCAAGCCCAGGAGAGAACCCCACTGATGGATGGCGCCCGTTTTTTGCTTTCAAGGCCGTGGCAACGCAGCCCGCGAGGAGCGAGGGCTTGCCTCAATATACCTAACCACCTGGATGAAATGCCGTGACGCGCCAAGTCCTGCTCACGTCGGTCTGCCGTCCCTTGGGGGTCCGCTACGGCGATTCACCGAGCGTAGGGTACGAGTTGCTCTACGAACAGGTGACACGAGCCCAAGGTCTGTTCAGCCCCCGTTCTCACCATACCCAGTTCTCGCTGGAGTTCATCGCCGAGAACCTCGAGGCCCCCACCACGGTACTCCAGTATCCCTCCCACGGGGAACTCGTCCGCGAGCTTAGGCGTGGGTACGAGATCGTGGGTGTATCGTTCGTGCTCGCTACCTACCATCGCATGAAGGAGGTAGTGGCTCTGATCCGGAAACATTCGCCGCAGTCGAAGATCGTGCTGGGCGGGTACGGGACCGTGGCGCCCGATGAGATGCTGAGCCCATACAGCGACTATATCTGCCGCGAGGAGGGAGTAGGCTTCATGCGGCGGCTGTTGGGCGAACCCGAGATCCAGATGCCGTACCGCCATCCGATGATCATCAACCGCCTCCGGGTGTTCGGCAAGGAGACTTCGCGGACCGGGATCGTGTTCGGCGGCCTGGGATGTCCTAACGGGTGCGACTTCTGCTGCACCTCTCACTTCTTCAAGCGCAAGCACATCCGCCTGCTTCCCACGGGAGCCGACATTTACCAGGTGATCGAGCGCTACCTCGAGGTCGATCCGCAGCTCTCGATCCTGATCCTGGACGAGGATTTTCTGCTTAACCGCCGTCGCGCGATGGAGTTCCGGGAATGTGTTCTCCGCGCTGGAAAGCCGCTCTCGATTTTCGTTTTCGCCAGCGTCAAGGCCGTGAGCCAGTACACCGTGACCGAGATTCACGAGATGGGCATTGATGGGATGTGGATCGGTTACGAGGGAACGCGCTCAGGCTATGCGAAACAGTCGGGACGGCCGGTCGAAGAGATCTTCCGCGAGTTCCGCGAACACGGAATCACCGTCCTGGCCTCCATGATCGTGGGTTTCCCCTACCAGACGCCCGAGATCATTGAAGAGGAACTATCGGGCCTGCTCGCGTTGCGGCCGGTGCTCACACAGTTCTTAATCTACGGCCCTTGTCCCGGCACTCCGTTCTACGACCAGGTCATCCGAGAGGGGAAACTCCTTCCAGAGGTAGCCGAGGATCCCGAACTATTTTATCGCAGGGGGAGCGGATTCTATTCGATGGTCAGCCATCCATCGATGACGCCGGAGCAGATCGAGGCTGCCCAAGAGCGTTGCTTCCAGGAAGATTTCAGGAGATTGGGCCCCGTCATTTACCGTTCGGTGGACCGATGGCTAGAGGGATACCTCAAGCTGCGGGAGTCACCGAGCGCATATCTGCGCGCCAAGGCGGAGCGGATCGCTGGCGACCTCAGGAAAGCTTACCCGGTGTTCTTGACGGGCAGGCTGCTCGGGCCGACGGCGGAGGTACGGCGTTGGATTGGCGGGCTCCAGGAGCGGGTCCACGCGACGTTGGGGAGTCCGACTTGGAAGGAGCGTCTCCTGTCGGTTGCGGCAGTAGGCTTGGCTTCCTGGACGGGGCTTACGCTCAGGTTGGGCCTTTTCCAGCATCCACCGCTGGTGAGGCATACGTTCAGGATGTGGGACGCTCCCAGCGGGCGGGCTTGGGAGCGCTTACGCGGTGAGGCTCCTGCGGAGCTCTCGATCCAGGTCGAGCGGCGGCCCGCCTCGACGGTGTGGGTGCTCTTGGAGGGGCGACTCACGGCCTCCGCCGCCGGACGGTTCGTTGCGGATCTGCGTGCGGCCTTGGCGCACCGGAAGGATCAAGTGGTGCTGGACCTGGCCGGCGTGGCGGGTCAGGAGGACGGCGCGGTGGGCAAGCTGGCGGCGGGCCTGCGCGGCCATCGTGACCGCATCCGCATCATTCTCCCCCGTATCGGAGAGTTCGCGGTGCTGGCGGCAATCTTTCGGCTTTACCAGTAACCTCACCGGAGCCGACTCGAGTTGGCATTGTCGTTGATTGCGCGTTCGCGAACCAGCTTCAGCCGAGGCTATGGGGAAAAACCCTGCCCGCATGCAGTACAGGCCGGAGTAGGGCTATGGCTACCTCGATCCGGGGCGTCAAAATGGAAATCCCGGATCTAATCTTTACGTATTCGGATAACCGAGCTTTCGCTACCATTTGTGCTAGCTTTCGCTACCATTTGTGCTTTAGATAACTATCCTGTTGCCTGGTTCATTGGCTGTCAATGCATGCTCAACGTATAGTTAGACGGTAGCAGCACTATTGTTGGGAGACGAAATTGCAAGCAGCTAGTGTAATGTTTCTGAATTAAATGTAGCGTTTGTTCGTCTGTTCAGCATGGGCGTAAAGAGATGCTGGATGGAAATCAGCGGAGCAGATCGGGCCGAGTTGGAGTCGTGGTTGCGAGCGCAG
>Ga0307373_10011310_pt1 | contig 12953 bp, 14 predicted proteins | sample OX2MG_FD_202534 | JGI IMG/M metagenome (GOLD analysis project Ga0307373, IMG submission 202534) | Soil microbial communities from Risofladan, Vaasa, Finland - OX-2 | ecosystem: Environmental > Terrestrial > Soil > Coastal area > Acid sulfate soil | place: Finland: Risofladan, Vaasa | collected... | reverse complement strand
GCTCAGCGGCTGGGCGGTCGACGCGAGCGCCCGCTACCGCTATGGCGTCGACGCGGCCTTCGCGCTCTCCGATCACGCCGACTTCCCGGCCCTGCTCCGCTACGTCGAGCTGGCGCAGCCGTCCAAAGTGCTCCTCAACCATGGCTTCCGCAGCTTTCTGCACGACCTGCGGCGCCGCGGCGTGAACGCCGAGTTCCTGGAGGAGCACGCGCAGCTCTCGCTCTTCTAGCGCGAGGGGGCCGCGGGCACGCGTGGAACCACAGCCGCACGAAGGAGAGAGCGTGACGCGAATCCACGACGTCGGCGGGATGCACGGCTTCGACCCGATCGATCGCCACGAGGACCACGAGCCGTTTCACAACGAGTGGGAGGCGCGCGTCTTCGCGCTCAACCGCCTGCTCTTGCGCGCAGGGGTCTACAACCTCGACGAGTTCCGCCACGCGATCGAGCGAATGGACCCGGCCGAGTACCTCGAGTCCTCCTACTACGAAAAGTGGTTCGCGGGCATCGAGCGGCTGCTGGGCGAGAAGGGCGTACTCTGATGCAGCGTTTTCACGTGGGCGACGCGGTACGCGCACGGGTGATGAATCCCGCGGGACACACGCGCCTGCCGGCCTACTTGCGCGGCAAGCCGGGCACCGTCGAATCGGTCCACGGTCTCTTTCCGCTTGCCGACGAGCGCGCGCGCGGCGTGGAGGACGCCTCCCGCCAGGCGCTCTACACGGTCGCCTTCCGAGCCGAAGAGGTCTGGGGTGCCGATGCCGGCGAGGCCTTCGCCATCCACGCCGACCTCTGGGACGGCTACCTGGAGCCGGAGATCTCTCGATGAGCGAGACCCATCACCATCACGGCCACGATCATGATCACGCCCACGACCACGCCGGCAGCGCGACGATGGCCCAGCGCGTCGCCACGCTGGTCGGTGCGCTCGAGCGCAAGGGGATCGTCACCGCGGATCAGCTCGATCGCACCGTCGAGGGTTTCCTCGCCCACTGCAAGCCCGCCAACGGGGCTGCCGTGGTGGCGCGCGCCTGGGTCGATCCCGCCTTCAAGGGCCGCGTCCTCGCGGACGCCAACGCCGCCATCGAGGAGCTGGGCTTCGACATGAGCCACTGGGCGTACGTGAAGCTGCGCGCGGTGGAGAACACGGCGCGCGTGCACAACGTCATCGTCTGCACGCTCTGCTCATGCTATCCGCTCTCCCTGCTGGGCCCCTCACCGACCTGGTACAAGAGCGTGGCCTACCGCTCGCGCGTGGTGCGCGACCCGCGGGGCGTCCTCGAAGAGTTCGGCGTCCATCTGGACCCGGGCGTCGAGATCCGCGTTTGGGACTCGACCGCGGAGCTGCGCTACATCGTGCTCCCGCAGCGCCCCGCCGGCACCGAGACCTTGACCGAGAGCGAGCTCGCGGAGCTCGTGACGCGCGACTCGATGATCGGGACCGGAGTCTGCGAGGCTCCGCGCCGCTAGAGACGACTCTTCGTGCAGCGCCCGCGCACTCGTTCGTCTACAGCCCGGCGGCCGCCTCGACGATACGCTCCTCCGCGCGCTGGGCGGCGGCACGGTCCTTCTCGCCGCCGAAGCCGTTGATGAGGACGGCGAAGGCCAGCTCGCCGCGATCGTCGCTCTCCACGTAGCCGGCCAGGTTGTCCACATGCATCATGCTCCCCGTCTTGGCGAAGATGCGCCCCGCGAGCGGCGACCCTACGAAGCGGTGGTCGAGCGTGCCGTCGACGCCGGGACGCGGGAGCGCTCCGCGCACGAGCCGTGCGTACGGCCCGCGCGCGATGGCTGAGAGCACGAGCGCGAGCGCGCGCGGCGTGACGAGATCGTACCGCGAGAGGCCGCTGCCGTCGTGAAGCGAGAGCGCCCGCGGCTCGACGCCGATCGAGGCCGCGTACCCCGTCTCGGCACGGGTGCACGCCGCGAAAGAGCCGGCGGGATCGGTGACTCGAGCGATCTGACGGCAGAGCGTCTCGGCGATGAAGTTGTCCGAAGGCGGGAGCATCTTCGCCAGGAGCTCGGCGACGCTCTCGCCGTCGTGCGACCAGAGCACGCGCGCCTGCGATGGCGCCTCCTCCGCTCCCACGATCGACTCCACGCGCACGCCATGGGCTTGCAGCGCCGCGACGAGCACGTTGGCCGCGAACGCGGAGGGATCGGTCACGGCGCAGCCCTGTTGGACCAGCTGCCCGCCCGCCGGCACGGTTCCGCTCACGACCACGGAGCCGCTTGCCGGATCGACATGGCAATCGGCGGTCGGGTCGCCGCCCGCGGGAGCCGTGGTCGCGCGGTCGCTCACGAACGGCTCACCGCCGTTCTCCTCGACCCGCACGTTCGCGGGGGCGCCGGCGCCGGCTCCCGGCGCGATATCGACGTCCAGCGCATTCTCATCCACGGAGAGCGCGGTGATCGGCGGCGCGTAGTACGCTCCGAGATCGTCCCACGACCACCCCGCGGGGTACGGCGTTCCGCGAAAATACGATTGGTCCAGCGCCAAGCGCTCGACGTCCACGACGCCGGCGGCTCTGACGGCTGCGGCGGCGGCATCCAGATCGGCTCCACTCAAGAGCGGATCGCCGCCTCCCACCAGGTAGAGCGTTCCCCGCAGCACGCCCCCGGCGGCTGGGCCGTCGGCACGCAGTTCGGTGCGCGGACGGAAAGCGGGGCCGAGATCGGCAAGCGCGGTGGCCGTGGTCAGCAGCTTCAGCGTGGAGGCCGGCAAGTAGGCGCCGTCCGCGTCGTGCGCATAGAGCACGCTCCCGTCGGTGGGGTCCACGACCGCAACGCCCACGTGAGCCCCCGCGAGAGCGGGATCGCTCTCGGCGTCACGCACCGCCGCCACGACGGCGGTGGTCACGGGCCGCGCGGCCTGGCCGGATCCGGGGAGAGCCGCGCCAGCCATGAGGGCCGTCAGCACCGACAAGGCGAGCCCGGCGCGCAGCAGGCCGCGCATCAACGCTCGCGGTCGCGCGGAAAGCCCGCGCGCAGCCTGCCGAGAGCGACGATCGCGAACGCCGCGATGGCGGCCCCCAGCAGCCGCGCGCGCCAAGGGTCGCCCACGACCAGCGCAACGCCCACGGCGATCACCGCTGCCAGCAGAACCCACGTGGCGACGCGCGACAGCGGTCGTCCAAGCTCGGAGAAACGGCCCGGGGAGGGCGGTTCGGCGCGGCGGCGTCGCGCTAGGCGCGGCCGGCGCGGCGGGAGCGGCGGGAGCATGCTCATCTTCGGGGAAGAGTTAGCCAGCAGCGATGAAACTCCGTCAGATCACGCGGCCGCGATCCTTCATCTTCACGCTCTTCGGCGACGTCATCCGTCACTATGGGGGAGAGATCTGGATCGGGAGCCTCAACCGGCTGATGGGAGAGTTCGGTCTCTCCGAGCAGGCCGTTCGCGCCGCCGTCTCGCGCATGGCACGCCAGAACTGGCTGCGCGCGCGCAAGGTCGGCAACAAGTCGTACTACTCGCTCACCGAGATGGGGCGGCGCCGCATCGATCAGGCCAGCCCCCGCATCTACCACGACAGCAGCGCGTCGTGGGACGGACGCTGGCGCATCCTCACCTACAGCATTCCCGAGCGGCAGCGCACGCTGCGCGACCGCTGCCGCAAAGAGCTCGTCTTTCTCGGATGCGCGATGCTCTCGCCTTCGGTGTGGCTGGCGCCGCACGACGTCTCGGAGCAGTTCCGCGAAGCGGCGGAAGCGCTGGGGGTTGCCGAGCGCATCGACCTCTTCGTCGCCGATTACGCCGGGCCGCACGACGAGCGCGCGCTCGTGGCCAAGTGTTGGGACCTCCCGGCCATCGAACGCGCCTACCGCGCCTTCATCGAGGAGTACCGCCCGCGCCTGGAGCGCGCGCGCGCCGCGCACGGGGAGCCCGCCGAGAGCGCCTGCTTCGTCGAGCGCGAGTGGCTGGTGCACGACTACCGCAAGTTCCTCTATCTCGATCCGGGGCTCCCCGACCGGGTGCTTCCCGCCGGGTGGCCGCGCGCGGAGGCGGTCGCCATCTTCAACGAGTACTACCGCCTGCTGCTGCCGCTCGCCACGCGTTTCTTCGAGGACGTCTACCGGGCCGCGCCCGGCGGGGCGACCCCGAAGCCGAACGCCGCTCCGAGCGCCATCAGCTCGAGGAAGACGGCCGCCGCCCAGCCGACCCCGCGCTGATAGCGCTGCCCCCCGTACGACGTGAGCACGGCGAGGGCCGCGAGAGCGAGATGATCCGTTGCGTGAAGCACCGGACGCAGCTCGATGAACTCGTAGCTCGCCGGGTTCATCAGCGCCATCGCCAACAGAGGCGCGACGATGACGGGCACGAGCCACGCCGGCCGCTCGCCGCTGCCCGGTGCGCTCGCCGCGAGCGCGAGGCCGAGCGCCGCCCCGAAGGCCATGACGATCGCGTGGGCGATATGGTGATCGCGAACGTCCAAGCGTACCGCCGGCTCGAGGATCGGCGGCGCCATCGCCACGGCCAGCGTCACGCCGGCGAGCAGCACGATCGGCCAGGCTCGTTCGCGGCGCGCGATCATGCGGCGCTGGCCGCGCGCTTGCGCGCGAGCCGGATACCCTCGACGAGCACCACGACGAGACCGGCGAGCAGGATGATGGCCCCCGTCGACGCCCACGCGGAGATCTCGGGCCCCGGTGGCGGCTGCATGGCGTAGCGCCGCGGGACACCGTCGGCTCCGCCGACGTAGAATCCCAACAGGAAGATCGCCCCGCCCCCGAAGATGCCCAGCCCGGCGATCCACCGCACGAGCGCGGACGTCGCAGCGCCGCTGCGTTCCTCGAGGTTATGGAAGACCCACCCGAGCACGAAGAGCAGCACTCCCTCCAGAAGGTAGGTGTGGAAGTGCGCCGGCACCCACAGCGTATTGTGCAGGATCGAGTTGATCGGGATGGTCGCGTCGAGCACCGCGCCGAAGCCGCCGACGATCCAGCCCGCCATGCCCGCGTACATGAACAGCGAGCCCAAGGTCCAGCGCATCCGGGAGCGGTAGACCAGCAGCACCCCCCCGAAGACGGTGACGATGGCCGGCGGGAAGGCCGCGAGATACGAGGCCACCTCGCCGACGTACTGCACGGAACGCGGTTGGACGAAGTCCATGTAGAGGTGGTGGAAGTACGCCGTCGCGACGAAGAGCAGCGTCCCCCACCACGCCACGGCGAGCACTTGCGAGGTGTGCCACTCGCGATCGACGTAACGGGGAAGCCCCACGTAGACGAAGGCGATGGCCATGTAGATCGTCAGGTTGGCGAACGTGTGTCCGAAGAAGAACGTCAGGTTCTTCGCCCACAACGGGTCGAGCACCGTGGACGGCGAGAGCCAGCGCACGATCAGCGCGACGCCGATCAGCATCCCCGCGGCCCCCGCCAGCAGGCCATCGACCGACGCCACGAGGGCGGCGAAGGCTTGCGGCGGCGGCGCCTCCCGGCCGGACGCCGCGAACTCCTTCGGATGGAAGACGAGGTCCCAGGCCAGCGCGCCTCGCAACCCGCCGTACGCGGAGACGACGCAACCGAACATCTGGATGCACCAGACGATCCAGCCCGCCGTCACCAGCGCGATCCCGATGAGGAACAGGCCCGTGGCCCAGCTGGGCCACGTCGCCCCGATGAAGGGCAGAGGGTACAAGAACGTCCAGCCCGCGCCGAACTTGCCGGGAAAGACGCTCAGGAGCACCGCGACGACGCCCGCCACGACCAGGCCGTAGGCCCAGTATGCGACGGAGGGCCGCATGCGGTGCTCGCGGTACATCAGCGACCACAGGCCGCCCATGCCGCAGAGCGCCATCGACGTGATCATTCCCGCTCCGTGCAGGGTCATGATCGCGTAGAACATGGTGGGATCGAGCGAGATCCACGTCGCCTGGGCCATGCGCATGGTCAGACCTAACACCGCCATCAGAGCGAAGACGGCCAGCCCCGTTCCCAGGTAGAGCCACATCACGCGGGAGGAGATGCCGCGTTCCTCGAGCGTCAGCGCGTTCATCTCATTTCACCTCGAAGGAAGCCTGCATATAGGCGTGGCCGACGCCGCAGTACTCCAGACAGCGAATGGTGTAGTGCCCCGGGACGGTGAACGTGAACGGCAGATGGTTCACGTAGTCCGGCATCGCCTGTACTTGGCCGATCAACCGACCGTCCGGCCCGTAGATCCCGAAGCCATGGTTCACGTCGCGCGACGTGACATCGAAGATGATGGGGCGGCCGCGCGGGAGCTCGGCCGGCAGCGTGAAGCCGTACTGCTGCGCCGTGACGGTCACGTGCATGTCCGCCGCCATGGCGCTCGCCGACGGATACGGCAGATGGGGCAACGAGATGATCAAGGCCAGCACCGTCGCCGCCGCCAGCGCCCAGAACCACCTGCGCCTGAGCGCATAGCCCCGCGGCTGCACCTCGGACTGCGGCTGAGGGGCGCCGCCCGATGTCAGCGCCACCGCCGCCATGGCCGCGACGATGAGCGCCGCTCCGACGATGAAAACGGTCAGGACCGCCTGATTGAAATCCATGCCAGCGCCCCTCGCGTCGGTGAGCCCCGGTCTCGCAACTCGCGATCTTCCGGCCGCTTCCTTGTCCTAAGGATAGATTGCGCTAGGATGCGTTCCCCGGCTGTGACTCAGGTCGCCGTTTTGGACGTGTCGCGCGGCCAAAGAGGCGAGCTTACTTGCCGATGAACTTGGCGCGGCGCTTCTCGTTGTAGGCGCAGAGGCCTTCCTTCGCGTCCTGGCTCTTGAAGAGCGCCGACTGCAGCTCACGCTCGAGCGCCAGAGCGGTGTCCAGCGGAATCTCCGCGCCCGTCTGAACGGAGCGCTTGATGTGGCCCACGGCCATCGGCGCCTTGTTGGGGGAGGTGAACTGCTTGGCGTAATCCAGGATCTGCTCCCGGAAGGACGCGGCGTCGCCTTCGTAGATGTCGGTGACCATCCCGTAGTCTTGCGCTTGCTCGAAGCTGAACGTACGGCCGGAGACCATCAGCTCCAGCGCCCGCGCCTTCCCCACCAAGCGAGCGAGCCGTTGGGTGCCGCCCGTGCCGGGAAGCACGCCCAAGGCGACTTCCGGCAAACCGATCTTGCCCGAGTCCTTGCGGGCGATGCGCAGATCACACGCCATCGCGATCTCGAGCCCGCCGCCCACGCAGTGGCCGTTGAGGGCCGCGATCACCAGCTTCGGCGTCTGCTCCAGGCGGATCAGGGTCTCGTTGGCGTGCAGACAGAAGTAGTACTTGAACTCCGGCGTCACGCTGTTGAGCATGGCGATGTTGGCGCCCGCCGAGAAGAACTTCTCGCCCGCGCCCGTGATGACGATGACTTCCACCTTGTCGTCGAAGCGAGCATTGAGGATCGCCTCGTCGAGCTGACGCATCATCTCGTGCGTATACGTGTTGGCCGGCGGATCGCACATCTCGAGGATCGCGACGTGGCCGTCCACGCTGTGGTTGATGACGCGCTTGCCATCGAACGGACGCTCCTCGCGGCCGAACGGTGTCTGTTGGACTTGCACCTCGGTTGCCATCTCTCTTGGTATCCTCGTCTTGCGCGGGCTGTCAAGCGTTGGTCGGAGCGATTCGCCCCTTCGGTAAGATCCACTCCGGGTTCTTGAAGAGCTCGGCCAGGATGCGTTCGTCCTCGTCCGTGGGGAGCACCTCGCGCAGATGGGCCGCGTACTCCTCCTCGGAGAGCGGCCGGCCGTCGACCGACCACCGCTGCCCCTTGAAGTCCCCGATCTGCCGATTGAAACGGATATCCGGGACGTAGAGGGGCTTCTCCCCCTGCGCCACCTGGTTCACCATGTCGACCGTCCGGCTGACCTCCTCGTAGTAGAGGTCGCGGGCGCGCTCGTTGAGGTGCTCGCGGTCGACGGGGTCCTCGGTCTTGTCCTCGTCCGGCCGCCCCTTGATGCCGTAGGCGTAGGCCCAGCTGGCGCTCGAGCTGCGATCGGTGCCGAAGAGGTCGAGCGACCCGGAAATCCACTTGTTGTAGTACTTCTGCTGAAGCAGCACGGGGATCACCCCGGCGGCTGCGATCCGCTTGAGCCCCGTGATGCCGGTCCCCATGTGGAACGACTCCTCCTGGAGCATCGCGCGCGTGGAGCTGGCCAGCGGCGCGAAGCCCGAGTGCGAGAGCATCGTGAGCTGGTACTTGCCGTCCCGATCCATGAAGTTCGTGTACGCGAAGAAGTCCATCCAGTGGGTGACGTCGTTGTTGAAGGCGTTGAGCAGGCGGTTCTTCTGGCCAAACGCGCGCCGCTCGAGCATCTTCTGCGCCTCGATCTTACCGTCTTCGCCGAAATGCTTCACCAACAGATAGCACATCTGGTAGCCGTGGCGCGTCTCCTCCATCATGATCCGGACGAGCGCCGCCAGATCATACTCGGACGGGGCGTTGTGCACCAGAAAGCGCTGCTGCTCGTTGGAGGCGAACTCGGTATCGCCCTGAAAGATGATCATGCTGAGCAGGGTGTCGCGGATGCGCTGATCCGGAATCTGCGTCAAGCGCTCCCATTTGCGGTCGCCGGCGAAATCGCCGAACGTGATCTCCCGGGTCGGCAGCTCGGCGAACTTCTCCTCGAGCTTGTATCCCGGAAGATAGCGGTCGACCAGGATCATGTCGAGCCCGATCTCCTTCTGCCACTCATGCAGCAGGTCGATCCATTCGTCAAACGTCGCGATGCGTCCCATGATGTTCCCTCGCTTCTCGTCCCGCCCCGGGTCACCCGAACCGGACCACGATACGTGCCGTTTTCAGCTCACACGCGGAAGACGTCGACGGGCTTCTCGCCGACGTAGGTGATGACCGACTTGGTCTCCGTGTACAGGTCGAGCGTCTCGATGCCCAGCTCGCGCCCGTACCCCGACTGCTTGTAGCCGCCGAACGGGACGCCGGGAAAGACGCTGAACGGCGTGTTGATCGCTACCGTGCCGCTGCGGATGCGCCCCGCGATCCGCCCGGCGCGTCCCACGTCTTTCGTCCACACGCTGGCGGCCAGGCCGTACTCCGTGTCGTTGGCAAGCGCCACGGCCTCGTCGTCACCCGAGAATTTCGTCACCACGGCGACGGGACCGAAGATCTCCTCACGCGCGATGGTGGCCGAGGGCTCGGCTTCGAAGATCGTGGGCTGCCAGAACATGCCGCCTTCGCAGCCGGAGACCGACGGCTTCTCGCCTCCCATCACCAACCGCGCCTCGCTCTTGCCCTGCGAGACGTAGCGCTCGATCTTGGCGAACTGCTCGGGCAGGGTGATCGCGCCCACGTGCGTGGCCTTCTCGGCCGGGTTGCCGACCACGAGCTTGGCGGCCTTGGCGGCGAAACTCTCCAAGAACGCGTCGTAGATGCGCTCGTGGACCAGCACGCGCGAACGCGCCTCGCACGTTTGGCCCGCATTGTAGAAGATGCCGTAGAGCGCCGCGGCCACCGCCGCATCGACGTCGGCGTCCTCGAAGACCAGCGAGGGCGACTTGCCGCCGAGCTCCAACGTCACTCGCTTGATGGTCTTGGCGGCCTCCGCGGCGATCCAGCGCCCGGTGGCCGTGGATCCCGTGAACGCGATCTTGTCGACCAGCGGGCTGCGGACGATGGCCTGGCCGGTCTCGGGACCCGGACCCGTGACGATGTTGAGCACGCCTTCCGGAAGGCCCGCCTCGAGGGCGATCATGCCCAGCTCGATGGCGGTGAGCGGCGTGGCGGGGGCGGGTTTGAGCACCACCGCACAGCCGGCAGCCAGCGCCGGCGCCACCTTCCACGACGCAAGCAGCAGCGGGAAGTTCCAGGGCACGATCGCCCCGACCACGCCGACGGGCTCCTTGAGCGTGTAGTTGACGTAGGCGGGCGATGGCCCGGGGATCGTCCGTCCGTAGATCTTCGTGGCGGCGCCCGCGTAGAACTCGACGTTCTCCACCATCGCGCCCAGCTCGCCCTTGGCGGTCCACAGAGGCTTGCCGTTGTCGGCCACTTCGAGCGCGGCCAAATCGCTCAGGCGCTCTCCGAGGAGCTGCGCCATCTTCATCATCACGCGCGCGCGCTTGGCGGCAGGCATGCGCGGCCACGGACCTTCGTCGAAGGCGCGGCGCGCGGCGTCCATGGCGCGATCGACGTCGGCGCGCGATGCCGCGGCGATCTGGGCGAGCGGCTGACCCGTCGCCGGATTGCGGTCGAGGTAGGTCGCGCCGTCCTCGGCGTCGACCCAGGCGCCGCCGATGAGCAGCTGCGTCGTGCGGAGCTGCGCATCCGTGGTCGTCATGGGCGCATCCTTTCCTTGGTGACGATGCTCAGGTGAGATTCTCCCCGGAGGCCAGTCCCGCCATCTCCAGCAGGAGCGGCGCCGGCGCGTAGGCCGCGCCCTCGTGGCGGCACACGTTCTCGAGAATGTCGACGATGCGCCGGACGCCGATCTCCCTGGCCCAGGCCAGCGGTCCACGCGGGTAGTTCGTACCCAGGCGCATCGCCCGGTCGACGTCTTCAGCGGAGGCGACGCCCGCGCCCACGACCCACGCCGCCTCGTTGGCGAGCGCCGCCAGGGTGCGCCCGGAGATGAGGCCGGGCCGGTCGCCGATCACGCGCGTTTCGTGACCGAGGTCGGCGAAGAATGCGGCGGAACGCTCGACGGCGTCGACATCGGTGTGCGCGCCGCGGGCGATCTCCACGACGCGCTGATCGTCCAGGTGGCCGACCACGCCGTAACCGACACAGCGGCGCGCGTGGCCGGACCAGACCGCGCACTCGGCGACGGTGTCCGGGAGCGCGTCGGCCAGCAAGACGGCGTTGGGGCCGAGGACGCTGCCGAAGGCCGCCAAGGCGTCGTGCTTGTGATGACGGTCGGCGACGCATGCCTCGATGGCGATATCCGCCTGCGCGCCGTCTTGCCTCACGCCGTCGAGATCCTGCACGATCACGGCCCGATAGCCGGCGGCGGAGGCGGCGTCGAAGAGATCCCCGGCCAGCGTTCCGCCGCCGAAGACGACCACGACGCCCCTATCCGCCATACTCGTAGAAGCCGCGGGACGTCTTGCGTCCCAGCCGGCCCTCCGCCACCATCCGCTCCTGCAGCGGCGAGGGACGAAGGCGCTCCAGCCCCGTCGCCTCGTAGACGCTGCGCGTCGTGGCGAGATTGACGTCGAGGCCTATGAGGTCCATCAAGCGGCACGGGCCCATCTTGAAGCCGAGTCCCTCGAGCACGGCGTCTATGGTCTCCGCATCCGCGATGCCGGCCTCGATCGCGCGCAGCGCCTCCAAGTAGTATGGGCGCGCCACGCGGTTGACCACGAAGCCGGGGGTGTCCAGCACCACGACCGGCATCTTGCCAAGGCGCTCCACGAACACCACGGCACGACGGATGCTCTCGTCGGAGCTCGACGCCGCGCGCACCACCTCGACCAGCTTCATGACGGCCGGCGGGTTGAAGAAATGGATCCCCACCACGCTCTCGGGGCGCGAGGTGGCCTGCGCGATCTCCGTCACGGAAAGCGAGGAGGTATTGGTGGCGAGCAGCGCGCCCGCGGGCGCCGTGCGATCGATCTGGCCAAAGACCGTCCGTTTGAGCTCGATGCTCTCGGGGACGGCCTCGATGTAGAGGTCAGCCTCGCCCGCTTCGGCGATGGCCGAGACGGTGTGAATGCGGGCTGCGGCCAGCGCAGCCTTGTCGGCTTCCCGAAGAAGGCGCGAGAGCATCTTCTCGATCTGCGCGGCGGCACGTTCGCGAGCGTGTGCCTGCGGCTCGACCAAGAACACGTCGAACCCGGCAGCGGCGGCGGATGCGGCGATGCCCACGCCCATCGTGCCGGCGCCGATGACGGCGATCGAGATGGCTGACTCCCCCTTCTACCGTGGAACCCCGGCCCCGATGCGCAATCGTTCGACGATTGTTACGCCGATCGTGCCGATAGCGTCATACTATCAGGCGGGCGTCGGGGCGTCAACCATCGTTCTGGCGCGCGCCGGCCTGCGGCCGTGTCGCCTGGCTGGTCCGCCGGGGCACTCCCCGCGCGTGAAGCGCACCTCGGCGTTTACGCTCGTGGAACTCCTGATCGCCGCAGGGATCTCCATCGCGGTGACCGCCGGCCTCGTCTTGCTCCTGCACCGAGCCTTCCTCGGAGCGGAGGCGCTGGCCGCCCACCGCCACGCGTACGCCCTGGCGGAGGACCTGAGCGACCGTTGGCAAGCGGAGGCGGCCTCGGCGTTCGCGGTCTTCATCCCGGCCTCCGACGTGCTGGGCGGCGCCAACGCGGATGGCCACGAAGTCGACTTCTTCACGCGCGACGGTCAGGACCGACCGTTGTTTTGGGCGTATCGCTTCGATGCGTCACTGCACGTTCTGCAGCGATACACATACGCGGCGCCGGGAGCCCTCGCCGCGCCGTCCGGAGAGCCGCTCTCCGCCGTCACCTCGTTCGCCGCCGCCACGCTGCGCGTCGACGCGTTCACTGAGCCGATCTTCGCCGGGCACGCACGCGCGCCGGTGACGGAACGCTTAGGCTATCCGGGCGTCGCCGGCGGCAACGCCGTGACCGAACTGCACCTGGTGACCAGCGATGACGCCATCACGGCCGATGTGCTGCCCGGCGTCGCACCGAGTGGGTTCACGATCGTTGTCGGCACGTTCACGCCCGCGCCGGTAGATCCCGGAAAGATTCCGGTCTGCTCAGCTCTTCCTGCTGGGACGATACTTGGTCCAGATCCCAATCAACCGGGGTACACGGATATCTCAAGCGGTCAGCCATGCCCCGTTGCCTCGCCTCTATCTATCATCGTGGATGAGACCTGGTACACAAACCAGTACAAGCCGTGTCGCCCAAACCAGAACTTCATCTCAACAGCTACAGCCGCGCAAGGAACGATCCAGCAGATACTGGCTGGGCAATCACCGGAGAACCGTGGCCCGGGCAACGTTTGGTGGAACGACGTTGTCCTCACTCTTCAGGACTTACTGCAAAATGGTACTCCATCAACGCAGCCCGTT
>Ga0307373_10011304_pt1 | contig 12957 bp, 13 predicted proteins | sample OX2MG_FD_202534 | JGI IMG/M metagenome (GOLD analysis project Ga0307373, IMG submission 202534) | Soil microbial communities from Risofladan, Vaasa, Finland - OX-2 | ecosystem: Environmental > Terrestrial > Soil > Coastal area > Acid sulfate soil | place: Finland: Risofladan, Vaasa | collected... | reverse complement strand
AGTCCAACACAGGGGCGCTTCTCTGGGCCAGCAGCGGGCCGGCGTCGATGGCCCGGGCCACCCTCTGGAAGCTGACCCCGGCCTCGCGCTCCCCGTTCACGATGGCCCAGTAGACCGGCTCCGGGCCGCGGTAGCTGGGCAGCAGCGACGGGTGCACGTTGACCCAGCCCAACTTGGGGATGCGCAGGGCGCGCTCCCCCAGGATCTGGTCGAAGCTGGCGACCATGAAGAGGTCCGCGTGGAGCCGCTCCAGAGCCACCAGGGAGTCGTACTCGTTGACCCTGGCCAGCCGCAGCAGGGGCACGTCGAGGTGGTCAGCCACCTGGCTGAGGGCGTTCTCTCCGGCGATCGCCGGGTTGGCCCCCACGCTGGTGGCAATCCCGGCCACCTGCACACCGGAGTCGATCAGGGCCAGCAGGAGGGCCAGACTGAAGTCGGACGGGAAGCCGGCGAAGCCGACCCGGGGACCGCCTCTGGCGGCGGGGCGATCGGTGCCTCCGGGAAGTGGCGGGATGCGCAGGTCGGGGACCATGCGGAACTCGGACTTGGCCCGCAACCAACTCTGCACCTCAGCCAGCCAGGGGCTGGCCGGCTGCGAGGTCGCGGTCTGGCCTTGGTGCAGCACGGTGACCATGGTAGCTGCCGCTCTGCAGCCGACATCCAAACGCTCCGTCACCATTTCGTTGACCGGGCGCTACGCGGTTGCGGACCCTGGCTGTCAGACTCTCGATCTAATGGCAGTAGAAGGCCGGGCGCCGAAGACCGGGAGCTCCGTCGCCCAGGGGATAGAAGATCTGGCCCAGTCCTGGGCCCATCTCGCCCGCGAGATGGCTCCCGAGGTGCCCGAACTCCCGGCCGTCCTGCAGCAGGAGGTGGTCTCGCTCAACGTCGGGGAGATCACCGAGGAGCGCCTCAACCAGGTCGCCCACGCGATCGTGCAGCGGGTCAGCGACGCCGGGTTCTCCGAGAAGGCCGCGGCGCTGCAACGGCGGATGGGCCGAGCCATGTATGAGCTTCTCCTCCTGATCGCAACCGAGGAGGAGCTGCGCACGATGGGCATGCTGCTGGAGGCTGCGGAACCCCCCATCCCGGCGGCGGCTCCGAGCCCGGTGACACCAACCAGCCCGACTGCGCCAGGTCCGAACTCGAACCTTGCGGTCGGCAAGTCTGTCCCTGCCGCGCAGTCCCCGGTTGCGGCGCCGTCCTCCACTCCCCAGCCCAGACCGGCGAGCCCGCAGGCCGCTAGGCCGCCCTCGTCGGTGGTGGCAGCTCCTCGGACCGCGCCGCCAACGGCCGCACCGCTCCCCACGCCCGTGATGGGTCCGCCACCGGGGGCAACCGTCCGGGCGGCGCTGCCGGAGCCGGCCCGGTCGGCCACGCCAACCAACTCGGCACCGCCTGCGGTGCCTCCTGCACCCACCAAGCAGGCGCATGCGGTGGTGTCGGTCGCCGCAGCCGCGCCGCTGGCCAAGGTGCCCTTGTCGCCATCGGCGGCGCCCATGTTCACCCGGGTCGAGGCTCCGCCTCTGGCGCCGCCGCCAGCGGCCCCGGTCGCCGCGGAGGCAGTCAGTGAGGAGGCTGGACTATGGGGATTCGACCCGGCCGAGCGAGAGAGCCCAGCTGAGATGGCCACTGGGCTGGCGCCAGCAGCAGTAGACGAGGCCGCGGTCGCGGTGGAGCCGGCCCTGGCCGTCGAGTCGCGCCCTGCCGGTTCCGCGCCGGTAGCTTCCACCGCCGGCTCACCGGCGGCTTCGCCACACGGCTGGACGGTGCGGCTCTCTCCTCGGGCCACGCGCGAGAGGGAGAACAGGCTGCGCAAGCGGCTGGACGAGATCCCGGCGCTGACCGATGAGATCGTCGCCCAGGTGCATGCGCAGCGCCGGGCGGTCTCGGACCGCGGGACGGCGCGGGAGGCGGTTCGTGCCGCCTCGGAGCAGGCGGCGCCGAGCGAGCTCGCCGTGGCTGTCCAGCGCATGGCGGAGCTGATCGATGGGCACCGGCTGACCGAGGCGGCGGCGCTGGCGCTGCGCGCCTCCGAGGCGTTCCCGGGAGAGTCCTCGGCGGAGCTGGCCTGCCGCGCCGGAGAGGCGGCCCGGCACTCCAAGGACGACGAATTGGCCACTCTGTGCTTCACGACCTCGGTATTGGCGGCACCCCCCGGAGATCCCGCCTGCTGGCAGCTGGCCGGCATGGCGCTGGAGCGCAAGGACCCCCGACTGGCTCCGATCTGGATGGAGTTCCTGGCCAAGCTGCTGCGAGCGAGGGGCGCCGACGAGGACGCCGTGGTGGTCTACCGCCAGCTTCTGAGCCTAACCCCAAGACGCGAGGATGTGCGCGACATCCTACGGGTCGCATCGCTCACCGGCGTCCTCCCGGACTAGGGCTTATCCTCTTCACTCAGCAAGTGCGAGGAAGCAGTGATCCGAAGTCGAATCACGATGCCGTTATCGGCAGTGGTGGTGGTGATGGCTGCCGTGCTGCTAACGGGTTGTGCCACGGGCCCGACCCCAATCAAACCAACGTGCTGCGACCAGGCGGCCAAAGGGCCGTCTTCGATAGAGGTGAGCGGCGTTCTTCTGATGACCGGCGGCGTTGCGAATGCTCCGACCGCGACTCCAGTGTCCGGGGGAATCGTCACTTTCCGGTTGGAAACTGACCTCGGCTCCTCTTCAGTGAGCGTCCGGACTGCCAAGGATGGCGAGTTCCACCTTTACCTTGCGCCGGGCGCGTATCGGGTTGAAGCAGCGAACGCCATGTCTCCCGGGGCGCTCAAAGGCTCCTTCGGTCCGTTCCAGATCCACTCAAGGCACAACGGGTCGCTGAAGCTGACTCTTGTGGCCCTGTAGCGCAGCGGAGCCGGCTTCACGGTGATGGCAGGCGGAGTGCCCATGTCGATCGCCGGGAAGACACTCGTCTCGCCTCCGATGTGTGCATCGAATTTTCTTTCGGGTCGTGGCCTGGCCCGATCTACGACGACGGACGGTACAGGGACCCACTCCAAGCTAGGTCGAGAATGGTGCTGAGGGAAGGGGATAAGCACTACCGGGCTAGGGCCGTTTCAACAGCCTCATTCGGCGTCGGGGCCGCGCTCTGCTCGCCTCCTGCTTGGGCACCACGCTGATGCTCCCGTCGCTCTCCATCTCCACCAGGGTGGTGTCTGAGACCCCGTCCACGCCGTGCTCACGCAGTGCCATCTCGGCTTCGTCGGGGTCCACGCCCTCGCGCTTGAGGGCACCAGGGATCCAGGCTCCGTGGCTGGCCAGGACGGTGGCTGGCGACTGCAGCAGGTGGCTGACAACTGGGCTCCGAAGACGCGCCCAGCCCACCCCCCAGTTGAGCAGGAAGAGGGTGCCGATGATGACCAGGCCCCCCAGCAATGAGCTGTCGGGACCAGTCATGGCCGGCTGCACCGCGTTGGCCACCAGCAGCACCAAGACCAGATCGAAGATGGTCATCTGGCCGAGTTCTCGCTTGCCGAAGACTCGCAGCGCGATCATGAGCACCAGGTAGATGGTTATCGAGCGCACCACGAGGTCCCATGGCGCGATCGCGAGATGGGTCAGGTCCACGACGATCCTCCTTGGCTGAGACAGAAGCTGAGGGGCAGGCTCCCCCGATCCTGGCAATCCTGCCTGAACGGGCAGGCGGGCGTCTTCATTCGGCTCCGGTGCGGGTGGGACCCGGGTGATCGGCTCCGCGCCACCACGGCCGCTGGTGATCGCCCATCGGGGGGCGTCGGGCACGCTCCCTGGCAACAGCCTGGAGGCCTTCGAGAGGGCGATCGCGGTGGGTGCCGACATGGTCGAGTTCGACGTCCGACGCACGGCCGACGACCAGCTGATCGTGTTCCACGACGCCGAGGTCGCCCGTCGACCGGTGGGCCGGTTGAGTCGTCAGGAAATCCTCAGCGCGACCGGGCTGCTGCCGCCATTGCTGGACGAGGTGCTGGAGCTGACTCGGGGGAGGGTCGGCATAGATGTGGAGCTGAAGGAGGGCTCGGTGACCAATCGGGTGGTGCGCTCGGTGGCCGCCTGGGCGGATCCGGAGACCTGCGTCTTGAGCTCCTTCCTGGACGAGGTCGTTTCGGAGCTTGCCGACCTCGCCCCGGCTTTCGGCCGGGGCCTGATCGTGGGCCGGCAGCCGATCGCGATGGGCCGTCGCAGCGCGGTGGCGCGGGCGCAGGGCTTGCGGGCAACTCACCTCGTCTTGCAGCGGGGCCTGGCCCGCGAGCGGGTTCTGAAGCGGGCAGCTCGCCGGGGGCTCGGGGTGTTTGTCTGGACGGTCGACGACCGGAGGTCGTTGGCCCGCTACCTCGGAAACCCTCTGGTCCGGGGGGTGGTCACGAACCTCCCGGAACGCGCCCTGGCCTTGCGCGGCGAATTCGGCTGACCAACCGCTCTGGCGGCGGCGATCTCGGCGCTGGCGCTGTTCGTGCCCTGCCTCAGCCCGGCCCCAGGAGCGATTGCGGCACGCCCCGTAACGGTTCGGCCGGGCCCGGCTGGCTGGCGTCGCAACTTCACCTGTCAAGGTGCTTCGAGGGGGAGGGGCTGCCCTGTTCCGCCGTCATGGGCTGGCGACACCCCGGAGTTGGCCTTCGTCAGTCGCAGGTGTGGCCATCTCGCGAGCTGATTAGAGGACTCTCATTCGCTGCTCATTGGGCGGTGAAGCCCACGGGATAGGCTCGGCATCAGATGCTAAATTCCAGGCGCCGGTGGGTGGCGGTGATGGCCTCAGCGGGTGGGCTGATGGCGGGCGGGGCCGTCACCCTGGCGCGTGCTCCGGGGATGCCTACCACGGCGGCCGGGCCTTCGGCTACCTCGACTTTGGCGCAGCTCGAGCAGCACCTACGCCAAGAGCAGCTGGCTCTGGAAGCTCAGACCGGCCAGGTGGCTTCGACCAAAAGGGCGCTGACTGCCGAGGCCGCCCAGCTCACTGCGGAGGCGGCGAAGCTGAGGCTGGCGGCAGCCCAAGCTCCCCCCGCCACCCACACCACCACCGGCGCCTCTGGAGGCGGTGATGGTGGAGGGTCGGGTGGTGACAGCTGAGTGGCAGGCAGCCGCGCAGCGGTCGACCGAGGGACGGCGGCGGGCGCGCCGACGGATCACCCCGTGGGCGGCCGGCATGACCGCCACGGTCGCGGCCGTGGGTGCGGTGGGCTGGGTGGCGCACGCGGCTGCGGTGGTCGTACCCAGAGGTGGCAGCCGGGCTAGCCTGAGCCGGGCGCTGGGCCAGGACGAGATCAGGTTGGCCGCCTTGGAGCGCGCGACGGCCGCCGAGCAACGTGGCCTGGCCGGCCTGGGCACCGCCCGCGCCCTGGTGCTGCCCGCCCTGCCGCCTCCTCCCGCGCACGCTACCACGGGAGCTTCGGGTGTCCCTTGAGCCCGGCCCTGGCGAGGTCATCGGCCGGATCCGCGCCATGGCCACGGACATCACCGTCCGGGCGGTCGGCGGCGCTGACGACATGGCCGCGCGGCTGGGGCCGACGTTGGCAGTCTTCTCCGAGGTGGAGGCCAGTTGCACCAGGTTCGTTGCCACCAGCCCACTGATGCGTGCCAACGCGACCCCCAACCGGTGGCACCGACTTCCGCCGCTTTGCTTTGCGGCGATAGTCGAAGCTGACCGCGCCTACCAGCGCACTTCGGGGCGCTTCGACCCCAGAGTGCTGGTGGACCTGCTTCGGCTCGGGTACGACCGGTCGCTCCCTTTTGCGAGGGGCACCCTGGCGCTCGCCGGACCGAGACCTCAACGCCGGCGGCGATTGAGCCCTTGGCGCCCCCGCTTTCGGGGCAGCTCAAGGGAGGTCCTGCTCGGCGGTCACCCAGTCGACCTGGGCGGGGTCGGTAAGGGCCTCGCGGTGCGCTGGGCCAGCCTGACTCTGCGCCGGCTAACCCCTGACCACCTGATCGAGGCCGGTGGCGATTGCTACTGCTCGGGTCGCGCCCCCGACGGGGGGCCGTGGAAGGTCGCCGTCGAGGACCCCACCGGAGGATCGACGCCGGTCGCCGTCCTGTCACTCACTGACCGCGCCTGCACCACCTCCTCGCTGCGCCTGCGTCGATGGCGGGTCGGTGGCGAGCCGGTTCACCACCTGGTAGACCCTCGGACCGGCAGCCCGGGTGGCGCTGGTCTCCTGGCGGTCACGGTGGTTGGCGCTGACCCGGCAGTTGCTGAGGTTTGGAGCAAGGCGGTCTTCCTGGCCGGAGCGCGAGGGGCGCCCGGGCTGGCCGCGCGGAAGGGGCTGGCCGCCCTTTGGGTGGGCACTGGCGGCGATCTCGGCATCAGCCCGACGATGCGTCAGTACGTCCAGTGGCAAGTCAAGTCGGCGTGACCAACGAGGCTTCAGGGTGGCCGACGGTGGCCTGGCTGAGGCACTCCGCTTGGGTGAGCATAGGGCTGCCGGTCCTGCTCGCCGGGGCGGGGGTTGTCGTCGGCGAGATCGCCGCCGCCTCCGCCGCGCCCAGCCTTGGGAATCGGATGCTGCCGTGGATTGTCGGACGGGGCCTTGGCATCGGTGCCTACCTCGACCTGACCCTATTGGTCCTGCTCGGCATCTGGTTCCGCCACCCCTGGCGGCTGCGTCGACCGGTCCTCCATCCGGCCGTCCTGATCCGGGGCCACTCCGTGCTCGCCGTGGCCTGCGGCGTCCTGGTGCTGGGCCACGTGGGTGCGATGGTCGTGGACAGCTACTCCCTCGTGGGTTGGGTGGGGGCCTTTGTACCTGGCGCATCCGGCTACCGGGCCTTTGCGGTGGCATTGGGAACCCTGTCCCTCTACGTGGGAGCGGTGGTCGGACTCAGTGCGCGCCTGGCCGGGGTGTTGGCCGGACGCTGGTGGCTCCCGCTGCATCGCCTGGCGCTGGTGGCATTTGCCCTGGGCTGGGCCCACAGCGTGCTGACCGGGAGCGACCTCGCCGCGTTGCGGCCCATGTTCGCCATAACCGGCACCATGGTGGTGCTCTTGGCGGTCTCGAGTATTTTGGCGGCCGGCCCTAAGGTCCGGGGCCGGAGCCAGATGGCGAGCCATAGCGGCGGCCGCTCATGACCGCCGTTGCCAACCGAAGGCCACTGACCTGGGAGATGGCGGGTGGCGGCAGCCCGGACGTGCCGACGGGCGTGGGCGATGCTAGGACGGTCCTGCTGGCGGGACCGCCGGCAGCCGCGGGCGCCGAATCCCTCGCCTCCCATCTGCTCCGCCTCGGGGCTCTACCCGCCGAGGCCAAAAGTCCAGACTTCATCCTGCGGGCGGTCGCGGACAGTGGCCTCCAAGGGAGAGGCGGAGCCGGCTTCCCAGTCGCCCGGAAGATGGTCGCGGCAGCCGCCGGCGCGGGGCAGTCGGTGCTGGTGGTGAACGGGTCGGAGAGCGAGCCCGCGAGCCGGAAGGATTGGACCCTGCTGTGCCTGCGTCCCCACCTGGTATTGGACGGGGCGGCGCTCGCGGCTGCCGCTATCGGTGCCAATGCGGCCGTCCTCCATCTGCACCGCGGCGCTGACGCACCAGCCGCCGCGCTCCGGCAGGCGCTCGACCAGCGCCGTGCGGCCGACCTGTCGGATCCCTCCTTTACGATCAGCTTCGGGCCACCGCGGTATGTGGCGGGGGAATCGAGCGCCATCAGGGCCTTTCTAGCGGGTGGCCCAGCCAAGCCCGCGCCGGGAGGTGGACTGGGCCGCCCGCCTGGCTCGACACCGCTGGTACAGAACGTGGAGACCCTTGCCCTCCTGGCCCTGCTGGGCCGGTTCGGAGCCGGCTGGTTTCGCCGTTTCGGCACCAGCGGGTCGCCCGGCCCAACTTTGGTGACTCTGGCCGGGGCGGTGGAGCATCCGGGGCTGGTTGCGGAGATGACGGGTCCAACGTCTCTCTCCCACCTTCTCACCAGACGGGGTGGGCTGGCGGGTGCTCCTCGGGCCGTGCTGTTTGGGGGCTTCGCTGGCAGCTGGTGCGACGGCCGGCAGGCGTGGGGCCTGGACCTCAACCGAGAGTCCCTGGCTAGAGCTGAGATCGCCTTCGGCTGCGGCTTGGTTGGGGTGCTCCCTTGGGACGCATGCGGTCTGGCCGAGACCGCTCGTTTGCTGACCTACCTGGCCCGGGAGAGTTCGGGTCAATGTGGCCCCTGTGTGTGGGGGCTTCCGCGGCTGGCCAAAGATATGGCCACCTTGGCATGGGGCCGCGTCGCTCCCCGCGACGTGCGCCGTCTGGCCCGCATGGCCACCGAGTTGGCCGGTCGGGGCGCCTGCCATCACCCGGACGGAGCGGTCGCTCTGCTGGCCAGTGCCCTGACTGTTTTCGCCGATGAGGTGGCCCATCACCTCCGCCATGGGCCGTGCACCCGCTCATCCCGCGGCCCGGTCTTCCCAATCCCGGACCTCCTCTCCCCGGCCTGGCGATGACGTTTCGGCTGAGGGTCGACATGGATCGCTGTCAGGGCCATGGCATCTGCGCCGTGCTGGCCTGGCGTTCGATCGACCTTGACCAATGGGGATTCCCGGTGATCGGGATGGAGCCCGTGCCTGAGGGGGCGCCCCTGCGCCGGGCACGTCAGGCGGTGGCGGCCTGCCCGGCCCGAGCACTTCAACTGGAGGCAGCGCTGGACCCGGCCTCAGGCGAGCAGCGCTGAGGGCCGGTCGCGCCGCACACTGCCGTTGCCTTTCCACGAGCCGAGGCGCCGCTGGAAGTGCGTAGGAGCCGATCTGCGGCCGGGTCAGCCGCTGCGGTGGGCGCCCGCCACCGCGTGGGCGGCGCTAGCCACAGACTCCATCGCGGCTCCAGCTCGCACTGGCGGATGGGTGATGGGGCTGGACATCTGGCCCCATCGCCGGGACCGAAGCCGGTCTGGTTCGCCCGCCCCGTCGAGCTCACCGCCACCCGTCCTCCCGGCACCTTGCGCGGCAAACAGAAGTTTGGTACATTTGTTCGATGAGTGGCCCAGGTCGCTGGACACCGGTGCCGGACCGCCTCCCCGTCTCGTGGAATGAGGTGGTCGACAGTCGCGCTGTTCAGGAACTGGTCGTGCTCGACCGGGAGCTGCCCGCTCGGCCTGCCCGGTATGCGCCGATGCCTGCTCGGCTTCATCCTCGACTTGCCGCAGGGCTCAGAAGGCGCGGAATCGGCAACCTCTACACCCACCAGGTGAGCTCGGTGGAGCTGGCTCTTGCCGGGCAGAGCCTGGCGGTGGTGACTCCCACCGCCTCGGGCAAGTCACTTTGCTACCTCCTGCCGATCCTGGATTCTGTGATCCGGGATCCGGACGCCACTGCGCTGATGCTGTTTCCCACCAAGGCGTTGGCTCAGGACCAACTCCAGGAATTGCGCCAGCTCAGCGACGCGGTCGAGCTGGAGTTGCGAACATTCACCTACGACGGGGACACTCCGCCAGGGGCCCGCAGTGCCCTGCGCCAAGGTGGGCAGGTGGTGCTCAGCAATCCCGATATGCTGCACAGTGGCATCCTGCCCCACCACACCAGCTGGGTCAGGCTCTTCAAGGGCCTGCGCTACGTGGTGCTGGATGAGCTGCACACCTACCGCGGCGTCTTCGGTAGCCATGTGGCCAACGTCATCCGCCGATTGGATAGGATCTGCGCCTTCTATGGCGCGAGCCCCACCTACATCTGTTCCTCGGCCACCATCGCCAACCCGGGCGAGTTGGCGGCTCGGCTGCTGGGCCGGCCGGTGACTCTGGTCACGGATAACGGCGCTCCGGCCCCGGTCCGGCGCCTGGTGATCGCCAATCCGCCGGTGGTCGAACCTCGGCTGGGCATCCGGCGCAGTGCCAGCCTGGAAGCCCGCAAGATCGTGCCGCAGCTGGTGCGAGCCGGCTCCCAGACGATCGTCTTTGGGCAGACTCGCCTCCAGGTGGAGCTGCTACTCAACTATCTCGACCGCGAGCTTCAAGCGGACGGACGCGGACTGGGGGTAGCCCACGGCGGTGCGGTGCGGGCTTACCGGGGGGGGTATCTGCCTTTGGAGCGCCGGGCCATCGAGGCCGGTTTGCGATCGGGGGCGGTGCGGTGCGTGGTGGCTACCAGTGCCCTCGAGCTGGGCATCGATATCGGTCGTTTGGACGCGGCGGTGCTGGTCGGCTACCCGGGCACCATCGCCAGCCTCTGGCAGCGCTTGGGGCGGGCCGGCCGCCGCGAGGGCGCCGCCCTGCAACTTCTGATCACAGGCGGAGGCCCGCTCGACCAGTTCATCGCCAAGCATCCCGAGTTCCTGCTCGAGCAGTCTCCCGAGCGGGCCTTTGTGGACCCCGACAACCTGTTGATCCTGGCCGGCCACCTCCAGGCGGCCATCTTCGAGCTGCCCCTCCGGGCCGATGAGACCTTCGGGGGAGGCGACCTGGGGGGACTACTGGAGGTGTTGTCTGAGGATGGCCTGATCCACCAGGCCAATGGGAGTTGGCACTGGGCCTCGGACGCCTTCCCTGCCGACGCGATCAGCCTGCGCACGGCGTCAGCGAGCAACGTGGTGATCATGGACACATCGACATCGGGTGACTCCGCATCGCAGGGACCCCAGGGCACCTCGGCCGGAAGCGCCGGCGGCCGCTCCGGGGCTGGCTCCCGAGTGGTCGGGGAGCTGGATGAGTGGTCGGCTCCCCTGCTGGTGCATGACGACGCCATCTACATGCACCAGGGGCGGCAGTACCACGTGGAGCGGCTGGACTGGGAGGAGCACAAAGCCTATGTCCACCCGGTCTCGGTCGACTATTTCACCGACGCCGACATGAGAGTCAGTCTCCAGGTGCTCGACTGCCTGGCCGGCCCGTTCTCGGACTCTGGCCAGGCCACCGCGAAGGCCCATGGCGAAGTGAGGGTCAGCGTGCTGGCAGCGATGTACCGCAAGATCAAGCTGCTAACCCATGAGACGGTTGGGGCGGGTCCGATCCGGGTCCCAGAGCGGGATCTGCAGACCTCCGCCTACTGGTGCTCCTTCGATTCGAGGCTAACCGCAGGGATGGTAGGGGCGGAGGTGGGTCTGGAGGGGATCGGGCACATGATGGGCCAGGTCGCCTGCCTGGTGGCTATGTGCGACCGGCGCGATCTCGGCGTGGTCACCCAGGTACGGGCCTCTCTCACCGCCATCCCCGGCCGGGAGGCGGCCCCCAATCAGGCGGAGGAGTTCGTGGCCGGAGCTAGGCCCAGTTCCGCCGTGTCCGTGGCGGGCTTTCTCGAGGACTCCCCGTGCGTCTTCATCTACGACGTTCACCCCGGGGGCGTGGGCCTGAGCGCCCGTCTCTTCGATCTCCACGTCGATCTGCTCCAGGGGGCGGCAGCTCTGATCCGCGAATGCGACTGCGAGCTTGGCTGCCCGGCCTGCGTCGGGCCCGTCGCCGGCGTCGAGGACGGCGCCAAGCAGGCTGCGCTCACGATGCTGGAGGCGGCGGGATGGTGACCTCGGAGCTGCGGCTCCGTCTGGGGGCCCTGCAGGGCGATCCCCGCCTGGGCCTGTCGCCGCGTGTCCCTGTGAGTCAGAGGTCAGCCGATCCAGTCCTTGACGAGGAGAGCCGCGCGGCTGGTTTCCAGGAGCTGGGATTCGACTGGGACGGGCAGCGCGGCTTGCTAGTGCGAGGCTTGGACATGGCAATCGCGGATCTGGGGATCTCGGAGGATCTCCTTGCGGCCGATCGGCTCCAGAACCTCTCCGAGGTGGTGCCCAAGGTCCCGGCCACAATCACGTGCTTCGACTTGGAGACGACCGGCCTCCAGCGAGGCACGGGCACGGTGCCCTTCCTGTACGGCTGGGCGGTCATAACCGGGGACAGGGTGCACTTTGAGCAGTGGCTGCTGACCCAGCTAGGTCAGGAGACGCCGCTGGTGGAGGCGGCCATCAGCCAACTGCGCGCCACCGACCTGCTGGTTACCTACAACGGGGCCAGCTACGACCTCCCCTTGCTACGCACCCGGATGGTGATGGCGGGAGTGGATCGGGCCTGGCCCGCCACCCCACACCTTGATCTGCTGCCGATGGTGCGGAGACTGTTCCGCCATCGCCTCGATCGGTGCAGCCTGCGACGGGTAGAGGAGAGCGTGCTCGGACAGAGCCGCGATCACGACCTGCCGGGGCGCGAAGCGCCCGAGCGTTACTGGCAGTTCCTGCGCACCGGAGACCCTCGCCCGCTGGCGGCGGTGCTGGAGCACAACCAGCAGGATGTGCTCTCTCTGGCGCGGCTGCTCGAGCGGCTGGTGCGCCATGTCGACCTGGAAGGCCCGCATCCCAGTGACTGGCTCAGCCTGGGACGGTTCATTGAGGAAAGGGGGGACCTCAGCGGAGCGGAGGGTGTCTACCGCAAGGCCGAGGCGTGCTCCCCGCCGCCGCTGGATCGGGCGGCTGCATTGAGGCGCGCCCGGCTGCTCCGGCGCCAGGGACTGGACGACCAGGCCCGCCAGGCGTGGTCCTCGATCTGGGAGCGCTGGCATGATCCCGAGGCGGCGGAAGCGATCTGCGTCGATCTTGAGCACCACCAGAACGATCTCGACGGAGCGCTGGAGCTGGCCCGGGAGGGGTTGCGATCGGCGCCGGTCGGGTGGGACCAGCGTTTTGCGCGCCGAATCTGGCGGCTCCAGAGCAAGCTTGGGCGGACCGCGACAGTGGGAACCGGCGCTGGTCCCCGCACGGGCGCCAGGCCGTGGTCAGGGTGGCTGCCAGGGGGGGAGTCATACGAAGCCTGGATCGCCCTCCGGCGGGGCGGACCTTCCTCCCTGGCGGTTGACGAGCGGCGGTTTGGCCGGGCTGAGGCCGTGGGGAGGTAGCCGGAGCCGCTCCTCCAGCCGCGACCGAAAGTGCGGCTCGGCGGCTTGGCGCTGGAACCAGCGACTCAGCCCTGTCAGGGGAGGGGACAGGGCACGTCCGCGACCACTGAGGCGGTGACAGCACTCTTCCCCAGCGCAGTGGCGGCGCTGCTCCTGGCTTCCCCATTGATCTCGAGGGTGCGTTGCCAGCAGCTGCCGGTGGCGCCCATTCCGG
>Ga0307373_10011301_pt1 | contig 12959 bp, 10 predicted proteins | sample OX2MG_FD_202534 | JGI IMG/M metagenome (GOLD analysis project Ga0307373, IMG submission 202534) | Soil microbial communities from Risofladan, Vaasa, Finland - OX-2 | ecosystem: Environmental > Terrestrial > Soil > Coastal area > Acid sulfate soil | place: Finland: Risofladan, Vaasa | collected... | reverse complement strand
CCGCAAAGCTCTGCCAGAGTTCTCGGTAGAGCCCCGCACGGCGGATCTCCTCCTGCAGTACGAAGTCGGCCTGCCGCAGGATCTGCAGCCGTTCGGCGGTCACCTCGCCGATGATCCGGATCGCCAGCCCCGGGCCCGGGAACGGCTGCCGCCAGACCATCCGCTCCGGCAGGCCGAGCTCCTCGCCGACGACGCGAACCTCATCCTTGAACAGCTGGCGCAGTGGCTCGACGAGCTCGACCGAGATGTCCTCGGGCAGTCCGCCGACGTTGTGGTGACTCTTGATCTTCGACGCATCGCGCGAGCCCGATTCGATCACGTCCGAATACAGGGTCCCTTGGACCAGAAAGCGCACGCCGCCGAGCTTGCCGGCCTCGTGCTCGAAGGTCCGGATGAACTCCCGACCGACGATCTTGCGCTTCTGTTCGGGCTCGGTGACGCCCGCCAGTTCGGCCAGGAAGTGGTCTTGGGCGCGCACGTGAATGAGCGGTACGTGGAAGTAGGTGCCGAAGGCCTCCTCGACCTGCTCGCCCTCATTCATGCGCAGCATCCCGTGGTCCACGAAGATGCAGGTCAAACGGTCGCCGATCGCCCGGTGCACCAGCAACGCGGCCACGGCAGAGTCGACTCCGCCCGACAGCGCGCAGATGACCTGTTCGTCGCCCACCTGCGCACGAATCCGCGCGACCTGATCCTCGATGACCTGGACGGGCGTCCAGGTCGGCACGCAGCCGCAGCTGTCAAACAGGAATGCCTTGAGCAGATCGGTGCCGAACGGGGTGTGGACCACCTCGGGGTGAAACTGCACCCCATAAAGGCCACGGGCACGATCTTCCATTGCCGCGACAGGCGCGTGCGCGGTGCGGGCGGTCGCCTCAAAGCCCGGGGGCGCCCGCACGACGGCGTCGCGGTGGCTCATCCAGCATTGGTCCAGGGGCACGTCGCGCAGCAGGCCGTCGCGTCCGAGGACCTCGAGCTCGGTCTTGCCGAATTCGGCCGCGCCGGTGCGGGCGACCTCACCGCCAAGGACCTGGGCCATGCTCTGCATCCCGTAACAGATGCCCAGTACGGGCACGCCGAGCTCCATCAGTTGCGGGTTCAGCTCCGGCGCGCCCGGCTCGTAGACGGACGCCGGACCACCCGAGAGCACCAGGCCCCGGGGGTGCAGCGCCGCGATCTTGGCCGCCGGCATGTCGTGGGGGATGACGGCCGAAAACACGCGGCACTCGCGGATACGGCGGGCGATCAGCTGGGCGTACTGGGCACCGAAGTCGACGACCAACACACCACCGGGAACGGCGCGGGCAAGCTCCGGATCCAGGCCCGGACCGGCTGTCGACACCTATCCCATCCCCACGGACTGCGCCTGCTGCAATCGCTTGCCTTCGCTGCGCAGCCCGGGGGCCACCATCACCTCGCACTTCTGGAAGCTCTGGATCGAGTCATAGCCGCAGGTCGCCATCGCGGTCCGCAGGCCACCGGTCAGATTCAGCGTGCCGTCGTTCTGATGTGCGGGGCCGACGATGATCTCCTCGAGCGTCCCGATGGTGCTCGTCTTGACACGCGTCCCACGCGGAAGAGTTGGGTGGAAGGTCGCCATCCCCCAGTGGTAGCCGTGCCCCGGGGCCTCGCTGGCCTTGGCCAGCGGCGAGCCGATCATGCACGCGTCCGCGCCGCAGGCGATCGCCTTGGCGAGGTCACCCCCGAAGCTCATGCCGCCGTCGGCAATCACGCTGACGTACTGACCGGTCTCCAACAAGTGCTGCATCCGAGCGCCGGCGGCATCGGCGATCGCCGTCGCTTGCGGCACGCCGACGCCGATCACCTGCCGGGTCGTGCAGGCCGCACCCGGTCCGACGCCGACCAACACGCCGACCGCGCCGGTACGCATCAGGTGCAGGGCCGCCTGGAACGACGCACAGCCACCGACGATGGCCGGGATCGGTAGCTCGGAGATGAACTGTTTGAGATCGAGCGGCTCGACGACGGTCGAGACGTGCTCGGCGCTGACGACGGTGCCCTGGATCACCAGGATGTCCAGACCCGCGTCGAGCGCCGGCGTGATGTAGTCGCGGACGCGCTGCGGGGTCAGCGATCCGGCGGCGACGATGCCGTTGGCCTTGAGCTGCCGCACGCGCTCAGCCACGAGCTCGGGGTCGATCGGCTGCCGATAGATCTCCTGCAGTCCACGAGTCGCATCGGCGGGCGCCATCTTGGAGATACGCTCCAGCTGGTCGTCGGCGTCGGCATAGCGGACCTGGATGCCCTCGAGATTCAGAACCCCGAGGCCGCCGAGTCTGCCGAGTTTGGTCGCGGTGTTGACATCGACGACGCCGTCCATCGCGGACGCGAGCAGCGGCAGATCGAACGTATGGCTGTCGAGCCGCCAGGATAGATCGACGTCTTCGGGATCACGCGTCCTCCGGCTCGGAACGATTGCGATCTCGTCGAAGCCATAGGCTCGACGACCCTTCTTGCCTCGTCCGATCTCGATCTCCACGCATCCGCTCCTTGTTCCCCTGGCCGACCGTCACCCGCGCCGCCGCTCACCACCCCGAATGCACAGAGACCCAGGTCAGCAACGGCCGGTCCTGGGTCGTCTACGGCCGCTGCAAGGCGGCAGTTCTGGGCGGGCTCGGCGGAACACTGAGGGTACCGTACCGGCACGGATGTCGCCGCTCGATCGACAGGTCAATCTGCGGTATTTGCCACTTCATCGAGGCGCCAGATCTGGACCTGACGGCGCAGCGCCTCGACGTCACCACTGTCGAACACACCGGCGCCGGGACTGAGCGTGTTGGCCGCGCCGCAGGCAACCGCGAGCGCCAGCCGGGTCTCGGGGTCATCGCCGCGGCTGAGGCCCGCCAGGTACCCGCCGATCAACGCATCGCCGGATCCGACGGTGCTCGCCGCGTCGCGGGCGGGCAGGTAGGCGCGATAGGTCGAGGTGCCCTTGATCGAGGGCTCGCGCAGGCGCGCGACGCACCCGTCGGCGCGGTGGACGATCGCCGAATGCGAACTCAAGCTGCCGATGGTGTCCGCCGCGCCGGCGAGATCGATGTCGTCGTTGAGTTCGTACCCGACGATCTCCTCGGCCTCGCGCGCGTTCGGACTCACCAGGTCCGGATCGGCTGCCAGGCCGAAACGCAACGGGGGCCCCTGTGCGTCGAGTGCGGTCAACACCTGGCTTTTGATCTCACGGATCACCCGCGCGTAGTAGTCCTCGGGTACGTTCGGCGGCAGCGAGCCGGCCAGCACAAAGATGTCGGCACCGCGAGCGAGGTAGCTGATCTTCTCCATGAGCATCTCGAGCTCGTCGTCGTCGACCGTCGGCCCGTGTTCGATGATCTCCGTCTGGCTCCCGTTGGGGTCGATGACGGCCGTCGAGGTACGCGATTCGCGACGAATCCGCACGAAGTCGTTGAGGATGCCCTCGCTGGTCAGGCCCTCGATGATCGACGTGCCGGTGCGGCCCCCGGCGAGCCCGGTGGCGATGACCGGCTCTCCCAAGCGCTTGAGCGTGCGTGCGATGTTGATGCCCTTACCACCGGCCAGCGCGAGCGCGTCCGAGGCCCGATTGCGTGTGCCCGACTGGAAGTTGGGCACCGTCAGGGTGCGATCGAGCGCGGCGTTAAGGGTCACGGTGACGATCACGTCAACCCACCGCCGGGACGGCCGCTGCCGCGGTGAGCGTCCGGACCCCGATGATGCGTGCGCCCTGGCGTACCGTGACGCGCCCCAGCACCTGACCCGCCTGAACCGGTGCCGTCACAATGTGGGGGAGGTTGATTGTTTGGCTCACGGGCAGATCGATTCGTATCACCGACGTCAATGACTGGTCGACCGTGACGTGCACCAGCACGTCGGATTCGCCCGCCACGGGAATCGTACCCTCAGCGGCGCCTCGTGTGAGCACGGTGCGGCGGGCGAAATGGTGGAACGCCCATGTGGCCAGCCGTTCGACGTCGGCGGTCCGCGCCGCGACCGATGGCGCCGCCAGCTCCGCGATCCAGATCTGGGCGTGCGTCCCCGGAGCGACGACCCGGCAGACGATGGTCTTGCGGGCCAGTGCGGTCGATCCCGTCTTGATGATGTCGATCGGCGACCAGGTCGTCAGGGCCCCGTCTTGGCTGACCAGCACACGCCGCCCCCGCCCGCCCGGTCCGGGCACGACGGCACGGCGCATATGCAGGATCGCCGCCAGCGGTCGGATGGCCGCGACGACGCGGCCCAGCCGCACGAGGTCACGGGCGCTGGTGAAATGGTGTGCCGCATCCAGCCCGTCGGGATTGGCGTAGTGGGTATCGGTGAGCCTCAGCGCGCGCGCCTCACGATTCATCAAGGTCGCAAAGTGCGGCACGGAGCCGCCGACGGCGTCGGCGATCGCGACAGCGGCATCGTTGCCGCTGGCAATGATCAAGCCATCGAGCAGTTCACGGATGGTCACCCGCTCACCGGCGACCAGGCCCATGCGCGAGCCCGGGGTCCCTGCGGCGGAGGACGATACACGCACGCGGGCGTTCAGCGACCGGTGGGTCACCGCGACCAGCGCCGTCATGAGCTTGGTGGTGCTGGCCATCGGGAGACGCAGATGGGTGCGCCGCTCGGCGAGGACCGTGTTCGTCGCCGGATCCACGATCACGAAGCTTCGTCCCGCGACCGGCGGCACGCGCGCCATGCGTACGGAGGCCGCCGACACGGGGACCGCGACTGCCGCGACGGCAACACCAACCAGGGCCCATTGGTGCGCTCGCGTCACGTTACGATCGTAACAAGGTCGACCCAATTCCCGGCGGTGTGTGCTCGGATCCGTCGCAGCGGACACGCGCACCGATTCATCCCGAGACGTCCCACAGCTGAGCGCGCAGCGCCTCCGCGGCGACGCGGGGGTCCGCTGCGTACAGGATCGACCGGCTCGCGGCGACGACCGCGGCGGCGCGCGTGCCGGCAAAGGCGGCGCCAAGATCCTCGGGTCGGCCGCCCTGGGCCCCCACCCCGGGGATCAGGAACGGCTGGTGCGGCATCAGCTCGCGCAGGACGGCCAGGTGGTGCGGCGCCGTGGCGCCGACGACGGCGCCGACGTCCGACATGCCGCTCGACCCCACGCCCGCCGCGCCCCAGACGGCCACCAGACGGGCGACCGCCTCGTACCACGGGGATCCGTCGGCTAGGCGGAGGTCCTGCAGGTCGCCCGCGCCCGGATTCGACGTGCGCACCGTCACGAATGGGGTGACCGCGTCGGTGCCGAGCAGCGGGTTGACGGTGACGGCATCGAACGGGGCCCGCACGAGGGCGTCGGCATAGGCACCGCTGGTGACATCCACGTCACCTCGTTTTGCGTCGGCGATGACCAGGAGCCCCTGCTCGGCGGCGAGCGTCGCGACGCGCTCCAGCACGTCCCATCCGGCCGATCCAAGGCGTTCAAACCAGGCCAGCTGCGGCTTGACCGCGACACATGCCGGCGCTGCGGCCATGATCACCCGTGTGCAGAACTCGCTCGCGGGGGCGGCACCCTCGCCGATCCGCGCTGGATCCGGATCGAGCCCGAGCACGACCTGACTCTCGCGGGCCGCGACCGCACGCGCCAATCGATCACCGAACCCCGGCGTCGTACTCACAGCATCAACCCCCGCACAATCGGCAATGTCAGCGTGCACATGACCGAGGTCACAAACACCGCCCCGACCAAGACGTCACGCCGCAACCCGTACCGCACACCCAAGACCAGCGACATCATCGCGGTCGGCATCGCCGCCATCAAAACGACGGTGTGCAGCACCGCCGGGGCGAGCCCGAGCAGCGTACCGATCGCGAGCCCCACGATGGCGCCGCCGACCAGCCGGGCCACGGTGATCATCCCGACCTCGGGCCACGCGCGCTGTAACGCGCGCCAGTCGAGCATCAGGCCCGCGTAAAGCATCACCAGCGGGAGCGTCGCACTGCCGAGGAGCACCAGTGGACGGTTGATCCAGTGCGAGGGCGTCCCGAGCCCCACCAGGTTCCACGCGAGGGCGACGTAGAGTGCGACCATCGGCGGCATCAGCAGTCCGCGCCGCAGCGCGATCCAGTCGATCCCGCTCGTGCGGCCCTCGACCGATCCGTAGGAGTTTGCGATCACCACCGTGGAGGTCCAGGTGATCACACCCGTCGCGAACGCGTCGTAGAACACCGCGGCCGCCAGCGACACGCCCAAACCGCTCGCGGCAATCAGCGGCACGCCGAAAAAGCCCGTGTTGCCCACCCCGGTGGCGACCAGCATGGCGCCCTCGGTCGGGCGGTCGGCGTGTCGGACGCGTGCCATGACCCATCCGATGCCGAGCATCACCACGTGGATCAGGTACCCGGCGATCGGCACCAGCACCAACCCGAGCGACAATCGCTCGTGGGCGATGATCGTAAACACCAGCGCCGGCATCGTCGCGTAGATGACGAGGTTGACCAGCACCGGCCCGTTGTCCTCGCGCAGCACGCGCGCATGCCGCAGGCCGACGCCAATCATGATGATCGCCAGCGCGGCGATTGAGGTCACGAGCACGCGCTACTCCGTGACCGGCCCGCGCGCAGCGGGCGCGAGGCTGGCTACCGAGACGACCAATCGCTGCACGCCGGGGATGATGTCACGCCACCCGGGCGCGGGACGTGACGCGCGGATCAGGTCGCCGGCGGGCTCACCTCGTGCCAGTACTGGATCGACCAGGAGTTCTCGATCGTCGGGAACAGCGGGGGGCGCAGCGTCTGGAGGATCTGGTCGTAGTTGTAGGTACGGCTCGCGAACATCGACGCGTAACCGCCTTGCGCGGTGGCGATGGACCCGGTGAACGTCATCGATGTATGGGTCGCGCTGCTGGTGTCGGTGAACCACTGACCGCTCTGCGCCAGCGTGGCGGCGCGCCAGCTGAGTGTCTGCGGCGCGAACTGCGAGATGATCAGGTTCCCCGAGGCGATCAGTCCGAGCACGCTTTGCGTGCCGGACGCGTAGGAGATATTGCCGCCGATGTACAGGTTGCCCGGGGTCGCGACGGTCACCTGGCCGTTGACCACCGAGTCCCGGACACCACTTGTCGAGGAGCACGCGTCGGTGAGGTTCTGGCCGTTGCCGACGATGACCGGCTGCTGGAAATACATGTAGAACGGCGCGTCACCGCTCGGCAGCGTGTACGTGGTCGGGCATCCGAGCGTCCCGATTGCGACACCGGGATCGGTCGTGTTGGTGACCGGGTAGACCCGCACCTGGCCTGCGGACAGGAACTGGATCTCCCACGCGCTCACCGACGCGTTGTTGGCGTACACCCCGGTCGCTTTTGCGGCCGACTGGATGTTGCTGATCGCTCCGGTAAAAGTCGTGAAGTCGATCGGTGTCGGGAACTTGTCCGAGAACGCTGGGGTCGTCGTCGAGTCGAATGCTCCACCGACTGAAAACGCCGGGTCGGTCGCATCGGACTTGAGGCAGGTCGCGCCGGAGGAATCGTTGCGGCACACCTCGTGCTCGGCATAGATGGCGCCGACCGCAGTGCCCTGGTGGACGACGTCCTGGGCCGAATAGATCTTGCCGGTCGTGGTGGCGCTCGATCCGTACGCGATACTCGCGTTGGAGATCATCTGGTAGTTGGCGATCGACTCCGGCGATACCTGCGCGACGATGGAGCGGACGACCGGCGTGCCGCTGCCGACCTCGGCGGTCGACTGGACGAAGATGCTGTTCTGGTCGTTGGGGTCCGCGAACAGGCGCAAGTTGTACTTTGCGATGCCGAAGCGGGCGTTTTGCAAGGTGACCCACGTGTGGATCTTGGCCGGGTACGTCCATGTGTGCCCGGGTGTCCATGCCGCGCCGGGGTTGACCGTCCCGCCCGTGCTCGAGTCCGTCCGGGGATCCTCGGCGGTATCCACGTAGTTCAGCCAGTACTGGGGGTTCTCGACCAGTCGCGAGATGTAGACCTGCACACCGGCCTCGGCGGCCTCCAGGGCGATGTCGTTGCGGTTGCTCGCCGCGGTCTGGAAGACGCTCGACTGCGCCCACGACAGGCTGGCCACCACGAGCAGCGCGGCGATCGCGCTGATGAAGATGACGACGATCAACGTCTGGCCGGATTGTCGGTTGCGGGTGCGCATCGTGGGTTAGTTGTTCGCCGAGGTCGGGTTTTGGGGCACGACGTCGGTCGTGAGCGCGAACTGCTGGGGCGAATTCCCCAGCTTGTATTTGGCCAGCATGTTCACGTGGACGAGCGCGATGCCGATCGTCGTCGGCGCCGACAGCGTCGCGGCGAGTGTCACGCCATTGCCGTTGACTGCGCTAAACAGCGGTGCGCCCGACGAGTTGGCGACCGAACTGACGAGCGTCTCGGCGCTCGAGAACGCACTGTAGGTGTACGGCGGCGACGCGCCGACCGGTTGGGCGACCTGACGGATCAGGCTGCCGCCGGAGACCTGGTAGAGAAACTCCTCGGGCTTGGGCATCAGCTCGGTCGGGCTGCGGCTGAGATCGGCGTAGAACTCGATTTGGGTCGGCGAGAGATTCACGATCGGCGGGGTGAGCCCGTCGTCGGGACTGACGGCCTCCCGCAATTGCGATGTCAGCTGGTTAAGGGCGTCGCGCGCCTGACCCTGTGCGAGCACCTCGCCCTGATGGGTCGTCTCGCTCGACAGGCTCGAGTCGTAGAAGCCGTAGATGGCGAACATGAAGATCGTCCCGATGACGATCCCGATGAGCAGTTCGGTAAGCGTGAAGCCGTCCTGCCCGGCGTGGGTGGCGGGACGGCTCATGGCACCGGGTAGCTCAGGGTCTTGCCGGACTGGGCGGTCACGGTCTTGCCCGAGCTCCAGATCGGGTTCCCCGAGGAGAACGCGGTCGCGATATAGGCGGTGTAGGTCCCCGGCGCCAGGTTGATGAACGACGCAAAGCGGGAACTGTTGGTGAACTGGGAGACGTCGTAGGTGCCGACAGCGGCCTTCAGGCGCACGAGCTGGTTGCTGGCGGTGGTGGTCAGCTTGATCGTCCCCACCGTTCCGGCGACAAGCTCCAGGGTGACGCTCGTGGTCCCGTTATTTGTGATCGCGGCGCTCAGGCTGCCCGCCCCATAGCCGTTCGCCCCGGCCGCGACGGTGTAATTGGTGGACCCGGACGCGAGCTCGCAAAACGTCACCGTCCCCGAGGATCCGGTCGTCCGGATCACCGGGGCAAGGTTGCCCTGACCGCCGGAGATCTGCACCTGTGCGCCGCTGATCGGCTGGTTGGTGTTCGCGTCGAGCACCATGGCGTTCAGATGGCCGCCGCCCTGCGAGACGAGGCTGACCGTGACCGTCTGGGAGGTCAGATTCGGATAGCCGGTCGGGAGTGGGGTGTTCAGCGTTTGCGAGGCGTAGCAGTCGGCACTCGCCGTGATGCCGAACGCCGACGGACTCGGCTCGATGACCTGGCCCTGCAGCGTCGTGAACGTGAATGCGCCGGTGATCCCGGATTGGCTGTCGGTGACCGACTGGGGTGCCGGGGCGGTGACCGTCACCGTTGAGTAGTTGGTGATCGGGCTCCCGGTGATCGAATCGATGAGGTTGACGCCGAGCGTCGTGGGCTGGAAGACCTTGATCGTCACCTGCCAGGTCTGGGATGCGCTCAAATGCGCGGACGTAACACTGGGGGCGGTCGTCGAATCGGTCGCATACCCCGCCTGATTGACCTGGACCGTGTAGTTGTACTGTGGGCTGCTGGTCGAGGTCGGGTTCGGGATCAGACCGGCGAACACGACCGTTCCGTTGCTCGTGGACAGATCCGTGCGCGTCGCCGAAGGGCCGCCGCCGATCGCGACGGTCATGCTGGGCAGCGGGGCCAGCGTGACGGCGTCGACGACCGTGACCACGGCGGTCGACAGCCCGGCCATCGACGCATAGTTGGGCGGCGCGACGAGTGTCGACTCGGTGACCGGCAACCCGACGGTCAGGTTCGGGGTCACCACCACCGTCACCGACTTGTAATCGACGTAGGTGTGTGGCTGGCCCGCCGCCGGATCGTCGACGAACTTGACGCTCGTCTGCACCGTGTAGGCGGTGCCGTTGACCGTCTGGGTCTGAGAGGCCGGGATCGTTCCGCTGGGGTTGCCCCCGACAACGCCGACCGCCGAGTAGGACATATTGTGGATGTCCTCGAGGTGTTGCTGGGCGATCTTCGCCGCGACCACGTCCAAGCGGGTCTTGCCGATTTGCGACGAGGCGGCTGCAAACCCCTCGATGACCCCGCCCGCGACGATCGCCAGCAGCAGGATCCCGAGCAGCACCTCGAGGTACATGAATCCCGCCTGGCGATGCCGCTTGGCTCGGGCCACCGATCCCCCAACTGCTGTTGGCGCACGGCACGACGCGGGCGCAGCCCGGCCGGTGTGCACGTCGACACCTGGGTCATCGGCGTCGCATGGGACTTCCTTGACGGGGCGGCGAGGGTCGAAGACCGGCGCGCCGCACGACCGCCCGGCTATCACGCGGCGAGGCTCGGGCCCCCTAAGAGACGGGCAACGCCCCGGCGCCGTCGGCCGGCATCACGACATATTGGCGCAGGTAGAGATCGCGGAAGGTGACCGGCCCGCGCGGTCCCGGCACGTGGTCGACGTTGATGCCCGTCTCCGGCGCGCCGAGCAGCTTGAAGCCGTCGAGCAGGCGTGTCGGCGTGTTCCAGAACGCCCCCGTGCCGCCGTAGGCGTCGAGGAACTGGCGCGCATGCTCCGGATCGGCCGTCACGATTCCTGCTGCCAGGCCTGAGGTTTCCTCGTTGGCGATGGCCGCCGCGTGCGCCGGCGAATGCACACAATCGACCGTCACATGGGCCTCGTTGCCCTCGTCGAGTGCCCACTCGTGGCCGCGCGCCTGGGTATGGGGTGGCAGCACCGGGGCGATCCCGAGCGCCGCGAACTCCTCGGCGGCAACCGCGACGAGCTCGTCCCAGCGATCGCCGTGGATCAGCAGCAGGTTCAGCCGGTTGCAGACGCCGAGGCGATCGAGGCTCGCGCGCAGAAGCTCCCGGAACAGGCCGACCTCCGCAGCCGTGTCGGCGTACAGCACACCCCCACCGTCGGCGTGGGCGAGCGTCCGAACCCCGTTCGTGGCCGCGCGCATCGCGAGCTCGCGCGTCGTCGGACCGCTACCGCGGATGATTACCAGTGGAATGAGTCCGGGCGCGGAAACCAGGGCGGTCGCCGCCGCGCGATCGGGCGACCGGACCAATTGGATCGCCCGCGGGTCGAGCCCGGCCTGCTCGAGCGCCGGCGCGATGACCAGATCAACCAGGGCCACCGCCGAGCGCAACGCGGCGCCCCCGGTGCGCAGGACCCCGACGTTGCGGGACTTGATCAGCTGCGAGGCGACGTCGATCGTCACGTTGGGACGTGCTTCGTAGTTGGCGCCGATCACACCGACCGGACGCCGACGTTCCTCGACGACCGCGCCATTACCGAGATCGCGCCGCATCACGATGACCGGCGCAAACGGCGCCGCCGCGAGCGCATCGATTTGCGCGGCCATCGCCGCGATCCGTCCAGCATCGAGGCGCAGCCGGTCGCGCATGGCGTCCGGAAAGCTCGCCTCCAGCGCCGCGAGATCGGCGCGATTGGCGGCCAGCAGCGGCTCGACCTCGGCGGCCAGGCGCGCGCTCATGGCCCCGAGCGCGGCCGTCAGCGATGCATCAGCGGCGGCCGCCAGGCTCGGCGCGGCGCTGCGTGCCGCGCGGCCGGCGGCTTGCACAAGTTCGGTGACGGTCTGCTCGCTCACGGCAGCGGATCATCCCAATTTGTGCATGCCTTTGCACGGAGACCCGCGCTAGAGTCGGCTCACCGTGCTCCATTCGGGAGCGACCGAACCCGATCGCGCTCAGCGGCTGCGCGGACCGCCCCATGACCTCAGAGCCCCCACCGGCACTCCACGACGACGCGCCCCGGGACGACGGCGCACACGACAATCCGTCGTTGCGCGGCTACCTTGACGAGCTCGCCAGCCGGCCCATCCGCGACAGCAGGGTCGACCGCGCGCGAACCCGCGTGCTGGATACCGCGGAGCGGCTCACGACCTGGGGACCGCTCGGGCCCATCGCCGAATCGGGCTGGCAGGTCTGGCGACGCGACCGGGAGATCGCCGGCAGCGTGCTGGCCGCGGCCCTCGCCTACCGCATCTTCATCTGGCTGCTGCCGCTGGCGTTGGTCCTGGTCGCCGGCCTCGGATTCGCCGGCTCGTCGGAGGTTTCGAGTGCGGTGAACGACCTCGGCGTGTCGGGCTTCGTCGCCCAGTCGGTCTCATCGACCGCCCAATCCGGCAACTGGTTCGGGCGGATCGCGCTGATCATCTCGGGAACAATCGTCTTCTTGTACGAGTCCTACGTCTTGCTGCGCACGCTGCGGGCCATCTCTGCCTTCTCGTGGCGGATTCCGGTTCGCCCGATGCGCAACCCCGTCCGCCAGACCCTGCTCTTCCTCGGGCTGTCGGTCCTGCTGCTGGTCGCCCTGGCGCTGACGAACAAGATCGCCGGATACCTGTTCTTCCCGCTCGGCCTGGTGATGGCCTTGGCGTCGCTGCTCGTGATACCGGCGTACATCGTGATGGTGTCGACGGTGCTCCTGCCCCACCGCGCCACCAGTTGGACCGCGTTCATTCCCGGTGCGATCCTCGTCTACGCCACCTACGCGCTCGTCCACGTGCTGGCAACGCTTCTCGTCGTCCCGTGGGTCGCCCACAAGCAGGCGACCTACGGCGTGCTCGGCATCTCCGCCGGTCTGCTGTTCCTGATGTTTGTCTTCGGTCGGGTCGTCGAGTTGGCGTTCTCCTTGAACGCGATCCTCGAGGAACAACGTCGGGCGGCCCGCGCGCGGCGCATCGGCGGCCGCTCGATCGCATGACAACGGGGGCCCCCAAAGGGCCCCCGTCGATCGTGCAGGTGGTCGCGTGGTGCGGTGGCCGGGTGGCCTTACATCATGCCGCCCATGCCGCCC
>Ga0307373_10011299_pt1 | contig 12961 bp, 9 predicted proteins | sample OX2MG_FD_202534 | JGI IMG/M metagenome (GOLD analysis project Ga0307373, IMG submission 202534) | Soil microbial communities from Risofladan, Vaasa, Finland - OX-2 | ecosystem: Environmental > Terrestrial > Soil > Coastal area > Acid sulfate soil | place: Finland: Risofladan, Vaasa | collected... | reverse complement strand
GCGCGATTCCAGCGGTCTATCGCCGCTTCATGGCGGCCCAGGGCAGAGCCCGCCACACCTGCGTAATACAACGAATCGGATGACGTGAGCGCGGTTGGCATCCTTGTCTCGAACGCCAGCGCCTCGCTGTATCGACCGCACTGGACGGCAGCCTGCACAGCGGCTGAAAACAGGTGCCCGACGTAGGAGTAGGCATACGTGGCCTGGCCGGCCTTGGACCACAGCTCGATGGCCTTCTCCAGATAGCGCAGGGCTATCTCGGGAGCGCCCGTTTCCCAGATACTCCCGTCCCTGGCCGTACCAGTGAAATGGTTCTTGCGGTTCAGCGGCGATCGCCCGCTCCAGGAGAGCGCGGTTGCGCTCAGCCTTGCGGGTGAGGTGGCCGGCTGAGCCGGCATAGCCCCAGTGCTGAACGAACACCCGGTCCTGAAAGCGGATCCGGAGTCCGTAGTTTGCCGGCGTCCGCAACTGCTCGTGGATAAGACCCACGAAGGAGGCGCCCACGTGATTCCGGAAGAGGCGCCACTGCCGGGCGATGCCACCGATTTCGCCGCTGTCATTGGCGACGCTGCGGCAATCCATCAGGTAGCCTGAGTCCGCACGGCTGAGCGCCCGGACTATCTGGCGCAGGGCCCCTGCTTGCGCCTCGATCAGCTCTTCATCCGCATCGATCCAGAGCCCCCAAGCACACGAAGCGTGGCGGAGCGACTCGTTCCGAGCGGCGGAGAAATCGTCGCACCACGGAAAGTGGAAGACCTTGGCTCCGGACTGTTGGGCAATATCGACCGTGCGATCGGTCGAGCCCGTGTCCACCAGGACGATTTCGTCGACCACGCCGGCAAGAGACTGCAGGCAACGGCCCAGATGCAATTCCTCGTCCCGGGCGATGATGCACGCCGAAATGGTGACGGCAGCGGACCGCATCGGCCGGCCTAGTTCCGAAGCCCTACTGATTCCATCGTGCGTGAACGGGCAGGGACGCTGCGCTACGCACGATCACAAGCACGCGACGTATCGTATCGAGTCGGATGGGTATGCCGTCGAAACTCTCGATGGTATAGGATGACGCCGACTCTATATCAGCAAAAGGATCGACATCATGCGTCGTCTTACCTCCCTGGTGGGCCCCATCGTGGCGGCCGGAGTGGCCCTGGCGGCCTGTGGTGGCGCTGCTCCCGCCACCTCCCCGGCAACCTCGAGCCCATCCGCCAGCATCGTGCCAGCATCGGCTGCCGCCGCCGGCGCGGCCGCGAAGCCGCCGGCATCCACGAGCGCAAAGCCAGCCATCAGCGGCGCCGCTGCGAGTTCGACGGCCCCAATCAAGGTCGGCATCTCCGAGACGTTGACCGGGCCGTCATCCATCAGCGGCGTGGACAACCGGGATGGCTTCAACTTGTATCTGTCCTCGATCAATTCCACCGTTGCCGGCAGGACCATCCAACCGATCTACGTCGACGACGAATTCAAGCCCGACGTCGGCCTGACCAAGACCAAGCAGCTCGTCGAGAGTGACAAAGTCCAGCTGCTCATGGGCTACACCAACAGCGCGATCTGCTATGCTATTGCCCCCTATATCAAGCAGAAGCAGATACCGCTGCTCGTCACCGGCAATTGCGGCGGTGAGAAGCTCACTACCGACCCAGCGCTGAAAAGCCCGTACATCGCCCGGTTCACCAATACGTCGAGCCTGCACATGGATCCCACCGCTGACTACGTGGCGCAAGCCGGATTCCGCAAGGCCATCATCATGACCTCGGACTTCGCGGCCGGGATCGAGAACTCAGACTTCTTCGGCAGCACGTTCATCGACCGTGGCGGGACGATTGTCCAGGAGATGCACCCAGCCATCGGCACGCCGGACTTCGGCCCATTGCTGGCCCAACTCGATCCCACAGCCGACGTTCTGGTGACCTTCCTGCCCGGCGCGGACGGCTTGCACTTTGCCCAGCAGTATGCCAACTACGCCGGCTCTCACAAGCTCCAGATTTTCGATGCCACGGGCCAGTACACCGCGGGGCCAAACCTCGCGCAGCTCAAAGACAAGGCGGTCGGCTTCATGGCCGAAAACGTCTACAGCGAGGCCTACGACGATCCCGTCAACACCACCTTCCTGAAAGCCTTCCATGACAAATATCCAGGCCGCGTGGTGGGGCAAGATGCGGCTCACGGTTACGCCGGCGCGCAGATACTCGAGGCGGCGCTCAAGAAAGTCAACGGCAACATCGAGAACAAGCAGGCTTTCCTGCAGGCCGTCTACGACACGAACATCGACACCCCCAAGGGCATCATCAAGCTCGACCAGAACCACGACGTGGTGGCCAACGTGTACATCTACCAGATTGTGAAGCAAGGGGCTGGCGTTGGTCCGAAGATACTGAAGATCTATCAGGGGATTTCAGGAACCTGGGCGAGGCCGGATGACCAGCTCTCGCACTTCCCATACGGCACGCTCAAAGGCAAATGGGTCGGCATGACCAAAGCCAAACTTGCCACGCTGATGAAATAAGCGGCCCAGCGTCCAGGCAAGTTAGTGAAATCCGGGTGCTAGCCCCCCTTTACGAGCGACGCTCAGAGGGGTAGGGTGATGTCAGCTGGTGAAGGTCTCCCAGACTAAGAAAGGCTTACCCTTGAAAAAGATCGTCCACTGTCTCGCGGCCGTCGCGGTCCTCCTCGCCATAGCTGCTCCCGCGTACGCGGATGATGGCAACAAGGACGGCAAAGGCGACTCAGCGCCTGAAGCCCCCATCGCCTTGATGCTGCCGCTCGCCGGCGCTGCCGCTGTTGGCGCTCGTGCGATGTTCCAAAAGAAGAAGCACATCAAGTAGTCCGTGATCGCGGTTCGGCCTGACCGGAGCGCGGCCAACCGCGCGATTCCGTTCGTCGGGCTCGCCGTTGCCTCCGTGGCGGCGTTTTGGTTCTCGCTTTGGTCCTCCGCCACCGGCGGAATCGATGCGCCCCTGGGCATTGCGCCGGCTGCCGTGCCGCTGGCGGCCTGGGCAGGCTATCTGTCGCTGCGACGCCAGCGGGCTCCTGAGCCCGCCCAGGAGCTGGCGCTGGACGGCCCCGTAGGACTCGTGCTCGTAGGCGCGGCGATGTGGTTTGTCGTGGGCGAGCCCAGCCGTCTTGGTTGGAGCTACTGGGCGGGACGGCGCGACCTCATGGCCTTCGAGCTGTTCGCATTGGGTGTGGCGTGCCTCACGTTCGGTGTCGCCACCTTGTGGCGGGCAAAGGTTTCGCTGCTGGTGCTGGTGGTTGGCAGCCCGCCAGTGCTCATCTGGCTGCAAGAGCATCTCGCGCCCCCGCTGGCTGCGTGGACTGCCGGCGCAGCGCATCTCGTGGCAGCCCTGCTTCAACTGCACTTCGATCCGGCGACGGCGTTCAACGTCTTCCAGGGCGTCTCGGACGCCGGCGCGCCGTACTCCATCGCCATCGTCGACGCCTGTTCCGGGCTCTCTTCCTGGATCAGCATCATCCTCTCCGGCGTTCCGGCCGCCCTCTATCTTGGCCTTGGTCTCGGCGGTGCAGCCGGCTGGCTGATAGCCGGGCTGGTGCTGTCGACCCTGGCCAACATCTTTCGGGTCGTGGTCTTGCTGTTTCTGGCCCAGCACGTCAGCCCCGACCTTGCGTTGGGCACTGTCCATCCCATCCTCGGCACCGTTCTGCTGTTCGGCGTGCTGCTGCTGCTGCTCCTGGGTATCGAGGCTGAGCCGCTGCCGCCGCATCTCGACTGGCGCTGGATCCCGGATCGAAAGGTGCTGGCTGCTGTTGGCGGCATGGCGCTTATCGGCGCCGTGGGTCAATTCCGGCTGCTGCCCTATCGCGCCTTGCCCATTGGCGGGCCGCCGGGGCCGCACGTCTCGGAGCCGCTAGCCGTGCTGCCACAACTTCCCGGCGTGCACATCGCCGTCCAGCACGAGATCACCTGGCAGAACCTGTTCGGCGCGGCCTCTCGGTCGTACCTGGTGCACTATCAGGAGCCCAGCGGGGTGAACCTCGTGACCCAGCTGGTGACCACTCCCGACACGGGCAAGCTCCTCACCTACACTCCCGACCGCTGCGATCTCTACCACGGCGAGAACGTCCGCGGACAGAAGAGCGTCGACCTCGGCCTGGGCCAAGTGGGCTTCCTGGTGGACAGCCGCAGCGAGGTGCCCAACGACCCCGCCAACTCCGCTGCCGGCAACAGGGAGCTGCGCTCAGACCTGCTCTATTGGTACGTTCCCTTTACCTTGAACAACCAGACCTGGAACGCCCGCTTCGTGTTGATCCTGGACTCGGACGACGCCGAGCGCCTACCCAGCTTGACCGTCGGCGAGGCCGGGGTTGCCCCTGGGGGCGCCAACTTCGATCGTGTCGACGCTCATCTCCTTACCGTTGGACGCCAGATGATCGCGACGCTCGCCACCACCGCCTAGTCTCCGCCCACCCGGCGCGAGGGCTCTGGCGCCCAACCTCGGTGCTATCATCGGCCGCGAATTTGAGGAGTAACGCGTGACCTCCATCGTCTTTGCTGTCGGAGCCACTTTCCGGGCGGCGTGCGATCCGCGACGCAGCGATGGCAACGACTTCTGAGCTGGCGACCGCTTCCGATCGAGAAGGCCGCCTTGTAGGAGGGATTGGGGTTGGGGCGCCACTGGGCAGGCTCGGCGGCCAGCGCTGGGCGGCACGGTGGCGCCGTGCGCGGCCGGCGCGCCTGGCGCTGCTGATCGTGCTCGGCCTGGTGACGGTCGTACCAATCGCCTACCTGATCATCAACAGCTTCAACATCGCCCCGCCAACCAGTTTGACGTTCCGCTTCGGGTTCGAGAATTGGGTGACGGCCTACACCGACAGTGGGACGCTGCACTCAATCTGGACGACGCTGTGGCTGGCCGTCGTCAGGACTGCCCTGGCAGTGCCTGCCGCGGTGCTGCTGTCGTGGCTGATCGCCCGCACCAACATGCCCGGCGCAGCCATCCTCGAACTGGGCATGTGGGTGGCGTTCACCCTGCCGACGCTGTCGCTGGTGCTGGGCTGGATCCTGCTGCTGGATCCCAAGGACGGGCTGATCAACAACGCGCTCGCGGGGCTGCCGTTCGGCAAGCACCTGGTGCTGAACATATACAGCTATTGGGGCATCATCTGGGTGCACCTGGTCAGCCGCGCCATTCCCATCCAGGTCATCCTCATGACGCCGGCCTTCCGCCGCGTTGGCGCCCGCCTGGAAGAGGTCTCCAGGATGTGCGGCGGGTCCAAGCTGACGACGTTGTGGCGGGTGACCGCGCCGGTGATTGCGCCGGCCATCCTGCCCCTGGCCATGCTCTCGTTCATCAGCGCGCTGCAGTCCATCGACATCGAACTGGTGCTGGGCATCCCTGCCCGCATCTATGTCTACAGCACGTGGATCTACAACATCCTGCAAGACACGCCGCCGCAATACGGAGTGGCCACGGCGTTAGGAGCAGCCGTGCTGGTGGTGCTGCTGGGCCTGGTGCTGATCTACGGTCGCTTTCTCAACCGGCGGGAGTACACCACGGTGGGCAGCGACTTCACCAGCACGCCCGTCGACCTGGGCCGTTTCCGCTGGCCAGCGTGCGCCCTGTGCATGGGCTTCCTGGCCGTTGGCATCGGCATCCCCAGCGCCGCGGCCATGATGGGCTCCGTGATGCGACGGTTTGGCTTCTTCAACATCCCTCACCCGTTTACCAGCCAGTACTGGACCGATGTGCTGCACGACCCCATCTTCAATCTGTCAGTGCGCAACAGCATCGTCCTGGGCTTTGGCTCGGCCGTACTGGGCATCATGCTGTACGCCTGGGCGGCACATGCCACGCTGCGCAGCCGCGGCGCGTTGCGACAGGTGTTCAACCTGTTCACCTGGCTGCCGCGGGGCGTGCCGGGGGTGCTGATCAGCCTGGCCATGCTGTGGCTGTTCCTGACCACGCCGCTGCATGTGGTGTTCTACGGCACCATGCTGGGGCTGATCGTGGCCATGGTCGTCGGCGGGCTCACCACAGGCGTATTGCTGGCCAGCTCGGCTCTGATCCAGATTGGGCCGGAACTGGAAGACGCCTCCAAAATGTGCGGCGCAGCGGGGCCCCGGACGGCGGTGCGGGTGCTGCTGCCGCTGATGTCGCCCATGCTTCTAACCATTGGGACCCTGGTCTTTCTCAACTCAATCAGCGAGTTCAGCCAGATCATCCTGATTTACGCGCCCAGCTCACGACCGCTGTCGATCTTGACGCTGGAGTACCTGTTCAACGGCGACCTGGAGCGTGCCGCTGTCCTGGGCGTGCTCATGACCGTCGCCGTGGCGGTGGTTGCCCTGGGAGCTCGCTCGTTGGGCCTGAAACTGGGACCTCGCTAGGCACGAAAACCCATCCAAAAGGCGTGTATCATGCCGGCACGCGGATGCACGTCACATTGCCGCCGGCGTTGCGCTACCGCGACTTCCGGCTGTACACCTCCGGCGCCATCCTGTCGAACCTCGGCACGCAGCTCACCACCGTGGCCATGGCCTGGCACATGTATCAGCTCACGAACTCGGCTTTCCAGGTGGGATTACTCGGTCTGGCTCGCGCCCTGCCGCGGATTGGGCTGGCGCTTTTCGGCGGCATGGTGGCCGACTCGGGCGACCGGCGGCGCATCCTGATGGCGCTTCAGCTTGTCAACTGCGGGATTTCGAGCGGCCTGACGGTGCTCAAGCTGGCCGGCTTGATCTCACCAAGCACGCTGCTGGCCGCCGCGGTGCTGTTCGCCTTCAGCAGCTCGGTCGAGACGCCCACCCGCCAAGCCGTCATCCCGAACCTGGTTGGCCGGCAGGATATCCGCGCAGCCATCGCGTTCAACAGCACTCAGCGCAACCTCGCCAAGATCGTCGGACCTTGCATCGCAGGCGTGCTGCTGGCCGTCTCCGGACCGGGGCTGTGCTACGCCCTCGACGCTGCGTCGTGGTTCGCGATGCTGGGCGCGCTGGCGTTCATCCGGAAGCCCCTGCAAGGGCTGGCAAAGGCCCGGGCCTCGGTGGAGGCGCTTCTGGCAGGGGCGCGCTTCGTCGCCCGCCAGCAGGTGATCTTCGCCTTCATGGTCCTAGACTTCGGCGCCATGTTCTTCGGCTCCAGCATTGCCTTGCTGCCCATCTATGCTCGCGATATCCTCGCGGTGGGGCCTATCGGGCTGGGCCTCCTGTACGCGGCGCCTGCCCTCGGCGCAATGCTCGGCGCGGCGCTCCTGAGCACTGGCCTCCGGGTCGATAAGGCGGGCAGATGGGTGCTTATGGGATTTGCCGTGTACGGCATCTGCACCATCGGCTTCGCGCTGTCACGGCTGCTGTGGCTGTCGTTGCCGCTGCTGGCCGGCACCGGCTTAGGTGACGAGATCGGTGCGGTGTTGAGAAGCACCAGCAATCAACTGCTCACGCCCGACGCTGTGCGCGGCCGGGTCGCGGCGGTGAACGGCGCCTTTGTCAACGGCGGGCCGCATCTAGGCGAGTTTGAGTCCGGCGTCGTGGCGGCCCTTGGCGGCGTGCAACTGTCGGCGCTTACGGGCGGCATAGGAGCGGTGCTGCTGGTGGCGGCGGTAGCCATGCTGCCGAAGGTGAGACGGTTCACGCTGTCTGGCGCCTTGCAGCTGCCCGCCCGCTGAATGACGGGAAGCCGGATCAGTCAGGCCAGAGGGTCATCGCCGCCGGATCGAGCTCCAGCACGATTTGCTCGCCCGGGCGTGCCAGCAGATCGCCGGGCAAGGTGATGACCTCTTTGTGGCTGCCCAGGCTGACCATGTACTCGTGGCCCTCGCCCAGGTAAAGGATCTCCTCCACGCGGGCCGAGACGCAACCAGCGCGGCCAAGCGCCTCTTTGGGCGCTACCCTGAGGTATTCCGGCCGGATCGTTACCTTGACCTGTGTTCCGGGTGTCAGTTTGGAGAGATCGTCGCCGCCCGCGTCGGGCGGCAGCGGAAGCTCGAGGCCAACCGCCATGTCCTCGATCATGACCAATGCGCTCGTGCCGCTGATCTGGGTAAGGACGGCCTGAAGCACCAGGCTGCGACCCAAGAAATCCCGGACATAGGGACTGCTGGGACGAAGATAAACCTCCTGGGGCGTGCCCAACTGTTCGAGCTTGCCCTGCCGCAGCACAGCGACGTGATCCGACATGCTGAACGCCTCCCGCTGATCGTGCGTCACGAACACCACGGTGACGCCCAACTGCCTTTGGAGCTTTCTGATCTGGCGGCGCATGTCATCCCGCAGGCGCGCATCCAGGCTGCTCAAGGGCTCGTCGAGCAGCAGCACATGAGGCGAATAGACCAGCGCTCGGGCGAGCGCCACGCGCTGCTGCTGGCCACCGCTGAGCCTTGTCGCCGGGCGATCGTGGAACTCTCCCAGGCCAACCAACTCGAGCATGCGGAAGACACGGTCGCGGATTTCCGAGCGCCCGACGTGCCTGATTTGCAAGGGGTAGGCAACATTCTGATAGACAGTCATGTGGGGCCACACGGCGTGGGACTGGAACACCATGCCCATATTTCGGCGCTCGGCCTCAACAAAGACGCCGTGTCTCGGAGCGGCCAGGCAGCTGTCGGTCAGGTGAATTTCGCCCTCGTCCGGAACTTCCAAGCCGGCTATCAGCCGGAGCAGCGTCGTCTTGCCACAGCCGCTCGGCCCCAGCAGCGTGAACACCTCGGCCTCGCGGATGTCAAGCGACACGCCAGCCACAGCCTCGACAGCACCAAAGCGTTTACGCACCTCCTGAACCCGGAGAAACGGCTCCGGCTGCTGAACAGCGGGGCTGGCCAGCTCTAAAGGGCTGGTCATGATGGAAGCCATTGCAGCATAGTAGCCGGTTGCGGTCAGCCGCCTGGTCGGCCAACGCGCTTCGACGTTGTGCCCATTTCGGGAAGTCGCGTGCGCGCCAGCTCGCAAAAGGCGCTCACGAGGGACGGTTGCCCCTGGTTTGTCCGACGCACCAGTACATAGCGGTACGGTGGGACGAGGTTAGGCGCGTTCAGCGTCATCAATCGGCCTTCGCGAACTTCACGCGCGATGGCCGACATCAGGTGCACCCCGATGCCCTGGCCGGACTCAACTAATCGTTTCACTCCCTCCACGCCCCTTAACTCGACGACCCGCCCTACTTTCAAGCCCTTGCTCGCAACCTGCTCCAAGAACCGTGCCCAAAAACCCTCTCCATACATGCCGACAAAGGTATGGCTGCTCAGGGAGTGGAGGGTGATGCCGCGGCGACGGCCGAGCGGATTGGTTGCGGAAACGAACAGCACGAGGCGATCCTCATACAGAGGTTCCGAGGACCAGACGCCTTCAGCCAGAAACTTGCGGGCAACGTTTGCCGGGCCTTCAGCCGGTCCAACGCCAAGGTCATGGCGACCCTGGGCAAAGACCGGCCAGATATTGTGCCCGCTCTCCACGTCGAGCTGAATGTCGGCACTGGAGAACCGCTCCAGGAAATCGTTCATGACCTGGGGAAGGAAGTAGTTCGCCGGCGAGTTGCTGCTGAGAACGCGCAGACGACCCGCCTGGCCACGCCGGAACTGCTCGACCAGGTCGTCGAGATCGCGCAGCTGCTGCGCCGCGTGGCTGGCCGCGAGCGCCAGGTCGCGGCCCATGGGCGTCAGACGGAGGCGGTGACGTTGGCGATCCACGATTTGCAAGCCCATCAGGCGCTCCATGTGGCTTACAGCTCGGCTGACTGCCGATTCGCCGACCGATAACTCGGTGGCGACCTGAGCCAGGGTCTTCCCAAGCAACAGGCCCTCCAGCACCGAGAGCTCCGAGGCGTTCACGGTTGTTTACCGTACCACGCACACCATCGCTATATGATTCTTATTGTACAAGTAGTTGATGCATTCAATCAAGATGAGCTGCTAACATATGGCGACGACACGCGTCGTGGAGATGGATGTCGATCAACTGGAGCCTGATCCAGAAGCGTCGAAGTGAGTACGACCCGGAGATCATCCGGGGGCCGCACACAGCATGAAGCGCCTCATAGTTCTCACATAGCCGGCTGCCTGTTTTCTTAGAAAACAATCGGCCTGCGATGATATGTTGCGCGGCCTGCATATGTTTGATGTCTGCTAGGCAAGTTCCTTCCAGAGCAGCTTTTGCGGGATATACAACAGTGCGCTGGATTGGCCACATTGTGTGGGCTGTCAGAACGGTGTCAACCGCCTTCTCGGCATCCGCGTCAACCGTCGAGCCGGTCGATGGCGACCGCGGCTTCAGCGCTTTTTAGGCGCCCCAAGGAGAGACGCCGACTTTGCTAGACTGCCCGGGTCAGCCGATAAAGCGGCATCACCTTTGCTGGGCTGCTGCTCGGTTGAATCAGGAGAAGGGAAAGAAACATGCCGCAGACCTATACGAAAGCAGCGACCGACCATTCCGTCGAGATCAATGGCATCAACATCCACTACAACGAGGCCGGCAGCGGCCCGGCGCTGATCTGCACCCACGGGGGCGGCCCTGGCGCCAACGCCTGGGACAACACCAAGTTGGCGCTGCCCTACCTGGCCGAGCACTTCCGCACGATTCTGATGGACATGCCGGGCTTTGGCGGCTCGCAGAAGCTGGTCAGTCGCAATGGGGTGCCCATGGACCTGTTCTGCTCAACTCTGCAGCGCGACTTCATGGACAAGCTCGGCATCGACAAGGCCCACCTGTACGGCTCGTCGGCGTTCAGCGGCGCCTCCCTGCGCTTTGGCATCGAGTTCCCCGACCGAGTCGGCAAGGTCGTCATCCAGGCATTCGCAGCCGGCGCCCACACCGAGAGCGACGGCCTGAAGTCGCTGGCGACGTTCGCTCAGAATCCGGTGCGCGAGAACATGGAGCTGATGATGAGCCACTTCACGCCACGCGCCGAGTTCCGGACGCCCGAGATGGTCGACGCCCGCTTGAAGATGGCTCTGACGCCCGGCCACTTGGAGAGCCGGCGCGAGTTCTCCGGCCGCTCCAACGACCCCAACCTGGCGGACCTGCTGCCCAAGCTCAAAGCGCCTGTGCTCGTCACGTGGGGGCACAAGGATGGGATGATCCCGGCCGAGGAGCTGTGGGACGACCTGGAGCGCATCCCGGATGTCCGCGTCCACGTGTGGGGCGGCAACACCGGCCACTTCGTCGCCACCGAACACCCCCAGGAGTTCGCCAAGGTCGTCACCTCGTTCCTGCTCTAGCCCGAGCAGGACGAATGGCGGTTGCATTTGGTACGCTGACTCAGCTTGAACGTACACATACAGTCGCGGAGACATGAATGATCGAAACCCTGCTCGCCGGCACGCAAGCCGCGGAGGCGCGCCCCAAAACCACCCGCGGGCCGTTGTACGATGCGGCCGAAATGGGCTTTCGGCCCTACTGGTACCCGGCGCTGCTGTCCCGCCACCTCGGCAAGAAGCCGCGGGGGATCAAGATGCTGGGCGAGAACCTGGTCTTCGTACGCGCCAAAGGCCACGTGCGTGCACTGCAGGACCTTTGCGCCCATCGTGGCATGCCGCTGTCCTATGGCACGTGTCTCACAGACGGGACGATCACCTGCCCATACCACGGCTGGACCTATGACGTCAGCGACGGCCGGTGCGTCGCCGCGCTGACGGACGGGCCCGATTCGGCCATTCCCGGCAAAAAGGGCACCAGTGTCCAGACGTATCCCGTCGAGGAATGCAACGGCATCATCTTCGTCTACATGGGCTCCGGCACGCCGCCGCCGCTGGAGGAGGACGTACCCGACGAAGTGCTGCGGCCCGACTGGACCATCCAGACTGTAGTGTCGGTGTGGAGGGGCAACTGGCGCGCCGCCGTCGAGAACGGCTACGATGCCGGCCACGCCTCCTACGTCCACCGCAACAGCCTGCGCTGGCGCACGGCGATGTCGCTTCAACCGGCGTGGTCAAATGTCAAGGAGAGCCGGATCATCGGGCCATACCTGCGCTCGGGCGACGGCAAACCCGGCAAGAGCGAGGAGCAGTATCCGGTAGTCGGGCGTTGGCCGCGACATAGCTGGCTGCGCCGCAAGCTGGCGGAGTTTGGCCGCAAGCCCGAGCACCGCCGGCCGTTCGGCAACCAGTTCCACATGCCTTGCATCATCCACAATCGCTACTTCTATTACGCGCACATCCGCTGGGCCGTTCCTGTCGACGCCACCACCACCCGCAATTTCCAGGTGCTCGCGGGGCCGTATCAGGGAGCGCGAGCCACAACATTCAAGGCTCACTACTGGCTGTGGCACCGCTGGGTGTTTCACATGATGTTCAACGGGCAGGACGAAGCCATCATCTCCAAGCTTGATTACTCCGCGCCCGAACGGCTGTACCGGCCGGACCGTTCGATTGTCGATTTGCGCAAGCACATCGAGACACACGTCCGAACCGAGGATGGCGCTCGTCCCGAGCGCACGGCCGACGACCTGGCCGGTATTCTGAGCTGAGAGCGTGGGCATGCTGTGGCGAATCTCCGGCGGCCTGCTCTCGCTGGCAGCGAGCGCTGTCATTGGCTATTTTGGTTACCAGGCCTACTTGAAGTGGCTGCTGCGCGGTCAAACCGGGCCGGGCAAATATGACCCGGTTCGCTAGGTTCGTCGTGATGTTGGCCGCCGTGGCGGGCGCCGCGGCAGCCTTGCGTAGGCTGCGCCGCCTGGCCGACCCTGACCCGAGCGTCTACGGCCATCCGGCCATCCCCAGGAGTCCCGGGCCCTAGCGTTGTTTCCCGGTGGCGTGAGGCCGAACGTGCATTGGTTTGCGGACGGCCTTCCAGTGAGTGAGTGGCTTGGCCTTGACGGCGCCAAGCCAGCTAGGTAGAATCGGCCGAATTCCAAGTGTCGGAGGCGTTACATGGCTGACGGACCAAGCAACACCGCGGTCAATCGTGCCGGGATGGCCGCGCGCTGCCAGGCACGCTGCAGCGCTGCTGGCGGTGCTGGTTACCGCGGCCTGTGGATCCAGCGCTGCACCATCGCCATCGTCTGCCCCCGCAACG
>Ga0307373_10011298_pt1 | contig 12961 bp, 15 predicted proteins | sample OX2MG_FD_202534 | JGI IMG/M metagenome (GOLD analysis project Ga0307373, IMG submission 202534) | Soil microbial communities from Risofladan, Vaasa, Finland - OX-2 | ecosystem: Environmental > Terrestrial > Soil > Coastal area > Acid sulfate soil | place: Finland: Risofladan, Vaasa | collected... | reverse complement strand
CTCCAGGTCTTCGATGGAGGTATCGATCCCGACGCGGCCGAGACACGGGACGATCGCTTCGAGTTTGGCCTCAACTGCCTCCTGAATGGGATCGCACCCCTGATGTCCTGAACATCTGTCGATGGGATGAGGTGCGTGTGAGCACTACCAAGTGCGAACTCTTGGGAGGGTCGAGGTTCAATTTCGCACGGTCACGATTCCGCCTACCGAGCGGCAGATGTCGAAGAGAGAATGACTTTCGGCCGGAACGGTGTGACCCGCACATCCCTTTTCTTAGGCGGGGCCCACAGGAATATCGCCGCCAAGGGCGCCGAGGTCATATATTTTGCTCATGGCAGTCGCCCGGCTCGGATCCATCGCTCTCGATTGCGCAGATCCCAGATCCCTGGGCGCATTCTGGGCCGAGCTCCTCGGTGGCGAGGTTGCCTTCAGGAGCGACGACTTCGTCGCAGTGAAGGCTGAACACGGATGGTTGGCCGCAGTCCGGGTGGAGGACTATCGCGCTCCTTCATGGCCCGACGGCGATATCCCAAAGCAGCTGCACCTCGACCTTGCCGTAGATGACCTTGAGGGGGCAGAAGCCGAAGCGCTCCGGCTCGGCGCGGTGCGAGCAGACGTCCAGCCATCGCCGGATCGGTGGCGCGTTCTGCTGGATCCGGCCGGTCATCCATTCTGCCTCTCGGTACAGATCCCCGAGTAGGGCAGGTTTTCGGGGGCGAGACCTCGTCCCACAAAGGGGGACGGCGGGAAGGTGCGCCGTAGTCCGGGCCGCCCTTAGCGGATCGGCCCATGGGACGGTCAGACCGGCCGCCGGCCGCCGAACTCGCCCGCCGGCACCCGGGCCCGGCCGGGGTCAGATTTGGTGCGGGGGTCAGACGTGAACTGGTGTTGACAACGGCATGACTTCCCTGCATAGGCTCGAGACTTCTCCGCCGTCCAAACCGCGGACCAGACGCCCTGCGGCGGGCCCGAGCGAGGTGAGGAATTCATGGTGATCCGTGGACCAAGGCGGCGGCGCAGTGTTGGCCGCATGAGGTTCCGTCCGGCGGGCCGGCGTGGTGGAGCCCTGGCTGCACTCGCGGTGGCCGCCACTGCGTTGGCTGGTGCATCCCTACTCCAGCCCCTGACAGCCGGCGCCTCGCTCCCCAAGAACGCCAATCCCCACGGGACCCTCACGTACGGCGTCGACCTGAACGACGAGTTCGACAACACCTTCAATCCCGAGCAATCCTTCAACCCCTGCGGCTTCGCCATCCTCTCGAACATCTACGCCTCAGGCCTTGGCATCACCAACACGGCCTTCCTCCCGAACGTCATCCGGAGCTGGTCGTCGACACCCAACACGGTGACCCTCCACATCCGGCCGGGTGTCGTGTTCTCCAACGGTGACCCGGTCAACGCCGACGCCATCAAGACGAGCCTGCTGTACAGCCGTCAGAGCCCCCTGCTGACCACATTGACCGCCATCTCGACGATCGATGTCGTGAATCCCCTCACCCTCGTGCTCAACCTCTCCAACCCGATTCCCGGAGACGTCATCCAAGCGATGTACCACTCGGACGGCACCATCTACGACCCCAGCACCATCACAACCGACGCCAAAGAGCCCGTCGGAGCCGGGCCATTCACCTTGAAGAGCTACAACGTGGGGTCCGCCATCAAGCTCGTGGCCAACCCCAAGTATTGGAATAAGGGCCAGTACCTGCTCGGCGGTGTCGATTTCGTCCAGACCTCTCTCGGTCCGCAGATCGTCACCGCGCTCGAGTCTGGCGATGTCGACATGGCGACGCTCGAGCCGAACGAGGTCAAGCCGGTCAAGGCCCAACCTAACCTCGCGGCGGTGGTTGGCAAGTCCTACGACTACATCGATCTGCAGATGCGGCAGAACGCCGCACCCTTCAACAACTCGAAGGTCCGCGCCGCGTTGGAGTACGCGGTCGACCGAAATGCCCTCAACCGCGTGGTCGACGACGGTCTGGGAGAGCCGGCCTACCAGCCTTTCCCGTCGTGGTCCCCCGGCTACAACAAATCAGTTGGGAACAAGTACACCTATCAGCCGGCGAAAGCCAAGGCCATGCTGAAGGCGGCCGGATTTCCCAAGGGGATTTCGTTCACGCTCACCGTGCCGAGCGGTGATCCTTCGTTCGCCGAAGCCTCCCAGATCATCCAGCAACAGGCGAAGGCCGCCGGGTTCACCATCACCCTGCAGCAGGTCGACCCTGCCGACCTCCTGGTCGATGTCTACATCAAGGGCGAGGGCAACGCCGTCCTCAGCGAGCAGCTCTCGAATGGGCCCGACCTGGCCAACAACTTCGAGAACGAATTCCTGCCGATCGGCTTTCTGACCCAGCACTACGGGACCGCCAATCCGCTCCTCGCCCCCTACATCAAGGAGGCCCTCCACTACGTGACCGCCCAACAGCAGGGGCCGTTCATGCAGAAGGCGGGTGCCCTTGCGATGTCCATCGGCGCCGAGGTTCCGCTGGTCTTCCAACCCTCGATTATCGGTTACAACAAGAGCGTGGTCGGTGGCACCGTACAGGCACCGATCGGCCAGTGTCACACCAATCTGACTGGCATTTACATCAAAAAGTAGCCTGCGCCAGCTCTGACCGGCCTGCCAAGGAAATGACCGTTCACCTTCCACTCAAGGGAATCGGCTTGCTGGAATCATCGGCAGACTCGAAGCCACGCACCGGAACGTAGAGTCAGATTCTCTCCAATGAGTTCGGACGGGTCGTACAGTCGAGACGCCGACACGTTGAAGACGCCAGTGGGCAACACATCAATCTTACCGACAGGGCAGTACAACCCTTCAAGAAGAGGGGCACCAGTCCCGCGGCCGCCGCAGGTGGATCGTTGACCCGATAGACGGAACGGCCGCGCTTCGGTTAGGCCGTCCCGAATGGGCAACCCTCATCGCGGTAGAAGAGGATCATCAACGTGGGAATGGCGTCTGCACCCCTACTTGGGTTGCGCTGGTGGGGGATCCGGGGCGATGGCGCCTGGGTCCTGCAGACCAAGAGCGAGCGTGCGTCAGCCACGCCGCTGCGGGTGAGTCACACTTCAGATCTCGCCAGAGCTCGGATTGGTTATTGGGTTGGTCAGTCGGTTCCCGACGAGATCAGGTCCAGACCGGACGCCTTCGTGCAGAGGTACCCGGGTGTCTCGGTCAAAGGAGATCGTCCGTCTTGGGGATCGAGTCATCCGAGTGGTGCCTTGATGTTGGCATCCGGTGTGCTGGACCTCTTCGTCCTCATTGGCGGGGGGCCGTGGGATCATGCCGCCCCCGCCGTGATCGTGAAAGAGGCCGGGGGTCGATTCACGGACCTGACCGGTGAACCGCGGATTGCCAGTGACGTCGGCATATTTTCCAACGGCCTCCCCCGCGCAGCGGTGTTGCAGACGATCGGCGAGTGGTCGCCGGACTGAGTGTTCGGGGACGGAACGGGACGCGACTTTCTCGGGAGCCGTGTCACTACCGATGAAGCCACGCGTCGACGGTTGTCGCAGCCGGATCGTGCTGAGATCAGTCCACTGCCCATCTCGGTCCAGGTTGATCCGCAGAGCAATCCGCAGGATGGACCATTGTCCGGCACTGGCGCACGAGAACGCCTGAACAGGCAAGCTATGGCCATGACCAACCACAATGTCAGCCGCCACGTGGTCGTTCTGGCTCCCATGCCTCTCGAAATGGATGCCATCGCGACCGCATTCGGCCTCAGGCCTACCAGCGACGTCAAAGGCACACCCTGGACTGGGCACGTCGGCAACTCGCGCGTGACCGCCATTCACATCGGAATGGGGCCACCGTTGACGCGTGCGGCGATATCCCGCTTGTTCGACGGGTCGACGCCGGATCGCTTACCCGTCGACCACGTAATGATCGCCGGTATCTGCGGCGGCCTCGACCCGGACCTTGAGGTCGGTACCCTGATCAATCCTGAGATCATCATCGAGTACACGAGCGGGGCCACCTATCGCCATACGCCGCTCGGAGACGCACCGCAGGGAGGCAAACTCATAACCACGGAGGGAGCGACACTCGACAGTGAGCTGAGCCAGCGCTTCTTGGCGGACGGCTGCCTCGGGGTGGACATGGAGTCCTCGGCCGTCGCGGAGGTCTGCGAGGCACACGGTTGTCCATGGTCGGTGTATCGGTGCATCGGAGACCGCTGGTTCGACGATCTGCTCGACCCACGCTTCGTGGCGTTGACCAACCCCGATGGCTCTGGCATGACTGCCGAGATCGGGCGGCTCATCGCTGCGGAGCCAGCGCTTGCGGGAAAACTAGAGCGCCTTGGCCGCGAGACCACCTTGGCGGCGCGTCTGGCGGCTGAAGCAGCGGTCCGCGGCTGCGCCGCCCTCGACGCCTGATGGGGCGGTTCCCAGAGACCGGGGCCCCGGACGGCCTCCAAGTCGACGAAAGTGCAGAGATCGTCGGTAGAACCGACGTCCTGGACGTTGGCCGATCAACTTCCGTATTTCGTTCTGCGTATTTCCAGGGACGCGTTAGTGATTTCGCTTACGCGACGTAGTCGCCGGTGCCGCCTCCAACCGTGGCGACGTGTTGGTCGCTGTCCACTGTGGTGCGATGCATCAAGCGACCCGACTCCAGCGCGTACGGATGAGCGCGGTGCAGAATGCCTGTGTTGTCCCACAGCACGAGGTCCCCGCGTGTCCAATGGTGGCGCAGCGTAAAGCGTGGCTGAGTGGACCACTCGAGAAGCCTCCCGAGGAATGCCTCACCCTTGTCGATCGGCCAACCGATGACCTCACCGGCTTGGGAGCCGAGCAGCATCGACTTGCGGCCGGTGCGATGTGTCCAGACGAGCGAACGGTCCCGGGGCGGCATCTTCTTGAGGCTTTCGATTGATTCGGGGGTCATGAACCCCTGCTTGAGGCGTTGTCGGTTCAAGTAGCTGTAGCGAACCTGGAGGTGCTCAAGCTCGGACTTCTCGCCGTCGCTCAGCGCGTCATAGGCGGCGTAGGTGTTGGCGAATTCCGTGTCGCCGCTCCCGTCGTGGGCCGGCTCGAGGCAGGTGAGCAGAGTGATTTGGTGGGGGTACTCGACCATCGTGCCGTCGATATGCCAATAAAAGGTGCCGTTCTGAACCGATGCCGACCTGCTCAACTCCGGATCGAGGCTGACCACAGCAACGTCCGGAAACTCGTGCACCGGCCCGAGCAAGCGGGTGAAAGCTTTCAGGTCGTCATCATCGATGTTCGCGTCGCGGTAGATGAGAACGCCGTGCGCGTCCAGCAGCCTCTGGGCATCGGCAGCGACGTCGGCGGCAACGAAGGCATGCCCAGAAATCCCAGTAATTTCGGCACCGATGTCCGGCTTGATCTTGGTCACAGTGGCGTCCATGTGTCCTCCAACTTTCCTCCAACTTTCCTGCAACTAACCCCACTCATTATCCCACACTCACGCAGAAGCACTTAAGAAAATCTCACTTGCAAGATGGCCGAAGATGTGGTCTCATGACAAGACGCTGCTGCACTGCCGGGGCACGGCGTCGGAGTACGCCACCGTCATTGCGGGAGCTTTGGGCATGCTCGGCGCAATTTGCGGTGTGGCGGTTGCCTACATCGTCACCGTGGCCTACTTCAGGGGCCAGCTGGAGGCACGGGTGAGCCAAGTCCCTGTGGTCGACCTCGTCCTATTCCTCATTGCTCCGCCGCTCGTTGCATCACTCGGTGGTTGGCTGCTGGCGGGGCGCGAGCCCGCAGGCATCGGGCGACGACCCATCGAGTAAGGCCGCTCGGTACTCGCAGCGGTTGGAAATGGGGAGTGTTGAAACCGCTTGGAACGACTCTGGTGGTGTCCCCATATGTCCGAGATGAGCTGCTTTGGGGTCATCCCCGAAGCAGCTGCTTGAGACTTTGTGAATTCTACGTTCGCAAGCACGCCGTCCAGCGTCACGCGTCAGGCGCGTATCTGAGCGTTCACCACCTTGCGATAGCGCTTCGCCAGTTTTCGAGACAGGCCTGCGATGGTTCGATTGGCATGATCCCGGTGTTCTGGGATTGGGTGCTTTGATTCGTGCATGAGGGCAGTGACGATTTCGGTGTCGTCGCGCTCGGGGCGCTCCATCCAGCCCGGCGGAAGATTGAGTTCCTTGCGCACAGCCACGTAATCGACAATCGTTTCTGGCTGGACGACTGGATGAGCGACTCGTCGAAGCTCCCCATCAGTTACTTCGTAGACCTTGAGCCCAAGACTCTCGATGGATTGGACCAACTCCTTGGGGCTCGTTCCGTGGCTATGCAACGCGTACCCATTTGACTCGATGACCATGCCCCGAATGGTCTCAAGTATTTCCCGGCCACCGCCCAGTGCGGCTTGTTCATTGCCTTCAATGTCAATCTTCGCCCAATCGAAGGGCGCGCCGGGCAAATCGTCCAACCTTGTAGTCAGACATCGAATGGTGGGATAACCAGTTTCAGAACAGATGCCTGGTGTCGAGACGGTCCCGTAGGGCCCGAGATCGACAAACTCGACCTCTCCAATGCTGCTGTCGACGACCACTTCGACTATCTCCACATTTTCCAACTTGTTGTGTTCGCAAGCCGATCGCAGTACCCCGGCGTTCCGGGGGGAGCCCTCAACTGCCACAACTCGCGCTCCGAGCTTTCCGGCCGGGATGGCAAACGTCCCGAAATGTGCCCCAAGGTCCAAGACACCGTCACCAGCTTTCAATGAACCCAACAGCCACATAAGAGCGGGGCTCAGTTTCCACTCCCCAGCTATTACCTGTGTACCGATCGGATCTCCGAGATCCAAGTCGACGACAAGGTCGTAAGTGATTCTGCAAGAACCCACCGACAGCGTGCAGGGAACGACCTGATTCTTCACTTCCACGACAATAGTGGCGACCATCCAGAGCCACGGCCTCGATTCCGATCAAGTCGGTCCCGCGTGGATCAGCCCAGAGAATTCCCAATTTTGAATGGCGACAGCCAAGAGATGGCTTTCACAAGGTTGTGGATGTCATGTTCAGCGGTCGCTGGCCATTTCGTCCAACAACTGCAAGTCATGCCAGGTCATGGCGAACCAGTAGCTCTCGGCGGTGCCTCTCCACTTGCTAAGCCCGAGTTGAGGGTTCTCAGGCGCCCCGGGACCCCTCGCGAGCGGAGTCCGCACCCGCCTAGTGCCTGGTGTGAAGGCAGCCCGCCGGAAACCCACCCGTCCAGGCCTGACCCCGTCGTCACAGGGGGGATTTGCGGATCGTGACTGAGGGTACCTCGTCGGCAATCATCTCGGTCGATGCAGTGCCCACACGTGGCCTCTTCCGGTGTGCCCCTTGGCGAGAATCTCGCGGTCTTCTTGCTGAATCAGGGAAAAACCGAGCTTCGGGGGCACCGATGCGCTGGCAAGGGTTGCCACGTCCATGCGGATCACGATTTGGGAGGTGTTGCTCAGGTGCCGGAAGGCAGCTTCCACGAGCGCACCGGCCGCACTGCTTGCGTATCCCCGGCGGGTTCGATGGCTATGCACCCAATAGCCAATTTCAAAGCAAGATGGATCTTCGGTTCGATGAAGACCGGCACCTCCGACCAGGTCGCCGGATGGTTCCTCGAAAATGCTGTAGTCCCAGTTGCGGTCGGCGTTGAAGTCCTCCTCACCCTGAGCGAGTACCTGGCGAAGAGTTTCTCCAGTCGGTGCCGCCTGTGCCCACGGCATCCACAACTGCAGTTCAGGGAGGCTCACTTGGATGGCGATCAGCATCGCATCGACGAACCCGGGACTCCAACTCCGAAGCTCCAGGCCATCAGCGGACAGCGTTTCGGGCAGGAGAGCAATTTCTTCAGCATGGCAGGTGGCGATCCTTGTGGTAACGAGTGAAGAGCGGTTCCCGCAGGCCGATTCGTCATATGGGGATCAGCCGGGACGGTCGGGCCAGGTCAACATGACCAGCGAAGGCGGTCTCCCTTCGGGACGGACCGACGAGCTGCCGATCGCCCCCTCGGAAAGCGCAGATGGAAAAGGTGTAAACCCCATTTCGTCGCGCCCCGGAGTCGACATTCCGCGGAGCGATCTGCGCGCTGGAGAAGTTGGACCTGGCCGGACGCAGTCGCTGTCCTTTGTTCTTTTGTAATGGCAGCTCGAGGATTTCGAAAGGTTCGCGGCGAGGCGGTACCGCCGCAATGACGCTCACCCTGCCCGCTTCTCCGGGGTCGGGGTACCTCCGATGCCGTAGGATTCGGGACGTGTATAGCGAGATCGCTAGCAACAAACGACGCACCGTCATCTTCATCGTCTTGTTCTTCGTGATTTGGCTGGCCATCGGAGCAGCGTGCGGGCTTCTCTTCAAGGCTCTTTACCGCCACTCCGCCAACAATGGCTTCGCTCCCACCCCGCCGACGAACTACGGCTGGACCCCGGTCATCATCGGTATCCTGATCGCCGGTTTTCTGGCCCTCTGTGGGATCCTCTACTCTTTGAACTCCGGAGCAGCGCTGGTGCTCCGGGTCTCGGGGGCCGTGCCAGCCGATCCAGCACAGTATCCGCAGTTGCACAACCTGGTGGAGGCCTTGGCTATCGGCGAAGGGATCCCCGCACCTGCGGTCTACGTGATCGACGACCCCTCGCCCAACGCCTTTGCCACCGGGGTCAGCCCGGACAAGGCGGCCATCACCTTCACCACCGGGCTGCTCACCATCATGAATCGCGAGGAACTAGAAGGTGTCGCTGGACATGAGATGAGCCACATCAAGAACCACGACATCCGCCTCCTTCTCGTTGTGGGCACCATGATCGGAATGGCCGCCCTTCTTGCCAGCATCCTCTGGCGAAGCGCATTCTTCGCCGGCGGCGGGCGGGGCGGCGGTCGGGGCAACCAGCTCGTAATCGTGATCTTCGCCGCCGGCGTGCTCCTCGCCGTCGTCGGTTTCATCTTCGGCCCACTCATTCGCCTGGCGCTCTCTCGTCGGCGTGAGTCGCTGGCCGACGTCAGCGGTGTTGAGCTCACCCGAAACCCAGCAGGGTTGTTGAGCGCGCTCAAGAAGCTGCAGCAGAACGACAAGCCTTTCAAGAAGATGAACCACGCGACTGCGGCGATGTGCATCGACGATCCGTTGCAGCACCACGAGTCCTGGTATCACCGGCTCTACGACACCCACCCTCCCATCGAGGAGCGGATCGCAGAGCTCGAGAAGATCGCCTCGGGCCAGTCGGTCTGACCGGCCCTGGAAGCCCGCTCGAAATGTCTTAGCTGGCTGGTGGCGGTCCCTCGGAGGCGGTCGCGGGCGGCGGCCCCTCCGAGCCACCCGCAAGGGGGGGTCCGGAGGGTGCCGGGCTGGCCGCACTTGGAGCGGGGCCGGAGAAATTCACCTGAGGAACGGAGCGGTCTTCCTCGTCGGCAGCGAAGAAGGCCACCGCTTTGAAGGCGAAGGGCCCCGCGATCAGGTTGCGCGGAAACGTCTGTAGCCCGATGTTGTAGTCACGGGCGCTGGTGTTGTAATAGCGACGGGCGTACTCGATCTTGTCTTCTGTGGCAGTCAACGTCTCTTGTAGCTGGAGGAAGCTCTCGACCGCCCGTAGCTGTGGGTAGTTTTCGGCTACCGCGAACAATGAGCGGAGCGCCCCGGACAGAACGTTCTCAGCGGGGGCAATTCGGCCCGGGTCGCCCGTCGCTCCCGCAGTGACAGCGTTGGCGCGGGCCTGGGTAACCGCTTCGAAGGTCCCCTGCTCGTGCGCGGCATAGCCTTGCACCGTTGACACCAGGTTGGGGATGAGGTCGTGGCGGCGCTTGAGCTCGACGTCGATCTCGGACCACGCCTCTTGGGTCCGGTTGCGTTTCTTGACGAGGCCGTTGTAGGCGACCCACAGACCGAGTATGAGCAGCACGACGATGACGATGACGATGATCAGCACAACCATTGTGGAGCGGACCCCCTTGGAGCTGTCGTGGCGCGAACTCTATCGGCTGTGCACCGGAACAGCCAGAGATCGGATCCGGATCAGGCGCTCCGAGTTGCTCGATGACGTCAGATGAGGATCGGCATATGGACACTCAACAGAACTACGCCGAGATCGTCCGGCCCGAAAAGATCAACGATCCAAGACCGGGCCCAGCCAGGGCACAGCCTGACATGCGGCAATTGTGGCATCGCCTTCGCTCGGGTATTCGTGGCCCGAGAAGTAGCTGACCGGGGTCCAAGCCCCCAGATCCTCGGGGTCTTTGCGGAACTCTTCGAAACCGAAGGAGCCATTGGGCCGAGAAAAGATATCGACGCATCGATTTCCTTCGATGGTCTGGTGGCTGACCAGCACAGACCAGGACTTGTCCAGTCGTGATGACACGCTGTAACGATATTCCAACCGGTCGCAAGCGAGCCGAAGGGAGAGGGGAGTAGGCAGTCCACCGGGACGCCGTTCGGTTTGCCGCCTCGACACGCACCTCGGTACCCATACCGACAAGTGAAGTGCTCGTCGCACACTGCAGGCCCGTTTGCAGGAGCACCTGCCATCAATCCTCTGCCAAGATCGAGGGATGGTGACATTGCGTGCCATGAAAGCCTCCGACGTGCCAGGAGCGTTCAGAGCCTGGGATCAGTCCTTTCAGGCCATGCGCGCCACCTACGGGTTGCCTGTCTCGCGAATGACGCAAGCGAACATTGTCCGGTTACAGAACCGGATGCGCCACTTCTTGGCCACCGATCCCGATGGGTCCTGGGTGGCCGACGACGCTGGGGTGATCGTCGGTCTCTCGCAATCCTTCGTGCGCGAGGGGTACTGGGTCTTGTCCCTCTTGGCCACGCTGCCGGGTTCCCAACGACGAGGCCTGGGACGTCAACTCCTTGAACTCGCCCTGAGCAACGCAGACCCGCTTGGTCCGGGTACCATCCAATGCTCACGAGACCCCGCGGCGATGGCTCTTTACACCTCGGCCGGATTCTCCCTTCACCCGGTGGTGGTCGGGTATGGCACCGTGTCCCCTGGCACGGTGAGCCGTGATCCCCGTGTTCGCCGTGCTCATGAGCGGGAGATCGACGTCGTCGAGGCAGTCGACCGTCACGTCCGAGGATCGGCCCGTTCCGTCGACATCGTTGCCATGTTGAAGGAACCAGGCAGTCGTCTCCTCTTGCTCGAAGATCGGGGGTATGCCGTAGCCAAGGACGACCGTATTGTGACCCTTGGTGCCTGCGACGAAGAAGCCGCCACGGCGTTGCTAAGGACAGCACTGGCCGAGATGGGTGGGAACGAGGTGGTCGAGGTCAACTGGCTCACCGCCAGACAGCAATGGGCCATCCGCACCCTCGTGGCCGCTGGGGTGGAGCTTTCGCCCTACGGCCCGGTGATGGTGCGCGGTCTCGCAGCTCCTCCGTCCCCGTACATCCCAAGTGGTGGCTACGGCTGAACAGGAGTTCGTCTGTCGCGTCGGACGCGCGGTAGCGGTCTCCGGTCGGTCAAGGCACTTTCCGCAGTGCCGCAGATCCTTACCTATGGGGCCGGCCTTCATGCCGCAAGGCGCCGAGCGGAGCGGACTCCGTTCGCGAAGGAAAGAAGTACGGGCCGCAGGGCCACAGCCGTGTGCCACCTCCGGGCGGTGTGGCACCCTCGGTAGCGGGAGTCGGTGATTCAAGCCGTCGTCACGAGTACGATACTCAAGAGCTTGGTTTCGCTATTTGGAGCTGCGTATGCGGGCGGTCCTCACGGCCTGAGTCCCTTTCGGGACTAAACGAAGACAACGAGTCCGCCGTGTCGGCCCGACGTCGTCGTCATCCGCGTCCGAATACTGTTCCAAGGAGACCATACGCAGCGACCATCACGAGGAGCACCACTTCATCATCCGCGCTATCCCCGCTCGAACGGCTACGACCCGCAATGGGTGATCGAAAACCAGATGGGACCAAACCCCCTCTGGTTGATCGAAGCTCTGACTGACGTCGTTGAGATCAGACCCGGCATGCGGGTGCTCGACCTCGGCTGTGGGACCGCCTTGACGTCTATCTTTTTGGCCAAGGGGTTCGGTGCCCAGGTGTGGGCCACAGATCTATGGATTGAGGCATCGGCGAATCTGGAGAGGATCCGCGCCGCCGACCTCGAGGACTTCGTCGTACCGATCCATGCGGAAGCACACGTACTTCCGTTCGCTGGAGGTTGCTTCGATGCCATCGTGAGTGTTGACGCCCACCACTACTTCGGCACCGACGACCTTTACCTCGGCTACATGACGCACTTCCTCAAAGAAGGGGCCCAAATCGCCATGGTGGCACCGGGGTTGGCCAGCGAAATCGGATCGAAGATTCCCGAGGAACTCATCCCGTTCTGGGCCTGGGACTTCTGCTCGTTCCACAGCCCCGCTTGGTGGCGGGACCACTGGGAGAAGACCGGCAAGGTGCACGTCGATGTCGCCGATTCCATTGAGGATGGGTGGAAAGACTGGCTGGGATTCAGCGAGATCAAACTGCCCCTGGCAACTGACCGCGGGAAGAAAGCCGCGACTCATGAAGTGGTCATGTTGCGGATCGATAAGGGTAAGCACTTTGGCTTCAGTCGGGTTGTTGCCACGAAGGCGTACCTTCAGGGAAACCAGATCGTCAACGTCGATAGACGCAATTCTCGACACGATATGGTGTGGAGACGCTGAGCCGTGCCGCACGGCACTTGAGTGGCCGAGCATCGTCCCTAATCAAGGAGCGCAGGGTCTCCCCGGCGCGTTCCAACCCGATCGCGTTGCCGTCTCGGACCAGCACCCGGACCGCGCCGTTGCCACCCCATTGTTCGAGCGCCCGCACGCCAATGAGCTCCTCGGGCTCATTGGTCACCTTGATGGAAGGCCGGTCGCCCGGCTCGAGTGACCAGACAGACCAAGGACGACAACGAGCGGAACGGATCCCCGTCAAGTTGTAGGCCAAGTCGAACAACCACGTCGGCCAGGTCATCGCTCGTTGGTCCCGGAAGCTGCTGAGCTTTCTTGTGCGGTTCCCGGCTGGAGGCGACCGAGGATAG
>Ga0307373_10011297_pt1 | contig 12962 bp, 12 predicted proteins | sample OX2MG_FD_202534 | JGI IMG/M metagenome (GOLD analysis project Ga0307373, IMG submission 202534) | Soil microbial communities from Risofladan, Vaasa, Finland - OX-2 | ecosystem: Environmental > Terrestrial > Soil > Coastal area > Acid sulfate soil | place: Finland: Risofladan, Vaasa | collected... | reverse complement strand
TAGCTACATTTGCGCTCATGTCTTATTTACTTGGCATACCGTTCGCACTTAGTTTGCGTTTTTTTGTTATTCCGATTGTTAATCGGAAAACGTAGAATACAGTTACTAAAAGTTTTGGCGATGCCCCACGAGCACTTGCAAGAAGAGCCAGTCACAGGAGCGCACTATGCCCAGTCACACAGCCACCCCCTCAGGCCACCCCTTACGCGTACCACGCTGGAGCACGCGGTCGCTGTCTTGCACTGCGCCAGCAGGAATGGCCGGTGCGCCGGCGACGCGGGCGTAGATCGGCGCGAAGTCCTGCTGGGTGGCGGCGAACAGCTGCTCGAAGCCGTCGCTGACGAAGCAGGTTTTCGAGTCGCTGTCGATGCGGCTAGGCATCACACGTCGGGGCTCAAGCGCCTGTCCGGGCGGCGGCCCCGTGGCTGACCGCAGCGGCGCTCGCGGCGGTGCGCGTGCCGCGCAGCGCGGCCGCGATCCAGCCGCGCCAGCGGCGCACGGTCGTCGTCGCGCGCATCTCGGCCGGCACGTGATCGAGCAGCGCCGCGGCCTCGCGCAGTTCGTTCGATCGCGGTTTCGGCGCTGCGAGCGCGTCCGCGTACAGCGCCGCCGCGAGTTCGACGTGCTGCCATTGGTCGCCGTGATTGCGCGCGGCGAGGCCGCGCTGCAGCGTGATGACCGGGCCGATCACGGTCCGCGCCTCGGGGGCGTGCCCGTCGCGTGCGATCGCGAGCGCGAGCCAGGTCGAGATCCGGCCGAGATCGCGCTGGTCATCGGTATTGCGATCGCCTTGTGCTTTGCGGCTTGCATAGGCGTTGCGCAGGCTGCGTTCCGCGGCGGCATAGTCGCCGCCGACGTATTGCGCCTGGCCGAGCAGCAACAGGCTGAAGCCGAGGTTCGCATCGTGGATGCTCTGCTGCGTGCCGCCGTCCGGATGCGTCGCCTGCATGCGCGCGACCGCTGCGGCGGCGAGCCGCGCGGCCGTCGCCGTGTCGCCGCGTTCGAACGCGATGTCGGCCGCGGCAGCGGTCGGTGTGCAGAACGCGAGCGCAGCGGGGAACCCACCCTTCGCCTGCGCGCGGTCGAGCGCCGCCTGTTCGGCCGCATTCGGCGCGAGGATCGATTGTGCGCCGGCGAAGTCGCCGACGGTCGCGCTGTGATACGCGGCGCCGAACGCAAACAGCCGCTGCAGCAACACGAATTGCGCGCCGCCAGGGATCGCCGCGTTCTCGTCGGCGACCGTCGACCGATAATATGAATTCGCCTCGTGCAGCCGGCCCATCGCCCAGTACGCGTCGGCGATCCCCGAATGCACGACCGCGAGATTGTTGCGCGTGATCGTGTTGCTCGGATCGAGATGCACCATCGTCATCGAGGTCGCCACGGCGCGCGCCTGGAATTTCAGGGACTCGCGCGGACGCAGTTCGGTGGTCAGCGAGCTGCCGAGGTTCGTGTCGATGACCTGGGTCGCGTGCAGCGCGAGCCGGTAGCCGGGCCGCTCTTCGAGCAGCCGGTCGGCGACTGCATCCGCGTCCTCGCCGACGCGCAGCGCCTCGTCGTTGCGGCCGAGCGCGAGCAGATCCTCGACCTGCCACGCGGTCGCCTCGGCGTACTGCGCGGCCATGTCGACATGGGCCAGCGTCTTCGCGCCGGCCGCGACCGCGATGCGCTTCGCCTCGGCCAGCGTCGCGAGCGACTTGTCGTACCCGGCGGAGCCATTCTGCTCGAAGCCGATGCGCACCAGCGCGTCGACGTACGCCCGCTGCGCCGCGAGCGTAGCGTGCGCGCCGGTGGCGAGCGGTGTCAGCAGCGCCGCGGCGCGCTGCGCGTAGGCCGTCGATTTCGGATCGAACTCGTTGTCGAGGATCGTCGCCTGGACGGTGATGCCCATCCCGAGCGCGATCGTCGTCGCGGCCGACCGGTCGCCGCCGCGGCGCAGGTTCTCGAGCAGGCCGACCGCCTCGTCGGTGCTCTGCTTCGCAACCGCCAGGTGCCCCGCGAGCCGTTCAGCCTTCGCGTAGTACAGCATCGCCAGCGCGCCGTTGCGCACCGTTTCCGTGTCCTTGAGCTGCGGCGGCAGCTTGCGGAAATAGTCGATCTGGCTCTGCGCAAAGTCCGCGATGACGTTGAGGCGGCCGAAGCTCTCGAGCTCGCGCACGAAGTGGTCGGAGAGGTAGCCGAGCAGGTGCTCGGCCTGGCTGCGCGCCTGCAGCGCGACGGCGCGCGTCTGCTGCGCCTCGCGTTCGGCCCGCTCAGCGCGACGCGTGCTGACGAAGCCGAAGATCGCCGCGCCGAGCGCGCCGAGCGCGAGCAGCACGCAGACCGCAGCGATCCTTCGCGCACGCATGAGTTCGTGCCGGGCGGCGAGTTCGCGTTCGCGCTGCTCGGCGAGCAGCCGTTCGGTCGCCTCGCGCGCCTCGCGCTCCTTGCGCAGGTCGCGGCTCGCCTTGACGACGCCGCACAGCACGTCGTGCGTGAGCTCGACGCGGCGCACGTCGAGGCGCTCCTCGATCCGCAGCAGCCGGCGGTTCACCAGCGTCGCGAGCGCGTCCGGCGCGGCGCCGGCCGCGGCGAACGAATGGCGCATCCGCTCCTCGGCGACGTTCTCGCGGAAGCCCGACTCGGTCAGCAGCTCGTCCTCGATGATCTGCCGCACCGTCGCCGGCTGATCGGCGAGCGAGCGCTCGTAGAAGTTCGTGAGGATGCTCGCGTGCGAGCCGGCGAGGAGGTCGAGCGAGATCTCGCTGCGGCCTTGCGCGATCCGGGTGTCGTTGAGCTCGCGGCAGATCAGGCTGAGCAGGGACGGCTCGACCTCCGCGTGCTCGATCTCGGCACCGCCGGCGACAAAGCGCACGATCGCCGCGGCGACCTCCTCGGTCACGAGGCGCTTGCCGGGCCTGAGCACGGCGGCCAGCGCCTGGATGCCGGTCATCGGCGCGAGCCGCAGGCGATTCTGGGTGATGCTCGGCATCACGCCCTTCAAGCCCTCGAGTGGCGCGAGATAGTCCTCGCGCAGCGCGATCAGCACGCGGTAGTCGCCGCGCGCGAAATCGAAGCGCTCGGCGGCGGACTCGTCGGTCTCCAGCCGCGCCTCGAGCGCCTTCGGCGGCCGGTTCTCGACGAGGTCGGCGAGCTCCGCGATGAAGCGCTGCGCGCGCGCTCGGCCGAACTCGTCACCCTGCGCGAGGGTGAAGATTTCCTCGAACTGGTCGAAGATCAGCAGCGGGATCAGCGTCGCGCCGTGCTCGTCGCACAGCACGTCGTCGCGGTGATGCAGGAACTCCCACAGCGATTCGCCCTCGACCGCGACGCCGGCCCGGGTCCATTCGCCGGAGCGGCGCGCGGACTGCGCGATCGCCGCCTTGATCTGTTCGGCGGGCTCGGGCGCGCTCGGCGCGTAATCGATGCGCACGTAGATCGGGCAGTAGCCCTGGTCGCGCAGGCGCGGGACGAGGCCAGCCCGCAGGATCGAAGTCTTGCCGAGGCCGGACTGGCCGAACAGCACCGTGAGCAGCTTGCGCTGCACGCGCCGCGCGAGTTCGGCGGTCTCCTCGTCGCGGCCGTAGAAATACGCGCGGGTCTCCTCGGTGAACGAGGCGAGGCCGAGCCAGGGGTTGCGTTCGTCGGGCATCGGCGCGTCCGCCGCCGCCGGACAGGTGCCGTCCGCAGGCGTCGTGGCGTTCATTGCCGCGCCCGCATGAAATCCGCCAGCCGCTGCGCGAACTCCGCCGGCACGTCGCCGCCGGGCAGCGGTGAGAAATGCAGCGCCTTGAACTTGTCCGGGACGAACGCTTCGGCCGGCGTCGTCGCGTCGATCGTGACCGGCAGGATGAACATGGCGCCGTCGGCCATGTTGCGCACGCGATCGATCGCGTAGCTCCATTCGCGGCGGAAATAGCCTTCGAGCCGCCGCTGCGTCGTCGCCGAGACGATCGGGATGAAATAAGAGCAGCGCGCGATGTTGCGCTGGATCTTGCGATCGTAGTCGTCGCCGACTTCCAGCCGATCGATGTCGAACCAGGTCGTGATCCCGGCTGCCTCCAGTCCCGCCTTGATCCGCTGCACCGCGAGGAGGTCCTCGCGCGCATAGCTGATGAAGACGGCCTGATCCGGCATCTCGCGCGCCGGCGGTGCGAAGCGTGCGGGAACGGCCGGCGCCGCTGCGCCAGCGGAGGACTTGCGCCGCGCGGTCCAGCGCGCGTGCAGTTCCTCGACGAAGCGTTCCGCGCCGACGTAGATCCGCGTGCGCACACTGACCTGTTGCAGGAACGCGATCAGACGGTCGTCCTCGCTGGTATGGTCGCCGGCAAGCACCTCGCCGACGTCGCGCGGATCGGACAGCCGCTGGCGTTTGGCCATCCGCAGGAACAGCCGCGCGAGCCAGTTGGTGAAGCTGCTGCCGATGAACAGCAGATGGCTGTGCTCGAGTTCGTGAAACAATTTTTCCGGCGCGAGATGTTCGCTCTGCAGCGCGCAGATGAACTCGAGCAGATCCTCGTCCGAGATCACGTAGGTCGGCGAGGCCGACAGCTTGCCGAACAGATGGTAGACGACCGGGCGCTGCAGCTGATCGCGCTCCGAGGGCAGGTCCGCGACGCGGTTCGGCGCATACGAGAGCACCTCGGTCGACGGTGCTCCGCCGAAGCGCTCTTGATTGATCGCGTTCTCCAGCAGCGCATCGAACGTCGTCGAGACGAACAGGTCGAAGTCGGTGATCGCGGCGAGCCGGCGCAGCGCGAGCGGCGGTTCGAAGTTCGCGTCCTTGATGATCCCGCGCAGGCGCACGTAGGCTTCCTCGCGCCGACCGCGCGCGGCGAGGAACCAGCAGACGACGTCGTTCAGCGAATACGGCTGAGGCAGCGCGCTGACATCGACGTTCAGGCGTACCGCGAGCTTCTCCGCGAGCCAGTCGTACAGCAGGCGCGGTCCGCGATCGGTCGCGACCTGGAGCAGTTCGGGACCGACGATCGGGATGACGCGCCGCTCCTCGATGAAGCTCAGCAGATCGTCCCACGCGTCGTCGTCGAGCGTGGTCATCGGCAGCGCTTTCATCGCGGCGTTCGTCATCGTTGTCTGCGCGAACCTGACGGAGAATGATTCGCGTCCCCCCTGGTCGAGTATGCGGGACGCGCGCGGATCGCCGCAAGGCAATGAAAGCGCCGAGCGGTTGGACGGGGCGCCCTCGGATCAACGCGGCAAATCCGCGATGAAACGTGCCGTCGTCATGGGCGCGGCCCGGGTTTGGGGACCTGCGCCGCTCTGTCCATCGACGAACAGGGAGCGCAGTGGCTTGCGGGTGCGCAATCGTGAGCGCAAAGGCTTCCGAATCGACTGCCGCGCGGGTGAGCGGCGCAAGCCGATTCAGCTACGCTCCATGGCGAGCGGCAGCGCCCGGACTAACGACACGGCCGAACGGCGAGCCTCACACATCCGCCCCCTCCGGCCACCCTTCGCGGCTGCCGCGATGGAGCACGCGATCGCTCTCCTGCACCGCTCCGGCCGGGATGGCGGGCGCACCGGCGACGCGGGCGTAGATCGGCGCGAAGTCCTGCTGGGTGGCGGCGAACAACTGCTCGAAGTCGTCGATGGCGAAGTAGGTTTTCTGGTAGCTGTCGATGCGGTAGCGGGTACGCATCACGCGCTCGAGCTCGAAGCCGATGCGGTTGGGCGCGTGCGATTCCAGGCAATGGATCGATTCGCCCTTGGAGCTGACGATGCCGGCGCCGTAGATGCGCAGGCCCGCGGGCTCGCGGATCAGGCCGAACTCGACCGTGTACCAGTACAGCCGCGTGAGATTCAGCAGGGCCTCGTCACCGAACTCGCGCTGTGCGCGCAGGCCGCCCGCGCCGTAGGCCTGCATGTAGTCGGCAAACACCGGGTTCATCAGCAGCGGCACGTGGCCGAACAGGTCGTGGAACAGGTCGGGCTCGGCGATGTAGTCGAGCTGGTCGGGGCGGCGGATCCACCAGGTGACCGGAAAGCGCCGCTGCGCCAGGTGCTCGAAGAACACCGCCTCGGGCAGCAGGCCCTCGACGCCCACCAGCTCCCAGCCGGTGGCGGCGCGCAGGGGGCGGTTGAGCGCATCGAAGCGCGGGATGGCGTCCGCACTCATCGCCAGTGCCTGCTGGTTGGCGAGGAACGTGGTGCAGGCGCGGTCGGGCAGCAGCTCGCGCTGGCGCTGGAACAGCGCCGCCCAGACCGCGTGATCGCCGCGGCTGTAGCTGCCCCAGGGCTGTTCGACCACGCCGGTGGCGTATTGCGGGATCACGCCGCGGTCGGTGGCCAGGTTTTCGACGCGACGCGGGGGGCTGGCGGCATTCATCGGATCGCTTCCTCGCGGCCGGACGGGCGCGCGGCCTGATGCTTCGATCCTAGCGCGGCACGGGCGCAAGGTGGCGCCTTTGTTGTGGATGAGTGCTGTCAAGGCGCAATAATGAGTCACAATTTGATCTTGCGGCGCAATGTATGCCCACGACCACGCTCGATCGCACCGACCGCCGCTTGTTGACCGTGCTGCAGGCCGAAGGCCGCATCAGCAATGCCGAGCTGGCGACTCGCGTGCAGCTGTCGCCCTCGGCCTGTCTGCGCCGGGTGCAGCGGCTGGAACAGGCCGGCATGATCGCGGGCTATCGCGCCGAACTCGACGCCGCGGCGCTGGGTCTCGACCTCACCGCCTTCGTGCGCGTGCAGCTGGCCCGGCACGATCGCGACAGCGTCGAGCGTTTCGCGCGCCAGGTCGCCGGCTGGGACGAGGTGATCGCCTGTCACGCGCTGACCGGCGACATGGACTACCTGCTGCACGTGGTGGTCGCCGACCTCGAGCACTTTTCGCGCTTCCTGCTCGACCGCCTGCTCAACGACGCCGGCGTGGCCGATGTCAATTCGAGCTTCGTGCTGCGCACGGTCAAGCCGCTGCGCGGACTGCCGGTGGCCGGCTGAAACAGCGTTGGTGCGCCGATGAACGCGAGGCGTCCGGCGCGGTCGGACATCCACGGAGTCACCATAGCCAGCTGTTAAAGTCGCGTTAGCCATGCTTGCAAGCCCAGTCGCCCCACCCGCCGCCCGCGACCGCCGTCGCCCGCTGCGCTACTTCGTGCGGGTGCCGCTGCTGCTGCTGCACATCCTGATCGCGCCGCTGGTGGCGGTGGTGGTGGCGCTGCTGCCGGCATACAGCGCCCGTGACGCCGGGCATGAGCCGCTGGCGCACCGTCTCGTGCGCTGGTGGTCGGCGCGGCTGCTGCGCATTTTCGGCATGCGGGTGCGGCGCGCCGGCGCGCCGCTGGCCGATCCGGTGCTGTTCGTCGCCAACCATGTCTCGTGGCTGGACATCGAGTTGCTGCACACGCAGCGCGCGGCCTGTTTCGTGGCCAAGGCCGAGATCGCCGGCTGGCCGCTGATCGGCTGGCTGGCGGCGCGCGCCGGCACCCTCTTCCACCGTCGTGGCAGCACGCACTCGCTGGGTGCGGTGATGGCGGTGATGGTCGAACGCCTGCATCAGGGCCGCGCGGTGGCGGTGTTCCCCGAGGGCGGCATCGATCACGTCAACGGCGCCTATCGCGTGCGCACCTTTCATGCGCGCATCTTCCAGGCGGCGCTCGACGCGGCGGTGCCGGTGCAACCGGTGGCGCTGGCCTACCGCCGCGACGGCGCGCTCTGGGAGGGCGCGACCTTTCTGCCGGGCGAGAGCTTTCTCGGCAATTTCCTGCGCCTGTTGGGAGAGTCGGGACTGCAGGCCGAGGTGACGTTTCTGGCGCCGGTCGCCGGCAGCGGTGACGGTCGCCGGCGCCTGGCCGAAGCCGCCCGCGACGCCATCGTGGCGCATCTGGAGCAGCATCCATGAGGTTGCCGCAGGGCGCCGATTTCCGTCCGCCGCACTGGCTGCGCAACCGGCATGTGCAGTCGCTGCTGGGTTCCAGCCCGCTGCGGCGGCTGCTGACCCAGCGCCGCGCGCTGGCGCTGGAGACGCACGCGGTGGAGGAGATTCTGGAGGCCGGCGACGCGCGTCTGGCCGGTTATCACACGGCGCAACGCGTGCGCCCGCGATCGCGCGGCATGGTCGTGATCCTGCATGGCTGGGAGGGCAGCGCGCAGTCCAACTATGTGCTCGCCACCGGCGCGCGGCTGCTGTCTGAAGGTTGGGACATCTTCCGCCTCAACTTTCGCGACCACGGCGACACCCATCACCTCAACGCCGGCCTGTTCCACTCCTGCCGCATCGACGAGGTGGTGGCCGCGGTCGCCGCCGCCGCGCGCGCGCACCCGGCGTCCCGGCTGGCCGTGGTCGGCTACTCGCTGGGCGGCAACTTCGCGCTGCGCGTCGCCTTGCGCGCGCCGGCGGCGGGCATCCCGCTCGACTACGCGCTGGCGGTGTGCCCGGTGATCAGCCCGCGCAACGGCCTGGCGCAGATCGAGCGCGCGCTGTGGATCTACCACGCCTATTTCATGCTGAAGTGGCGCCGCTCGCTCAAGCGCAAGCAGGCGGCGTTTCCCGGCCGCCGCTATTTCGAGCCCGGCGAGCTGCGCCAGAACATGAGCGGCCTGACCCGCAGCATGGTCGAGCAGCACACCGACTACGGCACCCTGGACAACTACCTCGACGGCTATTCGATCGCCGGCGACCGCCTTGCCGGTCTGCAGGTGCCGGCGACCATCCTCACCGCGCGCGACGATCCGGTGATCCCGGTGACCGACTTCGAGGCGCTGCGCCTGCCGGCGGGCGTGGAGCTGGATATCGCCGAGCACGGCGGCCACTGCGGGTTCCTCGCCGGCTGGGGCCTGCACAGCTTCGCCGAGGACTACATCAGCGCCCGTCTCGATCGCCTGGCGCCCTGAAACACGCGGTTGCGCTGGCATAATCGCCGGCTGATCCGGAGCACGGCATGCGCGACGAAATTCTCGAACTGGAACGCAACGGTCGCCTCGACGAGGCCACGGCGCGCGCGCGCGCCTGGGCGCAGTCCGCACCACAGGACGCCGAAGCGCGGCATCTGTATGCGCTGGCGCTGCTGCGCAACGGCGATGCCGCAGCCGCGCTGATCGAGGCCGATGCGGCCGCGACGCTGGCGCCGCAGGCACCCGCGGTGCAGCTCGTCCGTGGCCGCGCCGCGATGGCCAGCGGTGATGCCGCGCGCGCGCGCGCCGCGTTCGAGCAGGCGCGTGCGCTCGATCCCAATCTTGCCGGCGCGCACGCGGGGCTGGCCTCGCTGGCGCTGGGTGCGGGCGATCTGGCCGCCGCCGAAAGCGGTTACCGCACCGCGTTGCGCGCCGACGGCGACGATCCGCACGCGCTGCTGGGGCTGGGCCAGGTGCTGGCGTTGAAGGGCGATCTGGCCGCCGCCGGCCGCTGTTTCGGCGCGGCGATCGAACTGCTGCCCGACGAGCCGACGGCGCAGGTCAGCCTCGGCCTGACCCTGCTGGCGCAGGGCCACTACGACTTTGCCGTGCGTGCGTTCGAAAACGCGTTGGCGCGACAGCCCGACTACGCCTACGCGCGACTGCTGCTGGGCGACGTCGAGTTGCGGCGCCGGGGTTTCGACGCTGCCGTGCAGGCTTTCGATGCCCTGCTCGAGCATCCGCAGTTTGCCTCCGCAGCGCTGGCGGGGCGCGGTGACGTGGCCCTCGCGCGCGCCGCCGCTGTCGAAGCGCGAACGTGGTTCGAGCGCGCACTGGCGCGCGATCCGGCCTCAGAGCGCGCCGCGCTGGGCCGCGCGCGCAGTCTCAACGATCAGGGCCTTTCCGCGCCGGCCTGCGAGAGTCTTGCCGCGTTTGTCGAGGCCCATCCCGCCGCACACGCCGCGCGCTCCCTGCTGGCCGAACTGCTGCAGGGACGCGGCCGGGTCGCGGAGGCGCTGGCGCTGTGGCGCGATGGCGTCGCCCGTTATCCCGAGATCGGCTCGCTGCACGGCGATCTGGCGTTGGCGCTGGAACGCAGCGGCGACTTCGATGCCGCCGACAGCGAGGCCGAGCACGCTGCCGCACGCGGGCGCTGGACACCGCTGACCCTGTTGCGCGCGCGCGCCGCGCTTCGCGCCGGTGCCTACAACCTCGCTCGCGACCGCCTCGCCACGCTCGATCGCGAGCGCCTGATCGACCGCCAGACGCGACAGCGTTTTCATCTGCTGGGTCTGGCGCATGACGGTGCCGGTCGCCATGCCGAGGCGCTGCTGGCGTTCCGCGAGCAGCAGCGCATCGATGCCGGTCCGCTGCCGGCGCTGCCGGACCTCGCCATCTACGCCGAGACGTTGCAGGCGCTGGCGGCGTTGCCGGGGTCGGCGCGCGCGCGCCATGCGCCACCGCTGCTGCTGGTCGGTCTGCCCGGCGCCGGCGCCGATCGTCTCGCGGCGCTGCTGGCCGATCAGCCCGACGTGCGTCTGCGCCGCGACCACCTCGACGGCGGCAGCGACTTTCTGGCGACTGCCGCCGATCCGCGTTTGCTGGGCGCGCTCGCGACGGGCGAACTGGAGGTGCTGGCGCGGCGCTATGCGCGCGGCCACGAACGCCTCGGCGCCGCCGCCGATACGCTGGTGGTGGACTGGCTGCCGCATCTGGATGCGCGCGTGCTGCCGGTACTCAAGCGCGTGCTGCCCGGCGTGCGCCTGCTGATCGCCGCGCGCGACCCCGCGGCCTGCCTGCTGGACTGGCTGGCGTTCGGCTATCGTCGTGGCTATGCCGACGACGATCCGCAGCGGCTGGCGCGCTGGCTGCGCGCTGCGCAGAGCCAGTTCGACTTCGCCGCGCGCGTGCTGCCGACGCATGCGGTGGACATGGATGCGCTGCTCGATGGCGACAGCGCCAGCCGCGCTGCGCTGGCGCAGTGGCTGGGTCGCGAGCGCCTCGAGGACGGGCCGCAGGCCGCGGCGGCGGCGCGTGCACTGGGCTTGCCGACGCGTTTTCCGCGCGGCCATCTCGAGCACTATCGCGCCCTGCTGGGTGGCGCGCTGGCCGAGTTGGGATAGCGGGTCAGCCGTTGCGCAACGCTTGACTCGCGGCGCCGCGACCCCACGCTGGAAAGACCTTCGTAGTCCGAGGACCGCGCCATGCAGCTCCGCAGCCGCAGCTTCGCTCCCGACCAGGCCATCCCGGCTGAATTCGCCTTCGGCCAGCCCGGCACGGACGGCCCGTTCGCGTTCGCGCCCAATCGCAACCCCCAACTGGCGTGGGACGACGTGCCCCCGGGCACGCGCAGTTTCGTGCTGACCTGCATCGATAACGACGTCCCCAGTCGCGGTGACGACGTCAACCAGGCGGGCCGCACTGTACCCGCCGATCTGCCGCGGGTGGCCTTCGTGCACTGGCTGCTGATCGACATCGCCGCGGATCTGCGCGAGATCGCCGCCGGCAGCGCCAGCGACGGCATCACCGCGCGTGGCAAACGCAATCCGCCCGGTCCCGCCGGCAGCCGCCAGGGCCTCAACGACTATACCGGCTGGTTCGCCCATGATTCCGCCATGAGCGGCGACTACTACGGCTACGACGGTCCCTGCCCGCCCTGGAACGACACCCTGCTGCATCACTATCACTTTCGCCTGCTCGCGCTGGACGTGCCCCGTCTGGACTTGCCCGGCCGCTTCACCTGGGCCGAGGTCGAGCCGGCGTTGCGCGGCCATGTGCTGGCCGAGGCGGTGCTGACCGGAACCTACAGCATGAATCCGGTCCTGCGCGCCTGAGCCGCAGACGCTGCCACTGCAGGCGTGCGCGCACAGGTCCACACTAGGCGCTCGTGGCTGTTCCGGCCACGCGGTCAAGGAGTACCGAGCATGAGCAAGACCATCCCCGAGACGAATCCCGCGCCGGGCGCGCACGACGACGGCTTCCGCGATACCGCCGAACGCGCCAAGCGCGCCGAATCCGCGGCCGTCAAGCAGGCACGCGAAGCGCTGGATGCCGCCGCCGAACGTATCGAGCAGGGCCTGCATCGCGCCACCGACGCCACCGCCGGCGCGGCCACCAAGGCCGCCGACGGTGCCGCGCGCGCGAAAGAGAAGGGCCGCGAGGCGCTCGATCAGGCGCTGGAACATGCCGGCGACTGGATGGACCAGGCGCGCGACTATGTGCGTGAGAAGCCGACCCAGGCGGTGCTGATCGCGGTGGCCGCCGGCTGGCTGCTGGGCCGGCTCAGCCGGCGCTGACGCATGGCCGCGGAGGACGAGCGCACGGACGCCGCGTCGCCGGGCGCCACGGACGCGCCCGCGCCCCCTGCCGGAGTGCTGGACGATCTGGCGACCGCCGTCACGGCGGCCGGCACCCTGCTGGGTGCGCTGGCGCGGCTGGCGCGCGCCGAGTTGCGGCTGGCCTGGCGTGGCGTGCGGCTGGCGGTGTGGGCACTATTGACGACCGTGCTGCTGCTGCTGTTTCTGCTGCTGACGCTGGTGATCCTGCTGATCTGGCTGCTGCTGCACGTCACCGGATCGCTGGGTGCGGGCCTGGCGTTGACGGCTCTGGTGCTGCTGCTGGCGCTGTTCGGCGCGCGCGCGCTGTTGCGACTCGGCCTGCGCTGGCTGAGCCTGCCGGGTACGCGTGCCGAGGTGCGCGCAGCGCTGCAGAGCCTGATCGGCAAGCGTGATCCGCCATGAGCCTGCTCAGCGATCGCGCGGCGGTGCAGACGGCGCGGGCTGATGCGGCGCGTGTGTGCGGCGCCATCGCCCCCGCGGCCGCGGCCCTGCGCTCGCGGCTGGCCGCGCATCCGGTACTGGCGACCGCTGTGGCGTTGGCTGCCGGCTTCATCGCTGCGCGCCTGATTGCTGTACCGCTGCGCGGGTTCGGCCGCGGCGGCATGCACGCGCTGCGACACGGACTGCGCCTGCTGCGCATGCTGGCCTGAGCGTTTCCGGCGCGCTTTGTGCGCGCAGCACCGAGCCCCATCTCGGGCCCATTCGATCGGCGCCACGGCGCGATGTGGCGGCGGTTCACGAAAGCGCAAACGGAGTCACGCGGTATGAGCACACCGAAAACCGGATTCATCG
>Ga0307373_10011296_pt1 | contig 12962 bp, 9 predicted proteins | sample OX2MG_FD_202534 | JGI IMG/M metagenome (GOLD analysis project Ga0307373, IMG submission 202534) | Soil microbial communities from Risofladan, Vaasa, Finland - OX-2 | ecosystem: Environmental > Terrestrial > Soil > Coastal area > Acid sulfate soil | place: Finland: Risofladan, Vaasa | collected... | reverse complement strand
GAACAACCTCAAAGAGCACGCCGCCCACCTGCACGACGTCGCCACGTTCGAGGTGCACGCGACCTCGAACCAGCTCTTGGTTAACGTAGGTACCGTTCGTCGAACCGAGATCCTCAATGGACAGATCGCCCTCGTCGTTCGCCACCCGGGCGTGGCGAGACGAGAGGAACGAGTCTTGAAGCGAGAGGTCGCATTCGCCACTTCGACCGATGGTCACGCCAGTTTCCACGTCAACTCGTTCACCGCTTCTCTCCGCGGGTTCAATGAACTCCAGCGCCAACGTGGTGCGACGACGCCGACGGCTCTTCGCTGCGTCATCCACCGGACGAGCCTGCAGCGACGCCACGCGAAGTACGCGCGCAAAGAACAGTACGGCAACGACCATCACCAGGACCTGAAGCGGACGAATGGCCGCCGCGTAGTTCGTCGTCGCGACGAAGTGACTCAAGCGAGCTCAATCCGGAAATGGAGTTTGCCCACCGTGACGTCGTCACGCGGCGAGAGCGAGACAGCCGACACGCGATGTCCATTCACGTACGTTCCATTGGTGGACTCCAGATCACGGATAGCCACGCCCTGGCTCGTGCGCCAGACCTCCGCGTGCTGGCGCGAGACGTTGGAGTCGTTGACGACCACTTCGACGTCGGGGCTACGACCAATGATCAACGGGAGATCACCGACCGCAAAGGACCGACCGTCACTCGCGATGAGCCGAGGTTGACTCTCGCCACCGACGAACTCCGTCTTGACCTCCACGGCACCGACTTTGAGGTCGTCGTCGACGAAGATCTCGACCTTCACCGGCCCCACAAAGGCGTACCCTTCGGACAACGCGTGCTGACGTACCGTCTCTTCAAGTTCGGTGACCAGCGCCTTTTGGAATCCTTCGAATCGCTCAGCGTCCGCCGGTCCGAGCCATACGCGGATTACGTTGGCCGAAATCGGACCCCGACCAGAAAGGCGACGGGTCAGGTCAACTTCACGAACAATGCGCGTGCCGATCTCAATCGGCTGCAGTGCGCTCTTGAAGGGTCGCGAAAATGTTCGCTCAAAGATACGCTCAAGGCGGTTTTCGACACTCTTAAGAACCATGGCACCTCTAACTGTACCGGTCGGTCCCTCGTAGTTAAGGGCGTCGAAAGAGTCCCGAAACGCCTGGACTATTGTGGCGTGGTCTCAGGGCGAGTGGCGAAATTGGCAGACGCGCAGGCTTCAGGTGCCTGTGTCCGAAAGGATGTGGGGGTTCAAGTCCCCCCTCGCCCACGACCACGGAGGCGTTCTCCAAACGGGACTAGTCGCAACCTTCGTGGTCGCCTTCCTCACTTTGACCGGAGGCGGCCGGCGCCCTTTCGCAGTTGCGGAAGTCCTTTCCACACAGTCGTCGAGATCCCTGACCTCCTTCCGGTCGAGGAAACCAAGAACGCGTTTCTTCAACTGACCGCTGTCCATGCCCGAAGTGATCCCGCCGACGAGAGCCCCCTTCTCAATCGCCCGTCCAATACCGTCCCCGAAACACGATCGACGTCGCCGTCGCGGCGGTAGACCTCGCGCGGATCAAGTGTCAACTTCTTCGTACGCTGTCTACACCAGTGCCCCTGCGCGGAGTCGGCCGAGCGAAGCGTGCGCGAAGGTGACACAATTTCCTATTGTGCCGACTTCGGCCGAAGAGAAGGGACTTGACAGTATGGTGCGACGCCCAATGAGGCCTGACGACCTCAAGCTGACCAGAGGGGTCTCGGACCCCCAGATCTCATCCGACGGGGAACGAGTGGCTTGGACCGAAATGTCCTTCGATCTTGACAAGGACTCCCCAGTCTCGAAGGTCATGGTCGCTGCCAGCGACGGGTCCGATGAGCCTCGCCAATTCACCAATGGTCCCCACGACCTCTCGCCGCGATGGTCACCCGACGGACGGTACCTGGCGTACCTGTCCGCCGACGACGGACCCCCGTCCCTCTTCCTCGCTCCGCTCGGCGGCGGCAGCGCCACGAAGGTGGATACCCCCGGGCCAGTCAGCTGGTACGAATGGTCGCCTGACGGGAAAGAGATCGTTCTGGTGGTCTCGGTGGGTCTGCCCGATCCGGCGACGAAGGATCCGAAGGTAACCAACGCGCCGCGCGTCATGCGCGGCGCGTTCAACCGGTTCGACGGGCGCGGCTGGATCGACGGGCGCACCCATCTCTTTGTTTGCCACGTCGCCACTCGATTCGTCCGTCAGATCACTTCGGGCGACTACGACCACCAACAGCCGAGTTGGTCGCCTGATGGGAAGAAGATCGTCTTTGTGACCGACCGATCGCGCCGACGCAATGACGTCTTCTGGCGCGGGAAGGTCTGGATAGTCCCGGCAGCGGGTGGACGGGTTCAGCGGCTCTCGGGCGCGCTCGGTGAGCCCTGCACTCCTAGGTTCTCCCCCGATGGAGGGCGCGTCGCGGTGGCCGCAGTCCCCCAGGTCAGTCAGATGGCGGGACGGCACCACCAGCTACTCGTTTTCGACGTGCAGCGGGGAGGCGAGCCGGTGCGGGTGGCGCCAGACCTTGACCGGCCCGTGTTCGAGAGGATTCCCTTCACCTGGCTCTCGCCCAGCGAACTACTTTTTGGCATCGTCGACCGCGGGTCGATAATCGTCGTGCGAGCCCGGATAGGGCGCCGCAGCGGATCAGCCCTCGTCGACGGTGATACGCGGGTCACCGGATTCTCGCTCTTCCGAAGTCGGGGACAACGACTCCTCGCCTACACCGCGGGCTGGGTTGACACACCTGACGAAGTGTTCGTCCGAGCGCTCGACGACGCGTCAGTCACCCCGACGCGGATCAGCCGAGCCAGCGACGAGTTGCTCGCCGTGGTGGAGCTGACAGGGACACGCCGACGGCGCGTCAAGTCCCGCGACGGCCTCGAGATCGAGTATTTCGAGATGGCACCAAAGCGCACCTCACCGGGACGCAGGAACGGCAAGACCCCGCTCTATCTCGAAATCCACGGCGGTCCCCACGGAATAAACCCGCACTCCGGGCTCTTTCCCTACTACCAGACTCTGGTCGCGGCGGGGTACACGGTCATCCTTCCCAACCCCCGGGGTTCGACCAGTTACGGCGAGGAATTCGCCCTTGCGGTCAACGGCGACTGGGGCGGTGAGGATTACCACGATCTGATGGCCTGCGTCGGCGACGCCCTCCGGCGCGGCCGCGTCGACGAGCGGCGCCTTTTCGTCGGGGGCTACTCCTACGGCGGTTATATGTCATCATTCATCGTCGGCCAGACCAACCGGTTCAAGGCCGCGATCATCGGTGCACCGGTGATCAATCTCTTTTCCGAGTACGGAACCAGCGACAGCGGAGCGTGGCTGGCCGAGACCGTCGGCGGCGACCCCTGGCGTGCGACGGCCCTCTACCGGGAGCGCTCTCCGATCACCCACGCTCGAAAAGTCACCACCCCGGTACTCCTTCACGTCAGCGAGGGGGACTTGCGTACGCCACCGTCACAGTCCGACGAGTTCTACACCACCCTCAAGTTGATGGGCAAGAAGGTGGAGTACGTCCGGTATCCGGGCGGTTCACACCTGGCCGTGGGCCCCTTCGGTGCACCGCCGTCGCAGAATGAGGATCGCCTGTGGCGCATCCTCGATTTCCTGGGACGCCACGGAGGCAACAAGGTCCGCGGGGCGGCGAGATCGAACTGAGCCGGCCGGTTCCCAGTTGCGAATTTGCGCGTTCCCCCTTTCGCTGCGCTTTGCCGAATGAATGATGTAACGTCACTGCCACGACAAACCCACAGCCCAAAAGGGTGCGTGTTCGTCCGGATGTGGTCTAGGGGTCCAAAAGGACCTCTGGGGGTGACCCAGTCCCCCCTCGCCCACGACGCAGGGGCCTATTGGCCGTTACACCACCAACGCGAGAATAGTTGTATTCAAGACTCTTCACAATCGCCTCTCCTAAGGTGTTTTCAATGGCTGAGCGCCCAAAACTGGACCCCAATAAGGGGGCATTTTATGGGCGTACAAACGCACGCGCTACGACCACCTACGCGGAGTCCTAGCGGGCTTCGTAGTCTTCCCCCTCGCTGCGGCTGTAGTTAATGCGACGGTTACTCCCAAAACAGGGTCACCACTTCACACACGGATCGAAGCCGGAGTTGTTGCAGGCGTAGTTACTCTCGTCGCCGTCGCCCTCCTGTTTGGGCTTATCGCTTTCATTGTCGCTTCAAAGGAACAAAGAGATGTCTTAAGACTTCAACTGAGTAAGCGAAAGACATCGGACACTTCGGCGGACGACGAGACGAAGTACTCCCTCGGACTGGTCCACGCCAAGGCCGGACATTCGCCATCGGCGGTCAAAGGTAACCGCAACTATCGGTTCTATGCCGTCATGGAAAACACGGCGGCGTTCCCTATTCGCATTGAACTTGTAAAGGCTTCAATATCTGTAAATGGTCGCGGTCCAGATCCGGCGACGACGTGGACGGTGACGAGTCATATTTTGCAGGGGGGTAAATCTGTTGAGGTTCCTCTTCCTGATATGCCCGACTTGACATGGAAAGACGTGCAAGCTGGCGCTATGTGCACGGGCTTATTGAGGTTTCAGCGCCCCGATGACGGAAAATACTTTCGGTACGAGTTCGATTTCACCGCGACACCCAACGGCTACGACACAAACGGATGGCCGATCGATTGGGATACGGCTCTTAACAGGGAAATCGAATACGGCGATTGGGTTTAATTTCATCTTCTGCCGGATTCGACTAAAGCGCTAACTTCAATGAATTATTGTGGGTTACGCCTCGTGTGATCATCGGACTCGCGAACTTCTATACCAAAACGCTGATCGAACGTACCCCATTCTTCGATCACCGTCAGTGCCGCAGCACGATGCATTGACACCGTAAATTGATCAAAAAATCCATGTTGTCCGAGCAGCATTGGCCAAGGTGCCCGCCAATGCTCAGGAAAACCAACCTCGGTCTCCCACTCGATGAAATGATCATCGTCCCCCTGCGGATGAAGCAGTCGAATTTTAAGGTCCGTGAAATTCACCAGCGGATTTTCACCGCCAATTCCGAGCCGAAGACTGTATTTTGGATTCCGCAAATCAACACCAGCGTCCGAGACCAGCCAGGGGGCGGCCAAAACGTGCTCGGAACCCGAATCAACGAGAGCCTTAAATGGAGTGCTCGAATCAGCGCCTCTAAGTTGGGCGCTCACAATCGGCCGAAGAATTGGTCGCAGACGTGGTGCGTCTACCTGGAAGGGATATCGCCAAGGAAGAGCAGGAATTGTCACGCATAATCCAAGGCATTCAGCGGTCTAATCGACCTAGCCGACTCACTTTTCAGCCGAATCCAACCATTTCAGGCTCTTGCTCAGATGGCGCCCTAACTATGTCCACACTGCGAATCCCGGCGGACTTTATATACGCGGAGAGATCGTAAGGAGTGCTGCGAGCGGCAATGACATCCCCGGTCTCTCGATCAACAGCCACCCACTGCCCAGCGCACTCAACAAATGCCTGCTCCATCTTCAAGTGTTCGTCGCGGGCAGACATCTTTCCACGGTACAGGCGTCTAAGGCGCTTCGTCCACTGCATTCGAATCCGCATTACGGCAACCTCCCAAATAACATACACGTAATTCTACCATTCTTTCACGTAAGTTCGCATGCTGCTTAGTTGGGCATGACGATGTATTTTAGCGGGTTAGAAGCCCTTTCAGGGCCAATTATTACGCTTCGCTCGCCGTAATTGGCCTAACTTACGTAGAATTAGGCACCATGTCGATGCAGGAAGATCAACTACGGGTGCCCACGCCAGAGCCGTTGCTCCGCATACCTCAAGCAACCTTTGCGTCATTGATGTCTTACCTCAAATCTCTCGGGCGAGAAGACCTCTTGAAGCCACTGGTCTGTCCCCCCACAACTGATAGTCGGACTTGGGCGCAAATCCGTGCTTCTTTGACCGCACTCGGTATGGTGCAAGACGGCCAAGGGACTCTTGTACTTCGGCGCATAGTTGCCGGCGATACATCCCTGCTTAATGTCATAGAAAGCCGAATGGGATCAGACGTGGTCGCAGCCATTGAATGCGGGGGTAGTTGTGCGGTTGGGTTGCTGGCCGACATACATCGGGGGAGATCCAAATCCACCATCTTCCGGTTCGAGAGTTTGGTCCGTATGGCCCTCAAAGGTCAGGGTCGTCGTCCGGAACGACGGCATTACGACGTACCGATTCATCAATCCCAGACGAGCGCGACTCCCAGCGAAGCGCCGTCAGCCAATTCTGTCGAACTGGCTCTTTTCGAACTTGAGGGGCAGCATCTGGTAAACGCTCTAGGAGACCGGTTAGACAAAAACGACCTGACGTCGGCTCGCGAAATTAGAGAGATGCTCCGCGATCTCCATGATCAGCTCAAGCGACTCTCCTGAGATCACTGCCAAATAGACAATGACTCGGAGTTGTTTCAGCCGAAGCCCACATACGAATGGCGCCAACAATTCGTCCTCGCTAAATTAAGCAGATGACCAACCCACACCCCAAAAGGGTGCGTGTTCGTCCGGATGTGGTCGAGGGGTCCAAAAGGACCTCTGGAGGGGGTGCAGTCCCCCCTCGCCCACCACTCGGCGCCTTCGCCTGCGCGCCCCTGTCGCCAACCCGAACCGGAGCGACCCATTGAGAGTGACGGCTCAGTCAGTCCACGAGTGAGGAGTAGATCACACTCTCGAAGCGGTCGGCCACGCACGAGGGCGCCTCGCCGTACTCGTTCATCCGCGTCGCGATCTCGAGCACCACGATGTTGACGCCCGTGACCGGGTCGATGCTAAAGATGCTGCCGCCCGAGCCGCCGTGCCCGACACTGCCAATCGAGTTGAGCCCACCCCGCCAGTGGGCCCACTTCTCGCCGACGTTGACACTCAGGCCGTACCCCCAGCCCGACTCGGGGTGGTACTGGCCAAAGATGTCCACGGGAATACCGGGTGTCTGGTTGCGCATCATTGCAGCCACGGACGCCGCGCTAAGGACCTTCGCCTCACCGTAACGCCCAGCGTTGAGCAGCATCTGGCCAAAGATCGCGACGTCACTGGCGCTGGTCTTGAGACCGCCCGCGCCGTCTTGCATCTCCGCGAACTCCGGAGTCTCAAATCCCGGTAGCCAGTAGTCATCAAAGATGAGCGCCTGGCCGCCAGGAACGTCGGTCCCTCGCCGGATTCGCCGCCGGGCCTGTGCGTCGTCGAGGACGAATCCCGAGTTCACCATGCCGAGGGGCTCGAAGAGCCGGCGTCGCGCGAGTGCGTCCAGCGACGCGCCGCTGACGCGACGCAACACCTCGCCCAGCAGGGAGAAGTTCAAGTTGCAGTAGTTCATCCGGCTGCCCACGTCCCAACTGCGCGGGGTGTCCCAGTTCGTCACCAACATGAGATGCGTCATGAGGTCGACGCCCTCGGGACACGGCGAATACTCCCCGCTCTTGACTCGCTCCATTGAGGCCGCCTTCAGGACCTCGCTGTCAAAACCCGACGTGTGGGTGAGCAGGTGCGAGAGCAGGATCCGGTCGTTGCCCTCACGGGGCATGTCGGGCAGATAGTCGACGACGGGCCGGTTGATGCTCAACACACCGTCCTCAGCAAACATCATTACGAGTGCGGCAGTGATCGATTTGGAAATCGACGCCACGTTGGTGGGGTCATCAAGTTGGACCGGCCCCATCCCAGGACCGCGCTGACCTAGGGCTTCGGCGAGCACGATCACTCCGTGACGGGCCACCACGGCCACGAGTGTCGGCGTACTCCCGTCCTCGACGTGCGAGCGCAGCAGTTGGCGCGCCATCTCTACGCGGGCCGGGTCCATGGCGACCTCGCTCGGTTCTCCCTCGCGCAACACGTCGACGTCGCTCATGATTCACCCCTCCGGTCCGTCTCGGCTCGAATGTCTGATGAGGTCGTAGGTCCGGTCGGCATCAGTCCTCGAGGCTCGAGTACATCACGTTCATGAAACGGTCCAAGACCACCGAAGCGGCCTCGCCATAGTCGTTCACGCCGGTGGCGAGTTCGTTCGTCGCGAAGACGAGCCCGTGCGTCGGGTCGACGCCGAAGTAACTGCCACCCCACCCACCGTGGCCGAACGTGCCATGGGGCGCGAGGTCAAGTCCATGGTAGGCCCATTTCTCGCCGACGTTGACGCTCCAGCCGTAGCCCCAGCCCGATTCGAGGTGACGCTGGCCAAAGATGTCCACGGGGACGCCGGACGTCTGGTTGCGCGTCATCGCGGCCACCGCCGCGCGGCTGAGGACGCGCGCGTCACCGTAACGACCCCCGTTAAGGAACATCTGAGCGAAGACCGCCAGGTCGCGGGTGCTCGTCTTGAGCCCGTTGCTTCCGCCTTGCAGGCACTCCCACTCGGGAGCCTCGGAGTGGGGCCACCCATCCTCGTCGTAGGGCTGGCCGCCCGGAAGGTCCGGCGCGCGGCGAACCCGGCGGGCGGCCTGGTCCGTACTGAGGCAGAAGCTCGTGCTGGCCATGCCGAGGGGCTCGAAGATGCGTCGACGCGAGAAGGCATCGAGGGTCTCGCCGCTGACGCGGCGCACGACCTCGCCCAGCAGGCTGTAGTTGTGGCCGCTGTAAACCATCCGGCTCCCGACGTCATAAGAACGCTGCGCATCCCACGCGGCGTCGAGCATCGCGTGCGAGTAGAAGTCGATACCCGCAGGAGGTACGGACACTTCGCCCCTCTTGAACCGCTCAACAATGACGGGGTAGATGGTCTCGCCGTCGAAGCCCGACGTGTGCGTGAGCAGGTGCGAGAGCAGGATCCGGTCGTTACCCTCCCTCGTCATCTCGGGCAGGTAGTCCACGACCGGCCGATTGATGCTGAGCAGTCCGTCCTCGGCGAGCATCATCACCATGGTCGCGGTGAAGGGCTTGGTCACCGAGAACACGTTGAACGGGTCATCGAGCTCTACTGGCCCCAGTCCCGGACCTCGCTGACCGATGGCCTCGGCGAGCACGATCACGCCGTGGCGGGCCACCACGGCCACGAGCGTCGGCGTATTCCCGCCCTCGACGTGCGAATGGAGGAGCTCGCGAGCACGTTGGACCCGCACGGTGTTCATCGCGACCTGAGAGGGATCACCCTCGCACAGAACCACGGAGTCCATCATCACGCCCCCCGGCTCGCTCTGGTCGCCCCAGACTACCCAGAAGCGACAGCCCACGGCTGAGAAAGAAACCACGCCCGCAGCGAGTCATCGCCGATGAGCCGCGACAGGGCCGCAAACTCGTCAGCCGCTCGGTCCCGTTCGACTCGCGCGTCGTCGACCCGCCCCACGTGTTCGAGGGCCTCAGCGCGACATCGGCGCAGGCGCCACTGCACCGGTCGTTGGCCCGTCACCTCGACGAGCGCCAGTCCCCGATCGGCCACGGCGAGCACGCTGGCCCAGTCGGCGAGATCGACGAATGTCCGAGCGAGGCACTCGAAGGCGTGGGCGAGTTCGAGGGGGTCGTCGTCGGTTTCGAGCGCCCCGACATACCCGACGAGCCGGTCCCGTGCCTCGTCCGCCCGGCCCGCCGCCAGATCGATCTCGGCCAACGTCCAGGCGCTAGGAACGACCCCCGACAAGGCGGCGATGCTCTCGATCTCGGCCAACTCCTCGGCCACGGCGGCGCCGGCGTGCGCGCCCACGACGAGCGCGTCGTTCAAGATGCCGCGCTGCATCCAGACCCGCGACACTTCCGCGGCGCGGCGCATGGCGTCCAGCGCCTGGGTCGTCGCGGGACCCCACGCCTCGAGTCCGGCCAGGAAGTGGGTCCGCGCGAAGGCCTGGCTGGCCTGGCCGAAGGGGTGTTCGTCGTCGGTCACCTCCTCGTCCAACGCGGCCTCGACGAGGTCGTAGCGACCCGCGTCGATCAAGGCCAGCGCCTTGATCGATCCGTACTGGACCGGCGCGGACCCCAGTTGACGGGCCAGGTCGATCCCGAGGTCGCAGACTGCCACACAGTCGTCGAATCGACCGCGGTGGTAGTAGTGCCACATCATCAAGAAATAGTGCTCCTTGAGGCGCACGGGATCTCGCAGCGCCGCGATCCGCTCGCCGAGACGCTCGAACGCAACCGTCACGTCTTCTCTATCTGCGAGTTCTACGGCGGCGAGCTCGATCTCAATGGCGAGCCGCTCGTCGTCGACCTGGTCGGCGAGGCGCACCACCTCTCTGATGTTGGCGGTCGCCGTGTCCCGGTAGTCCGTCCAGTAGTCGCGGAACCATCGAGTCGGAAGGAGTGCTTCGACCTGAGCTCGAGGGTCACCCAGCTCCACGGCGAGCGTGTGAGCGGCCTCGTAGGTCTGGCGTGACACCAGGGCATACTCGCGTTCATCAAGGGCACGCACGTAGTTCGCGCGTCCCAGGGCTAGAAGCGTTTGGAGCTCAGTGACCTGGTCGCCCCTGGCGCGCACGTGCTCCAGCACGGTCGAAAGGTCGGCCGAGGCCGCGGGTCCGTTGAAGAGATCCAAGTACAAGTCGGCTCGCTGGCGAAGGATCTCGTCGTGGGACTTGCCGGCGCTGGCCAGGGCCAGTGCGGCGGTGAGGTCCGCCAGCGCCTCGTCGATACGAGGAATAGCCCGGTGGGCGCGCGCCCGCAGCGCCAACAGGGTGGCCCGATGTCCGGGGTCGCCGCCCGCCAGGAGGTCGAGCGCCGCGTCGACGTGGCGAATAGCTTCTTCGGGCGCGACCGCCGACAGAGCGTTACGCGCGGCGATCTCCAGGTAATCGAGGGTTCTCTCGAGGGCGATCACAGCACCCGCAAGCAGCAGATGATGGGCGATGTCGGCGGCGTGCTCGCCCGCGTCGGCTCCCCAGACCTCTTCGAGCGCGTCGGCGACACGGGCGTGGAGTCGCTGACGGCGCGGACCCGACTGGTTGGCCAGCAGGGTCTGACGAATCTGCTCATGGACAAAGTTGTAGACAATCGAGCGGCCCTGGGTGTGGCAAGTGACGAGGCTGGCGTGCTCGGCCTCTTCAAGAGCGTCGAGGAGCGGGTCCTCATCCAGGCTGGCCACGAGCAGGAGCAGGTCGAGGCTCGCCTGGCGTCCGATAACCGCCGCGGCGGTAAGGGCCCGGTGGGCGTCGGCGCCGACCCTCTCGAGCCGGCGCTCGATGACCAGGCGTACGGTGGCCGGCACCTCGGTGTCGGCGATCGCCACCCCCTCGCGCCAGCCACCCGCGTCGTCGAAGAGGACGCCCCTCTCCTTGAGGTGCAGGAAGATCTCCTCGACGAAGAAGGGATTGCCCTCGGTTTCGTCGTAGACGAGGGTGACCAGCTCGGTCGGCGGGGGCTGTCCCGCTCGGCCCTCCAGCAGGTGAGCCACGTCGCTGGCGCTCAACGCGTCCAGGCGGACCTCGGTGGCCAGGCGCCGACGCGCCAGGTCCTCGCGGACCCTCAACAAGGGATGGCCGGTCCCGACGTCGCCCGGTCGGTACGTTCCGACGAGCAGGAGCGGCAACTCGCTCGCGATCTGGGCGAGCTCAGTGATGAGCTGCAGGCTCGACTCATCCGCCCAGTGCAGGTCTTCGAAGCACAACACCAGGGGCTGGCGCCGGGCGTTGCGTTCGACGAATCGACAGAAGGCGTGCAGGAGGTAGCGCCGCTCTTGATCAGGCGGCAACGTGGGCGACTCGCCGACGTCGTCGTAAAGGCGCAGGATCTCAGGCATGAGTCGGGCCACCTCAGCCGCGTTCTCTCCCAGCACCTCACGGAAGTCCTCCGAAGAGAGGCCCCGGGCGACCTGGTCGAGCTGCTCGACGAGCGGCTGGTAGGGCGGCGGCGTGTCCATCTCGATGCAGTGACCCTCGAGCACCGACATCTGGTACTCCCGGGCAAGCGACGCGCCCTCGCTCACGAAGCGGCTCTTGCCGACGCCGGCCTCGCCCGAGACAAGCACCATGGCGCCGCGACCCTCCCGAGTCCGGGCCACCAAGTCGGCGAAGATCTCCTGCTCGCGGACGCGTCCGACGTAAGGCGAGCGTTCGGAGTCCCTCAGCACCCGAAGGTCCGGGGCCTCGACAAGCGGCACCTCGAAGAGCCGCCAGGGCTCCTCGATGCCCTTCAACTCGAACTCGCCGCGATCGATCAGCTCGGCGCGCGCCGTTCCCAAGACTCCATGAACCGTCTCTGAGGCGAAGATGCCGCCCGGTGGCGCCAGACCCTCGATGCGCTTGGCGATGATCACGGTCTCACCGTGCAGGTCGCCGTCGTCCTCAATGACCTCTCCGGTGTGAAGGCCGATGCGCATCACGGCTTGGCGGGACGGCCGCTCACGGTTGCGCTCGCGCAGACTGGACTGAATCTCCCGCGCACACGCCACCGCCCGGCGGGCGGACTGGAACGCGACCATCAGTCCGTCGCCGAGGCCCTTGACCACGACACCCCCGTGACGCTCGATGGAGGTCATCGCGAGTTGTTCAACCTCCTGGCGAACAACGTTGGCGACGTCGTCGCCCAGGCTCTGGTTAAGTTGTGTCGACGCGACCAGGTCCGTAAAGAGCACGGTCACCGTACCCTCGGGCAGTGATCCCACCAACGACGCGGGACCTGGCTCGAGCGCGGACATTCAGGAAGTATCGCATACCACCCCTCGCGCGAACCCGGCTACGCCCACGATCCTCGCACGTCGCATTCCGCTTTCATCTCGCGCCATGACCAATGACCCCGCTAACAGGGTGGGGGTTAGTCGGAAAGTGGACGAGGGTCCGAAAGGACCTCAGCGGATTCTCAAGTCCCCCCTCGCCCGCCAAGAAATCCGGGAAAATCGCAGTGCGCACCTAGAAACCGTCGCTGCGCCGAGGCGGTTGGCGTTCCGAGCGCGACTAAAGACCTTTCGGTAATACACTGACACTCTGGTCATAACGAAAGACCGCAGTGCTTTAGGAATGAGAAGCACAAGCGGGTATCCTCGCCGATTCGCAGGAGCCCGTCGTCGGCGAACACC